>Ga0181532_10003780_pt1 | contig 13517 bp, 7 predicted proteins | sample PEATcosm2014_Bin_33_FD_119768 | JGI IMG/M metagenome (GOLD analysis project Ga0181532, IMG submission 119768) | Peatland microbial communities from MTU Mesocosm Facility, Houghton, MI, USA - PEATcosm2014_Bin11_30_metaG | ecosystem: Environmental > Terrestrial > Soil > Wetlands > Peat | place...
CTGGGCGGGCGCATCAGCGACATGTTCGGGCCGAAGCGGACACTGGTGACCGGGGTCGTGGGCTTCGCCCTGGCCTCGGCCGTCGGGGGCGCGGCCCAGACCACGCTGATGTTGATCGGCGCGCGCGGCCTGCAGGGGCTCTTCGGCGCCCTGCTGGCTCCGTCGGTGCTCTCGATCCTGACGTCGACCTTCAGCAGGCCGCAGGAGCGGGGTCGGGCGTTCGGGATTTACGCAACGATCGCCATCGCCGGATCCGCCTTCGGCCTCATTCTCGGCGGCTTCCTGACGCAGTACGTCGACTGGCGCTGGTGCCTCTACGTCAACCTGCCCATCGCGGCCTTGGTCGCGCTCGGAGCTATGACGATGATCCCGGATCGCCAGGGGAACCCCGGCGTGCGGCTGGACGTGCTCGGTGTCGTCCTCGGCTGCGGCGGGCTGGTGACCCTGGTCTACGGGCTGGGGGAGGCGGGCGCCGACGGGTGGGGCGCCACGGGTGTCATCGCTCCGCTTCTGGCCTCGGTCGTGCTCCTCGGTGCCTTCGTGTTCTGGCAAAGCAAGGGGCCGAACCCCCTCCTCCCGCTGCGCATCGTGAAGAACCGCAACCGAGCGGGCTCCTACCTGACGATCATGCTGGCGGTCACCGGGATGTTCGGCACCTTCCTCTTCCTCACCTACCTCCTCCAGACGATCGACCACTACTCACCGCTCAAGACGGGGGTGGCCTTCCTCCCCCTCATGGCGCTCAATGCGCTCGCCGCCACGCAGGTCGCCAGTCGCCTCATGCCGCGGGTGCCCACCCGGGTGCTGGTCGTGCCCGGGCTGCTGCTGGCCGCGATCGGCGTCGCGCTCTTCACCAGGCTGACCCCCGATGCGTCCTACGTGACGCACGTGCTGCCGACCGAGCTCCTTCTGGGCTTCGGGCTCGGGATCGCCATCGTGCCGTGCATCAGCACGGCGACACAGAACGCCGATCCGTCCGATGTGGGCGTGACGTCGGCCATGACCAACACGTCACAACAGATCGGCGCATCCATCGGGACGGCCCTGCTCAACACGATTGCGGCCGCGGCGACGGCCACCTACTTGGCATCGCACCGGCATGGCGGGGACGAGATCGCTCGTGCCACCGTGCACGGCTACGCGACGGCGAGTGCATGGGCGGCCGGGATCTTCGTGCTGGCTGCGATCCTGGCGGGACTCCTCATCGACGTGCACCCCGGCCGGCAACGCGCACCGGCGGAGGACGTCGCACGATCGCCGACGTAACAGCACTCGCATCGCGTGCTGTTGTGACGAGTGTCGTTCGCTCGGCACAGTGGCGGTGAGCCCCTGTACCCTGAAGCGAGGGGGCCGCACACCGCCTCGCGGGTGCGTGGTATGCATCGTCGCACTGACCGCGGGGACATGCGCAGTTGCACGAGCAATGGAGAGGAGAGCGCGACATGAGAGCGTGGCGGCTTCACGAATTCGGTGCACCGACCGACGTCCTTCGGGTCGAGGAGATCGATGCACCCGAGCCGGGACCGGGCGAGATCCAGATCGACGTGGAGGCGATCACGATAAATTTCAACGACATCGACGGGATCCGCGGCCGATACCGGACGGTGCGAGTCGAGCCGCCGTACATCCCCGGTATGGAGGTCCTCGGCCGCGTGCGCGCGGCGGGCGATGGGGATGGGGCGCTGATCGGAACGCGCGTCTGCGCGATTCCCTCTGGTGCCTTCGGCGGATACGCGGAGGTCGCGGTTGCGCCTGTCGCGATGACCTTCGCGATGCCCGACGGCATGGACACCGCAACCGCAGCGTCGGTCTACATGCCGTTCCACGTGGCCTCTCTCGCCCTGTACGAACGCGCCCACCTCTCGGCCGACGACACCGTGCTCGTGCACGCCGCTGCCGGGGGTGCGGGGTCGGCCGCTGTACAGCTCGCTCGCGCACGCGGTGCCAGGGTGATAGCCACTGCTGGGGGGCCGGACAAGCTCAGGTTCGCCACGGAGCTCGGCGCCGACGTCGCAATCGACTATCGCATTGACGACTTCGTGGCGCGAGTCCTCGACGCCACCGACGGGCGGGGTGTCGACGTGGCCTTCGACGGCATCGGTGGAGCGACGACCATCGAGACCTTCCGGTGCATGGCATTCGGAGGCCGACATCTGCTCGTCGGCTTCGCGTCGGGGATCGAGGCCGAAGACGAGGGCATCGTGCCGCGACCGGTGCTGTTCGGCAACTTTTCGCTTGTCGGCGTCTGCCACGCGTACACGGAGGACCCACTCGCATTCAAACGTGCGACTGGATTGAACTTCCCGTCGCACGCTGACGGCGTACGGCTCCACGAAGACCTCTTGAGAATGATCGCGGCTGGGACGATTCGTCCGATTGCAGGTTCAAGGTCGTCCTTCTCGGCGCTACCCGAGATCGTCGGCGCGATGGAGTCGCGTGCGACGATGGGTCGTAACGTGGTGATCGTCGATTCGTGATGGAACGGCGACTCATGTGGTACGCCTCGTACGGCTCCAACCTCAATGCTGAACGCTTCGCCTGCTACATCGCTGGTGGCCGCCCCGGCGGAGCAACGCGGACATACGTGGGGGCCCGCGACAAATCACCGCCGCTTGACGCGGTCGCCCTCGAGATCTCATACCAGCTGTACTTCTCCGGCGAGTCGAGGGTCTGGGGTGGCAGCCCCGCCTTTATCGACACGAAGCTTGTCGACGGGGTCGTCGGGCTTGCCCGGGCGTACCTCATCGGGTGGGACCAGTTCGAGGACGTGGTGGCCCAGGAGAACGGTCGGCCGTCGGTTTCCATCGAGATCGACGACCAGCTCTTGGTCCCGGGGTTCTCTCGGCAGATTGGGCGCGGGCGATACGAGAACCTTCTTTGCATTGAGCGTCTCGACGACCTGCCGGTCGTGACCTTCACTGCGCCCTGGTCCATGACCGACGTGACGCCGGGCGCCCCGTCGGTGAGTTACCTCGCAATGTTGATCGCCGGACTTCGGGAGGCGCACGACCCGAGCGACCAGGAATTGACGAGCTACCTCGGCTCAGCTCCCGGCTGCTCCCGGGACGCGGTGATGGACGCACTCAAGTTGGTCCCCCGGGGCGGGGGGAGGACTTGAACGTCCGACCTTCGGGTTACGAGGACCTAATTCGACCGTCTGCCCCATAGTTCACTGGCCGAGTCCGCAGCCCAGAATCGGTCGAGTGCGGGGTACACGCTTCCGACGGGCTCGATCAAGGGTTCCCGTGAGTGACCGGAGCCGCAAATACACTCTGTGCCAGAGCGCCGCCTGAGCGGCGTCGCTCCCGGCCACGTCTTGGCGGGGTTCTCAGCCCGGTGCAGCGTGGGCGAGGGCGACGCCATCCTCGTCCATCTCGGTCTCGGAGAGCAAAGCGGAAGCGATACCGGGTGGTTGGGCGCCCCGTTGGACCCGAGCTCCGACCCCTAAGATCGGAGCTCGGTGACTTTGCCCGCCGCATCCGTCGTTGTCGGCATCGACAACGGGGCGACGTCGAACAACGCGACTGTTCTCGAGGACTCGGGCCGGTTCCTGGTCGATGAGATGGTCGAGTCCCCGAGCCGGGTCAAAGAGGGCACCGAGGCGGCCCTGAATGCGCTGGAGGAGTCGTTTGCTCGGATTCTCGCGCTGACCGGAATCGAGCGCGCTCAGGTGCGCGCCGTCGGACTCGACAGCCCAGGCCCTGCGAGTGCCGAGGGCGTGATCTCCCGGCGGGGTTCGACCAACTTCGGACATCCGAGCTGGAACGGGTTCGACCTCCGTGCTCATCTGGAGCGCAAGCTGGGTCTCCCGGTCGTCTACAACAACGACGGCAACGCGGCCGCCCTCTATGCCCACCGCCTGCATTTCGCTGCGCTCGGCCGCTCGCGTTCGTCGGTCTCCGCCATCGTCGGCACCGGACTCGGCGGTGGGATCGTGCACCGGGGTCGTGTCGTCAAGGGGGCGACGGGCGCAGCGGGTGAACTTGGCCACGTCTACATTCCGATGGCGGGGCTCCTGGAGCCTGATCAGGCCCTTCCAAGATGCAACTGTGGGTTCTTAGGAGACGCCGAAAGCGTCGCGTCACTGACGGGCATCGAGCTCAATCTTCTGCCGTACTGGTTGTCGCGCTACCCGGACCACGAGCTTGGGTCGCTACCCCTTTCCGAGGCGGCTCGATCCGTGCGGGCCTACGGAGAGGCCGGGGACCCAATGGCCACCCGGATATTCGAGCAACAAGCGGCGGCGTTGGGCCGGCTCTTCACCATTGCGGCGAACTTCTTGGACCCCGATGCTTATTTCATCGGTGGTGGCGTCGTGGAGGCCGGGGGAGCATTCAACACGTGGTTCTTGCAAAACGTCCGCGACAACACGGCCCTCCGCGAAGAGCAGGCAGCTGTCGCTAGCTTCGTGCTCGTGCCCGAGCTCGACATGGCCGGTGCACGCGGAGCCGCCATGGCCGCTCTCGACGCGGTTATGGAAGCCTGAACTCCGACTGTTCCAGCCACTACGAAGGATCTGCGAACACCGAGGTCAGCCCTCGACGCTCCACGAACCGCTCTATGCCGTTCATGGACGCGATGCGTCAAACCCGACCACACCCCCCTTCTGAATGCCCCCTTTCAGTGACAAGCCAGCGGCAAGATCTGCTCTCACATCTCCGAGAAGATCGCGGGTCGAAGGCCCGCCCGTGACCAACGGTCCAGGCATGGTTGGACCGGGCTCCAGCGATGGACTCCACAGGAGTCACAATCGCCCACATCGGCTCCCGTCTCGGCGCATCTCCGGTTGCGAACCGTCTACCCTGGCACAATAGGGCGGAACCGGAGGAGGGGAGCCTTGGCGGTCACCGAGACCATCACGGTCCTATTCACCGACTTGGTCGGCTCGACCGAGATCAGCTACGCAGTCAGTCCGGATGCGGCGGACGAGCTGCTCCGAGGCCACTTCTCGCTGCTGCGTCGAGCCATCGCCGACTCCGGAGGGGTCGAGGTGAAGGGCCTCGGCGACGGGGTCATGGCCGTGTTCCGCAGCACGTCTGCCGCCCTGTCGTGCGCCGTGGCGATGCAGCAAGCCGTCCAACGTGACAACGTCGGCGCCAGCCATCAGCTGGGACTGCGGATAGGACTCAGCGGCGGCGAGGCGACGATGGAATCCGATGACTACTACGGCGACCCGGTGATAGAGGCGGCTCGACTCTGCGCCCACGCCAATGCCGGCCAGATCCTGGCTACGGAGGCCGTACGCGTGATGGGCGGCCGGCGCACCCCTTACCTCTATGAGCCGGTCGGTGCGCTCGAGCTCAAGGGCCTCCCGGAGCCCGTGGAGGTTCTCGACGTCGGCTGGGAGCCGCTCGATGAAGTTGCGGCCGAGAACGTCGTGCCGCTCCCGACGCGCCTGACCCACGTGCCGCTCACCGGAGTCGTCGCCCGCGAGACCGAGGCGGCACTGCTGACCGACGCCTACAAGGGAGCGGCGGCCGGAGAAGGGCGCGCCGTGGTCCTCGTGTCGGGTGACGCCGGTGTCGGGAAGACGACGCTGGTCGCCGAGGCTGCCCGCCGCGCCGCCAAGGAAGGCGCCTGCGTGCTCTTGGGACGTTGCCAGGAAGATGTCAGCGCGTCATACTCGCCCTTCGCCGAGGCGCTGAACCATTACGTGACACATGCGCCCGAGCACGTACTTCGAACCCACGTCGACATCCACGGCGGCGACATCGCATCGATGGTCCCCGCGCTCGGTCAACGACTGGGAGCCGTTCCGGCACCGACGAGGACGGATCCCGACACCGAGCGCTACCTGCTCTACGGGGCGGTGGCGGGCCTGCTGACGGCCGCCTCCGTGCTGCACCCAATCGTGCTCGTGTTCGACGACATACAATGGTCGGACAGTCAAAGCCTCCGACTCCTGCAACATGTCGTCACCACCGTCGAGTCGGAGCGGTTGTTCGTGCTTGGGACGTTTCGGGATACCGAGCTCTCGCCTTCCAACCCGCTCGTCGATTTCCTCGGCGCGCTGCAGCGCGAACCAGGTATCAGCCGGATCGAGTTGAAGGGCTTTGATGACACCGGGGTGCTCGCGTTCATGGAGGCTGCAGCCGGGCAACGCCTCGAGGAGGCCGCGACGGATCTTGCCCATGCGCTCCGCCTAGAAACCGAGGGCAACCCGTTCTTCGTCGGAGAGGTCCTGCGGAGCCTCATGGAGACCGGCGCCATCTACCAGGACGATCGTGGTCGTTGGACGGCGGCAGGAGAAATGTCCGAGATGGCGCTGCCCAACAGTGTGCGAGAAGTCATCTCCGCCCGCGTCGGCCGGCTCGGTGCACAAGCAGCTCGGGTCCTTTCCATGGCAGCGGTCATCGGACGTGATTTCGACTTCGAACTGCTCGACGCCGTGACCGCCGTCAGCCAGGAGGAGTTACTCGACCTCCTCGACGCTGCGTCCGGGGCGGCCCTCGTGCGCGAGGTTCCTGACATACCGGGCCGCTACAGCTTCTCGCACGCTTTGACGCAGCACACGTTGTACCAGGGCCTGCCGAGGGTCCGACGAACCCGGGCCCATCGGCAGGTGGCCGAGGCCATCGAGGCGACCGTCGGACACACGCCGGGGACGCGGGTGGGTGAGCTGGCCCACCACTGGCTCAGCGCCAGCCAACCAGCCAACGCGACCAAGGCCATCGGCTACGCCCGGCAGGCAGGCGAGGCCGCCTTGGCCGCCCTGGCCCCCGACGATGCGGTCAGGTACTTCTCCCAGGCGCTCGACCTCGCAGCGATCGCGCCGGAGCACGACCCCCTGGTCGACTGCGACCTGCGTCTTGCTTTGGGCGAGGCGCAACGCCTGGCCGGGTTGCCGGGCACCCGGGAGACGTTCCTCGACGCTGCACACCGAGCCCAAGAGCTCGACGCAACGGACCGCCTGGTGGCCGCCGCACTGGGGAACAGCCGCGGCTTCTTCAGTTCGATCGGGGTAATCGACGCCGACAAGGTGGCGGTGCTGGAGTCAGCGCTCGATGCCCTGGGCGATCACGACACACGAGAGCGGGCGCTCCTCCTGGCCACGCTGTGCAGCGAGCTCGCCTTGGGCACGACGCTGGACCGGCGCCAGGAGTTGGCCGACGCCGCCAGGGCGATGGCGCGGCGGTTGGGGGATCCGGACACCATCATCCGCACGCTCAACTTGGTCTGCGACCCGCTCCAGGTCCCTTCCACACTCAACGAGCGGATGGTCGATGCAAAGGAAGCCCTGGAGATCTCGGAGCAGCTAGGCGACCCGGATCTGCTTTTTTGGACCGGCGCCTACAGTCGGTTGGCCGCAGTGCAAGCCGGTGACTTCGAGATGGCGCGTCGGTGCCTCGCAACCATGCGCGCCGTGATACGAGGACTTCGTCAGCCGACGATGATGTGGGTCACGCTATTCAACGATGCCGCCGATGCGCTCTTGTCCGGGGATCCCGATCGAGCCGAACAGCTCGCCACGGCTGCGTTGGAGATCGGCTCGGAGAGCGGACAGCCCGATGCCTTCGGCTTCTATGGGGCCGAAATGATCGGCGTCCGCCGCCAACAGGGGCGCTACGGCGAACTCGTCCCGTTGATCGAGCAGATCGCTGCCGAGAACCCAGCACTCCCGGTGTTCCGTGCGACGCTGGCCGAAGGACACATGGAAGCAGGCAACTTCGACACGGCTCGGCAGATGCTCGACGCTGCGGCCGCGGACCTGAATTCATTGCCCTACGACGTCGTCTGGATCTTTGCGGTGGCGTCTTACGCCGACGTCGCCACCGAACTGCGCGCCGAGGCACCGGCTCGGCTGCTCCTGGATCTGCTTGCGCCTTTCGACGATCAGGTTCTCTTCATCGGGGCGACGGCCGGAAGCCCGGTGGCGTACTACTGCGGCAGCCTGGAGTCGGTGCTCGGACTCTACGATCAGGCCGAGAGGCACTTCGCCAAGGCAGCCGAGCTCAACGCCAGGGGTCAGATGGAGTTCGCTGCCGCGGTCACCCACCTGCGGTGGGGCCGCATGCACGCAGCCCGAGGAGGCCCAGGCGATCTCGAACGAGCCCGCGAACTCCTGACGCAAGCCCACCTCGGAGCCGTGAGCCGAGGGTACGCCAGCATCGCCCGGCGAGCCACGGCGGCGTTGGCGGAACTGGACTGACGCTGGAACGTTCTCGATCCATCGAACGCCCGGGACCTGAAATCGGAACTTGAAGCACGTCGTTCCGGGATTCGTTGGCCGTTCGGCTGACAACGACCTGGCCCGCTGATTTGAGTAGCAAAGCAGTAGCAACCCCGGCCGCGAGGTACCGGTCAGCCTTCTTGGTTCCCTTCGGGGATATAGGTCCGACACGGCTCACCACGCAGCGTCCCGCACGCCGGCAGGGACGACGTGGGGTCCACGTCCTGAACCTCGTTGACCGTCAACGAGGACGGCGTCACGCCGCCGAAGCCGACCGTCGCGTGCTGGCCGCGGTCCAACGTCGCGAACGTCCAGACGGGCCGGTCCCCTCCGGGTGCGGAAATGACGACCCGCAATCCGGTTCCCGCGCGGAACGTGTGCGCGATCGGGTCGATCGGGATCCTGACCAAAGTGAAGTGGTCTGGCGACAGGCGCCGGGCCTCGCTCGCCAAGTACGTCGGGTCGGTAAAGAGGGGGGTCGAGTCCTTGGCTTCGACCTGGTTGGAGCTGCGCAGGAATCCCGAGGTGACGTACTCCTCCTGGCGGGCCTGGGGACGCACCTCCGTGACGGTCGCCTGGAAGTCCTCCACCGGTACCGAAGCCTTGACCCACAGGTCGATCGTGGCGGGTCCGACGATGGTGGTCGGCGACGTGAAGGGCGGCGTCTGAAAGGCGATCCCGTCGCCTGCGGGGACGGGTAACCAGTCCCAACCGGGATCGGCGGCCCACGCGTTCGCACCGGCTGGGAGGCTCGTCCGTGGTCGGGCCTCGGGGTCCAAGGTGAACGTGGCGCTGCGGTGTTGGGCGGATGGACGGGACCGCAACGACCCGTCCATCCCGAACGAGAGGGTCGTCACGTTGCCCGCTGGCGGCCAGCTCGAGAAGGCCGCGCTGTAGGTCGAGTCGGGGTTCCCCGGTCCGGCGGCCCCGGCCCCGGAGTCGAAGAGCACCTCCAGTCGCGGCGTCTGTGCCGCGAACTCCGCCTGTGCGACCGTCGCGGTAGCGGCGCTGGTGAAGCGAAGGGGCGGCAAGGGTGCCTCCGCCGACACCGAGGACGCGGTCGCCGCGAACTCGTCGAGCACGAGGGCGTCGAGGCCGTTCGGCTGCGTGGGGACCTTGTCGGCCACGTAGACGTCGAGGAACTCGAGCCACCGGCTGATCGTCTGAGGGTCGGCCGAGTCGATGTGACCTCCGTTCACCATGTTGGCGAATACGGGCGTCGTCTTGGGAATGGCGTCGATCAGCGCCGCCGACTGCGGTCCGGTCTGCTCGTCCTGGAGCGCCTCGGAGAAGAAGACCGGGACGCGCACGTGGATCGCCCAACCCAGCATGGACCGGCGGTCGAAGAGCGCAGGGCTTCGCCCGGGGCCCTCGCCCGGCGCAACCAGCTTGGGTCCGACCAGGCCGGCCAGGGTCTCGGATTGCTCGTGTAATGCCTGGTTGGCGAGGCACGTCGACGACGCCCCGTGACTTGCCTCGAGCTCTGCGTCGATCTCGTAGTAGGTCCAGGGCTGACCGACGTTGGTGACCGGCGTGGTCGAGCGAGGCTCGAGGCTGCCGTCCCGGGACACGGCGGACGCCTTGGCGTCGTCGATGCGCGCGTCGACCCACTCGGCGGCGAACCCGTTGTTGTAGATCCCACCCGGATACCCCGTCGAGAAGAGATCATCCGTCGGACTCAATGGCGCGATGGCGGCGAGCCCGGGCGGATCGGTCCCGGCAGCGGGGAACTGCGAGAGCCCCGAGAAGCTGATCCCTACCATTCCGACCTTGTGGTTTGCGACCCAGGCCTGGTGGGCGACGATCTCGATGGCGTCGTAGGCGTCGTAGTCGGACGGGTATCCAGAGAGGTCGAACGCGCCACCCGAGCACCCGGTTCCACGCATCTGGAGGCTGACCGTGGCAAACCCCGAGACGCGTGCGAGGACCGCACCGACGTCCGTAGAGGAGTCCGGAAGAAGATTCCGGTTTCCGCAAGAACTGCACGGTTCCCCCAGAGCGCCGTCGATCAGCGGCGGGATGGGGTCGGTCGGGCCGGCGACGTTGTAGCCGGAGTACTCGATGACCGTGGGGCACGGACTGCTCGCCGAACAGCTCTGGCCGTAGGGGTAGCGAACGGTCGCTGCGAGGGTGATGCCATCCCGCATCGCGATGTAGTTGAGCCCTTCGTGCATGGGTTGGTGCGCGTAGAGGGCGGAGTCGGTCCCTGGGTTCTGGCCGGGTGCGAGTACCGCGAAGGCCGGGGTGCGCCGTCCGGAGCTGTCATCGAGCCAGCTGTAAGCGCGGCCGGGCCGGAGGCTCCGGATGATCAGCGACCCCAGCGAGTCGGCGACCCCGGGATTGGCCGGGGTGGCGACCGGTTGCCCCAGTCGCAAGAGGGTGATGCGGTCGCCGGGGTGCGCACCGGTGAGCCATGCCTCGTCGATCGAACCGTCGCCATGCAGTGTCATAGCTGGTCCAGAGGCCGACGCGGGAGCAGAGGCCGGTCCTATGCCGCCGCAGACCGCGACCACGAAGGCCAGCGCCGCCATCCAACCCGACGTCCTAAGTGCGAAGATTGCCGACCCCCGTCGCTCCAGACCGGCCCGTTTTCTATCAGACATACCGCTGCACCCTGGCGTCAACGCTTCGTGCCGGTCGTGCGTGATACGTGGTGGGTGAACCGGTTCGGCGTGCTCGAGGTCGGCCCCACACGGAGTGTCGGGGTCCCGACGATGGTCGATCTGAGCACCTGGTGATGCCGAAGCCGGTATCCCGCTCGCAATACACCTTTCCGGTGAGTTCGGGGAGGATGGGTTTACACCCACCTAGGTCTGGCCGTCATGCCTAGAAGTCAAGACGTTCGCGCGGCGCTCATGAGCGACGAACTCAACCAAGAGCGCCGAGCGCGAAAGGGCTAGCGGCTCCTATTGAAGCAAGTCACGCGGTAGGGCCACAGGTTGGCATTCACCATTTCCACGATCGCCTCGGCGATACCATGATCTGGCACGACCGTCCTTTTGAGCACTCGATCCTCATAGGACGCGAAATACTCAGGCTCAGTGTCGATCGCGGTCGCGTTTTGTACCGCTGCCGGCCGGTGTTTTCCGCCGCAGACGCATCCGCGCAACCCGTAACGCCACCGCCTGGAATTTTAGTGTGGGCCCCCCGGGTCTCGATCCCGGCACCTTGGGATCCGATGATTGCGACATATAGCCATTCACCGAAGTGCACGCAAGCAGCTCAGAGTGGGTGCGCAGTTCAGGTGTGTCCGAGGACATCAAATGCTTCCTGGTTCCCGTCGGACGCGTCTGCCGCCTACGCCCCGTACGCACGACTGGGGCACCCCTATCCGAGAAAGAACGCTACGACAGCGACCAAGCCGAAGGCGACGTCAATCATCCACATGATCCGCATCCGCCGCCTGAATCTTGGCTTTTGAAAGTCTCTGTCCAGAAGGGCGGCGTACCCCGGACCCTTCTCGCCAAGAGCTTGACGAGACTTCTCGGCCTGCCGGGCGAGGCGGCAGCGACTTCAATCACTAGGAGAGCCACGCTCCAGAGGATGGCCGCGGTTCCCGCGATCCCGAGGGCCACATTGCGGCGGTGCGGTTCAGCGGTCGCAACGAACGCTCCGAGAAGGAGGGTTCCGATCACTCTGACATTGTGGCATCAACCGCCGAGGGGGTAGCCCAGCACGATGCCTCCTGGGCTGTAGTCCAGTCGGGCATTTGGTTGTTGAATCAGCCGAAGAAGACCTCGGCTTCGGCAAACCGTTCTGGTGACACCAACTTGAGAATGGCCGTGGCACTGGTCAACGGGACCAGGTCGATTGTGGTCCCATGCAGGGCCACCATCTGGCCCGAGTGGCCCTGATGAAGAGCATCAACAGCGTGAAGCCCGAAGCGGGTCGCAAGAACCCGGTCGAAGGCGGTGGGGCTACCACCTCGCTGCACGTGTCCGAGAACGGTGGCGCGCGCCTCCTTGCCGGTCCGACGAGCGACCTCTTCCTCCAGGAAGGTCCCCATTCCCGTAAGACGCTGATGGCCAAACGCGTCAATCTCTCTAGGGCGCGCCGGCATGGTGCCTTCGACCGGCAGAGCGCCCTCGGCTACCACGACGATGGGGGCATAGTGGCTGGCGAAGCGGCGCTCGATGAACCCGCACACTTCTTCAATTTGAAACGGACGCTCGGGTATCAGGATTACATTCGCCCCACCCGCCATGCCAGAGTGCAAGGCGATCCAGCCCGAGTAACGTCCCATGACCTCGACGATGAGCACTCTGTGGTGGCTCTCCGCCGTCGTGTGAAGGCGATCGATTGCCTCGGTGGCGATCGTGACGGCGGTGTCAAAGCCGAACGTGTAGTCGGTCCCCGTCAAGTCGTTGTCGATCGTCTTTGGCACTCCGATTAACCGAAGGCCTGCAGCGCTGAGCTTTGTCGCCACGCCGAGGGTGTCCTCACCGCCAATGACGACGAGGGCATCGAGACCCAAGCGCTCCACCGTCTCGAGCACGCGGCGCTCACCGTCAGCGGAGTTGTAGGGATTTGTACGACTGGAACCAAGGATGGTGCCTCCACGGGGGAGGATGCCTCGGACATCGGCAATGTCCAGAGGTGCAGCGTCTCCATCGAGCGGGCCCCTCCAACCATCGCGGAAACCCACAAACGTGTCGCCGTAAATCTGAACGCCCTTGCGAACAACGGCCCGGATCACGGCGTTCAGTCCTGGACAGTCCCCGCCACCGGTAAGCACTCCAATCCGCACTGATGGCGAGTGTAGTGACGCGGGACTACGGAACCAACCAAGAGAAGAAACCCGATATATCTGGGTTGCCACAAGAGACCCACACAGCTGCCCAACCCCACCAGCAAGAGGACCCTCACGGCGTCGCTCGACGGACCCCCCTGGAGGACAAGGTGTCCCTGGCTGATCTGGCGCCACCACGGGTGTCCCCGAACATCGCCGGGAAGGGGTGCCACCGTGCAGGCACGACGGGGCGACCCGTAACACCTTCGGGCGCGCGATATGGGCAACTGGTCGACACGAGGCGCGCCGACAGGCGGTCTGCCTGTCGTGCGGGGAGGGCCCAACCCACATTCGCCGCGGCGGGTTGAGGGGATTGCTTATTCACCGACCACCGTGCCACCCCCCGCCGCTGAATGAACTCTTGCGCCGCCTCCCCCGTAGTTAGTTCAGAGGCACCCGGCACCGACATGCTTTGTTGGCAAGGATCTATAGAACTCAGAGGTACCGGATGGGCGATCGGTCAAAGGTTGCTCGCTCACAGTTCCCAGTATGGTCCGATGAGCACTGTGGCCCCACATGACCGGCTCTGGCCCACATGGCTGGTCGGGTAGCCCCTAA
>Ga0181532_10003782_pt1 | contig 13516 bp, 15 predicted proteins | sample PEATcosm2014_Bin_33_FD_119768 | JGI IMG/M metagenome (GOLD analysis project Ga0181532, IMG submission 119768) | Peatland microbial communities from MTU Mesocosm Facility, Houghton, MI, USA - PEATcosm2014_Bin11_30_metaG | ecosystem: Environmental > Terrestrial > Soil > Wetlands > Peat | place...
AATCTATGAATGGTTGGCGAAATGGAATCATGCCCCCGAACCCTTCATCTGGAAAGCCACTGCCGACGTCATTCTTGACAAGGTACGCCGCTGTAAAGAATTATCTAGGACACCACACTAGTGCAGCAGCAGATCCAGTTCATGTCGGAGGTCCGCGATTGCTGGGTAGAAGCGGAGAATCAACTCAAGCCTAAGCCAATACATCCCCCGATCGCAGCAGTGGCTCCGGGGAAGTCTGCTCTCGAGGACAGAGGTCCTACAGCCGAATGGAGTGCATAAACGACAGCGCTAACCTGGAACTGTTGCGGCGGGCAAACGCATGCTTCAGCCGGTTCTTCGAACGGTTCTCAAACGCGCCGGTGCTGGGCAGCGACGAGGAGCTTCGCGCTCTCCAGCAGGTAGGGGAGATACTGCGATCGGTGAGCGTTCTGCTCGACGGACGGCTGCAAAACACAATCAACCGCGACGTTCGCCGAGCGCTCGACTGCTATCGCCAGAACCTTATCCACGTCCGCAGCGAACTGGCGATCATGGAAGCAGCCGCAATTGTTTGCCGCGTCCGCCTGGATTCCCGGCGCAGACACCTTTACGCCGCGAAAGCCTGGTGCGCAGCTTCGCGCGCGATCAGCTGAGACCACGTCCGCGGGTTGCAGGCGAGCTAAGCATTGCAAGCCAGAGCTTGCGCTCCGGCTTGCGGACCTGTTCGCGATTCAAGAGAGGCCGGTCGATTCGTTTAGATTTAGAACAGCTTGCGACGCAGTACACCAGCAAGGCCGAGGACTCCGGAACCGAACAGCATGATGCTGCCGGGCTCAGGAGTGCTCCCGCTGCCAATCGTGAACGCTTCCGAAGGAAGCGTTCCTTCGGCACCTTCCGACGCCAATGACGGGCAGCCGTTCGACTCACAGCCAATCCCGCTATTTTCATCCCAGAAGACCAGGTTGCCGCTGTGAACAACCGCGTTCTGCAAGGTGAGCCAGTAGGTGGCACCAGAACTCAAACCGGTGGCATTGAGACCCGTCGCTGTAATCAGGTCAACATCGTAGCCATACTGGTTGGTGGAAATGAATTTGTCGGTGAGGTTCTTGCCGCTGGCCGTACCGGAGCCATATAGCGTTCCAGAGTTTTCCGCAAAGTTAATGGACCAGTCCACCGAGGTCATTACGTCGCCCGGGGATTCCCAGACGCCGAACGACAAACTGGTGACATTCGAGCCTTGAGCAACAAAACTGTCACTGACCAGGTAGCCAAAGTTGATGGTCCAGGCATCGGTTGCACCCTTGATCGGACCGTTTTCATAAGACCATTGCTGCGCCGACGCTGGAATTGCAGCCAGCGCCAGACACAGAATTGTCAGCGAAGGGATACGCATTTTCATGAATGGAACCCTCCTCCCAGGTTGAATTCGGGCAAAACTGCATTGATTTGCCCAAGCTCGTCCGGCATGGCCACGAATTATACCTCCATCCATCACTCGCCATTGACCAGCGGTAGTCGTTGAGGCGAAAAAAGTCCTAACCATCCGCTGGCTGGCCCGTCTGTAGGGGCATGGAGGCAGTATGGAGCGCAGATACCTGGTAGCGACCCTGGCGATTGTAGCGACCTTCGCGACGTTCTCGAGCGGGTTCCGATCGCTGCAACACCTTTCTCTGCTGAACGGTCAGCAACCCTCCGTCCTCTCCCGTTTGGCAGACAAGGTTAAGTCTCAATTGCACCCTGCCTATCCGGAAGAGGCGCAATTGCTGGCTGAAATGAACCTGCCACTCGCCGCAGCGCAGGCCAGGATTGCCGAGCAGGCTGCGAAACAGAGTCAAGCCGCAGCCCAGTGCGCCCGCGAGCGTGCGATGCGCGAGACTGAGCGCGCGCGCCGCGATGCGATGAGAATGAGCGCAGAGATCGCCCGCGAGACGAATATTTCGGTTGCCCCGGTTGTAATTGATCTGAAGGGGCTGGATGGTCTGGATCAGAGGATGCAAGCCAGGGCCGCTGCCCTGGCGGAACGTGTCGCCACGCGGAATGTGAGATTGCAGGTCGCTGCCGCCAGGATGCAGGCGGTGTCCATGCAGATGCAGGATTCAGGAAGGCACAAATCTCCATGCCGGAGCCGGGAGATTCAGTAGGGCGGCATTCGGCGCTCAGTAATCAGCACTGAGCATTCATCTACCCACTAAGATGGTGTCCGCGGAAGCAGGATGTCGATTTCGCGTCCTAGAGGCACTAGGACGCGTTTTCTCGTTTCGGAGGGCCCTGGAGGTCATCCCAAGGCCTTAACGTCGATCGTGGCGCTTCCTAGCGCATTCTAGTGGCACTTTACGGCGACTTTGTGATGGCAAAATAGTGACTGGAAAAGTATGGTATACATTTGCTTGTAATGAAAAACTTAAGTGCTCCTTCCGGATAGCCACTCCCCGCAATTCTGCCTTTCTTGTCCGAAAGCGGAAAACCTCCCTGTTTCTTTCGACGGCACGACGACAGTAGCGTCTGGCCGTGTCACGGGCTGGCCATCAGGGACCGGCGGAAACACCGGCGATCTGAACTCCATATGTCCTTCACTCCTGCGACACTCACCTTCTTGATGTATTCTCGCTGCCGGAGGACACTGTGCCGGAATCCTCAACGAACAGCTTTGGTTCACCAGTTCCAGTCTTTCGTATCACGAACCTGGACGCCAGCATCGCCTACTACCTGGACGCCCTTGGCTTCGAACTGCGATGGCGGGCGGGCGATGGATTTTGCCTGTGTCGCGCGAGAAAAGTGTCCCATCTTCCTGACCAATGACAATCAGAGCCAGCCGCGTATGTGGGCATGGGTAGGCGTGCAGGATGTCCACGCACTGCACAGACACTACGTAACGTCGGGGCAAGAATCCGGAACCCGCCCAACAATTTCGAGTGGGCGGTAGAGATGCAGGTTGAAGACCTCGATGGGAACGTCCTGCGCATCGGCTCCGATCCAGAGAAAGAAAAGCCGCTGGGTATCTGGCGGGATGCAGATGGGATTCGTTGGAGACATCTGGGCAATGAAAGGTATGAGCATGTCGATTGAAGACTAAGCATGCGGTCTTGCGCCTAAGCCCCGCTACTCGGCACTCATATCGGGTCCGTTGTGACCGGCGGTTGCTGCACTTCTTCGACGGCTGATAAACTCAAGGGTCTGCTCAACGCTTCGCATTGATTTCCATACCTATCATGTCGAACACCACAGACATTGCAATCGTAAACGGCGCTCGCACGCCCATGGGCCGCTACTGCGGCAAGTTGCGCGACTTTACGGCCATGGATCTGGGCGCCATCGCAGCCACGGAAGCCATGAAGCGCTCCGGCGTCGAGCCGGGCGAAATCGATCACTGCATAATCGGCAACGCGCAACAGACTTCAGGAGACTCCCTCTACGGCGCGCGACACGTCGCGCTCAAGGCGGGTGTGCCGATCGAAGTTCCAGCGCTAACTGTCAATCGTCTTTGCGGCTCGGGCATGCAATCCGTCGTGACCGCCGCGCAGATGATTCAGCTAGGCGAATCGAAGATTGCACTGGCCGGTGGAATGGAGTCCATGTCGCAGTCGCCGCACGTGATTCGCGGCATGCGCTGGGGCGTCGGCTTGGGCGAAGGCAAGCTGGAAGATTCGCTCATGGTGGCGCTGCTCGACACCTATTGTGGCATGTACATGGCCAACACTGCCGAGCTTTACGCCGAGCAGCACGGCGTCACGCGCGAGATGCAGGACGAGTTCGCGCTGCGCTCGCAAAAGGGCGCTGACGACGCCTACGAGGCCGGCCGCCTTCAGGAGGAGCTGACACCGGTCGCTTTGCGCAATCGCAGAGGCGAGCCAACGGGTGAGATGTTCACCGAAGACGACCATCGGCGGCCCGAGACGACGATGGACAGCCTGCGCAAGCTGAAGCCGGCGTTCGGTAAGAACGGGAGCGTGACCGCAGGCAATGCCAGCGGGATTGTTGATGGCGGAGCCGCTGTAGTGGTGATGCCGCTCGCCGAAGCCGAAAAGCGCAGTCTGAAGCCGATGGCCCGCATTGTGAGTTGGGGCATTGCGGGCGTTGATCCGAAAATCATGGGCTCAGGACCGGTTCCGGCGACACACATCGCGCTGAAAAAAGCGGGACTGAAGCTCGACGACATTGATCTGATCGAGGTGAACGAGGCGTTTGCGGCGCAGTACCTTGCGGTCGAAAGGGAGCTTGGGCTGGACCGCAGTAAAGTGAACGTGAATGGCGGCGCGATCGCGCTGGGACATCCGCTGGGCGCAACAGGAACTCGCCTACTGATCACGCTGATGAACGAGCTTCGCCGCCGCAAAGCGAAATATGGACTCTCTACCGCCTGCATCGGCGGCGGGCAAGGCATCGCGGTCATCATCGAGAACCTGCAACGGTAGTGAGACCTTCAAGATGACAAGCGACGAACGCGCTCTGCACGAAATGGTGTATCACCTCGAAGCGGCGTGGAATGCCGCCGATGGCAAGAGCTTCGCCGAGGCCTTTGCGGAGGACGCCGATTTCATCCACATCCTGGGCGGATACTATACCGGGCGGGCTGCGATCGAGGTTGGCCATCGGATGATCTTCGGTACCATCTACAAGGGCAGCACGGTAAGGTATAGCGTCGAAAAAATCCGGTTCCTTCGTCCCGATGTCGCTATCGTCTATCTGCGTCAGTATCTGCAGCTCAAGGAAGCGGGAGCGCCGAGCGATGTTGAGGCCCGGCCCACCATCATTGCCGAAAAACGCGATGTGAAGTGGCAAATCGTGAATCTGCAAAACACCAGGATTACGGAAGCGGGCGCGGGCACGAAGACAGGATGAGCAGATCGAAGGTGAGCAAACCGACCATCCATGATTGTCATCGCGAGCGACGAGGTCGCCGCGGCGACCGAGGAGTCGAGGGACCCCTATACTGGAAGGTTTCTCGATGCTTTTTCACTTATAGGGGTCCTTCGACTTCGCGTCCGCCCGACCCGTAAGAGAAGCGGGTCGGAGGTTCTTTGCGGGCGCTTCGCTCAGGATGACAGTCGTTAGAGTTCCGATGTGATCGCCTGAGATTGAGTTCTAAGAAAAAGGAAGACAAAATCATGGACATCAAGAAAGTTGGCGTACTAGGTTGCGGGTTGATGGGCTCGGGCATCGCGCAGGTCGCGGCCACCGCGGGCTTCGACGTAGTGGTGCTCGAACAGGAGCAGAAGTTTCTCGACAAGGGTTTCGCGGGGATTGACAAGTCGCTGAGTCGACTGGTGGAGCGCGGCCCGGCGAAGGGCGGGTTGACTCCGGAACAGAAGACTGAGGCACAATCGCGGCTGAAGGGCACAACCAACATGGCTGATCTCGCGGACTGCGACATCGTCATCGAGGCCATCATCGAAAACGTCGAAGAGAAGCGCAAGGTTTACGCGCAGCTCGACGCGGTGGTCAAGAAAAGCGCTATCTTCGCAACCAATACCTCCTCGATTTCCGTGACCGAGTTGATGACCGCCACCAAGCGCCCGGAGCGCTTCATCGGCCTGCACTTCTTCAATCCGGTCCCGATGATGAAGATGGTGGAAGTGGTGAAGACCATCGCCACCGCGCCCGAGGTGTATGACACGGCGTATGAGTTCGCCGTAAAGCTGGGTAAGGTGCCGGTGCGCACCAGCGATAAGACCGGGTTCATCGTGAACCGGCTGCTGGTGCCGTATCTGCTGGACGCGATTCGGGCGTATGAGGAAGGCGTCGGCTCGATCACCGACATTGACGAAGCCATGAAGCTGGGTTGCGGCTACCCGATGGGACCGTTCACTCTGCTCGACTTCGTCGGTCTCGACACCACGTACTACATCACGCACGTGATGTTCGATGAATTCAAGGAACCCCGCTTCGCCTCGCCGCCGCTGCTGAGGCGGCTGGTGCTGGCGGGCTGGTATGGACGCAAATCGGGGAAGGGCTTCTACGATTACTCCGACCCGAACAAACCGGTGCCGGGAAAGTTCGTGTAGCGGCGGAAAGTCAGAAACAGGCATGTTCCGTAGGTCGGTAATTGCGACAGCATTGCTAGTAACTGGGCTGCGCTGCGGCGCCGAGAGTTATTCTTGTCGAGCCGATCTCTTCATGCCGGATGCCTACAGCAAGAAACCGATCGTATGGTCGCCCGATCACGCAAAGCACGTTCGCCTGTGGAGCACGCCTGAAGTCGCTGAGGCAAACGAAGGCGTTTTCAGTCTGTCCATTTATTCCGGAGACCGGCTGTTGAAGACCATCACTCTTAAGAATCTCAGCGCAGCAACATTTGTGAAGTGGTCGCCCGATTCCAATGCCTTCTACGCGATGTGGAGCGATGGTGGTGCGGTTGGCGGCTATCATGTGCGGGCTTTTATCGTCGGACCGGACGACGCAGTAGAATCTTCCGCTCCCAAAGCTGTCGCCGCGGATTTCGCGAAGCATCATTATTGCAAAACGCGGGGGAACAATCTGTATGCCGTGCGTTGGGTAAACGGGTCAAAGCAACTGCTGTTGCGGCCCGAAGCCTATCCGACGAGCGATTGCGCACCGGAAGCCGCCTTAGGTGCAGAATACCCGGTAAAAACCGTGGACGGCAAGATCGTTGAGAAGGGCGAAGTTAAGGAGATGACTCCCTTTTCGAACGGATGTCCCTCCGATGTTTTCCCTGGTGCATTCGCCACCCAAAGCCAAATAGAGCAACATAGGAAACCATAAACACATGACCGACTTCCAAAATATTAGATTCGAAAAGAAGAACCAGATTGCCTACGTCACCATTGACCGGCCAAAGGTGCTCAACGCGCTGAACATGGCCACCATGCAGGAACTGAAGAGCGTCTTCGCCGGCCTGAAAGACGATGCCGACGTTCGCGTGGTCATCCTGACCGGCGCGGGCGAGAAGGCATTCGTTGCCGGCGCCGACATCAACGAACTCTCACGGCAGACGCCCGTTTCCGCGAAAGAATACACACATCGCGGGCAGGCGATCGTGGATGCCATCGAGAACCTGGGCAAGCCGGTCATCGCCTGCGTCAACGGCTTTGCGCTGGGTGGCGGCTGCGAACTCGCGATGGCCTGCACCATGCGCCTCGCCAGCGACAACGCGAAACTGGGCCAGCCCGAGGTGAAGCTTGGGCTCATCCCCGGCTACGGCGGCACGCAGCGCCTGCCGCGGCTTGTAGGCAAGGGCCTCGCGATGCAGCAGGTGCTTACCGGCGAGATGATCAGCGCGCAAGAAGCGTACCGCATCGGGCTGGTAAACGAGGTCGTCCCGCAGGCGGAGCTGATCGCGCGTGCCGAGGCGATTGCGGCAAAGATCATTGCCAACTCGCCGCTGGCCATCCAGTACGCGATGGAAGCAGTGAACCGCGGCTTCGACATGACCCTGGCGGATGGCTTGTTCCTGGAAGCGACGCTGTTTGCGGTCTGCTGCGCCACCGAAGACAAGAACGAAGGCACGCGCGCCTTCCTCGAGAAGCGGGAAGCGCAGTTCAAAGGAAAGTAGTCAGTGGCCAGTTTCGCGGCCGTTGTCATGCTGAGCGGAGCCTGCCCTGGGTTTGGGCAGGCGGAGTCGAAGCACCCCTATTCGACAGTTCGACAGTCAGAGATACGGGTGGAATAGGGGCCCTTCGACTCGCGGCAAAACCGGCCGTTCGCTGAGGGTGACAGGTGTTGATTGGTTGCGGCCGCGCTGGTCTGAGTCTTGCGGCAGCCGAACATGCCGAAGCGTCACTTACTTGCAATGAGCTCCTAATGATTCGAGCGATAATTTTCCCTCGCGTGCTCGGCCGATCGCTGGATGATCTCCAGCCAGCGCTGGAGTTGCTCCGCTCGCTGGGATTTGCTCCGGGCAACGAGTGGCATGAGGGTGGCAGTCATGGCGTCGAGATGCTCGCGCCCAGCGGAGGCATCGAATTCATCGCCGCTCCGGATGCTCCCAGCGTTGACGCTATGGTCGAGGTCTCCGATGCCGACGCGGCTTATGACATCGTGAAGAAGCTCGGCGTCAATGTTCGCAAGGACATCGCCGACACGCCCTACGGAGCGCGCCTGTTCGAAGTGGAAGTAAGCGGATTGCGCATCGGCTTCCTCACTTACGCGAAGAAGTCCGGCGAGTCTGGCGGTCTGGAAGCGTCGTTGAATGCGGTAGGCAAGCGCTTCGCAGTCGTGGTGAGCCGCTTCAATTCGTTCATCACCGAGCGCCTGCTGGACGGCGCGCTCCAGGCGCTGCGCCAGTGCGGAGCCAAAACAGAAGACATGACCGTCGTTCATGTGCCAGGAGCCTTCGAGATCCCGTCTGCTGCGCGCCAACTTGCGGAGACGAAGCGCTATCACGCAATTGTGTGTGTCGGATGTCTGCTGCGCGGCGGCACGCTGCACTACGAAGTCATTGCCAACGAAGTCACGCGTGGTGTCGGCCAGTCGGCGCAGGAGACCGGAGTGCCCCACGCTTTCGCGGTGCTCACCTGCGACACGCTGGAGCAGGCCATCGATCGCGCGGGCCTGAAGGCGGGCAACAAGGGATTCGAGGCCGGCCTGACCGCGGTGGAGATGGCGTGCCTGCGCGACAACGTTACAACTCAGACGGACGCGGCCGGCGGCAAGCGATGAGCAAGGCCACGAGTCGCCGGAAGTCGCGCGAACTGGCGCTGCAGATGCTGTTTCAGTTGGACATGGCCAAGCAGGACCGGGACGAGGTGCGGCGCACGTTCTGGAGCGAGCGCCTGGACCTCGACGAGAATGTTCGCGCCTTTGCCGACGAGTTGTTCGGCGTTGCCTGCGAACGGGCGGCGGAGATCGATGCGATTATCGAGCGCAATGCGCAGCACTGGCGGATGGAACGCATGGCGGCAGTGGACCGTAACCTGCTGCGCACCGGAGTGGCTGAGTTCCTGGGCTTTCCGGAGACAGCTCGCCCCATCGTCATCAACGAGGCACTGGAAATTGCGCGGCGATTCTCTACTCCGGAGTCGGTGACATTTATCAACGGGGTGCTCGACAGCGTGGCCCGCGAGTTGCCGGAAGTAAAGAAAACTCTGGTGCTACACGTTAGCAGAAGGAAGCGGGGTCCAAAGGGAACGACGAGCCAGTAGTCTTGTCGCCAGGCTGAAGCCCGGCGCTTCCACCGTTTTACGAGCGCAGTACGCCGCCCAGCGATTCCAGCTTGTCAATAATCTGGCGCGACCACCCTGCCACCGCAAGGTCCAGCAGCGTGCGCTCCTTCGACTGGAACTCCGCGTGGAGCAGCACCGAATACTTGCCGGCTCCAGCCTTCTCTCCGCGGTAGATCTCTGCCGGAACGAACTTCTGAAGCTCGCTTACTGCCAGCTCTTCGACTGCGGACTTGATGCGCTCGAAGGTAACCGCGTCGTCGAAGACGAAAGAGAAGTCGCGCTCCACAGCCGGGAATTTCGAGATGCGCTCATAGCGCGGCTCGCGTAGCGTACGTCGATACAAGCGGTCGAGTAGTACCTCGGCGACGTACACCTCCTGGCGGAACTTGCGCGCGGTCGCCAGGTCGGGGTGCAATTGGCCGAAGCACGCGACGGGTTCGCCATCCATGACGGCGCGGGCGGACCGGCTGGGGTGGAAGTACTCGGGCGTCTGCGCGTCGAAAGACAGCGTGGTGTGCGCGAACGCCGAAAGCAGCTCTTCGACGTCGCCCTTCATGTGGAAGAAGTTGTACGGTCGCGCGGCGGAGTGGACGCTCTTCGCAAACGCATCTCCCGTCGCAATGAAACCCAGGTGGCGGCGCTCGTCGTGGCCATCGCCGCGCTTCTCGAAGACTTCGCCCGCTTCGAACAGCCGCACGCTGGTATTGCCGCGGTTCAGGTTGTAGCCGAGCATGTTCAGCAAGCCGGGCACGAGTGACGTGCGCATGTATCCCGCCTCTTCGCTGAGCGGATTAGCGATGGCCACCGGCTCGCCTTCGCCAAACGCCTTCGCGTCCCGCTCCGAGATGAACGTGATCGAGATGGCCTCGTCGTAGCCGAGCGCGAGCATGGTTTCGCGCACCTTGGCGTCCTGCGGTTCGTCCGGCAGCGTCACCACCGCGCCGGTAAACGCCGGCAGCGTATTGGGAAATTTGTTGTAGCCATGGATGCGCGCCAGCTCTTCCAGCAGATCAACTTCGCGCTCCACGTCGAGACGCCAGGTGGGAATCTTTACCGTGAAGTCGCCGCCGGATGCGCGCGTGACGCCGAAACCGAGGCGGCCTAAAATGCTCTGGATCTCATCGTCGTTAAGATCGATGCCAAGAATACGATTCACCTCCGAGCGATGCAACGCGATGGTTGCACGCTCCGCCTTGCGGGCGACTGTGTCGATCTGTTCACCCTGTAACTCGCCGCCTGCGCTGGCGAAAATTAATTCTGCGACACGATCGCAAGCCAGCGGCGTGATGCTCCAGTCGGCGCCGCGTTCGAAACGATGGGAGGCGTCGGTGTGCATTCCGTGGCGCTTGGCCATGCTGCGGACCGTCGCCGGATCGAACCACGCCGATTCGATGAGCACATTCTTCGTTTGCTCCGTGATCATGGAGTCGAAGCCTCCCATCACACCGGCGAGCGCCACGGGCTTCTTGGCATCGGCGATGACGAGATCGTCGGTCGTGAGCTTTCGCTCGACGCCATCGAGCGTCTTCAGCGCCTCGCCGGCGCGGGCGCGGCGCACGATGATGGTTCCGCCTTCCAGCAGGTCGAGATCGAAGGCGTGCGTGGGATGGCCGAGTTCGTTCAGCGCGTAGTTGGTTGCGTCGGCAACGTTGTTGATCGGACGCGAGCCGAGGAGTTCGAGACGATTGGCGACCTGCTGCGGCGATGGCCCGATCTTTACGTTGCGCACAATTCGAGCGGTGTATCGTGCGCAGCCTTCTCCATCTTCGATGATGATCGGGAAGTTTGTCCCGCCGGTCGGCTTCGGCAGCTTGATCTCGAGCTTTTTCAGCTCGACGTCGTAGATGGCCGAGGCCTCACGCGCCACGCCATAGTGGTTCATGGCGTCCACGCGGTTGGTGGTCACGTCCATCTCGTAAATCGTTGCGTCGTTCTCTTCCTGAACGGACTCCACCGCGATTCCGGCCGAAGTCAGGCCCTCGGCGAGTTGGCGGTCGTCGGCCGCGAGGTTGACGAACTCGCACAGCCATGCAGGCAGGATTCTCACGCGAACTGCTCCAGGAAGCGAACGTCGCCCTCGTAGAACAGCTGAATCTCCTCCACTTCGTACTTCAGGAGCGCGATTCGCTCCAGTCCCATGCCAAAGGCGAAGCCGCTGATCTTGCTGGAGTCGTAACCGTTCTGCTTCACAAAATCGAAAACGTTCGGGTCCACCATCCCGCAGCCGAGCAGTTCGATCCAGCCGCTGTCCTTGCACTTGCGGCAGCCTTTGCCGCCGCAGAAGATGCAACTCACCTGCATGTCGGCGCTGGGCTCGGTGAAGGGGAAGAACGAGGGATAGAAGCGCGTCTTCACCGACGAGCCGAACAGCGCCTTCATGGCGTGGTCGAGCGTGCCCTTCAGGTCGCAGAAGGTGATGTTGGTGTCCACCGCGAGGCCTTCAACCTGGTGGAAGACCGGCGAGTGCGTGGCGTCGAGTGGATCGTTGCGGTGCACCTTGCCGGGAATGACGATGCGCACCGGCGGCGGCTGCTGCTCCATGGTGCGAATCTGCACCGGCGAGGTGTGGGTGCGCAGCAGCAGACGATCGCGTGCCGGCTTGTGCTCCTGACCTGCTATGAACAACGTGTCCTGGGTGTCGCGCGCGGGATGGTTCGGTGGAAAGTTGAGCGACTCGAAGTTGTAGTAGTCGGTTTCGACCTCGGGGCCCTCGCCGACGGAGTAGCCCATCGCCTTGAAGACCGCGACAATTTCGTCCATCACGCGCAACACGGGATGCTTGACGCCGATGAGGCGCTGAATGCCGGGGAGGGTGATGTCGATGCGGTCGGCGGTAGGTTTGGCGCTTGCGGATGAGGAATGGATTCTGGCGTGCGCCTCTTCGATGGCGGCTTCCGCGCGCGCCTTCAGTTCGTTGACGCGTCGGCCAACCTCGCGCTTTGCCGGACCTGGGGCGGCTTTCAGCCAGGTGTCGTTCACCTGGGTGAGGACGCCGTTCTTGCGCGCCATCCAGCGATCGCGGAAAGTTTTCCAGTCGGCTTCGGTGTGGAGTTCGCCGGTCTCAGCGTCGAGCGCTGCAAAGAGTTCGGCGACGGCGCGATCGAGCGCGTCTTCCGAGTAGTCCGCGAGTTTGGGGACAGTGTACATGCTTCGTGTCACGCGGCTGAAGCCGCGCTAATTCTGGTGCCGCCCCTACGGGGCTCGCTTCAATTTCCCACTTTACCCCGGGCTTGCGCCCGGGGCTGACAGCAGTTCCGCCCCTACGGGGCTCGCTCTTGCGCGATTCTTTCCAAGTCGCGCGATGAAAACCACATTCCCGGGCACAAGCAAGAACAACGTATGCGGCCAAAAGCTAGACACGTAATCTCTAACGCCCCTGCCTTGCATGCTAGATATCGCACGGGCATCAGCTCTCATTCAACGCTCCAACCACCGGGTCTGCCGCAGACACAACGGGCGGCCGCACGGCCGCCCATCGGAATTCACTGCTATGTTTCTGGGATGGGCGGACTATGCCGTGGCGGCTTGCGCCTGCTTGCACAGCGCCGTAAACCCAGCCGGATCGTTGACCGCCAGATCGGCGAGGATCTTGCGGTCCAGTTCGATGCCGGCCTTTTTCAGGCCGTTGATGAACTTGCTGTAGCTGAGGCCGTTCAGCTTGGTGGCCGCGCCGATGCGCACAATCCAGATGGAGCGGAACTGGCGCTTCTTCTGCTTGCGGCCGCTGTAGGCGAACTTCAGCCCGCGCTCGACCGACTCTTTCGCCTGACGGTACAGCTTCGATTTTGTTAAGTAATAGCCACTGGCGCGCTCCAGTATCTTCTTGCGGCGCGCGCGGCGCTTGGTACCACGTTTAACGCGAGGCATGTTGCTCCTTTTTTACATCGTTAAGCGGCTGGAGGCAAGGTAGTTGACCGCGCTCGTTGTCGCCTTTCGGGGTCCCCGGCGAGCGCCGCTTTTGCGCTTGCTGGGGTGAACGAGGGGCCGGATTCGCCTCTTCACACGCTGTTGACCGTCACTCCGCTGGCGGACGCGCCGGCTGCCGCACCATGCGGCCTAGTATGGGATCATGCGCTTGATTTTAGGCACGTCGGCCTTGTCAAGCATCACGTCTTTGTCGAGCTGGCGCTTGCGCTTGGTTCCCTTCGAGGTCAGGATATGGCGCTTGTACGCGTGACCGCGTTTGATTTTGCCAGTGCCCGTCTTCTTGAAGCGCTTGGCCGCTCCGCTATGAGTTTTCAGCTTCGGCATAGTGTCTTTCTATTACAACATAAACGCGCCGACCCCGCCAGCGGTAGTCTTGTCCAATACAAGATGAGCCTGAAGGAGGAGTCGGTTTCCAATACAAGGTGAGCCTGGAGCGGGTGGCATGCTGAGGATTGACAACCAGCGTGCACGAAGCAGAAAAACTAAGCCTG
>Ga0181532_10003784_pt1 | contig 13515 bp, 8 predicted proteins | sample PEATcosm2014_Bin_33_FD_119768 | JGI IMG/M metagenome (GOLD analysis project Ga0181532, IMG submission 119768) | Peatland microbial communities from MTU Mesocosm Facility, Houghton, MI, USA - PEATcosm2014_Bin11_30_metaG | ecosystem: Environmental > Terrestrial > Soil > Wetlands > Peat | place...
CGATCAGGACGGTTTCGTCACCCTGGTCGATCGCAAGAAGGACATGATCCTGTCCGGCGGCTTCAACGTGTTCCCGCGCAACATCGAGGAAGCCATCTACGAGCACCCGGCGGTCGCCGAAGTGACGGTGATCGGCATTCCGGACTCCTACCGCGGGCAATCGGCCAAGGCCTTCATCGCGCTCAAGCCCGGGCAGCCTGCATTCACCTTCGACGAGCTCAGGGCCTTTCTCGCCGACAAGCTCGCCAAGTATGAAATGCCGGCCGAAATGGAATTCCGCGCGAGCCTGCCGAAGACGCCGGTCGGCAAGCTGTCGAAGAAAGAGCTGGTGGCCGAGGACCTGGCCAAGCGCGAGGCGGCAACCGGCGAAGGCGCGCGCAAGCTTGCCGGATGACTATCGCAAGTGACGGCGGGATCGATGCCGGCGGCTACTCACCGGCGCGGAGAGGAAGTGTGCCGATGATGACAGACCTGTTCTCGCTGGCGGGCCGCACGGCGCTCGTCACCGGCGGTTCACGCGGCATCGGCAAGATGATTGCGAGGGGCTTCATCGCCCAGGGCGCGCGGGTCTACATCGCGGCCCGGAAGGCGGCCCAATGCGATCAGACCGCGGCCGAGCTCGCCAAGGCGGGCGGTTCCTGTTTCTCGATACCGGCCAATATTTCGACCGTCGAGGGCGTGCAGGCGCTGGCTGCCGCGGTCACCGCGAGCGAGGGTAAGCTCGACATCCTCGTCAACAATGCCGGCGCCGCATGGGGGGCGGAGTTCGACGCCTTCCCGGAGAACGGCTGGGACAAAGTGATGGACCTCAACGTCAAAACGCCGTTCTTCCTGACGCAGGCCCTGCACGGCGCGCTCAAGGCCGCCGCCACCCGTGAGCGGCCGGCTAAAGTCATCAATATCGCTTCGATCGACGGCATCTTCGTCAATCCACTCGAAACCTATTCCTACCACGCCAGCAAGGCCGGCCTGATCCACCTGACGCGGCGCATGGCGGCGAAGCTGATCGCCGACAACATCGTCGTCTCGGCGATCGCGCCGGGCGCGTTCCAGTCCGACATGAATACCGCCGCGCGCGACATTCCGGAGAAGGTGGCGCAGCGTATTCCGGCCAAACGCATCGGCACCGACGAGGACATGGCTGGCGCGGCGATCTATCTGGCGTCGCGCGCCGGCGACTATGTGGTCGGTGCGACGCTCGCGGTCGACGGCGGCGTAGCCTATGCGAGGGCCGGTTTCTAAGGTGCCGGCTGGAAACACCGAGTTCTCTGCAGCGTCGACGAGACCATCGTCAATTCGAAGAAGCTCGCTCATCGTCGCGGGTCTGATGTGATGCGCGCTCCGTTTCCGAGATGGATCATTCACAGCCGTTCTTCGGGCGCGCCGTGACGCGAACCGCAAGACTCTGGATCTGGCTCCGCGCCGTCGTGCGTCGCCGTCGCGTGCAGTTCGCCTTGTCGATCAGGGTCACGATTGCCGCCTTGGCGTCTCTCGCGCTTGCGCAATTGCTGCACCTTCCGCTGCCGCTGTGGGCGGTCCTGACGGCCGTCATCGTGACGCAGATGAGCGTCGGACGGGCGCTGAAGGCAACGATCGATTATCTCCTGGGAACGCTCGGCGGCGCGATCTACGGCGGCGCCATCGGCGTGCTGATTCCGCATTCCAGCGAAATCGCGCTGCTCGCGGTTCTTGCTCTTGCCGTGGCGCCGCTTGCCTTCATCGCGGCGATCAATCCCAGGCTCTCGGTCGCGCCGATTACCGCCATCATCGTGCTGTTGGTCCCCACCATTACCCACGCCAGCCCGATTGCTTCGGCACTTGATCGCGTCCTAGAGGTGGCGCTCGGCGGCGTCACCGGTTTCGTTGTTTCGTTCCTGCTGTTGCCATCAAACGCGCATCGCTTGGTCGTCGCGGCGGCTGCTCGCACGCTTGAGCAGATGGCGCGGACTCTGGGAGAGCTGCTTGCCGGCTTGTCGCATGGCCGCGACGTCGAAGCGTTGCACCGCATCCAGGACGGCATCGGTCAGGCCCTGGTGCAATTGAATGTGTTGGGCGCCGAGGCCGAGCACGAGCGGTCGGCACGTCTGGCGCTCGGGCCCGACACGGGGCCGCTATTGCGCACGCTGCTTAGATTGCGCCACGACCTGGTGATGATCGGCAGAGCGGCCATCAGTCCGCTGCCCGAGGCGGTCGGGACGCGACTGCAATCGCCGCTGGCGCGTGTCGGCGCGGCTTTCGCCGATTATTTGCGCGCGAGTGGCGCCGCGCTACGGGCGCGTCGGGGTCCGCCAGCGCTTACCGCCGTGGAATCGGCGCTTGAGGCCTATGCCGCCGAGGTCGCCGCGCTGCGGCGCCAGGGTCTCACGCGAAGTCTTCCCGACGACGCGCTAGAACGCTTCTTCGCACTCGGATTTGCGTTTGAGCAGATGCACGACAACTTCAAAGATCTCGAACGGTGCGTGGCTGAATGGGCTGGACCGTCTCAGGATACAGGGCGCGACAACTAGCCGATTGAATATTGGCAAGCTTTTGCAGCATTCGGCTTCGGCGCGGACCATGCCGGTTCATTGAAGCAAGAAGGCCGTTGAGGGTCGGGTAACATTCGGCCGCTACGGTTCCTCGGAACGCGAGCCGGCGGCGCCGAATGACGACCCTCGAATTGACCTCGAACCATGAGGATGCGCGGCGAATAGACCGGCTCGCCCAGTGGACGCGCGTCTTGTGCGTGTTGTTCTTCTTCTCCGGCTTTCCGGCGTTGATCTATCAGCTGACCTGGCAGCGCGCGCTATTCCGCATCTTCGGCGTCAATATCGAGTCGGTTACCATCGTGGTCACCGCCTTTATGCTCGGCCTTGGTCTCGGCAGCCTCGCGGGCGGTTGGCTGTCGAAGCGGCGCGGCATCCCGTTGCTGCCGCTGCTGGGCGGGATCGAGTTGCTCACCGGGGCCTTTGGTCTGGTATCGCTCAAGATTTTCGACCGGGTCAGCGCGTTCACCATCGGTCTGCCCTTGCCGGCGACGGCCGCGGTCAGTCTCGCGCTGGTGATCGTTCCGACCTTGTTGATGGGGGCAACGCTGCCGGTTCTGGTCGGCCATCTGGTTCGTCGCTCCGGCCGTGTCGGGAGCGCACTCGGCCTGCTCTATTACGTCAATACGCTTGGCGCGGGCGCGGCGTGCCTTGCCTGTGCCGCGTTTCTGTTCCCGTTTGTCGGCATGCAGGGCGCGGTCTATGTCGCCGTCGGGCTCAACGCGGCGGTGGCGGCGGGCGCCTTCGTCGCGTATTGGCGCGATCACCGTGAGCAGGCCATCGCCATACCGGGTACGCCGGCGGCGTCCGTGGCACGTCTGCCGATGCTCGGAATTGCCCCGACCTCTTGATATTAGCCGGTGCCGGCGGCTTCGTTTCGCTGTCCTACGAAATCTTCTTCTTCCGCACCGTCTCCTACGCCACCGGTTCGAGCGCGACCGCCTTCGCCTTGACGCTGGGCGCCTTCCTGATCGGGCTGGCCTCGGGTTCGCGGCAAGCCGGTCGCAACTGCGCGGCTCTGACGCCCGAACGCGCGATCCGGCGCGCGGTCGCCGCCCTGATGAGCGCGAGCGTGCTCGGCCTCTTGTTCCTGCCGCTCCTCGACCACCTGGTCTGGCTCGGCAGCGGCATCGTCGCCGTGGCGTTTCTGCTGGTCTATCTGGTCGCCCGTTTCTGGGGTTCGCTACTGCCCTATCTCGCCGAGTTTGGCGTCGCCGCCGATGAGAGAGCCGGCATGCGCACGGCGCTCCTCTACCTCGCCAATATTCTGGGCTCGGCTGCGGGCTCGATCACCACCGGGTTCATATTGACGGATCGTCTCGGCCTTGTCGCGATCGGGGCGGCGCTGGTCGTGGCGAGCCTCGCCTGCGTTGTGTTGCTGACCGGCACGCTGCCATTGCCGCGCTCGGAGAAGCTCCTGCGCGCGAGCCTTGCGGCGGGGCTCGCTTTGCTGGCGATAATCGCAATCCCACGCTGGTCGGCGGGCGTGCTCGCCGAGCTGCAATGGAAGGGCGCTCCGCAAGCCGTCTCCCTCGTCGACATCGTGGAGAACCGCAGCGGCATCATCACCGTGGCGGCGGACGGCACCGTATTCGGTAACGGCATGTATGACGGGCGTTTCAACACCGACCTCAAGCACGACACCAATGGGATCGAGCGGCCGTACGCGTTGAGCCTGTTACACCCGGCGCCGCGCGACGTGCTGATGATCGGCCTTTCTTCGGGTTCATGGGCGCAGGTCATCGCTAACAATCCGGATGTCGCCTCACTCACCGTTGTCGAGATCAATCCGGGTTATATGACGCTGATCGCCAAGACGCCGGAAGTTGCCTCGCTATTGACCAACCCCAAGGTCGCCATCGTCACCGACGACGGCCGCCGCTGGCTGCGGGCCAATCCCAGCCGGCGCTTCGATGCCATCGTCTCGAACACCACGTGGCACTTCCGCGCCAATGTCACGAACCTCTTGTCCACCGAGTTTCTCAACCTCATCAAACGCCATCTGAATCCGGGCGGCGTCTTCTTTTACAACACGACCGAGTCCGCCCGCGTTCAACGTACCGGCTGTCTTGCCTTCGCCAACGGGGCGCGCTTCCTCAATCACATGGTGGTGTCGGAGATGCCGATCCGGTGGGATTTCGCGCGTTGGCGCCGCATCCTAGAAGCCTACCGGATCGACGGCCGGCGGTATTCGACATGTCGCGCAGCGAGGATCGCGCAGAGCTCGACCGGCTGCAGGCAAGCTTGGCTGCCGACCACGCGCCGCGGCCGATCGAGGCCTGCGTGGACATCCTCGCCCGCACCGCCGCCGAGCAGCCGGTGACCGACGATAATATGGGCAGCGAGTGGCGTTACTCTTTGGGATTGGAATGATCGCGTTGCGCTTCGACTTATGCCGGCCCTACTCCGCCGGCTGCGCCGCCTGCCGCTTCTTGCCGCGCCGCGGCCCGAGCTGGGCAATCCACCGCGCGATGACATAGAACACCGGCGTGAAGATCAGGCCGAACGCTGTCACGCCGATCATGCCGAAAAACACCGCGGTGCCGAGCGCCTGACGCAGTTCGGCGCCGGCGCCGATCGCCCAAACGAGCGGCGTCACCCCGAGAATGAACGCGAACGACGTCATCAGGATTGGCCGCAGCCGCAGCCGCGTCGCCTCGACGGCGGCCTCCCAGCGGGAGCGGCCCTGATCCTCCAGTTGCCGGGCGAACTCGACGATCAGGATGGCATTCTTGGCGGCCAGTCCGATCAGGACCACAAAGCCGACCTGGGTGAGGATGTTGTTGTCCTGCCCGCGCAGGATGACGCCGGTGATGGCGGCGACCAGGCACATCGGCACGATCAGGATCACCGCGAGCGGCAGCGTCAGGCTTTCGTACTGCGCGGCAAGGACCAAAAATACGAACACCACGGCCAGCACGAAGGCGAACATGGCGGTATTGCCGGCTCTGATCTGCTGGAAGGCGAGCGTCGTCCACTCGGTAGCAAAACCGTCCGGCAGCGTCTCGGCCGCGAGGTTGTCCATGATCGCGATCGCCTGGCCCTGGGAATAGCCGGCCGCCGCGGCGCCGTCGATCTCGGCGGCGGGATAGAGATTGTAGCGCGGCACGCGGTACGGGCCGGAAATGTCGCTCACCGTGGTGAAGGAGCCGAGCGGCACGGTGTCGCCGTTGGCATTGCGAACCCGGATCTTGAGCACATCGGCGATGTTGCGCCGATCTTCCTCGCGCGCCTGCGCGGTGACGCGGAAGGTGCGTCCGAACAGGTTGAAGTCGTTGACATAGGACGAGCCGATATAGACTTGCAGCGCGTTGAACACGTCCTGCACGTTGACGCCGAGGAGCTGCGCCTTGGTGCGATCGATGTTGAGATAGACCTGCGGCGTCGAGGTCTCGAACAGCGTGAAGACCTGGGCGACGCCTGCCGTGTTCGCGGCGCGCACCGTGATCGCCGCCGCCACTTCCCGCAGCGCCGTCGGGCCGCGTCCGGCGCGGTCCTCGACCATCATGCGGAAGCCGCCGGCGGTGCCGATGCCCCTGACCGGCGGCGGCAACACCGCGGCGAAGAACCCGTCCTGGATCTTGGACAGCCGGCGATTAAGCTCCGCCTGGATGGCCCGCGCCGATTGGCGCGGATCCTCGGCGCGTTTCTGGAAGGAGTCGAGCACCAGGAAGATCGCGCCGGCATTGGGCGCATTGGTGAAGGTCGCGCCGGAAAAGCCGACGATGTTCACGCCATGGGCGATGCCGGGCACGCCGAGCGCGACATCGAGCGCGCGCTGCTGCACCTCGTCGGTGCGCGCCAGCGACGCGCCGGGTGGAAGTTGAATCACCAAGATGAGATAGCCGCCGTCGACCTGGGGGATGAAGCCGACCGGCGTTTTGCGGAATTGATTGAGACCGAAACCGAGCACGACGAGATAAATCACGACCATGATCGCGGCGCGGCGCACGGTGCGGGTGGCGAGCCAGGAGACGCCCGCGGCGACCCCGTTGAATCCTCGGTTGAAGACGCCGAAAAAGCCGTGGATCGGCCGCTCCCACCAGCTGTCGCGATGCGTGGGGTCGTGCCGCTTGAGCAGCAGCGCACACATCGCCGGCGACAGCGTCAGCGACACGATCAGCGAAATCACCGTCGCGCCGGCGATGGTCAATGCGAACTGCCGGTAGAATTGCCCGGATATGCCGGTAATGAAAACTGAAGGCACGAACACGGCGCAGAGCACGAGCGCGATGGCGATCAGCGCCGAACCAACCTCGTCCATGCTCTGCTTTGCGGCCTCGCGCGGCGCCAGCCCGGCAGCGATATTCCGTTCGACGTTTTCGACCACGACGATGGCGTCGTCGACCACAATGCCGATCGCCAGCACCAGCCCGAACAAGGACAGATTGTTGAGCGTGAAGCCGAACGCCGCCATGAAGAAGAAAGTGCCGATCAGCGATACCGGTATGGCGACCAGCGGGATGATCGCCGCGCGCCAGGTCTGCAGAAAGACGATCACCACCAGCACGACGAGCACGGTGGCTTCGCCGATGGTCTCGATCACGGCGTCGACCGATTGCTGGATGAACTGCGTCGGATCGAAGAAAATGCCGTACTTGACGCCCGGCGGGAAGCGCTTCGACAAGGTCTGCATCAAATCCCTGACGCCCCGCGCGGTGTCGAGGGCATTCGAGCCCGGGCGCTGGAAAATGGCGAGCGCGACCGCCGGGTCGTGATCGAGATAGGAGTTCGACGAATAATCGAGCGCGGCCAGCTCGACTTTGGTGACGTCCTTGAGCCGCACCACGGCGCTCGGTGTCTGCTTCACCACGATCGAGGCGAACTCGTCGGGATCGGCGAGCCGGCCGAGTGTCTGCACCGCGATCTGGAAAGCACCGGGCTTTGCGATCGGCGGCTGATTGAGCACGCCGGAGGCGACCTGGATGTTCTGCGCCTGCAAGGCGTTGGTAACGTCGGTCGCGGTCAGGCCGAGCGATTGCAGGCGGTCCGGGTCGAGCCACACCCGCATCGAATAGTCGCGGCTGCCGAATACCGTGATCGAGCCGACGCCGTCGACGCGGGTGAGCGGATCGGTCACTTCGAGCGTCGCGAAGTTGGAGATGAACAGTGAATCGCGCGACTTGTCGGGCGAGTAGAGGTGCACGACCATCATCAAATCGGGCGAGGCCTTATTGACCGTCACGCCGATGTTGCGCACGTCGGCCGGCAGCCGCGGCTGCGCGATGGCGACGCGGTTCTGCACCTGCACCTGGGCGATGTCGAGATTGGTGCCGAGCTCGAAGCTGACCTGGATCGAGAACCGCCCGTCGGCCGTCGAGTTCGAGTACATGTACAGCATGTTCTCGACGCCGTTGATCTGCTGCTCCATCGGCGTGACCACGGTCGAGGCCACGACGTCGGCGCTGGCGCCGGGATATTGGCCGGTGACGTTGATGATCGGCGGCGCGATCTCGGGATATTGCGCGATCGGCAGCCGTGAGAACGACACGCCGCCGAGGATCACGAACACGATCGAGACCACGGCGGCAAAGATCGGCCGGTCGATGAAGAAGTGCGAAAGGCGCATACCGGTCTTAATCCGCCTTGACCTGGTCGGCTTGCTTGGGCGGCGCCGATGCGGCGGGAGTGCCCTGCGCTTCGACTGCGACTTTCACGCCGGAGCGCGCCCGCATCAATCCCTTGACGATCACGCGGTCGCCGGGCGCCAAGCCGTCCTTGACCACGCGTAAGCCGTCCTCGAGCTGTCCGAGCGTCACGTATTTCTGCCGCGCGATGCCGCCGTCATCGACCACGAGCACGAATTTTCGCGCCTGCTCAGTGCCGATCGCCGCGTCGGCAACCAGCAGCGCGGTGTAAGGCGGCGAGCCGGGCACGCGGATGCGGCCGAACATGCCGGGCGTGAAGATGGCGCCGGGATTGGCGAAGACCGCGCGGCCGCGGATGGTGCCGGAGGAGCGGTCGATGGCGTTGTCGACGAAATCCATCCTGCCCGTGTGCTGGAAGTCCGGCTCGTCGATCAGCTTGAGTGCCACCGGGACGCCGCCTTGGCCGCTCGCCATTTGCGTACTCGCGCCGGCGAAACGCTGGTAGCGCAGATAGGATGCCTCGTCGAAGGTGAATTCGAAGCGGATCGGATCGACCGAGACGATGGTCGCGAGCAGCGTCGAGTTGCCGCCAAAACCGCCGTTCACCAGGTTGCCGACCGAGACGCGGCGGTCGCCGATGCGGCCATCGATCGGCGCACGCAGCTCGGAATATTCGTTGAGGTCGAGCTCGGCGGAATGCACCATCGCCTCCTGCGCCGCGACGGAGGCTTCCGCCACGCGCTTGGCCTGAGTGCGCTGGTCGTAAGTCTGCTCGGTGATGGTCTTGTTGTGCACCAATTCCTGGCCGCGCGCGAGATCGGCCTCGGTGAAGGCCAGGTTGGCGCGCGCCTGCGCCAGGTTGGCGCGCATCTGGTCGAGCGCGATCTGGAACGGCCGGTGGTCGATGACGAACAGGAGATCGCCCTTCTTCACCATCTGGCCGTCGGTGAAATGGATCTCCGTGAGGTACCCGGAAACGCGCGCGCGTACGTCGACCGCATCGACGGCGACGAAGCGGCCGACATATTCGTCCTGATCGACCACCGTGCGCTGCACCGGGTTAGCCACGGTCACGGACAGCGGCGCTGGCGCCGCTGCTTGCTGCTGGCTCTGGCCGCAACCGGCGAGCGCTGCCGCGATGAGCAGGACGGCGGCCAAGCGCGCCGTATCGGCGATCGCCATGAAGTCTCCTTCGAGGATTTACTGGCGCACCAGAGATTTACTGGCGCACCATAAGTGCTCGCCGCTGTCAACCACAGCCGGAATAAGCGCCCTTCCCCGGCCCGAGTCGGGTTCCCATATATCCGGTCCGGCTCAAATGCCGGCCAAACATGGCGAATTTCCGTGAAGCTCATACCCCTGAACGATGATGCCGGCTTAGGCGGCAGCCGACCCGTGGCGGCGGCGCAGGCGGTGCCGCCCGAGGATCAGGCGCTGCTCGACGCCTACTCGCGCGCGGTGATCGATGTCGTCGACCGCGTCGGCCCGGCGGTGGTCGGCCTTGCCGTCCGTGCCCCCTCCGCGACCGCCCCCGCGCGCGGGGGCGGTAAAGGAAGGGGTGCGCGGCGGATCGGGCTCCGGCGTCGTGGTGGCGCCCGACGGGCTCATTCTGACCAACAGCCACGTCGCCGGCGCGGCCGGCAGCCCCGGCGTCGCCGCGCGCATCGCGGTGACCACCGCGGACGGCCAGGACTTACGCGCACGTCTGGTCGGCGATGATCCCGACACCGATCTCGCGCTGCTAAGGGTTGACGAAGCGGTGACGCTCACCGCGGCGCCGCTCGGCGATTCCAAGCGGCTCAAACGCGGCCAGATGGTGATCGCCATCGGCAATCCGCTCGGCTTCGAATCGACGGTGACCACCGGCGTCGTCTCTGCGCTCGGCCGCTCGCTGCGCTCGCGCACCGGCCGGCTGATCGACGACCTCATTCAGACCGATGCCGCGCTCAACCCCGGCAATTCCGGCGGCCCGCTGGTGTCCTCGCATAGCGAGGTCGTCGGCATCAACACCGCCGTGATCATGGGCGCGCAGGGTATTTGCTTTGCGGTCGCCGCCAACACCGCAAGCTTCGTGCTCGGCGAATTGGTGCGGCACGGCCGCGTGCGCCGGGCCTTCATCGGCATTTCCGCGCAGCAGACTGCGATCCCGCCGCGGCGGCGTCGCGCCGCCGAGATAGAGCAGGACAGCGCGGTGATGGTCGGCACGGTCGAATCCGGCAGCGCCGCCGATCGCGCCGGGCTCAAAGCCGGCGATATTGTCATCGGCCTCGATGGCGTCGCCATCACCGGCGCCGACGATCTCATCCGCGCGCTCACCGGCGAGAAGATCGGACGTAGCGTCGCGCTTGACGTTTTACGCGGCACCGAGCGGCTGACGATCTCGCTGGTGCCACAGGAGCGCAAGCGGCCGAGGTGAATGCCGCAGCGCCAGCTCTGATCATTGGCTGCGGTAAGCAACCCTCTCTCTGCCCGCCCTTACCGGGCGGTTGTGTGGAAAATCAGAATTGCGGCCATTTGCCTAGCGCATGGCCGCAGCCTCTTGACGAGGTCAGCGGATGCCGCGGGCGCTTCGTTGTTTGAAGCAAGCAACCCGCAGGATCAGTCGCACCTGGACCACAGCGAGCGTGCAACACAGCGCGCCACAACCAGTTTGATCGCGCGGGGACTTGGCGTAAGGTCGGCTTCGCCGGTTTTGCATGAACGCGCTTTTGCCAACGCCATGCAGCAGCAAGACGGCATGCCCGGTCGCAAACCGCATGCCAACGACATAGACCTCCGGGGGGCACGATGGCAGTTTCCAAGACACTGAACGTGAACAGCGCGCCGGTCGCGACCACAGTCGATGACCCGGAGATGCCGCTGCTCTATGTGCTACGCGACAATCTCGGACTGCACGGCCCGCGCTTCGGCTGCGGTCTTGCGCAATGCGGCGCCTGCACGGTGCACATCGACGGCAAGGCCGTGCGCTCATGCGTGACCCCACTCTCCTCGGTCACCGACAGCAACAAGATCGTGACCCTGGAAGGGCTCGGCACCGCGGACAACTTGCACCCGGTGCAGCGGGCGTTCATCGCGGAACAAGCGGTGCAATGCGGCTACTGCACCAACGGCATGATCATGGAGGCGGCGGCCTTGCTCGCCGCCAACCGCAAGCCGAGCGAAGCCGACATCAAGAAGGCGCTCGCCGGCAATCTGTGCCGTTGCGGGGCCCACGCCCGCGTCGTCAAAGCGGTCCAACGCGCTGGCGATCTGGCGCAGGCGAGGTAGCCATGAGCAAGAATTTCATTCCCTCGCGCCGCGACCTGCTCAAGAGCGGCGGTGCGCTCGTCGTCAGCTTCTCCTTCCTCGGACGGCCGGTCGAGACGCTCGCGCAAACAGCGGCCGCCGCAGCCAAGCCGGTGGCGCTGACCGCGGTCGATACCTTCCTCGCCATCGACGCCACCGGCATGGTGACGGTCTACTCCGGCAAGGTCGATCTCGGCACCGGCGTGCGCACCGCGCTCGCCCAAATCGTGGCCGACGAGCTCGACGTGCCGTTCAATCGTGTCGAGATCGTCCAAGGCGACACGGCGCTGAAGCCGGATCAAGGGCCGACATTCGGCAGCCTTTCGATCCAGGTCGGCGGCGTGCAAATTCGCAACGCCGCGGCAATGGCGAGGAGCGCGATGCTCGATCTGGCGGCGGCGCAGCTCGCCGTCAAGCCGGGGGACCTCACGGTCTCCGCCGGGACCATCAGCGGCGGCGGCAAAACCGTCAGCTATGGCGACTTGATCGGCGGCAAGGCCTTTTCGCTCACGGTCGACCACACCAAGCCGCCGAAGACGAAGGATGCAAAAGACTTCAAGATCGTCGGCACCTCGGTCCCGCGCGTCGACATTCCGGACAAGGTGACCGGTAAATTCACCTATATGCATGACTTCCGGGTCCCCGGCATGCTGCACGGCCGCGTGATACGACCGCCTGCGATCGGGGCGACGCTGCAGAGCGTCGACGAGTCGTCGATCAGCGGCATTGCCGGCGTCGTCAAGCTCGTGCGCGAGGGCAACTTCCTCGGCGTCGTTGGCGAGAATGAATGGGCCGCGATCAAGGCCGCGGAACAGCTCAAAACCACATGGTCGAGCTGGGAGGGGTTGCCCGAGCAGGGCAAGCTGATGGAGCACGTCCGCGCGACCAAGGTGGCCAAGGACGATCTGACCGGAAATGTCGGCAACGCGACGGAGGCGATGAGCCAAGACGGCGTGAGAAAGATCGCCGCCACTTACGACTTCACCATACATACCCACGGCTCGATCGGGCCGTCCTGCGCAGTCGCCGAATTCAAGGACGGCAAGCTGACATCGTGGTCGGCATCGCAAGCCACCCACAATCTGCGCAAGCAGCTCGCCAAGATGTTCGGCCTGCCGCTCGAGAGCGTGCGCTGCATCTATCTCGAAGGCTCCGGCTGCTATGGCCGCAATGGCCACGAGGATGCGGCCGCCGACGCGGCTCTGCTGGCGAAGGCGATGGACCGGCCGGTTCGCGTGCAATGGTCGCGCGCCGACGAACACGGCTGGGACCCGAAAGGCCCGCCGACGTTGATCGACCTGCGTGCCGGGCTGGACGGTTCCGGGACGGTCACGGCCTGGGATTCCGAGTTCTTCATGCCACAACAGACGCCAAATATGTTCGTGGTGCCGCTGGTCGCGGCGATGCTGAGCGGCATGCCGGCCGACGAGACCGTGGCGCCGGGAAACGTCTTCCAGAACTCCAACATCCCCTACAAGTTCGCCAACATCAAAATCGTCTGTCACCGGCTTGAGACGACACCGTTCCGCCCGTCCTGGATCAGGACGCCGGGCCGCATGCAGAACACTTATGCCAACGAGTGCTTCATCGACGAGTTGGCGGCGGCCGCCGGCGCCGATCCGATCGATTTCCGCCTGCAGTACCTCGACCCCAACGACAAGCGCGGCATCGAGGTTCTCAATCGGGTCGCCGCCTTGGCGAAATGGGATAAGCGCCCCTCGCCCAAGAACGGCCAAAAGAACGGTCAAAGCGGCGATGTGGTCACCGGCCGTGGCGTGTCTTATTGCAAGTACGAGTTGGTCCGCACCTATATCGCCGCCGTCGCCGAGGTGGAGGTCAAGCATTCGACCGGCCAGATCCGCGTCACGCGTTTCTACGTGGCCCACGATTGCGGCCAGATCATCAATCCCGACGGGATCAGGAGCCAGATCGAAGGCAACGTGATCCAGACCGTGAGCCGTACGCTCAAGGAGGAGCTGAAGTTCAACCGCTCCACGGTGACGAGCCTTGATTGGGTGAGCTATCCGATTCTGACCTTCCCGGAAGTGCCCGACATCGTCATGGATCTCATCGATCGGCCGGCGGAAAAACCCTGGGGCGTCGGCGAGCCATCGGCG
>Ga0181532_10003785_pt1 | contig 13515 bp, 13 predicted proteins | sample PEATcosm2014_Bin_33_FD_119768 | JGI IMG/M metagenome (GOLD analysis project Ga0181532, IMG submission 119768) | Peatland microbial communities from MTU Mesocosm Facility, Houghton, MI, USA - PEATcosm2014_Bin11_30_metaG | ecosystem: Environmental > Terrestrial > Soil > Wetlands > Peat | place...
CGAACACTTTGAACGCGAAGATCGAGCGGAACAGAAACGCGATACCCAATGCCGGCCGCATAATGGGAACAATCACTTTGGTTACGGTCTGCCAGATCGAGGCGCCATCGACGCGCGCCGCTTCCATTACGTCGCGCGGCAAACCCTCCACTCCGGCAAACAGAATGAGGAACATGAAGGGCGTCCAGTGCCAGATATCGACCGCGATCACCGAGCCCAGAGCGAACCGCGGATCCGATAACCAGCCGACCGGCTGGAGGCCGAACGCCTCCAGCGCCTGGTTGAAGATGCCGAAATCGAAATTGTACATCAGCTTCCACATGCTGCCGATCGCTACCGGCGGCACCAGGATCGGCAAAATCATCAGGGTCCGGATCAGCCCTTTGGCGCGCGGTACGCCACTGACGATCACCGCCAGTGCGAACCCGAGCGCCAGCTCCACCGCCACCGCCACCGCAACGAAAATCAGGGTATTCCGCAACGTCGTGGCGAACAGCCAGTCAGTAAACAAACGCTGCAGATTGGCGAGGCCGACGAATGTCCAGTGCTGCTCGCCCTGGCTGAATTCGATGCTGGAGACACTCATCATCAGCAGATTGATGACCGGGTAAACCGTCAACAGCAGCAGCAGAACAATCGCCGGCGCCAGCGTCGCATAGCGGAACCAGTCGTCGTGACTGAGGCGCCGGCGAACGCGTGTCAACGGCGCGACGGCCAACCAGACCGGTGTCGCGGCCACGGTCCGCTGTTGCGGCGCCACCTGGGTCACTCCGGCAAAGGCGGCAGCAGCCCGGTCTTGCGGCCCGACCGCGCAAACACATCCTTGATCTCGCTCGCCGCGGTGTTCAGCGCATGCGCTGCGGTCATTTCACCAATCAGCGCCTGATTGAGCCGCAGTCCGAGGATTTGCTCGACCGCCGGCCCTTCGGCAAACCCCAGGACCTGCTGGCCGAGTTTCAAACTGTCGTTATACGCGCTCATCCAGGCGAATTTCGGCTGCACCGCGAGTTCGGTCAGCACGTCGGAGCGTACCGGGATGCCGCCGGCCTCGGCATAGGCGGTTTGCGACTCTTTCGTCAGGAACCATTTGAAGAACGCCATGTCGGCCTTTTGATGCGTTTCGGGGATATTCTTCGGAATGGCGAAATGCCAGTTGCCGACAACGACCCCCGGTGGACGACCAACCGGCCCGGGGTTCACCGCAGCGGCGACCTTGCCGGCGACCATCGATTTGTTGGGATCCTGCAGCCCTGCCCAGGCGGCGATGACGACCTCGGACATGGCGACTTTGCCGACCGCCATCAGTTGGATCTCATCGGCCTGACCGATCGAACCGGCATTTGGCGGCGCGCAACGCTTCATGATCTCGATGAACTTGTCCAAAGCCTCTTTGGCCGCCGGACTGTTGACGGTGACCGTGAAGTCGCCATTCGCCGGATCGGCGACGATATGCGCGCCATAGCCAAGCAGGAACGGCATGAAATCGAAGTTGATGCCGTTGCCCCGTTCACCGCGTGTCACGAACCCGTACAGCTTCGGCGGCGACTGCAGTTTCGCGCAGGCGGCGAGCACGTCGTCATAGGTCTTTGGTGCCGGTAGTCCGGCCTGGTCGAACAAATCCTTGCGCCAGACCAGGACGTGGGTGTTGCAATTGGGCGGGATGGCCATCAGCACGCCGCCTGCTTCCATCCGGAAGCGCTTTGCCGCGTTCCAGAAATACGAATCGCCGCAGGTCAGCACCTCTTTTGGCAACGCATAGCCCGGTTCGACCTGATCCAGCGACACCAGGAACCCGCCTTCGTAGAACTCAATGGTCCAGCCGGAATCGAGGTTCAACACGTCATCTGGACTCTCGGTGCCGCGCACGGCATTACGCGCCTTTTCCAGCATCCCGGGATACGGCGTCACATCGAGGTTCACTTTGTTGCCGGTCTGCTGCTCATAAAGCCCGGCGACGGATTGAAACCCGCCCAACCATGGGGAGGAATTGATCAGGATCGTAATCGGTACCTGCTTGCCGACATTGAGGAAGCTGGTTTGCGCCAGTACCGGCATGATGGCTACTGGGCTGACCGCGAACACAAGAAGCGCCGCAGCCAGTAAAATTCGTCGCCAGTACGATGCCAACATGCACGCCTCCCCGATCGGCGGATTTGTCCGCCTTGCCGAACCCGTCTGGGCAGGATATCGGCTCCGGCGTGGCCTGGATACCCTGCCGGAGCGGCGGATGACCGGCGCGCATCGCACCCGGGATTAGCCGCCAGCATGAAGATTTTCGAAATCACCAACGTCGATTTTTCGTTGCGGCACTTCCTGCTGCCGTTGATGCGGGAACTCCGCGCGCGCGGCCACGAGGTGATCGGAGCCTGCGCCGAGGGCGCGTTCCTTGATGTCCCCCGCGCCGAAGGGTTTCGCATTGTCGCCGTTCCATTCGAGCGGCGTGCCTCGCCGCTGGCGCATTGGCGCGCCTTCCGGTTCCTCGTCCGCTTGTTCCGTGAGGAAAAGCCGGACCTGGTGCACGCCCACATGCCGATCAGCGGCTTTCTGGCGCGTATGGCTGCGTGGTGGGCAGGGGTGCCGCGGATCGCCTGCACCTGTCATGGATTTTGGTTCAACAACCCGGGCAACCCGGCTCGTCGGGCAATCGGATTCCTGATGGAGTGGATTGCCGCCCGTGTCACCACCGTCTTCCTGACTGTGTCGGAAGAGGAAGCGCGCGATGCTCGCCGACTGGGCTTTAGCCGCAACGCGGTCGCGGTGCGCAACGGCCGCGATCCCACCGTGTTCCACCCTGATCCGGCTGGCCGCACACAGATTCGCAACGAACTCGGTGTCCAGGAGGACCGGATTGTGATCATCGCCGTATCCCGGCTGGTGCGTCACAAGGGTTTCCCCGAACTGGCAGCTTCCATGCGCGATGTTCCGGACGCGGAACTCTGGGTCGTCGGCGAGCGCCTCTGCTCCGACCGTGGCGACGACATGGTGGCCTTGCTACGCAGCGCCGGACTGGACTCTCGATTGCGGTTGTTGGGCTATCGTTCCGACGTAGCCGCGCTAATGGCAGCGGCCGATATCTTCGTCCTGCCAAGTCATTTCGAGGGGCTGCCGATGTCGGTGATCGAGGCAATGTTGACCGGACTGCCGGTCGTTGCCACCGACATCCGTGGCCCGCGTGAGCAGGTGGTGCCGGAGGTTACCGGCCTGCTGGTGCCACCCGCTTCGGTAGCTCCGCTGACTGCCGCACTGCGTCGTCTGACCGGTGATCCCGCAACGCGTGCCGCTATGGGCGAGGCCGGCCGGGTGCGGGCGCTGGAGCTGTACGACGAGGCGAAGGTATTGGCGCGGACGCTGGAATTGCTGGGGGTTCCGGATCAGACAATGACATCCGAACGGCGGTCTGCCGGGCAGGGAACCGAAAATACCAGTTCGCGTTCTCCGATGTGACCTCGTTCACAGCGCGTCGTTTACAAATCTGTATCACTTGCGTCTGGGCGGACAAGCGATCCGCAGACACTGTTCAGTGACGGGGGCAAACCATGGCGCTTCATCGTGGTGCTGACGAGCCTCGTAAGTTGTTGTCCGGGTCCATCGCGACCACGCCGATCCGTATGGTGACGGAGATGCAGCTTCAGGCTGCGGAACCAATGATCACCTCATATGATCTGAACAAGGTCATGGCAGCCGCGAGGGGCTGGCAGGCGAAGGCGGAAGCGGCGCCGGATCCCGCTGCCAGTGAGGCGTATCGGCGCAGTGCCGCGCAGTTCGAGCGTCTGGTGATGCGGTCACTCGACACCCCGCCGATCTGTTAAAATCTCAAACCGGCCTTTGCGTCACACATGGCTGATGTCAGGCGCGGTTGGCCGCCGGCGGTTCTGGCGTTTTCCGGGTTCGACCATTGGCTTTTGCATCGGCCGCGGATCAGTGTATCCCCGGTCCGGTAACCGAACCCGAGTATGGCCATGCCCGACATCGTCCTGATCAAACGCGCGCTGATTTCAGTCTCTGACAAAACCGGCCTCGTGGCGTTCGCGCAGGCGTTGGCGCGGAGGGGCGTGGAAATCCTGTCGACCGGTGGTTCGGCTCAGGCGTTGCGGGAGGCCAACGTTCCAGTAAAGGAAGTCGCCGAGCACACTGGCTTTCCGGAAATTCTCGACGGCCGGGTGAAGACGTTGGTGCCGCAGATTCACGGCGGCATTCTCGGCCGCCGCGACAATGCGGAGCATCTGGCGCAAATGGCGGCGCATGACATTGCGCCGATCGATCTGGTCGCGGTCAACCTGTATCCGTTTGAGGCCACCGTCGCCAAAGGTGCGCCCGATGCGGAATGCGTCGAAAACATTGACATCGGTGGACCGGCGCTGATCCGGGCGGCGGCGAAGAACCACGAGTTCGTTACCGTTCTGACGGAGCCTGACCAATACGATATCGTACTGGCCGAGCTCGCCGCACATGACGGCACCAGTTTGGCGTTACGCCGCGTTCTGGCCGGCGATGCTTATGCGCGGATAGCCGCTTATGACGAGGCCATTGCGACGTGGTTCGCAGAGCAACGCCGGGGGGCGGCGTTCCCCGTTGTATCCGAGGGCCTGCCCCCCGGCGCGTCCGGGGCGTTTCCACGCCGGCTGACCGTCGGTGGGAACTTGCGACAGACTTTGCGTTATGGCGAGAACCCACACCAGCAGGCGGCATTTTACGTCAACGGCACCAGACCAGGCGTGGCCACCGCTCGGCAGCTGCAGGGCAAGGAGTTGTCCTACAACAACATCGCCGACACCGACGCTGCATTTGAATGTGTTGCCGAGTTCGACAAATCCACCGTTGCGATCATCAAACATGCCAATCCGTGTGGGCTCGCCAGTGCGGCTACGCTGGCCGAGGCCTGGGATTTGGCGTTTCGCTGTGACCCGATTTCTCCCTTCGGTGGCATCGTCGCGGTGAACCGGATACTGGACGCCGCGGCGGCAGAAAAGATCGCGGCGATTTTAACTGAGGTCATCGTCGCACCGGATGCCACCGAGGCGGCGATCGCAGTGGTGGCGCGGCGGCGTAACCTGCGGTTGTTGCTGACCGGAGGCATGCCGGATCCTCTGGCCCCGGGTTGGATGTTTCGCAGTCTGAGTGGCGGCTTCCTGGCACAAACGAGCGATGCCGGGCGAGTGCGCGCCGCTGACCTCAAGGTCGTAACGAAACGCGCGCCGACCGATGCCGAGCTGGCCGATCTGTTGTTCGCATTCACCGTGTGCAAACACGTGAAGTCGAACGCCATCGTCTATGCCAAGGAAGGTGCCACGGTGGGCATTGGCTCGGGACAGCCGAACCGCGTTGACTCAGCGCGCATTGCAGCCCAGAAGTCGGAATTCGCTGCCAGGAAGGCGGGCCTGCCGCAACGGTTGACCGAGGGTAGCGTGGTTGCCTCGGATGCGTACTTTCCGTTCGCCGACGGATTGGAAGCGGTGGCTGCGGCGGGTGCCACGGCGGTGATTCAGCCTGGCGGATCGATCCGCGACGCAGAAGTAATCGCCGCAGCGGACGCGGCCGGTCTGGCCATGGTGTTCACCGGAATGCGACACTTTCGGCACTGAAACGAGCGACGCTGGCCGCTTACGGGCAGCTCGGAGCAAGTGCGGTGAGAATTTTGCTGTTGCGCGTTGCGTACCTGCTTGCAGCGGCTGGCACCGCAGAAATCGTGATCCTGACAGTGTCGGGCAAAACGGTCCGGTTCCTTGACGAGTTTACCAATTCGTCTCCCGGATTCCATGGACCGCGCTTCCCTCCAGAAGTTGTAACAGCCGTGCAAATCGTCGAAGGCGGGTTGTTTGCCGCTCTCCTGGGGTTGTTTGTGTTTCTGGCGATTCGTCCGTACTGGTGGGGGAAATTGATTTGCATCGCTTGTGGGTGCTACTGGTTTACGGGAACCGTCATGGCCTCGATGATGGCTGATATCAACACTACCATATACCGCATGATCGCTGCGGCGTCGGCAGTGTTACTGGCTGCGCTGGAGCACCAGATCGCCGATCCACGTTTCGATACTTCCGGCCCGTAATGGCTCGCGGCAGGCATTTCCATGGCGGCGGGATCCGGTCCGCGCCTTCCGATCAGGTTGACCCACTGCGATCAGATGGGAGCGCGCTCTATCCCTGCCTGACGGCTAGCCGGACGGAGGTATCGATTCGGGCTAAAAACAACGTCAACTGATTTTCCTCGATGAAATGATCTGTCGCCAGCCTGGCGCCCTGGAACGCGCCGTAATCGTCGATCATCAAAATGCCGCCAACTGACAAAAGCGGATACAGATGCACCAGTTCGTGCCAGGTCGAACGATACAGGTCGGTATCCAGGCGCAGCAGGCTGATCGTTTCCGGTCGTTGCGTTGGCAGCGTATCCTCCACCAGGCCTTCGACGAACACGAACCGATCCTCGGGGTAACCCGACGATGTCACCACGCGCCTGACGTGATCTTGCGTCCCGCCAAAGCACCAGCGGCCGCCGTTGCGTTGGTAATGCTCCCAGGTCGGCAGGGCGGGAACACCATCCCACCTTGCATCGATCGGTTCCGGTCTGGGGTTGCCGGCGAACGTGTCATACAGCCAGATCCGCCGTGAGGTATCGCCGAAATGCTGCAAGGCCAGGGCGGCGAGCAACATCGAGCCACCGGACCAGACACCGCATTCCACGATGTCGCCGGGAATGCGGTTGCGCACGACGTATTCGATTGATTGGTACAACGCCCACGGAGCCTCGGCGCCAGCCCCGAAGGTGCGGGTGTGAGGTCGTACTTTGGCGGCGGCCTCGATGAAGAACGCATCCGAAATATCGGGATATTCCAGATCTCCTTTGGCGGTTTCGAGGATCAGCATGACGGTCTCCAGCTATGGCGGCGGCTGGGACCGTAGCCCAGTCAGTGTTAAAGAGTGGTGAGCAGGAGACCGTTGCCCGGACCGGCGCATGCCGAACGAGCCAGCGGACGAACCATTGCACCAAATCGGTCCCTGGCAGAGGGCAATCGGGAACCCGATGCTGTTTCCACGGCGGGCTGATCCGGCTTTGTACGCGGCCAGGGATTGCATCACGGGGACGAAAATCCTTGTAATTTTGCGGCGAATCAGCCAAATTCGACCACGTAGGGCCAGGGAAACAGAAGATCGTTGTCGCAAGCCTCGACAGGCATTCGGGCAGCCCTTTGTGTTCCACGCCACCAAGGAGACGGCTCCATGATTTTCCGCCAGTTGTTCGAACCGGTTTCCGGCACCTACAGCTATCTGCTCGCCAGTCGGTCCGGTGGTGAGGCCCTGATCATCGATCCGGTGCTGGAGAAAGTGGACCGCTATCTGCAGCTTGCCCTTGAGCTCGATTTGCGGCTGGTCAAGGCGGTCGATACCCATCTGCATGCCGACCACATCACCGGCCTTGGAGCGTTACGTGATCGCACCCATTGCATCACCGTCATGGGCGAGCAGAGTCAGGTCGACGTTGTCTCCATGCGCATCGCCGAGGGCGACAAGCTGACCATTGAGGGCATCAGTTTGGACGTGCTGTACACCCCCGGCCACACCGACGATTCCTATAGTTTCCGTATGGCGGATCGGGTGTTCACTGGTGATACGTTGCTGATTCGCGGTACTGGACGGACCGACTTCCAGAACGGCGATCCGCGCGCGCAATACGACAGCTTGTTCAACAAGTTGCTGAAACTTCCTGATGATACTTTGGTGTTTCCGGCGCATGATTACAAAGGCGATACGGTCAGCACGATCGGCGAAGAGAAGCGCTACAATCCGCGGCTGCAGGTTGGCTCGGCTGACGAATATGCGACATTGATGAACAACCTGAATCTGTCCAATCCGAAAATGATGGACGTGGCGGTGCCGGCGAACATGCGCCAGGGGCTGGTGCAGGCGGAGATTGCTCGCCGTGGTTGGGCGGTCAGCGCTGCTGACGCGAAGGCGCTGGTTGGCGGTTCCGACATCGTACTGGTCGATTTGCGCGAACCGGCGGAGCGGGAGCGCCACGGCACGATCCCCGGTGCGCTGCACGCGCCGTATCCGGCGTTGCAGGAGAATATCGCTCAGGGTGGGATGCTGCATGAACTGGTGACGGCAACAGGGAAGCAGTTGCTGTTCTATTGTGCGTTCGGCGAGCGGTCTGCCATGGCAGTGCAGGCGGCGCAAGATGCCGGCCTGAGCTCGGCGCGGCGTATCGAAGGCGGTATGGACGCATGGAAGAAAGTCACCGGATGACGCCGGTTCGTTAGACCAGGAGAACGTTTGACAAAATGGATACGGTGTTGGTCCGGCCGTAGTTGGCTCGCCACTGCAGGCCGAGTGCGTCCCGCACAAAACCGTTGCCAGCTGTCCGGACCTGCGATACTCAATCGCGGTGCAGTAATAATCTGGCCCGCATCCCGGGGGGAAGGCAACATGCGAATCCGGGACATTCTGTTGGCGGCCACGATGGCGGGCCTGCCGCTTGTCGCTGCGGCGCAGCCGGTCACCGGGCTTTACATCGGCACCGGAGCCCGCGTGAACATCATGCAGAACGAGACGGTGAAGTCCGTCAATGGTGCTGCCACGCCCGGCAGAGACCTCGAATTGAATGTCGGTGCCACCGCCCTGGCGAGCGTTGGCTGGGGCTACGGCAATGGGCTGCGCGCCGAGTTCGAGTTCGCTTACCGCTACAACAGTCTGAACGGCATCAGTGGGCCACGCGGCAGCGGAACGCTCGGCGGCTCGGAGCAGAAATTTGGCCCAATGGTCAACGGTCTGTATGACTTCAACGGCTTGGCCCCGATGTTCGTGCCGTACATCGGCGCGGGCGTTGGCTACCAATGAGCCAACGATCAGCTGCAAAGTGGATCAATCAAACCGGCGAGCGGTACCGCCGGCGCCTTCGCCTATCAGGCGATCCTCGGCGCCGCCATCCCGGTTTCCGGCGTGTCTGGTCTCGCCATGACTGCCGAGTAACGGTTCATGGGTCTCGCCGGCAACCGATCCTACAGCAGCGCGGGCTTCACCTCGGTTCGCACGAACGACTTCAACCACAGTATCCTGATCGGCCTGCGTTATCAGTTTGGCGCCGCCCCGGCACCAGTCGAGGCCACGCCGATGCCGGTTGCGGAAATCGGTGCCAAGACCTTTATGGTATTCTTCGACTGGGATAAGGCCGACCTGACCGCGCGCAGTGCCGGGTTCGTGCGAGACGCCGCAGGCTATTCCACCAGCGCGAAGTACACCCGAATCGATGTGGCCGGGAACACCGATACCAGTGGCGCGCCGGCCCACAACCAGCGCCTGTCGGAACGCCGTGCCCGCGTCGTCGCTGCTGAACTGGTCCGCGACGGCGTGCCGCAGACTGTCATCGATATGCACGCCTATGGCGATACCCATTTGCTGGTCCCGACCGGACCAGGCGTGCGCGAGCCGCAGAACCGCCGGGTCGAGATCGTCTACCACCAGGCGGCCCTCATCTGCCCGGGTGATCACCGGCTGGCCATCCAACTGTTCGTTTGGGCCATCACCTGTTGTATAACGGGCCATGACCGACGACTCCCACATCCTGGTGGTCGAGGACGACGCCCGCCTGCGCGATCGTCTCGCCCGCTATTTGACCGGCGAGGGGTTCCGGGTGACTGCGGCCCTCGACGCAGCCGATGCACGCGCCCGCATGCGAGGCATCAGTCCTGATTTGCTGGTACTCGACGTCATGATGCCGGGCGAGAGCGGCCTCGACCTGACCCGCTCGCTGCGTGAGGAACAAGGCCATGACCTGCCAGTCCTGATGTTGACCGCGCGCGGTGCGCCCGAGGACCGGATTGCCGGCTTCGAGGCCGGCGCCGACGACTACCTGCCCAAGCCGTTCGAACCCAGGGAACTCGTGCTGCGGATCAGGGCTTTGCTGCGGCGGGCGCCGGCGCCGGCGCAGGCTGCACCGGCGACGTCTGTGCCGGTCCGCATCGGGGCCGCGACTTTCGACATCGATCGCGGCGAACTGCTCGGCCCCAACGGTCCGATCCGTCTGACCGGGGGCGAGGCGGCACTGCTGACCGCGCTGGCCAGTCGGCCCGGCGACATTCTCTCCCGTGAGGAAATCGCCGCTGCGCTTGGCACCGACGATGCGGGAGAACGTGCGGTCGACGTTCAGGTCACACGGTTACGCCGCAAGATCGAGGCCGACCCGCGCGAGCCGCGCTTCCTGCACACGGTGCGGGGCCGTGGTTATGTGCTGAAGCCGGGCGTTTGAGTGCGCGCTCGGGTGCCCGGAGTGGGCTGGATCAAGTGGCTGATGCCGCGGTCGTTACTTGGCCGCAGCCTGCTGATGATCCTGGCCCCGTTGGTGGCGTTGCAGGTGGTAACGTTCCAAATGTTTTACGGCAGCCACGTGGACATCGAGTCGCGCCGGCTGACCGCCGCCATCGCCGGAGAAATCGCGCTGACCACACAGCTGTTGGACCGCTTTCCGGGCAAGGCGAACCATGAGTGGATTCTGGCCCGCGCGCGGCAACGGTTGGGCTTGGACATCAGCCTCGAACCCGGTGAGAAACTCACCAACATGCGCAGCACCAACATTCTGGGCCCGATGGATGACGACCTGGAGGCAGCATTGCGCCAGGCGTTCGACTCACCATTTCGGATGGATTGGACCTCGGATCCGCACTCGGTGCTGCTCAGCATCCAGGTCGCCGACGGCGTAGTGCATGTCGTGGCGCCGAGGAAACGATTGTATTCGACGACGATTTACTTGTTCGTGCCCTGGGTCGGCGGCAGCGCGCTGCTGTTGTTCTGCGTCGCGGCGCTTTTCATGCGGAACCAGGTGCGCGGCATCCGCCGCCTCGCGGTTGCCGCGGAGGCATTCGGGGTCGGCCGCGACATTCCGCCGATCCGGCCCGAGGGTGCCACGGAAGTGCGCCAGGCGGCAGCGGCATTCAACCGGATGCAGGATCGCATCAGGCGATTCCTGGCGCAGCGCACCGAAATGCTGGCCGGGGTTTCGCATGACTTGCGGACACCGCTGACCCGGCTGCGCCTCGCGCTGGCGATGTTGCCGAAAGATGAGGCCTGGCAGGGTGACGTCTCCGAAATGACCGAGGACGTCGAAGAGATGGAGCGCATGATCGGCGGCTACCTCGCATTCGCGCGCGGTGAGGGGGCCGAACAGGCGAAGCCCACCGATCTTTCCGCCATGCTGGCCGATGTTGCCGTCGCGGCACGCCGGGGTGGTGCGAATATCGAGATCGATGTGCCGGAGACGATGACCGTTTCGCTGCGCGCCGATGCGGTGAAGCGGGCGATCACCAATCTGGTGGACAATGCGCGGCGGCACGCGAGCCGGGTCATGCTCTCGGCGGTGCCGCGCGGGCGTTCGGTATTGGTGAATGTGGACGACAACGGGCCAGGCATCGCAGCGGAACAGCGTGAGGACGTGTTCCGGCCGTTTCAAAGCGGATCCACCGGCGGGACGGGATTGGGGTTGACGATCGCGCGCGATATTGTCCGGGCGCATGGCGGCGACATTTCGCTCGAGGATTCCCCGTTGGGCGGCTTGCGCGCGCGGGTGCGGCTGCCGGTGTGACAGGACGCGGATAGTAGATTCCGGGGCTTGCGCGCAGACACAGTCCTCCCAATAGGCGGTCTTTCTGCATCGGCGCTGGAACCGCGGCGCGAGCGGTACGTTTTTCGTCGAGGCGGAACCGAAGGTGCCGTCATCGCGCTTATGGAATAAGCTAAATTTCCCAACCGTCTTACACCATGGCACCCATGCGCGGCGCCGGTCGTGCCAGGCCTCCACCCTGAAGCGTCCGGCGTTCAGGAGTATCCATGATTCAGCCCGTCAAACTGCTGTCCGTCGCGACCGCAGTCCCGCCTCACTGCATCGAACAGCGGGACGCCGCCGCCGCTGCGCACCGGGGCTTTGCCGCTCGCTTCGCCGATTTCGAACGCCTCGCGCGCGTGTTCGAAAGTTCGGGGATCCGCCGCCGCTACGCCGTGCGGCCGCTCGACTGGTATTTCGAAAAGCTCGGTTGGCCCGAACGGAGCGCGGCCTACCTCGACGGAGCGGTTGAATTGTTCGTCGACGCGGCGAGCCGGGCACTGCATGCCGCCGGCATTGGCGCCGACGCGGTCGATACCGTGGTCACCGTTTCCTCGACCGGCATCGCCACGCCCAGTCTGGAAGCGCGGGCCGCGGGACGGATGGGGTTCCGCGCCGATATCGACCGGGTGCCGGTATTCGGTCTCGGCTGCGCGGGGGGCGTCTCAGGGCTCTCGATCGCGTCGCGGCTGGCGCGATCCCGTCCGGGAAGCGTGGTGCTGATGGTGGCGGTCGAGTTGTGCACGCTGGCGTTCCGGCTCGACGAACTGACCAAGGCCAACATCGTCGCCACCGCGCTGTTCGGCGATGGCGCCGGGGCATGCGTGTTGCGCTCCAGCGATACGGGCATCGCCGACGTGGAAATGGGCGGCGAACACATGTGGCCCGACACGCTCGACATCATGGGTTGGGCGGTCGATCCGCAAGGCTTCGGGGTGATTTTCGACCGCGCCATTCCGCCGTTCGCCGAGGAGCGCATGGCGCCCGCCGTCGCCGGTATCCTCGGCCGCGCCGGGCTGGGGTTGGCCGACATCGACCGGTTCGCCTGTCATCCCGGCGGCACCAAGGTCGTCGTCGCTTTGGAGCGCGCGCTCGGCCTCGTCCAGGGCAGCCTGGACGTTGAGCGCGCCGTCCTGGCCGAATATGGCAACATGGTCCGCCCCGACCGTGTTGTTCGTGCTGGAGCGCCTGATCCAGGCGGGCCTGCCGCCGCGAACGTTGCTGACCGCCTTGGGGCCAGGCTTCACCGCGAGCTGCGTCTCGCTTAAGAGAGCCGCGTGACACCAGCGATTGTTCTGCTGGCAGCGGTGACTCTGGAGCGGTTGTGCGAACTCTGGCTGGCCCGCCGCAATACCGCAGCGCTGCTCGCCCAGGGCGCCCAGGAGGTCGCCTCTGGGCATTATCCCCTCATCGTCCTGTTGCACACGTTTTGGCTCGCCGGATTGTGGGCGCTTGGCTGGGGGAGCCCGTTGCGCCTCGGTTGGTTGGCGGTGTTCCTGGCGCTGCAGATCCCGCGCGTCTGGGTCATCGCGACACTGGGCGGGCGCTGGACCACACGCATCATCGTGCTGCCCGGCGCGCCGCTGGTGAAACACGGGCCGTACCGGTTCGTGAACCATCCGAACTACCTCGTGGTCATCGGCGAGATCGCCGTCCTGCCGCTCTGTCTGGGCCTGCCGTGGTACGCGTTGGTTTTCTCGATCGCCAACATCGCCGTGCTGGGGATCCGCGTCCGTGCGGAGACGGCGGCGTTCGAACGGCTTTGACGCGCGATTTGGGTCCCGCATGACGGGTGCCACCTGGATCGGTTTCGCCGCGATGTGCGTCGGCATGTTCATGGCGATCCTCGACGTGCAGGTGGTGGCGACCTCGCTGCCGACGATCCGGAGCGCGCTCGCGATCTCGCCGGACCGGATGAGTTGGGTGCAG
>Ga0181532_10003787_pt1 | contig 13511 bp, 11 predicted proteins | sample PEATcosm2014_Bin_33_FD_119768 | JGI IMG/M metagenome (GOLD analysis project Ga0181532, IMG submission 119768) | Peatland microbial communities from MTU Mesocosm Facility, Houghton, MI, USA - PEATcosm2014_Bin11_30_metaG | ecosystem: Environmental > Terrestrial > Soil > Wetlands > Peat | place...
CTTTGTATATCCGGGGGAAGCGCTCATCGTCGCCTTCATCCTGGCGATTCTGCCCTACCTGATTCTGCGTGGACCGGCCATGCGTGTGGCTCGGATGATTGAAACGCGTCGTCAACACGGGCTGCAAACACCCCCCGTCTGAGGAAGGTCCCATGAATCTTGTTGAACCAACGCCAAAGGATAGGGGAACGGTTCTTGCCGAAGAGCGGACCGATCTGGCCCTTCAGCGCACGATCATCGCAGCGGAAAGAACGCTGATGGCATGGATCCGAACCTCCATTTCGATGATTGGATTCGGTTTCAGCATTTACAAGTTCTTCCAGTACCAGGCCGAAGAAATTGCCGCCGGCAATATACGGCGCCCGCAAGCGCCGCGCAATCTGGGTTTGAGCCTGGTTGCCTTGGGCACCCTGGCGTTGATGGCCGCAACGTGGCAGCACAGGAATTTTCTGAAGCAGATTGGGGCGTCCGAGACCCGGCATAATTGGTCAGTCTCGTTCGTGGTAGCGATTTGCGTCATCCTGATTGGATTGATCACATTTTATGGGATCCTACTGCGCCACGGGCCGTTCTAGCAGAGAATGGAACTTCGTCTGCGAAGCAGCGGAGTGACATTCAAAAAGAACGACAGAATAGTGTTTTCGCGAGGCGGATCAGTAAAGAGATCAGTATCTTCAAGTCGTGAAACTGGAGACCTCGCGGTGGACAAGAAGGTGATCGTGGACGGTGACTCCGAGAACTTGACCGAGCTTTCCAGCCAATTTCTGCCCGGGTCAACCTCGGTAGAAGTACGATCTGAACCTGCGTTTGCAGCGAACTGGAGGGAACAGGCGCAACGACTCCAGAAACAGGCGCATGTTTTCTATTTTGTGTATAAGCATCCCCGCACGCGCTGGTATGCCAGGTTGGTTGCAGCTTGCACCGCAGCCTACCTGTTTAGCCCCATTCAAATCATCCCAAACTACATCCCAGTGATCGGAATGCTGGATGACGTGGTGGTTGTGTTCCTGGGGGTAAAGCTGCTTCAAAGGATTACCCCTGCGGATGTGCTCACCGAATGTCGTGGGCTTGCCGATGCCGCCGAAGTGCGCAGGAAAGAATCAATCAGATCGACGGCTGCCCTCGTTGCGTCGATCGCAATCGCAGCGGTGTGGTTGCTTGGGGCGTTCATCGCCAGTGCGCTGATGGCGGCATACATTCGCCATTAAATGAAGGGAAAGCGACGACACTGACTGCGGCCCGCTTCATCGCGCCCAAATGAACTGTTAGTTTTGCCAGTTCACCACCCCCATCGGCGAACGTAGTCTCCTCTTAGGCTCCGGCCGCCCGTAGCTAGAACGCTCTAAAAGGAGATCATGAGATGTCGTACGCTCGCGTCGTTCTTTGCGGAGTACTGTTGCTGGGAGGGGTAATCGGAGCTGCACAGACGGTGATTCGCATTGCGCCACCTCCGCCTGTCCGAGTAGGGGTGGTTGGAGTCGCACCTGGACCGGGCTATGTCTGGGTTGGCGGATACCAGCGTTGGAATGGCAACGGTACGTGTGGGTGGCTGGACATTGGGTTCGTCCGCCACGTGCCGGTGTCGTTTGGGTAGCTCCCCGTTACACTCAAAGCGGCGGCGCCTGGGTTTTTCATAAAGGATACTGGCGCTAACAGAGATCAAGAGAAACTCGGGAACTCTTCCATTCATCTCGATTCGGGCCAGGCTGGTAATCCGCCTCCTGGCGGGAACAGCTGGGCCCGTTCATCCAGCCACGTTTGGTTGATATCCAGTGCGGCATCCGGTGAACTGTCAGTTATGACAGTTCACCGATTGGGGGCGTGAGGCTACCCTGTTGCTGTAAAGATAATCCAACCGGCAGCCGGATCTGGTTGTCGTCACAAAGAGGGTGCAAGAATGTCTCCGCTGACTGATGATACCCGGCCCGATCAATCACCACCGTGCTTCCATCTGCTGGCGAAGCCGAGTGGGTCCACTTGCAATATCGATTGCACCTATTGCTTCTTCTTGTCCAAAGAAGCGTTGTATCCGAACGAGAAAAATCGGATGTCCGAGGCCACACTCGAGGCCTACATCCAGCAACTGCTGGAGTCGCACCGCACCCCCACAGTAACCGTGGCGTGGCAGGGGGGCGAGCCGACACTGATGAAGGTCGACTTCTTCAGGCGCTCCGTCGAGCTCGTCGAAAAGTACCGCCGCCCCGATCAGGTGGTGCAACACACATTTCAGACCAATGGCATCCTTCTCGATGATGAGTGGTGCGCCTTTTTTAAGGAACACAACTTTCTGGTCGGCCTGAGCGTCGATGGCCCCCGCGAGCTCCACGATACGTACCGGCTAGACCGCACCCAAAAGGGTACCTTCGACAAGGTGATGCGGGGCTGGAGACACCTGCGCCAGCACGGAGTTGAATTCAACATACTATGCACGGTCAACGCCGCCAACGAGAAACACGGCCGCACGGTCTATCGTTTCTTTCGCGACGAGATGGGCGCGAAGTGGGTGCAGTTCATCCCCATCATCGAGCGCGCCACCGAACAGACGATCGATATCGCGAACCTGGGTTGGAGCGAGCAGCCCAACCGCAAGCGCCTGCTCTACACGCAGGACGGTAACCTGGTAACCAAGCGCTCGGTCGGAGGCGAACAATATGGCCGCTTCCTCGTGGATATTTTCGAGGAATGGGTGCGCCACGATGTGGGAAAGGTTTTTGTCCAGATCTTCGACGTGACGCTTGAGGCCTATTTCGGCCGCCATCTACTGTGTATCCACGCCCCGACTTGCGGATATGGCCCGGCGCTGGAGTACAACGGCGATGTTTACTCCTGCGATCATTTCGTTGAACCGCGTTATAAGTTGGGCAACATCCATGAAACGAACCTTCTGAAGCTCGTGTCCTCGCCCGCGCAACGCAAGTTCGGGGACGACAAACGCGACTCGCTCACTCCGCAGTGCCAGCGTTGCGAGGTCCGGGGACTATGTAACGGGGGCTGTCCAAAGGATCGATTTACGCTCTCAAGCGACGGCGATCCGGGCCAGAACTATCTCTGTTCGGGTTTGTATTTGTTCTTCACCCACACCCGCCCCGCGATGCAGACGATGGCTCGACTGCTGCAGCATGGAGGTGCGCCCGCCGAGATTATGGCATTGACCGCTGCCGAGGACGCGAGGCGCGGACCTTATGAGCCTTGTCCCTGCGGGAGCGGCCAGAAGTTCCGCTTCTGCCACGGCAACCGCGCGCCGCAATCGCCGTTCAGCGCGCTCAATTACGCGACATCTACGCCTTTGCCGCGACAACTTTCACCACCAGCATAGGTCGGCAATCCGCATGGAGGGAATTAAGCGACCCCTCGACGGCACAGTTCGGCCTCCAACGCGTTTTTCCAGACACCGCCGGTAACCGCAACAGAAATTCAACTTAAAGGAAAGGAAAAATCATGGCTACAAAGCAACCGAACATCCTGATCCTGTGGGGCGATGACATCGGCATGTGGAATCTCAGTTACCACAGCCGTGGCATGATGGGCTACCGCACCCCCAACATTGACCGCATCGCCAACGAAGGCGTCAACTTCACCGACTACTATTCCCAGCAGAGCTGTACCGCCGGGCGTGCGTGCTTCATCACCGGCCAGAACCCAATCCGCACTGGCCTCACCAAGGTCGGCATGCCCGGCGCTACGGTTGGTTTGCAGAAAGAAGACCCGACCATCGCTGAGCTGCTGAAGCCGCTTGGTTACGCTACCGGTCAGTTCGGCAAAAACCATCTCGGCGACCGCAATGAATACCTGCCGACCGTGCACGGATTCGACGAGTTCTTCGGCAATCTTTATCACCTGAACGCGGAAGAAGAACCGGAGCTGCCCGACTATCCCAAGATGCCTGGTTTCAAGGAGAAATTTGGACCCAGAGGCGTGATGCATACCTTTGCGAGCGACAAAGACGATTCGACGACGGATCCCCGCTGGGGCCGGGTCGGCAAGCAGACGATTGAGGATACCGGCCCGCTGACCAAGAAGCGCATGGAAACCATCGATGAGGAGATCACCGCAGGCGCGATCGGCTGGATCGAAAAGCAAGCCAAAGCGAACAAGCCCTTCTTCTGCTGGTACAACGCGACGGCAATGCACTTCCGAACCCACGTCGCGGCCAAGAACATCGGCAAGAGCGGCCAGGATCCCTATAGCGATCGCATGGTTGTTCACGACGAGCAGATCGGCCAGATACTCGACAAGCTCGATCAGTTGGGTATCGCCGACAACACTATCGTTATGTATTCCACCGACAACGGCCCGGAGAACGACACCTGGCCGGATGGCGCCACCACGCCGTTCCGCGCACAGAAGGACACCAACTGGGAGGGCGGCTGGCGTGTTCCATGTTTCATCCGCTGGCCGGGCAAGATCAAGCCGGGCTCGGTACTGAACGGCATTGTCTCTCACATCGATATGTTCCCCACCCTGCTTGCAATCGCCGGCAATCCGGACGTCGCCAAGCAACTCGAGGCCGGCACCACGGTGGACGGCAAGCCTTTCCACGTCCATCTCGACGGCTACAACCAGGTGCCCTACATCACTGGCGCAGCCAAGGAGAGCCCGAGAAACGCGGTCATGTACATGAGCGACGACGGGGAGGTGATCGCGATTCGGGTTGGCGACTATAAGTTCAACTTGGCGGTGCAACGCGCACACACGATGCGGCTGTGGGCGGAACCTTTCGTGAAGCTGCGATTGCCCTACATCATGAACCTGCGACGCGACCCGTTCGAGCTGGCTGAGATCAACTCGAATACCTACTTGGACTGGATGGTCGATCACGTGCCCCAGTTGTACTTGATGCAGGCGGTAGTGGCGGGGGAGATTGCGAACTTCGCCAAGTTCCCGCCGCGGCAGAAACCCGCCTCGTTCAACCTGGATGCGGTGTTGGCGCAGCTGTCGCAGCATGCCTCCGCAACGGGTAAGTAGTGGAGGACCTGCCGAAAGGGAGGTTGAAAGGTTTCCCTTTTTGAAGGATCCCAGGTTTCCCCGGTGGATAAACGTCCGCCGGGGAAACTTGTCAAGCCGCCGTCCTCATTGCTAACGAAGCGATAGACCGGGGAATCCGTCGAAATGCGGAATTTTGCCATGAGCCAAGGAGCAGGGCACTTGTTGCCATTAGTGGATGTAGCCGACGAGGTCCGGGATTTCTACGACCGTTATCCGTATCCTCCACCAGTCGATAACCTGGAAAAATATCAGCGGCTGTGGCAGGACCGGCAACGACGCCGTGCCGACTATCATCTTTTTCGGCCTAATCGACCTTATAGAGAAGACCAATCGATCCTCATCGCGGGCTGCGGGACGTCGCAGGCGGCTAAGCATGCGCTGCGTTGGCCGGCGGCTCAGGTTACCGGCATCGACTGCAGCGCCATCAGTGTGCTCAGTACGGAGGAGCTCAAGCGAAAATATAACCTGAAAAATCTTCACGTCCACCAGTTTGCCATCGAGCAGGTTAGCGAACTGGGAATGAGCTTCGACCAGATCGTATGCACCGGAGTTCTCCATCATCTCGCCGATCCTGACGCGGGTCTCCGCGCTCTGCGCGGCGTGCTCAAACCAGACGGCGCGATGCATCTCATGGTGTACGCGCCTTACGGACGGGCTGGAATCTACATGCTGCAGGAGTTCTGCAGACGAATTGGCATCAAGGCCGCCGACGCGGAAATTAAGGATCTTATACGCGCGCTCGGCGCGTTGCCTCCTGGACATCCGCTGGAAACCCTGCTCAGCCAGGCGCCCGACTTTCGAAGTGAGGCAGCGCTTGCCGACGCTCTACTGCACCCGCAGGATCGCTCCTATTCTGTCCCGCAATTGTTCGACTTTATTGAGAAGGCTGGGCTGAAATTCGGACGCTGGGTGCGACAAGCGCCTTATAAGCTCCAATGCGGTGTCATGGCAAAGATCCCACAGGCTGCGCGGATGGCACGACTCACCCAGGCGGAGCAGTATGCCGCTATCGAACTGTTTCGGGGAACGATGGTTCGTCACAGTGTCGTTGCGTATCGAAACGATGATGCCAGCGGCACGCTACCGGTCAGTTTTGCCGGCGATGCTTGGCTTGACTATGTGCCCATTCGAATGTCAGACACGATCTCTGTTCAAGAACGGCTGCCTCCTGGGGCGGCGGCGGTTCTGATCAACCAGACTCACACCTACAGGGATCTGTTCTTGCCAATTGGATCAACGGAAAAGCGGTTGTTCGACGCAATTGATGGGGTCCGGAGTATCGCCGATATCATGGAAAGAACGCTTTCATCCTCACCCCGAACAACGAACCTTGAAATGGCGCGTACCTTCTTTGAACGGCTCTGGTGGCATGATCAGGTGGTGCTCGACGCATCAGAGCAACCAACGGCGCTCTAGAATCAGGACTGGGAGTTCTGGAGCGGTTCGTCCACAAAGAATTGCTGCGTCGAGTTCACGCTGTCCAACTTACAGACCTCACCCGGTTGCACGCATGGAATTCTGCTGACTTCGCTCGAGGCAGGGACACCCGGAACTGGAGCATGGGGGCGGGCGAGGCGTTCTGACGAATCAAAACGGTAGTCCGCCGCTCCATACGCCCAGCAAACTTCCGTTTCGACCCGACCTGTAACAAGTGACAGTTGCTGAGCACTCATATCCGTAGTGCACTAGCAAGTGAGCGCAATGGCTTTAACTCAAGGATGAAACATCGGTCCCAGCAGACTTCTGAAACATCGAGGAACACTATGAAAAACCAAGTACGACGTATCTTGAATACCGCACTACTGACCCTGCTCGCCCTGGTGGCCAGCGCGGGGTTCATTCGTTCCGCCAACGCACAGAATCCGGAACTCCAGCAGCGGGTCGCGGAGATCAAAGAAGCATCCGCGAGGAACAAGCAGGCGCTCGCGTCATACAGTTGGAACGAGCAGGTCACGATCAGCTTGAAAGGCGAGCAGAAAAAGCAGGAACACTTCCAGGTACGCCTCGGACCAGATGGGAAGCCACAGAAGACTTCGATGGACGCGCCTCCCGAGCCTCCTTCCGGGGGACGGCTGAAAAAACATGTCGTCGCCAAGAAGAAGGAAGAGTACTCAGACTACGCGGACGCGATGAAAGCATTGGCGCAGCAGTATGTGACGGCTGACGGAGAACTGCTGCAAAAGGCCTTCGCGCAAGGAAACATAACGCTGGGATCGGTTCCTAGCGCTCCTAATGCGGTTCAACTCGTCGTTCACAATTATCTGAAACCTCAGGATTCGATGACGCTGGTGTTCGATAGAACACAGAAGGCACTGCTTAGCATCCAGATCGCTTCCTATATGGATGATCCGAAGGATGCGATGAATTTGACGGTGCAGTTCAGCCCCCTGCCGGACGGGACAAACCACGTCTCGAATATGGTGATCGACGGAGTCAGTAAGCAATTGAACATTGCCATACAGAACTCGAACTACCAGCACGTCTGAGGTTTCGTTGAAGGCTCACCATTCCACTCGGACCGTGATGGAGTTTGATGAAACGAATGCACCCGAACAATAGCCAGCGCAGAAGGGAATGGATTGGCTTGGACTGACCGGTACGCTACGAAGAGGCCTCGATGAGAATTGCCCAGGTCGCTCTCAGCTCTTATGTGGTCACGCCCGGAGTTTGGCGCGTCGACTGGGCATGGGGCCTGCCCTTGATTATGCTGACCGTGGTCATCCATGTCTTAGGCCTCGGGTTCATCTACAAGAGAGTGATCGAGGTGTTTCGGCGCAAGAGTGGCCTCCACCCCACGGCTTGGTTCGCGGTGATCATGAGCACCATGATCCTGGCGGCCACCTGCCTGCACGGGGTGGAGGCAGGCGCTTGGGCTGTCTGCTATCAGTTTCTCGGGGCTCGGCCTGACTTCAAGTCCGCGATGCTCTATTCGCTGGGCGCTATGACAACCTACGGGAACGCGGGTGTCTCTTTGGAAGACCACTGGCGGCTCATGGGAGCGATCGAGGCGCTGAGCGGGTGGTTACTGTTCGGGTTGAGCGCGGCTTTCCTGTTTGCCACGATTCAGAAGTGCCATCAGCTCGAAACCCGAGACACTCTCTAGCCATCTGCCCCCGGGGAGGGATAGCTGATTTTCTTGCAGCAACGGCGAAGGGCGAGTTCGCCGAGAGAATTCGCGAGATAAGACGCTAATGTTCAGCGCGCGGAAAGGCGCCTGGGAGCATCAATGGACACCGAGAACGACCAACCGTCGGTCGCCACTGACCGCGAAGTATCTCTCATCCGCGGAGGGCCGTCGTATCGCGCGCAGGAAGCGGTCAGGGTCATTCGTCCGAATGAGTGGAATCACGTCCGGCGCCTGACGTTCGCGATCGCCATCGGTTGGCTGCCACTGATCCTGATTACCGCACTCTCCCATCCTGAAAGCCTCCTTTCCCTGTTGCGGGACTATCGCGTTCACTCCCGGATGCTGGTCGCGATTCCAGCTCTGCTGTTTGGGCAGTTTCTCCTGGAATCGCGCTTCCGCACGGTTGTGTTGCAAATCACCAGGGCGAACCTGCTGGAAGCTCCAGACCTCGCACGCCTGGATGACATGATCTCCGTGCTGGTACGTCTCCGCGACTCTTCTCTCCCGGAGCTGACGATTCTGGTCCTCCTCATTATTCATTCCGCTATCGCGTTTAGGGGAGCATTGGACGGTACGTCGTGGCTCGCACAAGGAATGCACATGACCCCGGCAGGTTGGTACGCCATTCTGGTGAGCGCAACCCTGTTCCAGTTCCTATTGGGTCTTGCCGTCTGGAAATGGCTGCTTTGGACCCTATTCGCATTCCGATTGTCGAGGCTTAATTTAAAGCTGGTCCCCACTCATCCCGATGGGCACGGGGGGCTCGGTTTCCTCGGATTGACACCGATCGCCTTCGGGCCCTCCGCCTTCGCGGTTACAACCGTCATCGCAGCAACGTGGCGTTACCAGATCCTTCACGACGGTGCGACGCTGATGAGCTTTAAACTTCCTGCGATTGTCCTGGTGGCGATCATTGCAGTGGTCGCGCTGGGACCATTACTTTTCTTTGTTCCCCGGCTGATAAGATTGCGCCAACAGGGCATCCTGGAATATGGGGTCCTTGGCCAGTTGCAGACCAGCGATTTCCACGAAAAGTGGATACGTGGACGTACTGGACATGAAACGGAATTTCTCAAAGCTTCCGAAACCGGTACCCTCGGTAACTTCGCTCGGACCTACAAGCGCATTGAAGGGCTGAATCCTTTCCCAGCAGACAAGGAAGCCTTAATCGCGTTGGCGATTTCCATAGTCGTTCCGATGCTGCCCATGATTCTCGCCGTGGTTCCGCTGGTCACGGTTTTAAAGGTTTTGCTTAAAGCCCTGCACTGATTCCCCTCCAAGGATGTCCGGCGGCGGCCCAGTTGAATGGGCTGCCATGGCATAACTCTGTCTTCGCTACCTCAGCGGGGAGTCGATGTCTCGGCTTTCTTGCGTAACTCGTGTTGTTCCAAGGCCATCTTGTACGCGACGTAATATTTGTAAATGTTGTCGACGTAGGTCACCGTCTCCTGCCCGATGTCCTGGGCTACCACCAGTTCCACGTTTGCGAACCAGATGTTGGGATCGAGTCCCAAGGCTGACGCTTTTTTCCGAAGCCCCGCGATGCGGTTTGGTCCCGCATTGTAGCTGGCAAATACGAACAATGTGCGGTTCATGGAGTCCAACTTCCCATCGTTAAAATACGTGTCTGCAATGTTCCGCAACATTTTGACGCCAGCGTGAATGTTCCCGTCCGCATCGCTCACGTTTGGAATATTGATGGGGGATGCCGCCGCGTATTTCGGCAGAACCTGCATAATGCCTACCGCACCGCGCGGGCTTCTCCTCGCCTGGTTCAACATGGATTCCTGGTAACCCTGGGCTGCGAGCATAAGATAATCGAAATCATATTCTGCAGCGTATTTCTGGAAGATCGTCACCATAGCCAGGAATTTCTTCATTTCCTCCGCGGAGGTCGAATTCTTCACCCATTGGGTATTTTTCAAGTAGCGTCGCAGGAGTGTATTTTCAAACGACGTTCCCGCGCCGTGTGTCGATATGAACTCATCCACCAGTTGATTGAGTTGCGGATTGTTCTTGCGCATGACCCAGGCTGTTTTTCCTCCGCTGGCCAGTACCACGTCAGGATGTGGCTTCAGGTTGTCGAGCACTTTCGACCAAAGCTCCGCTCGATCCCTGCTCGTAACCGTGGCCGGAATCAAGCCGGCGTTGACCATCTGTATCAAGTCATCCTCATTCAGGTTCTTGTCTGCCAATCGAATCTGGATGAGGGTTTTTCCGGCTTTCTGCAGCGTTTCATTTGCCTTCTCCAGGTTCTCGTAGGACGTCATAACCGGGTTCACATAGATTTCTTTCCCGCCGAGTTCCTGGAGTGTGGAAAAAGATCCAAAACTCGATCCGCTCACCACGATCTGGCTCACGTCGGTCTGAATCGGAGTGGAGAAGGCAGCCAGCTTTTCCCGTTCGGGAGTGACGACGATCGCATTGGCGATCAGATCTCCCATTCCTTCCGTGAGCGCCACCTCCAGCTGAGCGGGGCTTACCGGCAGGTATGTGATTTTCACACCCAAGGTGCCGCTGTTCAGCTTCTTATTCACGAATTTCTGAAACTCTTCCAGAGCTTCATAGATGGCTCCTCGGGGCTGTCCCTTGTCGTAAAAGAACCCGATGGGGTTAGGAACGACAAGCACGCGGATGTTACGCCTCTTTATCATTTCATCGAGATCGCCGGTGCGACGGTCGAAATGAAGCGGTAACGAAAGGGTATTCGTCGGGGGAGACGGCGCCGGAGCGGAAGCAGTTGCTTGCTGCCTGGGTTGGTCGGCAGCGACCGGGGCCGCAGCTTCCTTCTTCTTGCCACAAGCAGTCAGCAGCGACGCAGCGCACAGAAACAGCACAAGGAAAAGAGTTTTAACTCTGCGGTAAACGGGACAAGGATCTATCGCGCCTCGGGAAGAACGCAAACGGTCGGCAAGCATCACAGCCCCCAGTATGGAAAACGTTAGCAGATCGAGTCTCTTGCCGCACCTGTCGCAATTGACAGTTGTGCCGGGCGTGGAACTGAACAATAAATGCTCTTGTGGCCGGTGTGCCCGGCGCCGCGCGAGCCTAAATCGAAGTCCGCATCTGCTGCGATATCGAGCATGACGCGGTGCACACCTGCCCGGCTAGTTTCTTCAGCGCTGTCAGTTCTGCCAGTTGCCTCATCGAGCGTCGGGGACCACTCTATAAGTGTGTTCCGTCATGGCGGAGGGAAGCAGTTATGAGAAAAATGATTCTTGTTTTGGGCTTTTTGTGTTACAGCCTGTTCGCATTCTGCCAGAATCAGAGTGGGCAGTCGGTCGTTAACATCAACATCAGCGTTTCCCGGTCAGTACCCGCCGTGAATTACCTGACGAATTCTTCCACCCGGATCGACTTCAAAGGCACGCCCTTGTTGCCTTTCGCCCAAGGCAACGCCAAGGTGGACAACAAAAAAGGCCTGATGTCGGTGGATGCCAGCTTCTCGAAAATGTCGTCTGCCACCCAGTTCGGGCCGGAGTTCCTCACCTATGTGGTTTGGGCGATTACTCCGGAAGGTCGAGCCAGCAATCTAGGCGAACTGCAGCTCAATGGCGATAAAGGTAAGCTGAATGTGACCACCCGGCTGCCAAACTTTGCCATGATCGTGACGGCGGAGCCCTATTTTTCCGTTTCCGCGCCCAGCGAAATGGTCGTGGTGCAAAATGTGCCCCGCGAAGATACTCAGGGTGCCACGATACCAGTTACAGCCACGCTGTTGAGCCGCGGTACCTACAGCGGAGCTAATCTTGAACCCTTCAGCATCGATCCCAAGGTCCCACTGGCGGTCTACGAAGCTCGCAACGCGATTCGCATCGCCAAAGTGGAGGGCGCGGAGAAGTACGCTCCTGACGCATGGGCCAGAGCAAGCCAAACCGCGGCACAGATGGAAGGGTATCTGACCGGAAAGCAGAAGGACCCTATTATTACGGCTGCACGAAATGCCGCTCAGCAAGCCGAAGACGCACGCTCCATCGCCGTCAAGCAAGAGGCCGCAGATAAGATTGCGGCCGAGAAGCGCGCTGCGGCAGAGACGCTGGCGCAGGAGCAGCAACAAGCCGCACAGCGGGAAGCTGAGTTGACTGCCCAGAGGGAAGCCGCCGCGCGGCGGGCGGCACAGTCCGCTGCGCTGGCCGCTCAGGAGGCGCAAGCTCGGGCCCAGGCGGAAACTGCGCAGAAGCAAGCCCAGGAGGAGGCCGCAAAGTCGGCGGCGGCCGCAGCCCAGGCGGAGCAGGAACAGCAACAACTTCGCGCCCAGTTGCTTGCCCAACTCAACTCGGTGCTGCAAACCGTCGATACACCACGCGGACTGGTGGTCACCATGGCCGACGTTCTGTTTGCATCCGGGAAGTACACCCTCTCGCAGGATGCAAGTCTGAAGCTGGCCAGGCTTTCCGGCGTCATCCTGGCGCATCCCGGCCTGAAGCTGCGGATTGAGGGTTACACCGACAGCACGGGCGGCGAGGCCTTCAATTTGACGCTGTCCGGTCAAAGGGCGGATGCGGTACGAGCGTTTCTGGTGGATCAGGGACTGAAACCGGAAGACGTAGCGTCCGCGGGAATGGGTCAGGGCAATCCGGTTGCAGACAATGGCACGGCCGCCGGCCGACAGCAGAACCGGCGGGTCGAGATCATCGTTTCCGGTGAAGCGATTGGAACCAAAATCGGTCAATAGGAGAATTGCTCAAACCGCAACCGAATCGGAATGCTTGGCTCCGTTGACTAAGACGGTGAATTGCAGGTGCGTAAGTTCGCTTCTCAGTTGGTCCTGCACGAATAGCTTAGAATTGACAATTTCCGAGTCCCCATGGTATTTTTGTCGTCCCTTTGGTATTGTTGTTATCCCTTTCCGTGCCATCACGCCCATTGAGGCAATTTTTGCCAATGTGAGCAATATTGACCAGACAGGGGTACTTTGGTTGGTTAGGGTGTGCTACGAAAGTGTAGGTACCAAGGTGCGTTGTACGTTGGTGGGTCGCGCAATCCGGCAAAGTTCAGTGCTGAGATAAACGTCAATTGCCGCGGCCCTAATAATTCTCAACGAACCGGGCATTCTGGTATTCCCGAAGTTTTTGATCTGCTTCGATTGCGGCTCTTCGCGGTTTACATCCCGGAAAACCGAATTGGCGCTGGATGGCTGTCCGTCAGCAATACCATCGCGGCAATGTGCATGTTCTGTAAGGAGGAGCAAAATGACCAATCGGTCCCGCATTCTGATTGCCGACGACCACAACCTGGTGGCCGAACTGTGCAAGCGACTTCTGGAAACGGAATTTGATGTAATCGGAGTGGTCAGCGATGGTCGGGCCCTGGTGCGTGTTGCCGGGGAATTAAGGCCAGACGTAGTCGTCGTCGATATCGCCATGCCCATTCTGAATGGCTTGGACGCGGGGCGGCA
>Ga0181532_10003788_pt1 | contig 13510 bp, 9 predicted proteins | sample PEATcosm2014_Bin_33_FD_119768 | JGI IMG/M metagenome (GOLD analysis project Ga0181532, IMG submission 119768) | Peatland microbial communities from MTU Mesocosm Facility, Houghton, MI, USA - PEATcosm2014_Bin11_30_metaG | ecosystem: Environmental > Terrestrial > Soil > Wetlands > Peat | place...
ATTGAAGCGGCATTCTGCCATTTGTTCCACCGGCACCTGCTGGAGTCGATCGGGCGCAAGGCCGGCGCCGCGAGCTAAGCCCACGCAGCTCGCGCGAGGTATCGGCGGGCTGTTTTTTTCCAAAACGCGACGCCTGACGCTCGCAGCGCCGATCTCGGTACCTTTGGCGGCTCCCCGCGGATATCCCTTATTTCGGGATCCTGGTGCCATTCGTAGACTGCCAGCCTGTCAGGACACTGAAATGCGCTCGAAACCAATGGACATGACGCCGGTCGTCGATTCGATCCGGTACAAGGGATCGGGGCCCATGCGAATGCGGCGTCCCGTTTACCGGGATCTGCTGCCTCCCTGCAACGCAGCCTGTCCCGCGGGTGAGAACATTCAAGCCTGGCTCGATCTTGCGCAAGCGGGACAATATCGCGAGGCCTGGGAAGCGCTGGTGCGCGACAATCCTTTGCCTGCCGTGCATGGCCGAGTCTGCTACCACCCCTGCGAAAACGCCTGCAATCGCGGCGCACTGGATTCTGCGGTCAGCATCCATGCGGTCGAGCGCTTCTTGGGCGATCTCGCCTCGGAACGCAACTGGCCGTTCAAAGTCGAGACCGCGCCGACCGGCAAACGCGTGCTCATCGTAGGCGCTGGTCCCAGCGGACTGTCAGCGGCATACCATCTCGCACGCTTCGGTCACTCGGTCGAGATCCACGAGGCGGGACCGCTCGCGGGCGGCATGATGCACTTCGGCATCCCGGCTTACCGGCTGCCGCGCGTAGATCTTGCACGCGAAGTCGCCCGCATCGAGGCCATGGGCGTCAGGCTCGTCACCAACCATCGAGTCGATGACGTGCTCGCGGAGAAGGCCGCCGGTGCGTATGACGCGGTTTTCATCGCAATCGGCGCCGGCGTGGGAAAGCATATCGACATTCCTGCGCGCGATGCCGGGCGGGTTCTCGACGCCGTCTCGCTGCTGCACGATGTTGCGGGCGGCGAGCGGCCGCGCCTCGGCCGGCGTGTCGTCATTTACGGCGGAGGCGATTCGGCGATGGATACCGCGCGCACCGTAAAACGACTGGGCGCCGATGAGGCGCTGATCATTTATCGGCGGGATCGCGCGCACATGCCGGCGCATGCGGTCGAGGCCGACGAGGCGATCGAGGAAGGTCTGAAGATCAAATGGCTGAGCACGATCAAGGAAATCATCGGCTCGGACCTCGTCATCGAGACGATGGAGCTCGATGCCAAGGGGCAAGCGCAACCCACGGGACGGCTGGAAACGCTCAAGGCGGATGCGATCGTGCTGGCATTGGGCCAAGAGACCGACAGCGGCTTTCTGCGGCAAGTGCCGAACCTCGAATTCACGGCGGACGGCGCCGTCAACGTCGGCCTCGATATGATGACGGGTCATCCCGGAATCTTCGCCGGCGGTGACATGGTGCCCGGAGAACGGTCGGTCACTGCCTCGGTCGGAGACGGCAAGCGCGCCGCCCGCCATATCGATGCCTGGCTGCGCGGCGCGCGCCTGCCGCCATCGTCACCGCATGCGTCTGTTGGCTTCGAAATGCTGCATCTGCCGGTCTACAGCGACGCCGAGCCCAGCGTTCAGAAATCCCGTGCGCTGTCGAATCGCTTGAGCGGCTTCGAGGAGGTCATCGCAGGCCTTGCCGAAAAAGAGGCGCGCTATGAGGCGCAGCGCTGCCTCTCTTGCGGCAACTGCTTCGAGTGCGACAACTGTTACGCGGCGTGTCCGGAACAGGCGATCATCAAACTCGGGCTGCATCGACGCTACCGCTTGGACTACGAGCGATGTACGGGCTGCGCGGTGTGCTTCGAGCAATGCCCATGCCATGCGATCGAGATGGTCCCTGAACCGAGAGACGGCCACTGAAATGGCGCAACAAATCGTAACGATGGATGGCAACACGGCGGTCGCGCACGTGGCCTATCGGGTCAACGAGGTCTGCGCGATTTACCCGATCACGCCCTCATCCACGATGGCCGAGCTCGCGGATGAGTGGACTGCGTCCGGCCTCAAGAACATCTGGGGCAATATCCCGGTCGTGCAGGAGATGCAGAGCGAAGGCGGCGCCGCCGGGGCATTGCACGGCGCGCTGCAGGCGGGAGCCCTCACGACGACGTTTACCGCATCACAAGGTTTGTTGCTGATGATCCCCAACATGTTCAAGATCGCCGGCGAACTCACGCCGACGGTCTTTCATGTCGCTGCGCGTGCATTGGCGACACAGGCATTGTCGATCTTCGGCGATCATTCGGACGTGATGTCGACGCGTACGACCGGGTTCGCTCTGTTCTCGTCGGGTTCCGTTCAAGAAGCGCATGACTCGGCGTTGATTGCCCAGGCCGCGACGCTACAAGCGCGAGTTCCCTTCCTGCATTTCTTCGACGGATTCCGCACGTCCCACGAGCTCAATACCTTGCACCTGCTCAGCGACGCAGATATTCGGGCGATGATCGATGATGAACTGGTCCACGCGCATCGAGACCGCGCGCTCAATCCCGAGCATGCATTCATTCGCGGTACTGCGCAAAATCCGGACACGTTTTTTCAGTCGCGCGAGAGCGTGAATCCTTTCTATGCGAGGTTGCCGGCGATCGTGCAATCGGTCATGGACCGGTTCGCCGAATTGACCGGTCGGCAATATCGGTTGTTTGATTACGAGGGCCCGTGCGACGCCGAGCGCGTCGTCATCCTCATGGGTTCGGGGGCCGAGACTGCACGCGAGACCGCCGCTGCGCTGCGGCGCGCCGGCGAAAGCGTGGGCGTGCTCCAAGTGCGACTGTACCGGCCATTTTCGGCAACGCATTTATTGGCGGCATTGCCCGATACCTGTCGCGCGATCGCGGTCCTCGAGCAGACCAAGGAGCCGGGAGCTAGCGGCGAGCCGCTCTATCTCGATGTGGTCGAAGCACTCGCCCAGGACCTCTCGGCGGGCGGGCGCACGTCAATTCCGAAGATTGTGGGCGGTCGATACGGGCTGTCGTCGAAGGACTTCAGTCCGGCAATGGCCAAAGCGGTATTCGACGAAATCGACAAGCCGAAACCGAAAAATGGCTTTACCGTCGGCATCAACGACGATGTGTCGCATACCAATCTCGAGTTCGACGCGTGTTATTCGATCGAGCCGGAGGAGGTCGTGCGGGCCGTGTTCTATGGCCTCGGGGCCGACGGCACGGTGGGCGCCAATAAAAACAGCGTCAAGATCATCGCCGAGGATGAGGCGCTCTACGCCCAAGGATACTTCGTTTACGATTCCCACAAATCGGGCGCGCAGACGATTTCGCATTTGCGCTTCGGGCCGCGGCCCATCCATGCGCCGTACCTCGTCAGCGCGGCGAATTTTGTCGGCTGCCACCAGTTCCAATTCCTGCAGCGACTGGACGTATTGAAGCTCGCCGCGCCTGGCGCGACCTTCCTGCTCAACAGCGTCTACGGCCCGACCGAGGTCTGGGATCATCTACCGCGCTCGGTGCAGCAACAGATCATCGATAAGGATCTGCGCTTCTTTGTCATCGACGCCAGCCGTGTCGCGCAGGAGGCCGGCCTCAAAAATCGCACGAACACCATCCTGCAGACCTGCTTCTTTGCGATCTCCGGGGTGCTGCCCCACGACCGGGCGATTGCCCAGATCAAGAATTCGATCCTCAAGACCTACGGTTCGAAGGGCGAGAAGGTCGTGCAGCAGAACTTCCGTGCCGTTGACGATACGTTGGCTCAACTCCATGAAGTCGATATTCCCGCGCGAGCCACGAGCCAATTCGACCGGCCCCCGATCGTACCCGCGAGCGCGCCGCAATTCGTGCGGCAAGTGACCGCAAGGATGTTCGAGGGCTTGGGCGACGAGATTCCCGTGAGCTTGATGCCGGTGGACGGCACGTTTCCCTCCGGTACGGCGGCCTGGGAGAAGCGCAATCTCGCCGATGAAGTACCGGTCTGGCGGTCTGAACTCTGCATTCAGTGCGGTCAATGCAGCTTCGTCTGTCCGCACAGCGTCATCCGTGCGAAATATTACGATCAAGCCCAGCTCGCGGGCGCCCCGCCGAGCTTCAAATCGGCAAGCGTCAACGCGCGCGGCTACCCGGACGTGCGTTTCAGCTTGCAATTCTACGTCGAGGATTGCACCGGATGCGGTCTGTGCGTCGAGGCGTGTCCGGCGCACAGCGCCGTCGATCAGGCCGTGAAAGCGATCAACCTGGAGCCAAAAGGCACCTTGATCGAGACGGAGCGCAGCAATATTGCGTTCTTCGAGCGCCTGCCCGCCAACGATCGCGCGCGAGTCGACTTCGCCAACGTGCGCGGCGTGCAGTTTCTGCAGCCCTTGTTCGAGTTTCCAGGCGCCTGCGCCGGTTGCGGCGAGACGCCGTATCTAAAAGTGCTTTCACAGCTGTTCGGCGAACGCGCGATGATCGCGAATGCCACGGGCTGCTCCTCGATTTATGGCGGCAATCTTCCGGTGACCCCGTGGACCAAGAGCGCCGAGGGCCGCGGTCCTGCGTGGTCGAACTCGCTGTTTGAGGACAATGCGGAGTTCGGCCTCGGATTCCGGCTCGCGGCCGACAAGCATCTCGAACTCGCTACCTTGCGGCTGAAGTCGCTCTCGAGCGAACTTGGGGATGCGTTCGTCGCCGAGATCCTGAGCGCGCCGCAGATTCAGGAATCCGAAATTCGCGCACAGCGCAATCGTGTCCTGGCACTCAAGGCAAAGCTGCTCGACCTGGCGCAGCACAACGAGACGGCCCGCGACCTGCTCTCGGTCGTCGATCATTTGGTCCGGCGCAGTGTTTGGATCGTCGGCGGCGACGGCTGGGCCTACGATATCGGTTACGGCGGACTCGATCATGTGCTCGCGACCGGCCGCGACGTGAACATCCTCGTGCTCGATACCGAGGTCTATTCAAATACGGGCGGCCAAGCGTCGAAGGCAACGCCGCTCGGAGCGACCGCCAAATTCGCGATGGGGGGCAAGCGCGTCTCGCGCAAAGATCTCGCGCTGCAGGCGATGGCCTACGGCAATGTCTACGTCGCGCAGGTTGCGATGGGCGCCAACCCGCAGCAGACGCTGCAGGCATTTCGCGAAGCGGAGGCCTATAGCGGGCCTTCTTTGATTCTCGCCTATAGCCACTGCATCGCGCATGGTTTCGACCTGCGCTATGGAATGAAACAACAAGATCTCGCGACGGCCAGCGGTTACTGGCCGCTGTTTCGCTACGATCCTGCGATGCGCGACATTGGCGAGAATCCGTTCCGGCTCGATTCGCCGCGGCCGGCGATTCCATTCAAGGACTTTGCCAACAACGAATTACGCTACCGCTCGTTGGCGCTGACGCAGCCGGCCGTGGCCGAGGAGTTGCTGCGCCGCGCGCAAGCCGACGTCATCGAGAAATACCGAAACTATGAGGCACTCGCCGGTTTACCCGGCGCCGTTGCCGCGCCTCAGGCCACGGATGCTCTGGGCAGTTCCGGTCCAATTTGAATGTCGTTGATGACGCCTTTGACGCCGGGCAAGCGCCGGATCGCGCGTTCCGCCGTGTGCTTTTCGGAGTGCGATGCGAGCCGACCGCGAAGGCTGACCCAACCATCGCTGACGACCGGCTGAATGTGTGCGTGCGGCATGGCGCCACAGCTTCGCAGCGCATTGGCCGCATCTTCCGCGATTTCGGAGTCGTTGCGCGCGCCGACAATCGGAATTCGCACATGAATGTCGTTCGCGATCGCCCGCACGCCGCCGACGTGCTTGACCAGCGCCTCGGCAGTCCATCGGTCGGAGAACTCAGTGACCTCACCGAGCAAGGTCACGATACCGTCGTTGACGATGACGCCGATATGGCTGTGATGCAGGCAGCCAAGCATTTCCAATGCGGCCTGCACCTCACTGCGTATTTGATTGTCGACATCCATTGACGCAACTCCTCGCGATGCAAGCATCCGATGTGCGCAACGCTACGCGCCGGTCGCGGAAATTGGAATAGGTGATCCTCAGAAACGCGTCCTCGGCCCGGAGGCGAGATCGGCTGCATATGTTAATCTGTACCACGGCGAATTGAGGCAGTGGTGCAATGACTGCGAACAGCGCGATTCTCGTCGGTGATGTGGGTGGCACCCATGCCCGCTTTGCGGTCGTGGATGTTGCGGCAAACACGCCATGGCGCGTGGGACAGCGGCTCGATCTGGACGAGGCGTTTCCGACGTTTGCGGCGGCGCTGCGCACCTATATGCAACGCATGTCGATAGTGGCCGCTCCGGCGGCGGCCGTCATCGCCGTCGCGGGACCCGTTGTCGACGGAAAGGCCTCATTCACCAATCGACACTGGCAGATTTCCGAGCAGGAATTGCAGGCCGTTGGATTCAAAAATGCATTGGTGATCAACGATTTTTCGGCACTCGCACTGGCAGTCGACGTCTTGACGGATGCCGATCTGCGACGCATTGGGCCGGATCTGCCGGGCGTCCGTCACGCGCCGATCTCGATTATGGGCGCCGGTACCGGCTTCGGCGTCTCCTGTCTTGCGCATAGTGGGGACGTCGCGGTGCCGATCGCGACCGAGGGGGGCCATATTGCCTTTGGCCCCAGCGATGACCAGGAGGTCGCGCTTCTGCAGTACTTGTCGCGGCAATTCGGTCGAGTGTCGGTCGAACGCCTGCTTTCGGGTCCGGGTATCGAAAACATCTATCGAGCGCACCAGGCCTTGGGCGGGCGCCCGGTGCTCGATTTGTCGGCGCCCGAGATCACGGCGAGAGCGGCGGGCGGCGATGCCGATTGCGAGGGCGTGCTCGCAAGCTTCTGCGCGATCTTCGGCGCGGTCGCAGGCGATATCGCATTGGCGCATGGCGCACGCGGCGGCGTCTACCTCGCCGGCGGGATCGCAATCAAGATACAGGACGTGCTGGCGCGGAGCGCGTTTCGAGCGCGCTTCGAGCAAAAAGGACGCCTATCGCCGTACGTCAAGGCAATTCCGACGCGACTGATCTTGAACGATGACGTGGCGCTGATCGGCGCCGCGCGCGCGGGCCGCACGCTGATCCACGCCGCCCGATAAGGGACCTTTCGGCTCTACTGGGATTCCTGAATCGTTACCATCGTCGTGGTTCGCTCGACGACCGCCGTGCCTGGGGCCGCCTCGTCGATGAGCACGTAAAAACTCTTGGGCACTCGGCGCGTCGAATCCGAGACGACCGGGATGATCAAGTTGATGCTGCTCTTGCCATCCGCGATGCGCTCGACATGCGGCGCGATCGAAGCGAAATCGGCTCCGGGTTTGGCCGTTCCCGATTCGGTCCACCAGGTAAAGCTTGCTGCACCCCGCATGCTGCCTTTGCGGCGCACCGTGACGAGCGCGAATGCGTCGCTGGGGGAGACCTCGACCACCGCCGCGGCCAATTCGACGCGTGCATGCGTGGCAAGCGTGAGGGCGGGCGTTGGCGCGACAATCGCACTCGCAGCGGCGGTAGCGACGCGGGGTGCGGCAGGCGAGGCCGCGGGTGGAGGCGTCGTCGATGGTGGCGCAGTCGATGGTGGCGCAGTCGATGGTGGCGCAGTCGATGGTGGCGCAGTCGATGGTAAAGCGGTCGCTGGCGGCGTCGTCAAAACCGATGCGCTTGGCGGCGGTGCAGTGGGTGGCGGTGCAGCGGGTGGCGGTGCAGCGGGCGGCGGTGCAGTGGGTGGCGACGCAGCGGGTGCTGATGCAGCGGGTGCTGATGCAGCGGGTATCGACGGCGCTGGCGCCGGTTCGCTCGATGGTACGACGGCAGGTGCCGCCGCCGCCGCCGGCGGCGCGCGATCCGTCGACGTGATCGGAGTGGGCCGCGAGTCGCCCGTGGCATTGGTGGCCGTATTCGCGCTCGATGCCGTCGTGCTGGGCGCCCGGAAATCCTCATTGTTCTTGAGCCATGACGCGGCGACGATCAAACCGACGGCAACGGCGCCGATCGCTAGCGCGATCGTCAATTTGCTGCGACCGCTCGGCGCGCCGAGCTGTAAGCGCTCCAGCCAATCGCGCACGTCCGAGGGGCGCCGGTCGCGCTCGAAGCGCAGCCCTTCCTGCAACACGCGCCATTGGCGTGCAGCCATTCCGGCCGGGTGAGGCGCAGTCAAACGCAGCGCTCGCGCATCGAGCGCCGTGCGGCCCTGGAAGGGGTGCCTGCCGGCCAGCAGCATGTAGATAATGCAGGCGAACGCGTAAACGTCGTCGCGCGCTTCGGCAACCTCGCCCTCGAGCTGCTGGCAGCTCGCGTATCCCGGACTCGCCACGGCAATCGGCTGCCGCAATTCGAATTCTGCGATCCACGGACCGTGTTGCAGTTTATGCGAAGCGCCGAAGTCCAAGACCCGTACCTCGCCGTCGCGCGTAACGAAGATGTTCTGAGGGTTGATGTCGCCGTGCACGACGCCACGCGAGTGCGCGTGTACGAGTGCGGCGCCGACGTCACGAATGATCGCGAGCGCCTGCGATCGATCCAACGTGCGGCCGTCTTGCGTTGCGATCAGTTGGCCGAGCGAAGAGCCGAGCAATAGCTCCATCGTAAAGAACGCGGTGTCGCCGTCGCGATCGAATTCATGCACACGCACGATGTTCGGATGCGACAGCGATTGCAGATGTTGGAATTCGCTGCGCAGTTCGGCAAACAATTGTGGCCGCATCGTTACCGCGGTATGCAGGACTTTGATCGCCAATTTTTGGCTGGTCTGCGCCAGATCGACGCGATCCAAATCGACGGCTTCAAAAACCGTGCCCATGCCGCCCTGGCCCAACACGCCGACGATTCGATACCGGCCGCGCAGCACGTCGCCCACCGCCGGTACTCGGTTGCGATCCGACCGCTCGGCGCGCCGGGGTGCCGTGGCTGCGTCGGGCGCGGCCGCGGCGGGGCGAGGCACCAAGCTGGGGCGAGGGAGCGTCGCGCCGACCGGTACGGTCATATTCGATGCGCGCAACAGATCTCGCGCGAGCGGCGATTGCGCGCTCGTGTCGGAATCCTCGCCGGCGCCCAATGCTTGACGCTCGACATGCAACTTGAGTGCGTGGAACAGATCCGTTTTGATTTTTCCACGCCGATAATATTGGTCGAGGACCGACAATACTTCCCAGGCGGCATCCGCGGATCCACGCAGCAAATCGTCGACCTGCATCCTGAATGCGCGCTGATCACAGGCGCCGGCCAACAAGGTATCGAGCCACTCTTGGACCGTGCGTTCGTTCGCACTGCGACTGGCTTGTGCCGTAGTCGGGTCGATCGGTGGGCTCATGCGATCATCCTCGCGTCAAACGGTGCGCCGTGCATAGGGAGATAGGAGCCGGTATCTAAACAGCTAAACAGCGTGTATGCCACAGAGGCTCAATCCCGAGCCGTCGCGTCTTCATTGTATGTGCATGAATTTCATACAGAAACAACGAACTTTCCGTGAGTTTGGCGGATCGCGGTACCCCGCGGTGCCGTCGCACGCGGTGCAGCTACGTCGGGCGCGAGGCGCGCGCGTTATGCGCCTGAACAGTTACTCTCCCAGATATTGGACGTGGACATAGGTCCCGAGGCGCACGTTATACGCCAGATACCAGCCGATATGATCGGGATCGTCATAGATGACGATGTCGTCGCTGTCCCAAAGCCAGTCCGCGGTATAGGCGAGGTCGAACGCCGCAACCCCAAAAAAGAATGCGTCGAACCCGAATCGATTGGGGCCTCCGCCATGCAAACGCCAAACATGACCCGGGCCGATGACCCCGGGGAAGTGTCCGTGCTCCCAGGGATGATCCAGATGGTAATGGGGGTCATTACGCCCGGTGTCATGCCCGACCCAGGTATCCGTATCGCCATGGACGTGCGGCGCCATGGGGTGCCCCGGCTGGTCCGGTTCGCCCGCCGGCCCATGATTCTCGGTCGGCCGGTTCGGCTGCGGAAGGCGCGTCGCCGGCCGGGAGGTCGGCGCGCGCGCAGGGCCGTGTGCCGGGATATGGCCGCCGCCGACCGTATGTTCGGGTTCGCCTGCGCCCCGTGCGCCGATCGCAGCGCTGGATAAAACGACCGCAGCGCCGGCTACCAACGCGGCTCGGGCGAGTACCGGTATCTTGATCATCATGCACCCCAAAGATTGTTCAATTGTTTCAATGTTCGACGCTGAGGTTTTGCTGTTCCAACGGATAGGTGCGCGGCGGTTCGGCCGCGGCCGGCGGCGCACCCGGGGCAGCGGCGCCAGGCGCAGGGTTCGGCGCAACTCCGGTCGCCGCGTTGGCCGTCGTTCGAGTCGACTGTGCGAGGCGGTCTAGAAACCGCTGCGCCGTCGCGGCCGTCGCCGGCGATGGCTGTACCTGGCCTGAGAAAATTTCCGTCGGGGTTACGCCGCTCTTGCCATAAAACGCAGCATTCGCCGACCAATCACTCGAAATGACACTGCCGTCAAGCGCGATTCCCCCGAATAGGCCGCGGGTTCGGGCATAGGAATAGATCTCGGAGCCGAAACCGATGTCGGTGGCGGCGGAGCCTTGGCGACCGACCGGACCGGTCGCGACCGAGGCGTCGGCACCGAGCGTCAGCTTGCCGCCGGCGATGCCCTCGATGCCCTTCTTGGTCGTGAATACCAGGATGATATCGGCTGACTCCGCGCCGGCCTGGAATCCCCAGCTGCCGCCGGTCAGAGTCACGAATGTCGGGTTGCTCCAGGGTGCCGTCAGCGTATCGCGCACGACCAGCACGCCGTGACCGCGACGGCCACCGAAGATGAAGGCCAGTTTGGTGACATCGGGAATCACGGCGATTCCGTAGGCATGCTGCAGCAAGAGGTCGGGCAGGCGTTGGTCCGGCATGCCTTCGACTTCCTCCAAGACTTCCGTTGCGGTCAATACTCGGCCTTCCTCGCGCGCCGCTGCATTGGCAATATTTACAATCGCCAGTAAGCTCGCGACGAATGCAACGCAGGCCAGCAGCGAGCCGCTCACTTTTTTAATGGACATTGGCGCTCCTCAAATATCGCAAAACAAGGGACCTCACCTTGAGGAGGACCCGCAAAGCACGCGGATAGTTCCCCCCGGGGGCCCGACGATCCGCGCGCGATTATACGCGGCGAGGCGCTAGACTAGCAGCTCGTTACGGCCTGTGTTGCCCGACATCCGAATAGGTGCCAATTGAATCGTGTGACCGTCATAGCCCATCGCGGCGCCAGCGGCGAGCGTCCCGAACACACTCTGGAGTCCTATCGCCTCGCGATCGAGCAGGGTGCGGACTACATCGAGCCGGACCTCGTCATGAGCGGCGACGGCGTGCTGCTTGCGCGCCACGAGAACGAAATCGGAGGCACGACCGATGTCGCTGAACACCCGCAATTCGCGGAAAGGCGGCGCACTCAGGTCATCGACGGCGAAACGATGACGGGCTGGTTTACCGAGGATTTCACGCTCGCCGAAATCAAGACCCTGCGTGCACGCGAGCGCCTGCCGGCATTGCGACCAAAGAATGCCGCTTTCGACGGACGCTACACCGTGCCGACCTTCGATGAAATCATGGAACTCGCGACGGCCACCAACCGCAAGCGCACCGAGGGTGCGCGCATCGGGGTCTATCCGGAGACCAAACATCCGGCGCATTTCGCCCGGATTGGCCTGGCGCAGGAACTCGCGGTCCTGGATACGCTCGATCGGCACGGTTATTCCAAGCCAGGCTCGCCGGTGTTCATCCAGTCGTTCGATCCGAACAATCTGCGTTTTTTACGCGAACTGACGCGCCTGCCGCTCGTGCAATTGCTCGAGCACGAACTGGGTGACTTAGCCGACGTGGCTACCTATGCGGATGCGATCGGCATCAATAAGCCGCTCGCGAGCGAAGAGGGCGTGCGCGCCGCACACGCATTGAACTTGAAGGTGCACGTATGGACGTTTCGCGCCGAGAATGAATTTCTGCCCGAGGATCTGCGCATCGGTAGCGAGCCCGCGGCACACGGCCGTCTGGATTCGGAAATCGAGCGATATCTCGCGCGCGGCATCGACGGCTTCTTCACGGACTTCCCTGCGATCGGAGTGCGCGTCCGAGACGCCTGGATGAAGCGCTAGATTTGCGCCGTCCAGGATGTGCACCAGCCGCTGATTTTCACGAGCTTTCCCGGAAAGAGGCTGCAGGGCCGGTAGGTATAGCCGGGCTTGTCCTGCAGCAACAGGCAATTCTCGCAAGCGCTGCCGGGGACGTAATTCGGATGCTTCGTTTTATCGAGGTGACTCGCCTCGAGAATATAGGAGACTTTGACCGCAGCCGGGTCGTTGACATCGAGGCGCGCAGGTTGCGCCGCGCGCGCCGGTCGCAGCGGCACGGCGGCCCCGACGCCCGCGGTCAAGCTCAGCCGCTTGAGCAGCGCACGTCGCGATATCGAGTGTTTCACGTTGCGATCCTCCGGCTATTCAAAAGAACATCGACAAATAGAGCTGATAAATGACCGCGTTGAAATGGTACAAGGGCTCGTCGCCGGGCGCGTAATTGCCGCCCGCGGGCGTGTCATCGTAGTCCTTGATATCCCTGAAATCGAGATACTTGAAGCGAATCTCGCTGATGTCGAGCGTGGCCGTGCCGCGCTTGAACAGCTTCCAGCCTTCCGGCAGGAACGCGTAAGTCGCCTTGGCCCCCAGCGTGGTGTTCTTCGAAGCGGCCAAATCCTTGTCGCGAGCCATGTAGTTCTGCGAATTGGCAAACGGGAATAAATCGCTGTAAAAGCTCGCAGCCCCTTGCTGGTAATAGCGGAAACGGCCTTCGAGGATCCATAGGTTCGAGATCGGCTGGGTGTAGTCGAATTCGAACGTATTGGCCTTGATGCTCCAGGTGTCGCGAAAATATCGATAGGAAATCGAAGCGGCTGCCCGAAAGGGCAGGTAATACTTGGTGCGAAGTTCCACCGCGGTGCTCGTGCGCGTGTCCGGGTAGATCTGGCTACCCAGGGAATAGCCCTTGGCGGCCGTGGGATCGAGATAGCGAATCGACCGATAGGGATTCGACAAATAGCCGTCGTCGGTAATGACGTTGAAATTGAGGCTCGTGATCCAGTTGCGCGTCAGAATCTGCGATAGACCCAGTTCGTAACTGCGGCTCTCCGCATGTCCCAGCCACGCCACGTTCGGCACGAACGCGGTGCCGTTGTTCTCCCCGACCTTGTCGCGGGTGCGTCCGAAGCCCAAGGTCACCGTCGTCAAATCGCCGAACATGTCCTGGCTCAACGAGGCGTGCGGCGTGTTCGAAATGTAATCGCGCTCGATGCTGTTCGAATACGAGAGCGAATACGTGGTCTTGTCGTGCACGAACGTCATGTTCACGCTGTTTTGCTTGCGCTCGTCCTTGATGACGCTCGCTTGGCTCAGCACGTCGACCGAGGCGCCGCTGACCTTGTCGACGAAGTAGCTGTAATCGATCGCGAAATTTTCCGTGAATTTTTTGCGTGCGGATACCGATTCGCCGGTGATGTCCATGCCGCCGCCGCTGTATTTGCTGTAGAACAGATCCGCGCGGTCGTCCGGCAGGACGTCCGCG
>Ga0181532_10003789_pt1 | contig 13503 bp, 10 predicted proteins | sample PEATcosm2014_Bin_33_FD_119768 | JGI IMG/M metagenome (GOLD analysis project Ga0181532, IMG submission 119768) | Peatland microbial communities from MTU Mesocosm Facility, Houghton, MI, USA - PEATcosm2014_Bin11_30_metaG | ecosystem: Environmental > Terrestrial > Soil > Wetlands > Peat | place...
GTAATACCACGAGAAGCCGGTCATCAGATGGGCCCGCAGGAATTCGAGGCCCACCCAGATCGTCGGAACGGCGAGCGTGAACGGAACGCGAAAGCGATGCACGGCCGCGCGACTCAGCAGCACGAAGACGGGAAAATAAAGCGCTGTGTAGACAGCCAGCGCGATCCAGGCCGGGTACATCGTCGCGTCGCCATACCGCAGCCACTGCAGCATGAAGAGCTGCGCGACGAACCCGCAGACAAACGTTGCGACGAGAGTCGCTCGCGGCCGCTGCACGGGACGAATTAACAACAAGAGAGGAACCAGGGCGATCCAGCCGAGCGGGCCCCAGTCGAGAGGGGGAAAGCTGGCCCACAAGAGCAAGCCGGAAAGACCGGCAGTGATCCACGCACCCCGCGACCGCGTCTGCACGGGGACCGAGCGGGCCGCGCTGATAATCGCGCGAACGGTTGGTTCGGTCGGCTCGGTGTCGCGGGTCGTCATCCGCCTCGGCCGCGTTTCGGTGTCCGTGAAGATCCTGGCGGCGGCACACGCACTAACCGTGAGCTTTCGCAGGAGGCTCGCTCGAGTTACGAATTCCGTCGCCACGGCCGGCTCTCCCATCCTTGGGGCCACCCATCCCAGAGAATCACGTCGACTGCGTCGCCGACCGAGTACGTCGCGTCTCCGCCGGCAAAGACGGCCATCGCGTTCGCATCGACCGTCGCTTGCAGGTCCGACGACCCGTGCCAAGGGACCGCTTCAACGCTCAGTCCGCCGCCGTCCCAAGTCAAGCGGGCGGGATTGTAGGTGGGACGCTCGCCGCGAGCAACGTGTTCTGCCGCCAGACGGGCCGAAACCGGCTGTGGCTCGGCCGGCTCCACCCCTCTCAAACGACGCAGACACGACCGCACGAACAGCTCGAAACAGACCAGGCTGCTTACCGGATTGCCCGGCAGCCCAAAGACGTAGGCCGGGCCGCGTCCGCTTCGCTCGTCCGCCTCGCCGGACCGGTTCCAGGCGCCGAACCACAGCGGCTTGCCCGGCCGCATGTTGATTTTGTGGAAGATGTTGCGCACGCCGATCGACGCCAGCTCGGACGGGACCAGATCGCGCGTTCCCTCGGAGACTCCACCCGAAAGGAGCAGGACATCGCATTGGAGTCCCGCCTGAATGCGTTCGCGCAATTCGGCCCGATTGTCTCGCGCGACGCCCAGCCGGACGGGAATTCCTCCGGCCCGCTCGGTCTGGGCTGAGAGCAGCGTTTCGTTCGAATTGCGGATTTGACCGGGACCAGGCTTTTGATCGACCGGAACCAACTCGTCTCCCGTGGCCAGGACGGCGACCGTCGGCCGCGGACGGACCAGCAGTCGATGCTTGCCGACTTCCGCCAGCGCACCAAGCTCCTGGGGACGCAGGAGCCGGCCGGCGGCCAACACGCGTTGACCGGTCTTGAGCGAGGATCCACGCAGCAAGACGTGCCGGCCCGTTTCGACGGGATCCGTGCGGATCACCACGGAGCCGGCGTCGGCATCGATCCGTGCGTCTTCGATCTTGACGACGGCGTCGGCCCCCGCCGGCAGCGGCGCTCCCGTCATGATCCGCGTCGCACAACCGGCGGTGACCGGTTTCGACGGGGTCATTCCGGCGGTGATCTCTTCGATGATTTTCAGCCGCGCATCACCGGCGGCCAGATCGGCTGATCGCACGGCGAAGCCGTCCATCAACGCCTTATCAAAGGGGGGAGAATCGACGTCGGCGACGGACTCTTCGGCCGTGACTAGCCCCAGGGCCTCCGCCAGGTTGACGCAAATCGGCGCGAGCGGCTGCGTCTCCCGCAGGACAGCATCGAGAGCCTGTTGGACGGTCAACATGGGACAGTCAGGATCCGTCAGCCCGCAGATTCAGGAAGTTGCGCAACAGGTCGATGCCGCCGTCGGTCAGGAAACTCTCGGGGTGAAACTGGACTCCGTGCACCGGGAACCGCCGGTGGCGGACTCCCATGACTTCCCGTGGAAAATCGGCATCCTCCGTCCAAGCGCACAATTCCAACTCCGGCGGAAGAGAATCCAGGGGAATCGCCAGGCTGTGGTATCTCGTCGCCGTGAAAGGATTCTTCAGCCCGGCGAAGAGGCCCTTCCCGTCGTGATGGATCAGCGAAACCTTGCCGTGCATCAACCGGTCGGCGCGGCGAACCTGCCCTTGATAGGTCTCGCCAATGCACTGATGGCCAAGGCAGACGCCCATGACGGGAATCCGCGGTCCGAAGTACTCGATCACCTGTTTCGAGATGCCGGCCTCGCTCGGCGTGCAGGGGCCGGGCGAAATGATGATCCGTTCGGGGTTCAGCCGCTCAATCTGCTCCCGCGTGATCTGGTCGTTGCGGGCGACCTGGATGTCGAGCGTCGGGTCGATCTCACCCAGCCGCTGCACGAGATTGTAGGTGAACGAATCGTAGTTATCGAGAACGAAGACCATCATCGCCAATGCTATCATGGCCAGGAAACAGCGGCCAGTGGCTGCAGGTTCGCGAGTTCATGGGATCAGTTTCAGACGATAAATTGATGCACTTAGCCCCAGCGGGCTTTGTCGCGCCAAATTGCAAAGAGATTTAGACATTGATCAGCGTGTCCGGTGCCATCAATTATCAAAATGCGCTACAAGCGAACGAATGGTGATCCGCAGATGACGCCGATTTCGCCGATTTGGGGTGAGGTTCCATGATCCGCGGGGAGGAAGCCGATGGATGAATCCGAACGAGACCCGCGCACGTACGCGATTATTGGCGCGGCGATGGAAGTCCACGGTCAGTTGGGAGTGGGCTTTCTGGAGCCCGTGTACCAAGAGGCACTCGCGATTGAATTACGGCTCAGGCAGATTCCCTATCAGCGCGAGGAAGCACTCTCAATTCGATATAAGGGCCAGCTTCTGTGCACCTGTTATCGACCTGATTTCATCTGCTTCGAGCAAATCATCGTTGAGTTGAAAGCGCTCAACTCCCTTGGCGGAGTCGAAGAGGCTCAGGTCATCAACTATTTGAAGGTATCCCGGTTTCAGGTGGGACTCCTCCTGAATTTCGGCGCAAAATCCCTGCAGTATCGCCGCTTCGCGAATTCCAAATCGGCGTCATCGGCGGAATCTGCGGATCAAAACTTCCGCGGAGGCCAGGAGATCAAAGCCCCGGCTTGAAGTAAATCAGCGAGCCGGGATCGGTGCCGCTCGATTTATTGGCCGTGCCGATGACCGAGACATAGAGATGGCCATGCGGGTCGAACGCCAAGGCCGTGGGCTTGTCGAGGGGGACGATCTTTGTCGTCTTCACGTTGTCCCCTTCAATCGACAACGAGAACAAGCCGCCCTCGTGCGGCGTCTTCCACGAAAAGTCGGTGGCGTAGAGCGTGTGGGTCTTCGGGCTGTAAGCCAGACCGCTCACGTCCCGCAGGTCGGTTTTTAGTTTTCGTTTGAGGCTGCCGTTGGCCGGATCGTAGAAGGCCAACAGGCTGTCGGCCGCATCGACGCTGGTGTCACCCATCTGTCCGACCACGAGTTCTTTGCCGTCCGGCGTAAACGTGATGGGTCCCGGTGCGTTCACCTGCGTTGCCGTCTTGGTCGCGATTGTCGGCTTCAACTCGCCCGGCTTTCCGTCCTTGACTTCGGCTTTTGCGACCCAGCCTTTCGAGTCGTCCCCCTGACAGGTGGCCCAAATGGCCCCCGCGCCGACGGCCACGCCGTAGAAGTTGCCTTCCCCCTTCGCCGAGTCCTTACCGGCCTTGATCGGACCGAGCGTGTAGACGGCGGCCTCTTCCTTGATCCAGTCGCTAGGAGCCGGCAGCTTCTCGGGAATCTTGTAGACGCGGACGAAATCCTCGCCCTCTTTGCGGCTGCCGTCCCCGACGACGAGATGATCCTTGTCCAAAAACGCCAGGCCCAACGGACCGATGTCGTATTTGGGTCCCTTACCCAGGACGCCGGCCTGATCGGGATAGCCGTCGATTTCGACTGCCGCCCGGTGCTCCTTGGACTTCTTGTAATTGGGGTCGTAGCAATAAACGCCGAAGCGACTGGAAACGAAAACATATCCGGTCTGAGGTTGGATGGCGACTCCGCACGGATTCAGCAGATTGACGAGGACCGTCTCCGGTTTAATCTTGACCTGCGCCGGGAGCCGACCTGCTGAAATGAGTAACGTGCCGACGACAGCGAGGGCCATCGCGGCCATCTGCCCCACTCGCGAACGGGTTCCGCGCATCGTCAACTCGCTTTCTTCGGATCGCACATCGATTTCGGCACGAAGTTCAGGAGTCGCCGTGGATCGTAATGGGGGTCTGGGCGGAATGCAAACGACCGATTGAACAGATGTTATGGACGACATCGGAGGGAAGAATTCTGTTCCGCGGATTCCGTCGATGACGCCGATGATCGACACGATCAGTGACCGTGCAATCCCAAGCCGACGGCGGGATACCCATTTCGATGGGTCCGTCGGTCCGACCGCAAGCGGCCGGCTTGGGACCGAAGGGCTCGGCCCGCCAAGAATCCTTGCCGCAAACTCGTTGTCCGCAACAAGACTTCTCTCTTGTCGTCGACGGCCTGGGCGGGGTACGCTCTGGACGGCTCGGTGTTAAATAAAGTACAGGTCTTTTGGGCAATCGGAGAGCAGCAATGAACTCGCGCCGTTCCATTGTTTCGCTGGCGGCACTGCTTTTTGCGGGATCGTGCTGCGTGGGGTTCGCCTGTGCGGCGGAACGAGTCGACCCCTCCGGCACGTGGACTTGGGTCCGCGAGCTGGAAGGCCAGGAGGCCCAGAGCGTGCTCCATCTCTCCTACAAAGAGGGAAAACTGACTGGCGCTTACAAGCGAATGGGGCAGGTCGTCCCCATCTCCAACGGTAAATTCGACAAGAACGAGATCTCCTTCGACGCCGACGGTAAATGGAATGATCAGACGGTGCATGGCAAGTTCAAAGGAAAACTGAGCCCGAATGCGATCAACGGGACCATTGAAATCGTCATCGAAGATGGTTCGCTTCCCCTGGCCTGGGTCGCCAAGCGGGGTGTCGACGCCGACGAGGTCGTGGGGACGTGGAAGCTCAAACTGGTCACCGCGAATGGCGACACCGTCGAGCCGACCCTGAAACTTTCCACCGACAAGGGCATGCTCAAGGGAACGTACAGCAGCAGCCGCTTCGGCGAGCATGAGGCCACGGCGATCAAACTGAACGGCCCCGAGCTTTCTTGGACGGTCGAATTTGAGCGCGACGGACAGAAATTCACAGGCGTCTACAAGGGCAAGCTCGAAGCCCAAGCGATCAAGGGAAAACTCGCCATCGATGCCGCCGGAAACACGACCTCGCTCGACTTCAGCGGCGAACGCACTGCCGCCAAGACGGAAGCGGGAAAGAAAAACGCCGGCGACAAATCGACCGAGCTTTCACCCGCGAAGCGGCGCGTGATCGTCATGCTCAAGAGCCGCCGCGAGATTCTGGTGATCTATTCGGCGGCCGGAAGAGACCCGGCGTTTTCGATCCGCTCCAGGGAGGGAAAGGAAATCGCCAAAGAGATCTCCCTCAAAGACCTGCAGGCCAACTATCCGCAGATCTATGAGTCGTATCGCACGTCTTTCGCGAACATCTGGGCGGATTTACCAACACGCCCGGTAAAAGCAGGGTCGCCGATTGAAAGATCACGCAAACAACTCAGCGGAGTTCAACTGTATCGCGGCGTCGACGTGATTGAGCGTTAGACCGTTTGCATCAGCAGCACGCGGATGCGTTCGATTTCGCGCTCGGGAATTCCCGCGTCTTTCAAGACGAGCTGTTCCGGGGAGCCGATTCCCAGGCCGATCTTGATGCCGTGTTTCAAGAACGGGTTGCTCCAGATCGGCCGGTTCTGCAGACGCGGCTCGGTGCCGATGCTTTTGAGGACGGCCACGCCCGTCGCGTCGGCAGCGATGCGGTCGGTGCTGGCGACGATTAACTTCGGACTGGCCGTATCTCCCTGAGACGGACCGCCGAAGACGAACGAGGTCGTGCCATCGAGAATGTTCATCGCCGGCCGAATGCCCAGGTTCAATTCGGCGATGCGATTGACGAACGGCGCGACGGCCGCGTCTTCCGCTTCCACGTCGGGCATGATCCCCCGGCGTCGGCGGCGGCGGGCCTTCTGGCGGAAGAGGCTCCATTCGCCGGCGAGCGACCGGTGAAACTCGAGCCGCGAGCGGTGATGGCTCATGCCGACAAAGGCCTTCATCGACATCGTGAACCAGGCCTGGAAATGCGTCTTGATCACCGGCACGTTGATGACGTGATCGACGGCAAAGAGCAGTTCGGCCTGCTCGAACCCGTTGGGCCAATGCGTTGCATTGGCCGGCTTGAGCCGCCGCCACAGCGGTGTGTGGGCCGGCCGGCCGAGCCGCTCAAGCTCCTGGGCGGCTGCCTCCAAACCGAGGGCAACCACGGGCGCTTTGAAGTCCTTTTTCGCTGCCTCAACGGCGTCGAGGTGGCCGACATACTTCATGACGTTGATCGTTTTCGGCGCCACTTCCGTGAAAGCCGGCGAGAAGCAACGGTCGGAGACGTAAATCCGCTTGGGGCCGCGCTCGGCGACGAGCTTGATGACCGCGTACAGAACTTCGGGATTGGTCGTCGTGGGGAACTTCGCCGCCCCGGTGACGTTGGGCTTGATCAGGACCGTTTGGCCGTCGCGGATGAAACCCAATCCGCCGGCCAACGTCACAGCCGAGCGAACGGCATCCTCCATGTTCGAGCCGCGGGCGATGCCGACGAGTGCATTTTGGTGCGGATCGACGACCGGGTTGGCCGCAGCCGGCTGCTTGACGAGGGGAGTTGTGGCGGGAGCGTCGGCTCCCCTCAGTGCGGGAAGTAGCAGTCCTCCAAGCGCCGCAACGCCACCGGTCGCCAAAAATTCACGCCGTCCGACCCCCTGATGAGGAATGTTCGCAGCCTTGGCGGTCGAGCACGATTTCGAGGCGCCGGGGCAACTGTGATGGCTGCCGGTCGGCGAATGAAAGTTAGGGTGCATGACTGGTTCGTCCTTTGGAAGAAGGGGCGGAGGCCGCGGCGTTGGCCAGATAAGATTCGAGCTGCGCCCGGATCTTCGTTACTTCGGCATTGAGCTGGGCCGCTTCGTTCGTGCTGATCTTCGTGGCGGGATGAATGAGCCGGGCCGTGAGCTGCCGGGCATGCGCCAGGTCGCGATGAAATTGCTCGGGCACCGGATGCTCGTTCCGCAGGTTCTTTTCCTGCACCTTTCGCAGCACGGCCCACAGCCGGTCGTTTTCCGTGACGACCGATGCGATCGCGGGCATTTGCTGCTCGAACCGCAGATGGCACTCGGTGCAGACCGTTTTGAGCGCAAATTCCTGAGGCGGTTTTTCAATGTCGTGGTGACCGTGGCAGTCGATGCACACCGGATACGCCAGGTTGATCTTCTTGGAGAAGTCCCAATAATGCGGGCCGGACTTCACCTGCTCGGCCTGCTCGCTGTGACACTCGGCACAGCCCGCCATGTGGGCGCTGAGCTTGGTGCCGATGAAGCCGAATTCTCCCTCGTGGGCCTCCGAATCTTTCTCCCGATTTCCGCCGTGGCAGTCCGAGCATGTCATTCCCTGCAGATCGTGAACGCTGCGGGCGAAATCCTGTGCGGGGGCTGTCAACTCGCGGCCCGCCGTCAAATGGCAGCGGACGCAGTTCGATTTCACATGCGGAACAGGGTCGCCAGCTTTCCACCAAGTGGGAAGTTTCACCTGGGCGCCGACATCGCCGGCGTGGGCATGGCCGATTGCAGCCCTCTTGGCGGAGGGTGCCGGCTTCTCCTTGGACGACTTTTCGGTCGTGGCGGTTGCTGGGGAGGCTGGCGGCTCCGCGGAGGGCAAGACGGCGCTGGTGACAGCGATCCCAAGTCCGCAGGCGACGATGACCGCGAAAGCGGCAAGCGGTCTGTACATCGATTGGTTTCCCGCGCCGAAGGCCGCCTGAGTGGCGGCCCGAGATCGGAACGGCATCTACGCTATCACAGCCCCATCGACCCGACAAGAAGGCTGCCGCCTGATTCCGCGCGCTCGCGCGCGTTAGCGGGCTTTTCAGCCCCGTGTCGGCTTTTCGAACGGATCGTCATATTCCGGTTGCTGTGGCGGCTTCGCGGCCTTGTTGCCGGATTTGTCCGGCGCGCTCGACCCGGGCGGCTCGTTCTGCGGTCGCGTTCGCAGATCCTCCGTCGGTTGTGACTCCTCAATGGACAATCGGCGGACGGCCTCGGCGTCGTAGCTCTTCTTCAACCGTTTGAGAAAATCGAGCTCCGTATAGATGCGGCCAGTCGGACGGTTGAAATTTTCGCCGTTGACGCCCTGGGAGAGCATCCCGCCCAGGTTTTTCCCGCCGCGGGTCGTCGTCATGTACTCGATCATCTTGTAACCGTCGGGGGCGTTGATCAGCTCAACCAGTTGCTCTTGGCCCCAGGGCATGCGGCGATAACGATCGACGCGGTCGTACCCGCTCGGCAGTGCAGCGATCTGCCGCATGAAATCTCTGCCGCTCTGGGTTGCGAACTGGCGAGCCAGCCAGTCGCTGTCAGAGAGCATCAACTTGAGGATGTCCCGCCGATCGGCTACTTTCCAATTGATCTTCTCGAGCTTGCGAAACAGCGGCTCGACCGTGGCGGTGGTCAGGAGATCTCCGGCGCGGTAATTGCGGTTGGCGGTCAAGTGCGTCTCGACCGTTCGCGTGACCCTATCGAAGCTGGGAAAAGCTCCGGCGGGTGCCGCTTTCTTGTGCTTGTCTTTGGACGCCGGCGCCTTCGCGGCCAGATCACCGCCGATGACGAATCCGACGAGAATGACCAACAGGCATCGCAGGGATTTCAAGACGGGCTCTCCGCTAAAACGAGGGACCCTCAACGATCCGTCTGCCCCTCAACAGCGGTTCTCTTGGCCCTTATCGGCCCGCAGTCCCACCCGACTTCATCTCAACACCGGATGCTGCATAGAATTCCGGCGGCAAAGTCAGGCTGCGCCAGCAATACCAGCTTCCCACGGTCGCATAGGGCCGCCAGGATTCGGCAATTCTGTGGGCCAAATCCTTGTTGGGCAGTTCCGTGAGACCGTAGGCCCGCTTGATGGCCGTGCGGACTCCCAGGTCGTCATGCGGGAAAATGTCGGGACGGTTGAGCGTGAAGATCAGGAACATCTGCGCGGTCCAGCGGCCGATTCCCTTCACGGAAATCAGTTCGGCGATGACCTCTTCATCAGCCATGCGGCCCAGCCGGTCGAGTCGTACGTGCCCTTGCCGCACGCGAGCGGCCAGGTCCTTCAAATAGGCCTGCTTCTGCGGCGAGAGTCCCGCGCGGCGCATCCGCGCCGGGCTGAGCCGCGCGAGTGACTCGGGCGAGAGGCCGTCAGGCTCGAGCGCCGCTTCCAAACGGGCCAGAATCGAGCGTGCCGCGGCGGTCGAGATTTGCTGCGAGACAATCGCGCGCACGAGTGTGTGAAAGCGGTTGCGCCGCGGTTTGAGCAGAAACGGGCCGATCGCCTCGATCATCCGCCCCATCACCGGATCGGTCGATCGCAGATGCGCGAGAGCATCCACTGCCATCGCCTGCGATAATCGGATGACTTTCGGCATTCGTCTACCGCGAACACGAATCACACTGCGGTGAACTCTGCAAGACGCCGGACGACGTTCCACAACTCGGGCACGCATCCGCGGCATACGGGTATTCGCTGGAAACCGGCGAACTGACAACGGACGCCGCCGCAGAGTGGTCGACGAGCCAAAGGTTGCGAAAACGAACGGGATTCTCGTGATCCTGCAAGAGAATCGGAAGCACTTGTGGCGTCTCGGCCTCGCCGTGGCCCGTCTTATTCAAAAGTTCGACGTTGTCTTGGACGGGGTAGCCGTTCTGCCAGACCGTCACCCGCCCGTTCTCAATCTTTGCGCCGTCCGAGCCGAAGCGAGGCGAGCGGAAGTCGATGTCGTAGGTCTGCCAGATCAAGGGGGGCAGGCACATGTTGATGTCGGGCCGTCGGAACCGGTAGATGCTGCCACACTCGTTAAACTCCCCTTCGAGCCCGAACGAATCGAGGATTTGCACTTCGTAGCGGCGCTGCAGATAGATGCCGCTATTCGAGCGGCCCTGCTCGCGCGCGTAGGGCATGTACGACAACTGAAACTCGGCGTGCAGGAAGTAATCCGAATAGGCCTGCTTCGTCACGGGCCCCTCTTTCAGCAGGCCGTCAGCCGTCACCGCCGCACCGTTCCAGTGGTCGGTGTTGCGGCCGTCAAACAAGACGACGGCGCCTTGGGGAGGTGCTTGGCCCAGCGTGCGGCTGATGCGATGCACCTTGTCGATCGAGCCCAGGACGTTGCCCCGCTCGTCGACGCACTGCGCGGCTCCGTTCGCGACGACGTAGTGGCGGGCGTTGCCCGACAAGGACAAGCGGCCCGCATCGCGCCGACCTTTGAGCGGCGCCTTCTCTCCGCCGTACCACCCATATCCGGGAAGGCCGCCCGGATATTCGACAGCGATGAAGTCGCCCCCTCCGCGGGCAACGACTTGCAATCCGACAATCGGCCCGGCGTTTTGCGCGGGCGCTGCGAGCGGCCCGTAGTATTCGCCCTGGAAGGCAAAGTCTTCGTCGACGTGGCTGAGGTCGCTCGCGACGACCCTGGTGTGGGGACCGTCAGCCGCAACCGCCAAATTTCCGACCAGCACGGCCGAAGCGGCTGCCAGAACACCACAAAGAACGAGACAGGAACGTCGCGGAGGTCGCATCGTGTGATTTCCGTCTTCGATGAACGCTGCTCGGGTGACGACTCTTCAGGCGATCCTCCAGTTTGCCCAGCCGGCCGACCCGCTGGCAAGCGTCAAAGCCGTGCATCCCTCATTCTTCGTTGGGGACCGTCTCTCGGTTATGGAGCGGTCTCCCAACGTTATGTTGTGGAGCGGTCTCCGATCTTCTGTTGTGGAGCGGTCTCCTGGCCGCTCCACACTCGCGACCGCAGGTCTCCGCTTTCCGCACTTCGTCGTGAGAGAAAAAAGAGGAGACCTGCAGTCGTTCGAGTGGCACGGTCGGGAGACCGTGCCACAACAAAGACCGTACACAACAAAGAGTAGAGCGGTCAGGAGACCGCTCTGCAACAAAATAGCCCCGGCATCTGGCGCGAGCCGTTATCCGTCGTCGGCGTCGCTGCTGGCGGTGGCCATTTCCGCGTCGCGGCCGTCCTTCAGAGCCTGCCATTGCTCCCACGAGTACAACACTTCGCGGGCTTGCGAACCGTTGTATTCGCCGACGATGCCGTCCTCGGCCATGTAGTCGATGAGCCGCGCTCCGCGGCCGTAGCCGATGCCCAGTGCCCGCTGCAAGAGCGACACGCTGCCGCGGCCTTCGCGGATCACCACCTCGACGGCCTGCTCGTACAAATCGTCGCGCTGGCCGAGACTTTCGGCTCCCGCCTTGCCGTCGGCCGGTTTGACGCTGAGTTGGGTCAGTTCGGTGCTGTACTGCGGCTCGTAGCCGCTGAAGAACTCGATGATGTCATTGATCTCTTCGTCGCCGACATACGTACCCTGCGAACGGGTGAGATGGCTCGTTCCCGGGGCCAGGTAAAGCATGTCGCCGTTGCCCAGCAGCCGCTCGGCTCCCATCTCGTCCAACACGACGCGACTGTCGGTGCGACTCGAGACCTGGAACGAAATTCTCGCCGGCAAGTTCGACTTGATCAGTCCCGTGATGACGTCGACCGTCGGCTTCTGCGTGGCAAGGACCAGATGGATGCCGACGGCGCGCGACTTTTGCGCAAGGCGGATAATGTGACCCTCGACGTCCTTGCCGGACGTCATCATCATGTCGGCCATTTCGTCGGCGATGATGACAATGTAGGGCATCGACTCGGGAATCTGGTCCGCCTCCTCGGAATCTGGATCGAGGCCGAGTTTATCGAGGACCTTCGCTTTGCCGAGCTTGTTGTAACTGTCGAGGTGCCGCACGCCGACTTGCGCCAACAGGTCGTAGCGTTCCTCCATCTTGTCGACGGCCCAAGCCAGCACGGCCTCGGCCTTTTTCATATCGGTGATGACGGGGTGCATTAGATGAGGCACCCGTTTATACGGGCTCAGCTCGACCATCTTGGGGTCGATTAACAGCATCTTCACCTGGTCGGGATTGCGAGTCATGAGCATCGAGAGGATCAGCGTGTTCAGGCAGACGCTCTTGCCCGTTCCCGTGCGGCCGGCGATGAGCAGGTGGGGCATTTTTGTCAGGTCGACGACGAGCGGGCGGCCGCTGACGTCTTTCCCCAGGAACATCGGAATCCGCATCTTGTCGATCGCGTCGGGACACGCTTCGATCAGCTCGCGCAGCCGGACGAGAACTTGCTTCTCGTTGGGCACTTCCACGCCAACCGTGTTCTTGCCGGGAATGGACGGGACCACGCGGACCGACGGAACGCGGAGTGCGATCGCCAGGTCGTCGGCCAGCGCCGCCACCTTCGAGAGCCGCAGTCCCGCTTCCAGCTCGAGTTCGAACTGCGTAACGACTGGCCCGGTGTCGATTTCGACAACGCGCACGTTCAGACCGAAGTCCTTGAATGTCTTTTCCAGGACGACCGCCGCTTCCTGGGCCTTCTTGGCCAGCGTCTCATAGGGGAAGTCTTCGGCCGGCTCGAGCAGGTCGAGCGAAGGAAGCTCGAACGGTCCGCTCTGCCCCGCGGCACTTCCCGCTTCGAGGCGTTCGATCACTTTGTCGCGGAGCGAATTGGCCTTGATCGGCGGATTGACCTTAATTGGCGGGGCTGGCTTCGAACGACTCAATGCCCCCAAAGCGGGGGCCTTCGTCGGACCAGGCTCATCCGAATCATCGGTCTCGTCGGGATCGTCAGTCCCGACGGGGTCGGGATCGGGCTCAATTTCAGACTCTTCCGTCCGGGGCCGCCTCCGCACCAGTCCTGCGAGCAACCGGAAGGGAAGCAGGGGGATCGCCCAGGCCAACTGCAGCAGAAATAGCTCGCCGGCAATGAGCACACCCGCGACGACCAAAGTGGTGGCGAGAATCGTGATTCCCTGAAGCGTGAAATAGTGTTCCAGAAAGGAGATTCCCCACGCACCCACGTAGCCGCCGCCCCCCACGACCGGTCCGTCGCCAAGCTGGGGCGCGTGCAGTTGCAGACTGATGCACAACCCGGCCACCACCAGCACGATGCCAAAGGATCGCAACAAACGATCGGTCGGGCCCTTGCGGGAGAACAGCCGCATATCCATCGTGAACAGTGCGAAGACCAGGAAGTACGAGCCCAGACCCAGACCCGTGCGAAGATAATGGGCGGTTTGCGCTCCGTAGGGACCGCAAACGTTCAGCGGTTGAAAGCGGGCCGGGAAGGCGAGACGCGCCGGCGGATCGGCCGGGTCATAGCTCCACAGGCACAGCGCCAGAAAAACGCAGAGTGCCAGCAGGCACAAAGCGAGCAGATCGGTTCGTAAACGATGCAAATCCATCGGACAGGTTCCATCGGAA
>Ga0181532_10003792_pt1 | contig 13498 bp, 13 predicted proteins | sample PEATcosm2014_Bin_33_FD_119768 | JGI IMG/M metagenome (GOLD analysis project Ga0181532, IMG submission 119768) | Peatland microbial communities from MTU Mesocosm Facility, Houghton, MI, USA - PEATcosm2014_Bin11_30_metaG | ecosystem: Environmental > Terrestrial > Soil > Wetlands > Peat | place...
AGAAGCCGCATGTAGTCGTGGATCTCGGTGACGGTGCCGACGGTCGAGCGCGGATTGCGCGAGGTGGTTTTCTGCTCGATGGAGATGGCGGGCGACAGGCCGTCGATCTGGTCGACGTCCGGCTTCTGCATCATCTCCAGGAACTGGCGCGCATAGGCAGAAAGACTCTCGACGTAGCGGCGCTGACCCTCGGCGTAGATGGTGTCGAAGGCGAGCGAGGATTTGCCGGAGCCGGACAGCCCGGTGAACACCACCAGCTGGTCGCGCGGAATGTCGAGATCGACGTTCTTGAGGTTGTGCTCGCGCGCACCGCGGATCGAAATCACGCGATGATCGCGGCGGCCGGCGCGGCCGGCGCTCTGCTCGGAGCTGTCGAAAGGATCGTTCATTCAGCTTTCGGAGGAATGGAACTCGCTCCCACGGATATAGCGTTGTCGAAGATGCGCGTGAACGCGCTACCGGGCAGCGGTTCATCGCACGCCAATCGAACGTAGTGAGAACGCGGCCGGTTTGCCAGTCCGCGCGGCGCGCTATGCCCCGAAAACTTGACGCGGCGAAACCACGCGACGGGGCGGTGTCACGGATCGAGCCGCAGCAGGCGCCATTGTTGCGCTTCGCCGAATGCCATCACCGCGTGCAGCTTGTCCGGCCGCCGCGCCAGCAAGGCCTCGGCCTCGCCGGCCGGCAGCACCATCCAGGCCGGCCCAGGGAGCGTGCCGAGCTGGTTGAGCGAGGCGTTGAGAATGCGGCCCGGCACGTAGGGCAGCACGTTGAGCGCCGTGTCGCCGGTCCGGTAGATCGGGCCGGGCGCCGCCTGCACCAGTCCGGCGATCCGCGCGGCCTCGATTTGCGTCGGCCGGAAGCGCATCGGCAAGAGCGGCGAGGCGACGGAATAGCCCAAGGCGTAGACCAGCAGACCCGCCGTCAGCAGCAGCAGCGGGGCGACGATCTCCGGCCGCCGCGGGGCCAGCGCATCGTAGCCGAGGCCGCCGAACACACACAGCGGCAGCACCATCGGGAAGTAATAGCGCGGCGCCGAGCCGCCGGGCCAGAATAGGATGAGAGGAGCAGCAATGAAAGCGTAACAGGCGAGCGCCGCGACGAACGCGGGCGGGGCGCCGGCGCGGCCGCGAAATCCACGCGCGACCAGATACACGGCGGCGAACAGCGCCGCCGGCAACGTGTCGCCCAATAATCTCACGCTCGCGGTGAGCGGACCGGAGAAGATAATGCGGGGCTGTACCCGCATGAAAACCGACCATTGCGCCTCGTCGCCGGGGGTATAGATCGCGGCGTACCACGCCGCGAGCGGGATCGCGCCGATGAGACCCGCCAGCACCAACCCAAAAATTTGCCGCCACGAGCGGCTGGCGAGCACGAAGACCCCGACCCCAAGCACAAAATAGGCCATGAGCTGCGGTCCCTTCAGCAGCCCCGCAATCGCCAGCACGAGGCCGATCGCCAGCCAGCGGCTGACGCTGATGGAGCCCTTCTCGCATCCGCTCCACCACAACACGAAGGCAAAGAACAGCAGCACCGCGAGCGGCATGTCCGCGGTGATCATCACATAAGCGCGCATCACCAGCGGGCAGGCGAGAAACAACGCGGTGCCGAAGAGCGCTGCCGCAACGCCGGCGCCGACTTTGCGCAACAGGAAATAGATCAGCAGGCAGCCGAACAGCAGGAAGCAGACGATCGGCAGGCGCGCCGTGATCTGGCTGACATGCCCGAACGGCTCGCTGATGGCGGCGATGATCCAGGCCAACAGCCTCGGGCTGTCGATCCAGCGAACGTTGAACGTGTGCTGGTTCAGCCAGTCTCCGTTCTCCAGCGCAGTCCGCGCGATCGAGACGGTGAGACCCTCGTCCGAATTGAAGCCGCGAAAAAAAACCAGCGGCACCGCCAGCACCACCCAGGCGACGACGATCACGGCGATCGGAGACGATCGCGTGGCAACGGCGTTCCACGCGGCGACGATCCCGTCGGACGTCGTGACGCAAAGCTCGGCGGCACGCGAGGTCATGGTTCGCGCGTTGGATGCTTGTCCGAGATATCGGCCGGGCCAACGGGCGGAAAAGTCGGCACTGCGACTTTCCGCTGCGAAGGGCCTCGCGCCAAGGCCGTGGGCTTGGATCGGCGCCAGAAAGCCCGAGAATTCGCCGCCGCCGCTTTACGATACGAGCAGGCGACGCAAACCAGCTCCCCTGATGACGCTCGAACGAGAAAAGGCTGATTGCAGGCCGGGCATTCAGGCGCCGCGTCGCCCGCAAGCGCATCTCGGTTTTCCCGTTTCCTCCTCATTGCCAGACGCACCAAGTTGAGAGCGCCACGCACGATCTCGAGTTGAGAAATTTTCGACGTCCCCTCAGTGCGCTGATGGAAGTGGATTGGGATCTCTGTGACCTTCAGGCCCGCGCGCACGAAGCGCACCATACATATGAGAAAGAAACTGTAGCCGCCGCTCTCAATGGTCTCCACCAGCCCATCAGGCACGCGGTCGAGCCACGCGGCACGCAGCGCGGTCGTGTACTCCGAGATTGGCAAGCCCAGCGCATTGCGCGCCAGATAGTTGGCGCTGCGGCTGACAAACAGGCGCCAACCAATGTAGTCGAGCCGCCCGCCGGGGGCGAAACGCGATCCGATGACGACGTCCGCGCCTTGGTCGAGGGCCGCGAGCAGGCGCGGTATATCGGCCGGATTATGTGAAAAATCGGCATCGAGGGTGACGATGCGCCGGTAGCCGAGATGCCGGGCATGCATCCAGCCGAGAATATGGGCCGAGCCGATGCCGAGCTTGCCGGGACGCACCATCACCGCTAGGCGCCGCTCGGTGGCGGCGCGTGACAGCAGAATGTCGGTCGTTCCATCGGTCGATCGATCGTCCACGACCAACACGTCGCAGGAGATCGGCAGCGCAAGCAGAGCGTCGGTCATCCGCCCGATTGTTTCGCACTCGTTGTAGGTCGGCAGAAAGATCAGCGTCTCGCTCGACCGCGCCGGCCGGAGCGCCGCACGGGGTTGTTCAGCTGAATGCAGGGATGCGCGTTCGCGGCTATTCATGGCCGGCGACTATCCACAAGGAAAAGCCCCGGGTAAAGGCCCGGGGCTTTGTCTGCTACGTTAGCCGTTTCGGCGCTTGTTACCAGAACTTGTAGTTGATGCCGGCGCGGACGACGTTCTCGGTGAAAGTGACGCTGGTGCCGGCAGCGCAATTTACGTTGCACGACAGATTGCCGAGATCGACGTAGAGGTACTCGACCTTGGCGGTCAAGTTCGGCGTGAAGGCAAATTCGACGCCGCCGCCGGCGGTCCAGCCAATCTGCGTGCCGGTGTCGAAAGACCCGGTGTTAGATGATCCTGCCTGCACGTTGCCGAAGGCGGCGCCGGCGGTGCCGTAGAACAGCACGCGATCCCAGGCGTAGCCGGCCCTGCCACGCACGGTCGCCAGCCAATCGCTCTGGGTTTGGCAACTTACAGGGAACCCACCGGGAGTGCTGCAGCCGACGCTGCCATTGACGTTCTGCCAGTCGCCATCGGCCTCGATGCCGAGCACGAACTGGCCCCACTGGTAATTGCCGCCGATCGTGCCGCCGACGAGGCCGCCGCCTGTGCTGAAATTGCCCGTCGAGCCAGTTGGAGGTGGGGCGGTCCAATTGCTCTGGCCGAACCCATAGCCGCCGTTGACGCCGATATAGATGCCGGTCCAGGTGAAGACCGGTACCGGGGCCGGAACGTAGATGGCCGGTGCCCGTGGCGGCGGCGGTGCCGTCGGGCGCCTTCGTCCATGGGGGCGCTCTCCGCCGGATGCATTTAAAAGAGTGGTTAATAGGCGGTGTGCAGCCGCCGACGGCCCTTGCATTCTCCCCCGGAACAAAATAAGAACATAATGGTAGCCAGCGGCCCAGCCGCAAGCGGCCCGCTGAACGTGTGGATAACGCCGATCATGACCGGATCGTCCTTGCAGGGGGCGGGCCCGGCACTACGGTGGCCATCAAGCTTTAGCGAACGGAGCGTGTCATGGCGGGAAGCGTCAATAAAGTGATCCTGGTCGGTAATCTCGGCGCCGATCCTGAAATCCGTCGCACCCAGGACGGGCGGCCGGTAGCCAATCTGCGCCTGGCTACGTCGGAATCCTGGAAGGACAAGACGACCGGCGAGCGTCGCGAAAAAACCGAATGGCACCGCGTCGTCATCTTCAACGAGAACCTGTGCCGGATCGCCGAGCAATATCTCAAGAAAGGTTCGAAGGTTTTCATCGAAGGCCAGCTGCAAACGCGCAAATGGCAGGATCAAGCCGGCCAGGACCGCTACTCGACCGAAGTGGTGCTGCAGGGCTTCCGCGGCGAGCTCACGCTGCTCGACCGCGCCGGTGGCGGCGCCGGCGCTGGCGGCGGCGAGTTCGGAGCCGACGAGGCTGGCGGCGAATTCGGCTCGTCCGGACCGACGCGCAAGGTCGCCGCCGCAGCCGGTGCCGGCGCCGGCAGCCCGCGCGGCGACATGGATGATGAGATCCCGTTTTGAGATTTACTTTGGCAGCGTCGAGATTTACGTTTGTAACGCACGGGAGCTGAGGGGATCACGGCGATGACAACATCCATGGATGTGAGAGGCTCCCATGATCGCGTTGAACATCAACGGTGCCGTTCGCGAGGTTGATGCTGACCCGGATACTCCGTTGCTTTGGGTCATTCGCGACGTTCTGGAAATGACCGGGACGAAATTCGGATGCGGCGCCGGGCTCTGCGGCGCATGCACCGTTCATCTCGACGGGCAACCGATCCGGTCCTGCTCCATGCCCGTCTCCGCCGTCGGCGCAGCAAAGATTACGACCATCGAAGGCGTTTCGGGCAAGGCATCGGATGCGGTTCATGCCGCGTGGACGAAGCTCGACGTCGTGCAATGCGGCTATTGCCAGTCCGGGCAGATCATGAGCGCGGTGGCGCTCTTGGATCAGAACCGCTCGCCGAGCGACGCCGATATCGACAGCGCCATGAATGGAAATGTTTGCCGCTGCGCGACCTATATGCGCATCCGCGCCGCCATTCATGAAGCCGCCGCTATGATGAGGGCCTGAGCCATGTTCAACATGCCAGCACAGCACAAGCCGCGCCTCTCACGCCGCGATTTGCTGAAGGGCTCGGCGACAGCAGGCGCTGCCTTGGTGATCGCCACGCATGTGCCGCTGCCGCCGCTCGCGCAGAATGCGGCGGCGGCGTCGATGGCGCCGATGCCGAATGCATTCATCAGGATCGCGCCCGACAATACGGTGACGGTGATCATCAAGCATCTCGACAAGGGCCAAGGCGTCACGACAGGCCTCAGCACCATCGTCGCCGAAGAACTCGATGCCGACTGGGCGCAGATGCGCGCCGAGTTCGCTCCGGCAAATGCTGCGCTCTACAGCAATCTGATTTTCCACTTGCAAGGAACCGGCGGCTCGACCTCGGTGGCGAATTCGTGGATGCAGCTGCGGCTGGCCGCCGCCGCGGCGCGCGAGATGCTGGTCGCCGCCGCCGCCGACGAATGGAAGTTCGCCGCTTCCGAGATCACGGTGGAAAAGGGTGTTGTCGAACACAAGCCGTCGGGGAGGACCGCGCAGTTTGGCTCCCTGGCGGCGCAGGCTTCCACTCTTCCCGTTCCGCAAAACCCGCGGCTGAAAGACCCCGCGTCCTTCCGCCTTGTCGGCTCGCGCGACGTGAAGCGGCTCGACACGCCGGCCAAGATTACCGGCAAGACCACCTACGCCATGGACGTCAAGCGCCCGAACATGGTCTACGCGGTACTCGCCCGGTCGCCCAAATTCGGCGGCACCATAAAATCTTTCGACGCGTCCGCGGCCAAGGCGGTGAGGGGCGTGGTCGACGTGGTGCAGGTGCCGATGGGCGTCGCCATTCTCGGAGCGACGACATGGGCGGCGAAACAAGGCCGCGACGCGCTGAAGATCGACTGGGATTTCTCCAAAGCGGAGACGCGCTCCACCGCCGACATCGTCGCCGATTACAAGAAGCGGGCCGGCGAGGCAGGATTGACCGCAGTGGCTAACGGCGATGCCGAAAAAGCGCTGGCCTCTGCCGCGAAGGTTATCGAGGCGGAATTCGAGTTCCCGTATCTCGCTCATGCGCCCATGGAGCCGCTCAATTGCGTTGTCGAGCTGACAGCCGATGGCTGTGAAATCTGGGCCGGTTCTCAGTTCCAAACGGTGGAGCAGCGCGCCGCCGCGGCGGTCCTGGGCATCAAGCCGGAACAGGTCAAGATCAATACCCTCTACGCCGGCGGCTCATTCGGACGCCGCGCTACGCCGGCGGCGGACTATATCGTCGAAGCGGTGACGACCTGCAAAGCATCGGGCGGCAAGCGCCCGGTCCATCTGGTGTGGACGCGCGAGGATGACATCAAAGGCGGCTATTACCGGCCCATGGTCTATCACAAGGTCCGTGCCGGGCTCGACAAGGACGGAGCGGTCATCGCCTGGGACCATCACATTGTCGCGCAGCAGATCATGGAAGGCACGCCGTTCGCCGCCTTTGCGGTCCGCAACGGCGTCGACTCGACGACGACCGAGGGAATTTCCGACATGCCCTACGCCGTGCCGAACCTCAGCGTCGCGGTCCATCCGGTGCGCGCACCGGTGCCGGTGCTGTGGTGGCGGTCGGTCGGTCATACCCATACGGCGCAGGTGGTCGAAGTGATGATCGACGATCTTGCTCGCACCGCGGGCAGGGACCCCGTAGACTTCCGGCTTGCACTCCTGAAAGACCATCCCCGTCACGTCGGCGTGCTCAAACTCGCGGCGGAGAAGGCCGGTTGGGGTAAGCCTCACGACGGCAAGGGTCTCGGCATTGCCGTTCACGAATCCTTCCGCAGTTTCGTCGCCCAAGTCGCCGAAGTCGCGATCGGGGACGACGGCAGCTTGAAGGTGGAAAAGGTCGTATGTGCGGTCGATTGCGGCATCGCGGTCAATCCCGACATCATCGTCGCCCAGATGGAAGGTGGCATCGGCTATGGGCTGGGCGCGGCGCTGCGGAACAAGATCACGCTGACCAGTGGCGGGGTCGATCAATCGAACTTTAACGATTACGAGCCGTTGCGTATCACCGACATGCCCAAGATCGAAGTCTACATCGTGAGCTCGTCCGAAGCTCCGACCGGCGTCGGCGAGCCCGGCGTTCCGGCCATCGCTCCGGCAATTTCCAACGCCGTCTTCGCCGCAACCGGCAAACGGCTACGTTCATTGCCGTTTGCGACAACGGCGCTGAAAGGTGCGTGAAGGTCTGCTGTCACTACGGCCGCCGCAGCCCTCCGCTCTTTCCCGCGCCAGCGGAAATCCGGCTAAAGTCATTCGCGATTCGCGGCCTGGGTTCCCGCTGGAGTTTACCCCCGGCTTGATCGGGGGAGGGCGGGGAGAGGGGCTTTTTCTTCTCGGCGATAATGGATCTCATCTTCGCGATCAAATTCGTCCACGTGCTCGCCGCCGCCGCGATGTTCGGCGCGTGGCTCGGCATGGCTGTTTTCATGCAGCTCGCCCATCGCTCCGGCAATACCGCGGTGGTGGCGCTCACCGCGCGCTTCGTGGTCAGCGTCGAGCTGATCGTCATGGTTGCCGCCATGGTGGTGCAGCCGATCAGCGGATTTGCGCTGGCGGGTGTGATCGGGCTTTCGCCGCTCGATGAGTTCTGGATCGTCGTTTCGCTGGCGGTCTACGGACTCGTTGCGGTGGTGTGGCTCGCCGTGCTCGGCATCGAATTCCGGATTCGCAAGCTGGCGCGACAGGCTGCGCTCGATGCCGTGCCGTTGCCCGACGCCTACCGGCGGCTGTTCCGCTTCTATAACGTGCTGGTTTGGCCGACGCTCGCCGTGATGGTCGCGCTGTTTGCGCTGATGATCTGGCAGCCGCGGTTTGAATAAGCCCGCGCCTGTTTGCTGTGTCGGCCGGCGGCGCATCAAGCGGAACAGTCGCGCAGTAGGCCGGGACAGCGTCCCAGCAAAATCGTAGGATGACTGCCCTCCGCTAAGAGAGACGGTCCAATGTTCGTCAGATTGCGAAAATTCCTGGGAAACGTCCTCTACTGGATTGGTTGGGGTCTTGCGGTTCTTGTGATCCTGCTAGCAATCACCGTGGCCGTCAGTTCTGGCAATCCGCTCTTACCCCTACTTCTTAGCAGCCTTGGCGTGATTGTTTGGCTAGTTGCGATCGGGCTTAAACGTATTCTGGTAGACGGTTCATTACGCGGTCGCGGCCGCTAGATCGCGGACGATGACAAGTAGTTACCATTAGCCTCGCCGATGGTGACAAACAGATGGCTGGCATGCGTGAACCCGCGGCGCATGTCGCAATTGCGTCATCTTCGACGAATCAAGGGGATGTCGAGTCCGGGGTTGCCCCGCGATTGCAGACGAATTGCTGCGTCACGGCGAACGTCGAAAGTGGCCAATAACGTGACCCTTCCGCTTTGAGCGAGCGTTCCATAAATTAGGATATGAAGTGAAGCTTGGTTATGAGCCTATCGCGGAAGAGTTCCGCGCGCTGGGCATTTCAACAACGACAGTATCAAATTCCGTTAGCATCGGAGCGGTGATGATTGATTGATCCGGCACTTTCTCCGATGGTTCATGCCATGGTCGTCTCTCTCTAACTTTGTCCTCATGGGCTTGCGCGATCAATCTACCGATTTCCTCGCCCTGTAGAGGTACGAGCTTTTTATCGTGGTCGTACCTGTAGAGTTGAGGACAAAAATACACGGCATGAATTCGTGGATTATAGCCTTCTACAACAAGAAAGTGCGTCGCTCTTAGTAATATATCGTACTTTTTAACAATTTTCCGCTCTTGCGTCGATCGGGCAACGCGCAGTCTTTCAGGCGATGGACCGACGATCGTGCTGGCTTCAAACAGGACAATCCAGTCGTTGTTTGTGGCGTTATCAGGATGGATTGCGATTAGATGATTTGACACTTTTTCGGTCGCTCTTGCTCCGGGAGCCGTCATTCGGTTGCAGGGCAAAATCGCTCGCGAAGGGCCAAACTCGGAAGTCGCGGATTGGTCGATTGCCTGATGGGGCAGTGCGTCGCGCGAGGTCTTCCACCTTTAGATCACGCCTACCGAACTTGGCGAGCCTTCAAAAGATCCGAGAAACGAAGCACGGCAGCGGCCGGCGCCATTAACCATCCATTAACCGAACATACGCAGGTTGTTAACCAATCAGAATCATCGAGCTCCGGAGAGGCACAGTGTCGAGCCTGGTTCGCCAACGCCATTCGCTGATGTTTCGGCCGCGCTCTTACATGGCGTTTGCGATCGCTCCGCAACCGCCCATCGTGGGCTGGCTCTCAGATCTCGACGCCAGCCTGGAGCGTTCAGAGGCCTTTTTCGCCGGCCAGCACGTAGCGCTCGATCTATCGGCCGTCAACCTCAGCCCGACCGCCATCGGTCAGCTCGTCGCCAATCTGGAGGAGCGCAACATCCGCGTGCTCGGCATCGAAGGCGTTGACCCAGCCAAATGGCAAGCGGGGCTTCCTCCTGTCCTTCGCGGCGGCCGCGGCACGCGAGCCTCCGAGCCGCCAGGGTCCATCGCCGCCGCCCCGGCTCCAGCCTCCGGCCGCCCGCCTTCGCAGAGCCCGCAGCCAGCATCGCTTATGATCGAAGATCCGGTGCGCTCGGGGCAATCCGTGATCTTCACCGAGGGTGATGTGACCGTTCTCGGCTCGGTCGGATCGGGCGCTGAAATCGTGGCGGGCGGATCGATTCACGTTTATGGCACGCTGCGAGGCCGTGCGCTGGCGGGCGCCACCGGCAATGCCCGCGCGCGCATCTTTTGCCACCGCGTCGAGGCCGAGCTTCTCGCGATCAATTCTTACTATCGAACGGCCGACGACATCGAGGAGAGCCTGCGCTGCCGACCTGCTCAAGCTTGGCTCGAGGGCCATACGTTGCAAATTTCAGCGATGAACTAGGACAATGAAAGGCAGTAAATATGGCGAAAGTCTTGGTCGTAACATCAGGCAAAGGCGGGGTTGGCAAGACAACGTCAACGGCTGCCCTAGGTGCTGCTCTCGCCCATGACGGGACGAAAGTCGTCGTCATTGATTTCGATGTCGGGCTACGCAACCTCGACCTGGTGATGGGCGCCGAGCGGCGCGTGGTCTTTGATCTAATCAACGTCATCAACGGCGTGGCAAAGCTTTCGCAAGCGCTCATTCGTGACAAACGCCTGGAAAGCCTGCACCTGCTTCCGGCGTCGCAGACCCGCGACAAGGACGCGCTGACCGAAGACGGCGTCGCCAAGGTGATCGACGAGCTGCGGACGAAATTCGACTGGATCATCTGCGACAGTCCGGCGGGGATCGAGCGGGGCGCCACACTAGCGATGCGCTATGCCGATGCCGCCATCATTGTGACCAATCCGGAAGTATCATCGGTGCGCGATTCCGACCGTATCATCGGGCTGCTCGATTCCAAGACGGTAAGGGCAGAGCGCGGCGAGCGCGTCGACAAGCACCTGCTGATCACGCGCTATAGTTCGTCACGGGCCGCCCGCGGCGAGATGCTGTCGATCGACGACGTGCTGGAAATCCTGTCGACGCCCCTGCTCGGCATCATTCCCGAAAGCCAGGAAGTGCTGTGCGCCTCCAATGTCGGATCGCCGGTCACCCTCAATAACCCGCTAAGCGCCCCAGCTCGCGCCTACTTCGATGCCGCGCGCCGACTCAAGGGCGAGCAGGTTTCCATGCTTGTTCCCAGCGAAACCAGAGGCATTTTCAACAGGCTATTCGCACGGAAGGCAGCATGAGCTTGTTCAATTTCTTTCGACGCGGCTCCGCGCCCATAGCGCGGGAGCGTCTTCAAATCCTCCTCGCGCACGAGCGCAACGCGGGCGGCCACCCCGATTTGCTAGGTGTTCTGCGCGAGGAAATTATCGCCGTAATCGGCCGGCATGTCTCGATCGAGCCCGACAAGGTGCAGATCAAGATGGATCGCGGCAAAACCGTCTCAACGCTCGCAGTCGACATCGAGATTCCGAACCGTGACCACGTGTCGGGCGGGGTTCCCCCGTTTAGTCCGCTGACATTCGACGCCGGACGCGACGTGTTAGGAATGAGAGGATCGGGGATTTGATGCGCACAATTGCACTTCTTACGCAAAAGGGTGGCGCGGGAAGAACCACCCTTGCAGCATCGCTTGCCGTGGCCGCAGCGCAGATGGGCGAAAAAGTGATCGGGCTTGACCTTGATCCTCAGGCATCGCTGTCGCGTTGGGGTAAGCGCCGAGAGGCTGCGAACGCGCCAAACAGGGTCATGGTCGAACCCCTCGAAGGCGAACGCCTCCCGCGATTGCGCGCAATTATCGAAGGGCTCGCCGGCGTTGGGTTTACGGTCGCGATCTTTGACACCCCCGCCGCCGACAGCGTGGCTGCCCGCTTTGTGACGGAGGCCGCCGATCTTTGCCTTCTGCCGACACGCCCGACCTGGTTGGACGTGGACGCGACGGCAGCGACTTTTCGCGCCGTCTTTTTGGCGAAGCGCAAAGCTGCGTTCGTTCTCAACCAATGCCCCCCGACTTACCGGAGTTCGCGAACGAGCAAATCGGCAAAAGGCTTAACACGCCTTGGGGTTCTGGCAGAACCGCTGCTGTACGCGCGGATGGATTTTCAGGACGCGATCGCGGCTGGTCTCGGTGTCACCGAGTACGCTCGCACGGGTCGGGCCGCCCAGGAAATCGCGGCGCTCTGGATCTGGATTCGCACCCAGTTTGAAGGGACCCACGGTGAAACGTTCCTCGATGATCAACTATGTCGTCAGGCGGCCGCTTAAGCCGCGTCTAGAGCGAGATGTGCGCTTCATCGAAAGAGGGCACGAACTAAGGGCCGGACGTTTTGCGCCAGGCGCTTTGGGAACCCATCACTATGCCGGTGCCAACAAGGACCTGGCGCCAGTAACACGCTGTCGGCGAGCGCAACCGTGTTTGGCGTCTTTCAGCTCGCCGACGACGCTCGAGAACCTCCGATGTCTCGAATGGGTCAAAGGCAACAGGTCGAGTGCACGCCGGCGACCTCCGCAGTTCCCCCGAAAGCCGACATTCGCTTGCGCTGCAATATCTGTCGCAACGAGCCAATCGCGTCATTTCGGTCTGCCGCGCGAGGGTCGGCGCAAGGTTGCGGGGTTCGTTTACGCCGACCTTTTCAAACACAGAATGCCGGATGCCCCGATCCGGTGTGCCGACAAGCGCCGCTGCCTTATAGTCGAGCGCCTCGTGTATCGTCGGCCCAATGAGGCCAGCAAGATTGTGCGTGGCCTCAAGCAAGCTTTGACTGAGGGCGAGAGCTTTGCACTGGCCGATCACGTTGTCGATTAGCTCAAAGATGGCGGCCAATTGGCAAACTCGGGTCAATCGACAGAAATTTTCCCCGTCTGGCGCCCCTTTGGTACGGTGGCTTGGCCGATAGCGCGGATCTGCTAACGGCCGACACTTCTTAGTACGGATTGGAAGCCAATAACTGCCGCGCCGTACGCCAGTGATCTTGAGTTGGCCGTCATTGCAAAAGATGGTCCTCGCTGTGTTGCGTTTCCTTGCCGTCGAGTCGTCGGTGGATGGATCGCGGCCGAAACCAACAAATGGATTAAGATGAGACCGACGCACTGGCGGGTGTGGCCATCGCCTGTTGAAAGACCTTGGACCGCATATCCCCTCGTCCTCGACGGCGAACCCACTTCTACGGTCTAAAAAATGATGCTGTGATCCCCAACACAGTGATTTAAAGCGGGGAAGGTGCAGAAACAAGGCGGCCTCGGCGGAGACTCACACACACACACAGCCCCGCCGAGGCCCGTGACCAAGGCTCCCCTGCAGGCTTGGGGGCATGTGGGGGCATGCCTTGGCCACGACACAGACAGCCGCATGCGGCCGTCCGTATTTTTTTGCGCTGAAAATCCCCCGCGCCGTTGGGTAGTGTTGGCCGTGATGATGGCGGCGACTAGGCAGCATCCGGTCGCAATCTGGGCGGGACCAACAGCTCCGGCAACCTCGCGATGTTTTCGCGCCGATGCGCCTCGCATCATCGAGAGTGAGGGCGGCCCTGTCCTATTTTTTAACGTCGCAAACCATCACTCTCAAACGCATTGAAAATGCGCGTAGTCGTAGCGGTTGTGAACGGACATGTCCCTAAAATCCACCTCTAGACACCTGCTTGCCGGCGCAAAAAAATGGCCCCGACGTTCGACAGTCGAGGCCCCAGGAACCTCACGCTGGCCATGGCTGACGCGGGAGGAAAGGAAACATTCGTGCCAGATACAATGGAACCGCGCAATGGCAAGATAATCTGATTCGCGGCCACGCTATAGGGCGCGTGCGCGATCATGGAGGCTCCGGCGGCTCGGCGAAGTGGTGCGAGCGGAAAACCGCTTCATCTCTGTCCGAATTGCAGCGCTTATATAATAGCTGCCACCTGGTCAGAGCGCGTGAGCGAACGATGCGTCCGCAATGTTTGGTCCTGCGAAGCGTGCGG
>Ga0181532_10003793_pt1 | contig 13498 bp, 16 predicted proteins | sample PEATcosm2014_Bin_33_FD_119768 | JGI IMG/M metagenome (GOLD analysis project Ga0181532, IMG submission 119768) | Peatland microbial communities from MTU Mesocosm Facility, Houghton, MI, USA - PEATcosm2014_Bin11_30_metaG | ecosystem: Environmental > Terrestrial > Soil > Wetlands > Peat | place...
GCCGCGCCCCGACCCCAAGGCGGACTCCGGCTACGCTCAAGAGCATCGAAGTCTTCGCCGACTTCACCCAGGCGGGCCGGAGCTACCTCGCCTTCCCCCATCCGCTGGCCTTCCGCATCCGCATGGATGACCTGCGCATCCTCGACCCCGCCCGCGGCTCCGGCAACTTCCTCTACGTCACCTTCGAGCTGCTCAAGCGCCTGGAAATGGAAATCCTGGACGAGCTGGCGCAGCTCGGCGACCGCGAGCTGGCGCTGGAGATCGAACACTTCACCGTCCACCCCCGCCAATTCTTCGGCCTGGAACTCAATCCGCGCGCCGCGGCCATTGCCGAGCTGGTGCTGTGGATTGGCTACCTGCAATGGCAGGCCCGCGCCGCCGGCGCCGCCGCCATCGGCGAGCCGGTGCTCGAAAAGCTGGACAACATCCAATGCCGCGATGCCGTGCTCGCCTACGACGGCGAGCCGCAGCCCGTAACCTGGGCGATGGCGGCGGCGAACCCCAACTTGCCCGGATTACCCGACGAAGCCCGCCAGCAAGGTGGGGCGGGCAGTCCTCTGCCCGCCGCGCGTCCGCAAACCCCCTACGGCGCGCACGGAGTGACGCGCCCTGCCGACATCATCACCGTCTGGGACCGGCGGAGCACAAAGAAGGACCCAGTGACCGGGAGGGTTGTGCCGGATGAAACCAAACGCGTGCCGCTACTCACCTACGTCAACCCACGCCCCGCCGAATGGCCGCCAGCCGACTATCTGGTTGGCAATCCGCCGTTCCTCGGCACGGCGCGGATGCGCGAAGACCTGGGAGACGGCTACGCGGAAACGCTCCGCAAGGTATATGCTGCCGTGCCGGAGTCGGCTGACTTCGTCATGTACTGGTGGCACAAAGCCGCTGAACTGGTTCGCGCGGGAAAGGCCAAGCGGTTCGGCTTTATCACGACCAACAGTCTCCGCCAAACCTTCGTCCGGCGTGTGGTCCAGGCTCAGTTAGAGGCAACCCCGCCGCTTTCCATCGCCTTTGCTATTCCGGACCGTCCGTGGGTGGACAGCAGCGAGGGTGCTGCCGTTCGCATTGCCATGACGGTTGGCGTGGCTGGAACCCATGACGGCCATCTGTTTGAAGTGACAGGGGAGAAGCCGCAAGAGGACGGGGCATCACAAGTGACCCTTTCTACGAGAGGTGGGCAGATTCAGTCCGACCTAAGCATTGGGGCGAGCGTAAATGCAATGAAGGGGCTGGCGTTGAATTCGGGCCTCGCCAGCATGGGCGTGAAACTTCACGGCACAGGCTTTGTCCTTTCCCCAGAAGAAGCAGAGGCGTTGAGCCACGCAGACGGGCACGAAGGTTCAGCCGTTATCAAGCCATACCTCTGCGGTCGGGACCTCGTCCAGGAAGGGCGGATTCAATTCGTTAAGACCTATTTGGGCTGAAGGAAGCCGAGGTTCGGAAGGACTACCCGGCCGTTTACCAGCATGTGCTGTTGCATGTTAAGCCGGAGCGCGACGCCAACGCGCGGGCGAGCTATCGCGACAGACGGTGGGTGTTTGGCGAGCCGCGTCGCGAGCTGCGGCCGGCGCTGGCTGGTCTGGACCGCGTGGTGGTGACTACCCGCACGGCCAAGCACCGCATTTTTCTGTTCCAGCCGAGTGCGACCGTGTTTGAAAGCGAGGTTATTGTGATTCCCCTCGGGGATGCTTTCAATCTGGGCGTCTTGAGTAGCCGCATCCATGCCGTTTACTCGTTGGCCGCGGGCGGGACGCTTGAGGACCGGCCTCGGTATAACAACTCAGTTTGCTTCGACCCGTTCCCTTTCCCAGCTTGCGATGCAGCGGCACAGGACCGCATTCGCCAACTCGCCGAGGAGCTGGACGCGCACCGCAAGCGAGTGCAGGCGCAGCATCCGGGCCTGACGCTGACGGGCATGTATAACGTGCTGGAGAAACTGCGGGCCGGCGACGCGCCACGCCGTGTCTATTCAGCCGGGGCACGCGCAAAGCAACCGCAGAGACGCGATGAGCGCAGAGAAGAAAGCGGGGGAGAGGGCGCGCGAAGCGATCACCTTTCAGCGACGGATTCGCAGGTGACCGCGACTGGTCCGTCTCTGCGTTCATCGCGTCTCTGCGGTTTACCGGCGCCCCCTTCAACTGCCTCGTTACGCCTAAGCGAGAAAGAGAAGCAGATTCATGATGCGGGCCTGGTATCGGTGTTGCGGCAGTTGCATGATGACCTCGACGCCGCCGTGTTCGCCGCGTACGGCTGGCCGGCGACGCTGACGGACGCTGAAATACTCGAACGCGTAGCCGCGCTGAACGCCGAGCGAGCGAAGGAAGAGGCATCCGGCCTTATCCGTTGGCTGCGTCCCGAGTACCAGAACCCCAAAGGCGCCCAAGCCCACCAAGCCGCTCTTGCCATCCAAACCCTCAACCCTCAACCCTCAACTCTCAGCCCTCGCCGCAAGCTGCCGTGGCCCAAGACTTTGTCGGAACGAGTGAAGACGGTGAGCGCGGCGTTGGCGGCCGTGAAGCAGCCGGTGACCGCCGCCGAGGTGGCGAAAGCCTTTGCCCGGGTCAAAGCGGAGGACGTGGGCGAGATACTGGAAACGCTATGCACGATGGGCCACGCGCGCCGGGGCAAAGCGGAGGGGACATTTTTGCCCTGAAATGGTCGGGGCCGGCGGCTACTACCAACCCGGAGCCCTACCGCTTGCCAGCGCCATTGGTTCTCGCCCGCAGATTCTTAATGGCTACAATGTGCAACGCATCGAGGGTCACAATCTCACCATCGCGGTCCACCACCGCCAGCGAGCGTGGAGCCACCAGAACCATCTCGGGATGTCGGACAGGATATTCGCGGCCATCCGAGGCGCGCAGCGCAAACGGTTGAAACCCGCCGCCGGAAACGCGGTGGCGAATTCGTTCCAAGTTCATGCCAGAAGCCTATGGCCGTCGCCGCGCTCTGTCAACCATGTCTCCCGACCGTGAGCCGTCGGAACCGCGAGAGATTTGACAGTGACATACCCGGGTAATACAATGCGATTTAGTTAATGCCTCCTTTCCCTGCTGCGCGCAAGGTCCGTCCGCACGGGTGCGTGAGAGTTCACGGCGGGCCGGGGGGCCGCCGCCGCGGAGGCCATACAAACAGAACAGCGTATTAGTGTATAGAGAGACCAGAACGTATGAATCCCTCTCTTGTCTGCCTGATCGTCTTTGCCTGCGTGTTCGGGGCGGCGTTGCTGGCCATGCGCCTGCGCGCGGCGCTTCCCGAACATCACCTAAGCACGGACACCAAGGACACGGTGAAGCTCACCATGGGCCTGGTGGCCACGATGTCGGCGCTGGTGCTGGGTCTGCTCGTGGCTTCCGCCAAAGGCAGTTACGACACCCAGCGGACCGCAGTGATCCAGATGGCAGGGAAGGCGGTCTTTCTCGATCGGGTGCTGGCACATTGCGGGCCGGAGGCGGCCGAAGCCCGCGCGGCGCTGCGCCAGGCCATGGAAGGGGCGCTGGCCCAGATCTGGCCGGAAAGCTCCCGCCAGGCCGCCCAGTTGGCCCCGAACCTCGCCCGCTCCGAGGCGTTGCTCGATTCCATCCAGAAGCTGGCGCCGCAAACCGATGCCCAGCGCGCGCTCAAATCACAGGCGCTGGCGATTGCCCTGGATCTGGGCCAGATGCGCTGGCTCCTGTTCGAGCAATCCGGCACCTCGATCTCCACGCCGCTGGTGGTCATTGTAGTCTGCTGGCTCGCGATTCTCTTCTTCAGCTTCGGACTGTTCGGACCCTCGAACAGCACCGCGGTCGCCGCGCTGCTGGTGGCGGCAATGTCGGTGTCCGGAGCCATCTTCCTTATCCTGGAGCTGGACCGGCCCTTTGGCGGCCTGATCCGGATATCCAGCCAGCCCGTGCTCAACGCGCTCAGCCAGCTCGGCCACTAACGCGGAGATGAACTTGACCCGCAATTCAGCAGAGACTAGAGGGCCAGCGCCCGCGAAGGCCGCCAAGCGCTTCGGGAGATTCCGCTTTTCAGCGGTGGAACTGCTGGCCGCCCTGGTGGTGTTATTCGTCACCTCGCCGTTCCTTGAGTACCTCAAATATGGCCGCAGCGTTGAAACCGCTCTGATGAGCGTGGTGCTGGTGTTGTCCGTTCTGGCCGTCGGCGGCACCCCGCGGACCTTGATCGTGGCTGTTCTGCTGGCGACGCCGGCGGTGGTGGCGAGATGGGGCCACCATTTGTGGCCGGGCCTGGTGCCTGCGGAGGTATTCCTTGGCGCTGAACTCGCATTTCTGGTCTTTGTAGCGGTAAACCTGCTGCGCTTCATCATGCGCGCTCCCCGGGTCAATTCGGAAGTGCTCTGCGCCGGAATCTCAGGTTACCTGATCCTGGGATTGCTTTGGGTCCTTGCTTACATGTTGGCGGCAAGGGCGGTGCCCGATTCCTTCAGTCTCACCGCCGGACCTGCTGACCACCGCTCGATGGACGGCTTCACCGCCTTCTATTTCAGCTTTGCCACGCTCACCACCGTCGGCTACGGCGATATTGCCCCCGTCTCGAATGTCGCCCGCATGCTGGCGGTAATGGAGGCGGTCACCGGCCTGTTTTACGTCGCCGTGCTGATCTCGCGGTTGGTAGCGCTCTATTCCACCCAACCCCCACCCAAGGCTTCCGAAACAGATGATGAGGCCCCGCAGGCCTAATATTTCATGCGTCGGAGGCGGAGCGCCGGCATGTTGCCGGCTTACGCGCTCCGGACGGTCGAAGCCGGCAACATGCCGGCGCTCCGGGCTGTTGCTGTTTCGTGCGGGGCATGAAGTATCCGTGCTGGCCACTACCGTCCAAATACACCATAAGTTAACCCATCAACGCACAGATCCAAGACTATGAAGATCAAAACCAAACTGTCCCTCGTCGGCTGTGCCCTCGCCAGCGCCGCCATCGCACCTCAGCTCGCCCGAGCCGGAGGCATCGAGCTGTATGAAATCGCCACGCCGGACATCGGTCTGGCCTCGGCGGGTTACGCCGCCCGCGCGCAGGACGCCTCGACCTTGTTCAAGAACCCAGCCGGTATGAGCCTGCTGCAAGACTCGCAGCTTCAGGCCGGCCTCCAGCTCACCTATGGCAGCGTGTCGTTCAGTCCCGACTCAGCCACTTCTCCGCGCCTGGGCAATGACGGAGGCGGCAACGCCATCGGTGCCCTGCCCGGCGCCGGCGCGTTCTTCGTGTATGACCTGTCGGAGAAATGGAAGGTGGGGTTGGGCATGCTTTCCTACTTCGGCCTGGCAGCGAACTACAATGACAACTGGGTTGGCCGCTACTATCTCCAGAGCGGCGCCCTGATCGGCATGAGCTTCCTGCCCACGGTGAGCTTCAAGGCGACGGATTGGCTGTCAGTAGGCGCCGGCTTGAACGCGATGCTTGGCTACATGGACAGCAAATTGGCGGTGAACACCGGCACGCCGCTGGATGGCCAGTTGAAGCTGAAGGACGACACCTGGGGCTTTGGCGCCAATCTGGGCATCCTGGTCGAGCCGCGTGAAGGCACCCGGATCGGCCTCACCTATCTCTCGCCGGTCAAGCTGGACTTCAAGGCCACGCCCGACCTCAGCTTTGTGGGCGGCAACCTGGCCAACCTGCTGCTCCACCCGCCGCAATTGGACCTCGGGATGACCGTCCCGCAGTCCGTGATGGCCGGTTTCTACCAGGACCTCAGCCCCAAATGGGCCGTCATGGCTGACGTCGGCTGGCAAAACTGGCACCAATTTGGCGAGGTGCAGGTGGGGGTTGATAGGGCCAATTCGGGAGGCGCGGCCCGTTACGTCACGGCCAATTTGGAATATCAGGACACCTGGCACGGCGCGCTGGGCGCCATTTACCGGCCCTGCGAGAAATGGCAGTTAATGGCCGGCGCCGCGTTCGATAGCTCGGCGGTGGACAACGCCAACCGGACCGTGACCGCGCCTATGGGCCAGGCCTGGCGCTTCGGCTTGGGCGCTTCCTACCAGCTCAGCCGGGCCGTCAACATCAACGCCGCCTACGAGTTCCTTTGGGCCGGTGATATGCCTGTCACCCAGGGCTCGTACTCCAGCCTGCGCGGCCTTGTGTCGGGCTCTTTCAATGACGCCTGGTTCTCGTTCGCCACCCTGAACCTCACTTGGAAGTTCTGACCCGTGGCCCCGCGTCTGTTCAACTAGTCAGGTCGAGAGGCGCCCAGGGCCAGAAGGACTTGCACAAAGGCAAGCTATGGGGGATAATCCCACCATGACGCTGACTGCTGATGAAAAGGGGCGGCTGACCTGCCGGGAACTGTTCCCACCCCGTGCCGCCTTTGATGCTCAGAAAGACGAATCGGGGCGAGTTGTCCTCACCCGCCTGGCCAAGCAGGAACATCCGCCCAAGCTGGTCAAGCCGGTCCGCTATAAAGACGGCTGGCTGATGCCCGGGGAAGTGGACATGGATAAGTTGGTTGAGGAAATCGCTCAGGAGCGGGAGGCGCTAGATGAAAACCTACTGGGATAGCTCAGCTCTGTTCAATGCGCTGGCATCCAAGGCTGTTTTTGACCGGCTTGGCCGAGATGAGCATGTGACCCGGTCGCACGGTTATGCTGAGGTGTTTTCGCATCTCAGTGGACGGGGTTTGCCCATGAAGGATGGCTCCCGGCAGCGTGTCACTCCCGCAGATGCTGCCAAGATGGTCTCGTCGCTGGCTAGCAAACTGTCCGTTCGAGACCTCACGAGCCGGGAAACGCTGGCCGCCATTAAACTGGCCGACAAGCGGGGAGTCCAAGGCGCTCGGATTCATGACCTGTTGCATGTCCGTGCGGCGGCCCTCGCAGGGGCTGATCTTGTTCTGACCCGGGACCGAGGCTTCAGTTCCTTGGGCGAGAATATCCGGGCGGAGTGGCCTTAACTCCGGCCATGCTAGGACTCGAAGACCTCGCCGAATTGCTCGAAAAGAATCGTGCGGCCGCCCAGGCGCGCGTTAAGGAGTTCTCCATCGGCGGCAGGCATTTCCCCTTCAACTCTCAGCCGGCGATCATGGGCGTGATCAATCTCTCGGCGGACTCGTGGTATCGCGAGAGCGTTTGCCTCACGGCCGAAAGCGCCATCCGCCGCGGCACGGTGATGCACGGACAAGGCGCGGAGATTATTGACGTTGGGGCCGAATCCACCCTCGCGCACGCGGCGCGCGTGGACGAGGCGGGTCAAAACAGCAAGCTGCTGCCCATCGTGCGGCAGTTGCGGGAATCGGGCATCCTGGTTTCAGTGGAAACCTACCAGCCCGCTGTCACCCGTGCCTGCCTCGAAGCCGGAGCCAAGATCCTGAATCTCACCGGCACTGATGCCAACGACGAGCTATTCCGGTTGGTCGCAGCACACGACGCGGTGGTTATTATCTGCTACGTGCAGGGCAGGAACGTGCGCGAGGTGGGCGACTTCAAGTTCGCAGCCGACCCGGTCGCGATGATGCACGATTACTTCGCGCGCCAGATCGAAGCGGCCATGCGCTGCGGCGTGGAGAAGATCATCCTTGATCCCGGCTTGGGCTTCTATTATCGCAACCTCCAGGACAGCGTCGTGCGGGTCCGCCATCAAATGAGCGTGTTCCTCAACACGTTCCGCTTGCGGGCGCTTGGCTTTCCGATCTGCCATGCCCTGCCGCACGCGTTCGAATACTTCGGCGAGGAGGTGCGCTGTGCGGAGCCCTTCTTCGCCGTGCTCGCCGCGCTCGGCAAGACCGACCTGTTCCGCACCCACGAAGTGCCCCGCATCAAGGCCGTGCTGGACACGCTGCGAGCGTATTGATTCTCAAGCAGCCGCCGACGTCAGTCGGCGCCATCATAACAGCGGAAGATATGCGCCGACTGACGTCGGCGGCTACGCAGGCAAGGTTTGTTGCCTACAGGCGAGACACTAGAAACACCCCTTCCTCCCCGGACTTGGTGATCCACTGATCGTGCACCTGAAGGCCGTGCTGCGCGAGCAGCGTGCGCACCACCGCCGGGGTGTGTCGGTAAGAAAAGAATAGGCGCACCTCATCGCCGGGTCGGAACTCAAAGCTCTGCTCATCCACACGGACCTGGCGTGCTTGGAGGAACTGGAAACAGGCAGCCACGCGCTTGAGGCCGAGGCCGCCCGGGTCATTCTCGACCACGAAGCGCAGCGCGCCATCGGTCCGCTCGACGCCCAGGTCGAGCAGGAAACTCAGCAACCACTCGCGGGTAAGCGCGTTATCATAGAGCGGCAGAATGCATTGAACGCCGGCCGTGTAGTCGCCCCCCGGCGCGAGATTGGCGCTGAGGAGCAGGTAATCTGCGGGCCGCACCAGGGCTGCCAGACGCGGGAGGATGATCGCCGGCTCGAAGTTCGGCAGCATGCCAAAGAACGTGATGAGCCGGGCGGCATCCGGCGGCTCACCTTGCGCAATCGTCGCCGGCAAGTCGTCTGCCACGGCCAGGTCACAGACCAATGGGGAGCATTTCTCCGGCGGCAGAACAGCCAGCGCGCTTTGCCACGCTACCAGAACCATTGCCGTGCTGACGTCGGAAGGCGTATAGAAGGCCTCCTTGCCCGAATCCCCAAGCAGCTTGAGCAACCGCGTGTCCTTCTGTCCCCCACCGCAGCCCAGTCCGATCAAGTGGACGCGGCTGCCAGCCATATGCGCCGCAACCGCTTGGAAGCCTCGATCATAAACCGCGGCGCACTCGGCATCGGTGCGCGAAGGCGAACAGGCCTGGTGCAGCGCCAGCCATTGCTGGGTCTGCTTAACGCTGTCGTAGTGGAACTTGTGGTTGACCTGCCGCGTGCGCAGCGATTCCAGCAAATCCCGCCGCACGTTCGGCGGAAACTGACTGGCGTGGATGATCACCCGGGCCACCGGTGGCATGCCGCCACTTTGCCCGCGATGAGCCCTTCAGGACAAGTCTCGACTGGCGGCGTGGATTCGGTTTCATTGACTTGCCGTCCTAAGCCCGGCATACTTGCACTATGGAATACGACATATCGCGTCTGCTGGATGATTGGGAATACCAGCCGGGGCAAGTTGTCGTCCGCAGGTTCAAAGGGAAGGATGGTAAAGACAAGATCCAGCTTCGCGTGGATCTGGGTCTGCTGCAGATGAATGCTGAGGGGCGGCCAGACGGCAAGCGCCCGTTCGGTCATCCGTCCCTCCTGGAGTATCACACGTCGCGTCTCTACAAGTACGTCGCCGCTCACGCTGGCAGCGATGAAGGTTTCAAGCTGAACGCCGAAGACTGCGCCAAGATGCAGCTTGAAGCATTGCAATATCATCATCGGTATATCTGCCTGCTGCAGTTGGAAGACCACAGCTCGGTCATTCGCGACGCCGAGCGCAACCTCAGCGTGTTCGACTTTGTCAGCAAGCACGCCGAGAATGAAGAGCTGGCGTGGTCGCTCCAGCAGTTCCGCCCGCAGCTCCTGATGGTCCTGACGCGCGCCCGCGGGTCGCAAGCGCTGGAGGCCAAGGATTACACGATGGCCATTCAGCACGTCGAGCACGGCCTGGAGGAAATCCGCGCGTTCTACCGTGAGCACGGGCGGTCTGAAGGCGCTGAATCCAGCCCCGAGGTGCAGTCGTTGGAAACCTGGCTGGGAGAAATCCGCTCGCGCCGCCCGCTGTCGCGCCGGGAGAAGCTGGAGCGGGCCTTGCAGGAGGCCGTCAGTAGCGAGGACTACGAGAAGGCAGCGAAGATGCGCGATGCGCTGCGGAACCTCAAGCCGGCCGAGTAGGAGCGGGGATACCCCCAGGGCGCGTTCAGGAATCGTAGCCGCCGACGTCAGTCGGCGCATTTTCCTTTCTGGGAGCAATTCAGCGCCGACTGAGGTCGGCGGCTACGATGCGACGGGCGATGCTCAGCCCTGGGGAAAGATTTGGTAGAGCAGGAGATAGATCAGCACGCCGGTCACCGAGACATACATCCACAACGGCCAGGTCCAGCGGGCGATCTTTCTGTGGAGCGGGAAGCGCTGTTTCAGCGCGCGCCACAGCGTGATCAGAGCCAGCGGTACAATCACCACGGCCAGCACGGTGTGCGTCAGAAGAATGGTCAGATAGATGGGCCGAAAGCCGGCGGGGTGCCTGAAGACGGTGGGGCCTCGGTGGAGATAGCATGCCAGGTAGCCGTGGTACGTGATGTAGCAGCCCAGAAAGACCGTGGAGGCAACGAAGGCGGCAATCATGCACTTCTGGTGGGCCCGCTGATTCTTGCGCCGGATGAAGTAATAGCCGGCGCTCAGGAACACCGCGCTCAGGGCATTGAGGCAGCCATTGACGGCCGGAAGGTCGGTGAAGCTCACGACTCGCGTTCCAACTGCCGGACCGCTGCCAGAATCTTCGCCTGCACCTGTGCCGGATCAACGCCTTCGCCCGCAGTCTCGAACACTCCGCGCAACTGGCCGTGCTTGTCGGCGATCACAAAGATGGTGCTGTGGACGAACAAGTCCTGAGGCGAATCGCGCTCCTCGGGCTTCTTGGGGACGGCAGACAGCTTGAGCGAGTCCACCGCCAGCTTTCCGATCTGGGTCTTGGTGCCGGTGAGAAACGTCCAGCGCCCGGGCTCGGCGCCGAACCGCTGCGCGTAAGCTTTCAACACGGGCGGAGTGTCGAAGTCGGGGTCAGTGGTCAAGGTAACCAGCCCGGCTTGGCTCCCTGGCGGTAAGGCGTCCTGCAGTTCCTTCATCTGCCGGGTCATCTTCGGGCAAGAGCCGGCACAGCGCGTGAAGATGATGTCAGCCACCCACACGCGCCCGCGCAGGTCAGCCAGCGACACCACCTTGCCGTCCTGGTTGGTCAGCGCAAAGTCTGCGATCTGCCCGCAAACCGGCAACGGCTGCGTCGTGCCTCCCCCGAACCTGAGCGCCGCCAGCACCAGCACCGCTACGGCGCCCAGCCCAAGCAACCCCAGCCCGCCCCACACTGGCCACCCTGCTTTCCGAGTCTGGAGATTGCTGTCGCTCATTCCTAAAGGCAGTACATAACCCCAACCGTTCCCGGGAGCAAGCCCCAGCGCGCTACGCGCGCCCGTCGAAGCCACACCGTAGCAACCCCGGAGCATCTCGGTGATCCGCTGTAAACCCCGTCTAAACCCCCTGTAAACCCCCTGTATAGCCATTCTAAGTCTCCTATGAGCCACCAGTTATACAGGCGCTGGCGCCTGCGTGCTTTGAGGAGGTGGACAGGGCAACGGGAACGCGAGGGCGAGGCTATTCGAAGCTGGTGGCGGCGCCCGCTTTCGAGGCGAGCCACTTATCGAATGCCTGCTGACTTTCGACCACCAGCATGCCCGAGGACATCGCGTAATGGGAGTTGCCGCAAAGCTGGGCGCAGTTGATCTGGTAGCGGCCCTCTTTGGTGGGGGTGAACCATACGGGGATGCGCATTCCGGGAATGGCGTCCTGCGTCACACGCATGGCGATCACCTTGAAGGAGTGAATGACATCCTTCGAGCTGACGTAACAGATGACCGGCTTGTTGACCGGCACGTGCATCTCACCCAGGCCGGTGACCTGGACGCAGTCCTTGCTGCGCGGATCGCCAGGGTCGAGACCGAAAAGATTGGTGTTATTGACAAAGCGCATGTCCTGCCGGCCGAACTCCCCGTCCTTGCCGGCGTACATGGCGTTCCAGTTGAACTGCTGGCCGACGACGTGGATGACCGTGGAGTGGGCCTTGTCCGGGAACTTGTCCACCGCCTTAGCCCATAGCGGCAAGGCAAAGCCAAGCAGCAACACGCCCTCAATGACCGCCACCGCGCCTTCGATATAATTGGAGGCGTGACTCTTGACGCCAAAGTAACTCGCCTTAGGGTTGCGCTTGCAATGGAACCGATAGAGCGTGTACAGGAAGAAGGCCAGCCAGCCCACGAAGAGCGCGATCATCAGCCAGTGCACATAGACGATCAGATCGTCCACGTGCCGCCCTTGCGCCGAGGCCACCGGCGGCAGTCCTAAGAGGCTACTCCAATTCATGTTCGAGGTTCATTAAAGGCAGCAACGGCTCGGCTGCCTGCGCCGCCAGAGCCGCCGATCTTCTTGCCAGGTAAACAAAGAATGCGGCCACGGCCCCCAGCACAAGGGCGACCACGGCAAGCAAGCTGAAAATGCCCCAGTTCATGCCTTGGGCCATCGGGGAGTCCGACGCGCCGTAGCAAGCGGCGCAGGCGAGGAGAGAGCCGGGCCGCAGAACAAGGGCAAGCAAGGCAAGCCAGCGAAGTCCGAAGCCCGAAGTCCCAAGTCCGAAATAAGGCCGAAGGCCGAAATCCGAAGCTGCGCGGCTGCAGTAATGCGAGATCATAGGTAACTCACGTGCTTGAGCTTCTTCAGGAAGTAGCGTTCGTAGAGGATCAAGCCAATCCCCACCGCGAGCGCGGCCAAGCCGAAGATGAGGTCCGAAGTCCGCCCTGCGGGCGAAGCAAAGTCCTTCAGGGCCCAGAGGCCGCAGCCGAAGGCCAGGGCGCTGGAGGCTGTGATGAAGACGAGATGAAAGGCCTTGAGCGACATAATCAGTGCCTGATGGTGGGCGGCGGGAAGTCGGCGAACGAACAGACCGTGAGGAACATCAGGCCCACAAAGAAGACGCCGGTGAATGCCAGCAGGCCGTAGATCATCCTCCGCTCCGAGATCAGGTGCATAAAGTAGCCGGCCACGAGGAACGCCTTGCCCGAGGCGATGAACAGCGCCACCGCGATGTTGATGGCGTGGTGCCCAAAGGGAATGTAGGAAGCCCCCACTGTGATCAGCGTGCCGAACAGCAGCGCGTAGAACACGAACAGGTAGCGCCGAACGTGATGGCGGAAATCGTCGTCGTGAGCAACTGCTTCCATAGCTATTTATATCAAGTATAAGACAGGAAAGAGAAAAATCCAGACGAGGTCCACGAAGTGCCAGAACAGGCCGGAAATCTCGATGCGATTGGTAAAACGCTCAGGGTCGGTCTTCCACAGCTTGCTGCCCGGTCCCCACAGGAAACCGATGACGATGGCGCCGCCGATCACGTGCAGGGCGTGCAAGCCGGTAAGAGTGAAATAGATCGCCAGATACGTATGGTGCCAGGGGCCGTAGCGCTCCATCTTCATGATCTGGTCCCGGGGAATGCTGATTTCCTCGTGATGGTGGGCTCCCTTTTGGGCTTCCAAATCGAAGAGCTCCTTCTCGTCTGCCACATACCGGCCCGAAATGACCACTCGATCCGCCTTGGGATTGTTCTCCACGATATGACCATCGGCGATGCGGCCATCCTTGAGGATGATTTCGTAGTGGGTGAACTTGTCGTGGTATTCGTAGGACTTGATGCTGACGAAGGTCATGGCCAGCAGGAGCGTGCAGGCGTGGAAGAACTTGAACCGTCCGAATTGGTTCATCTTGCACGAAGCCCACGCCATGACGGTCGTAATGCTGGAGGTGATCAGCACCAGGGTGTTGGCCGTGCCGATGGGGACGTTGAGCCAGCCGCGCGGCCAGTATCCTTCCAGCGCGCCGACGCGCAGGA
>Ga0181532_10003795_pt1 | contig 13495 bp, 10 predicted proteins | sample PEATcosm2014_Bin_33_FD_119768 | JGI IMG/M metagenome (GOLD analysis project Ga0181532, IMG submission 119768) | Peatland microbial communities from MTU Mesocosm Facility, Houghton, MI, USA - PEATcosm2014_Bin11_30_metaG | ecosystem: Environmental > Terrestrial > Soil > Wetlands > Peat | place...
GTTGCCCTTGGCTATCTCTTCTTCCATCCGCGGTTTCGTATACAGCCAGCATCTGCCCGCTGGAGGGTCGAGGAGCCCCCCCGAAGGAGTGGGAAGCTTATAGAACTGGCTTGGCGTTCCGTGGCCAGCCATGGCATTGGCGGATACCGACTGCCAAGGCCCGCGTGGGTCGTTGTCGGGGTTTTTGTAGCGACTCCTTACCTCATCGTTCATCGGCAACAAGTTTCGGGTCTCTTCGAACAAGTTTCGGTCTCGCGCAAACACGAGGATGTAGTCGTGATTAAAAGAAAAGACTCGACGATTCTCGCGCGAAGTGCGCTTCTCCCAAATAATCGTAGCTACAAAATTGCGTCTCCCAAAGATCTCGTCCAGCAGAACGCGCAGGTAACCTGCCTCATTGTCATCGATGCTCACCCATAGTGAACCGTCCGGCCGCAGAAGACGCGCGAGCAGTTCGAATCGGTCCCGGATCAACGAGAGCCATAGAGAGTGTTCAATACCGTCGTCGTATTGCTCGAATGCCGCTCCCGTGTTATACGGCGGATCGACATAGATGCACTTGACCTTACCCGAAAACTCCTGCTCCAGGGCTTTTAGCGCGAGCAAATTATCGCCAAAGATCAGCCTGTTATCGAAAAGGTCGCACTCCCTCCGGTGCTTGGCGTAATAACTCCTGTTCGGCTCCTCCAAAGCGATACGGGGCTCGGGGTGGGTCTGCTTCTCTTTGCCAATCCAGGTCAACTCCAGTTTCTGCTTCTGGGCCATATAGTCGTTCCGTCCTACTCCGCTAACGTCCAGCGGATAGTGAAGAGGGGCGTTATCTCGTGCCGCTGCTGCATCTGCTCCTCGATCCGCGAAATCAGTTCATCGCGTTGGGCGTCGATTCGATCCTGTGCCGCGAATAGCTCCCTGCGCTTGTTGTTCCGGCTCAGTTCAAGGGCCTTGATCGTCTTATGCGCTTCCAATTTGTCTTCGAGCCGAATGGCTGTTACCGACTGACGTCGCGCGTCCCTGATGCCTCTGTCGAGTTCTTTGATTTCCTGCTCCAACCCGAGTTTTAGGTCTTCAGACCAGCGGTCAAGCTTTGCGACCTCCTCGTCAAAGTGCTTGCCGTTCCGTTCACTGACTTCGGTCAGGCGGTCGGCCTGACAACTCTCGCGGGCGGCACCCAGTTCGGCTGGTGCATCGCCGCACTCTGTCTGATCGGCAGATCCCGGTAAGAGTAGCAGCTTTTTCCAGAAGTCGGCGTGCGGGCACTCGCCTGAGGCGGTGACGCCGGCAAGGAGGATGAACTCCTCGATCTGGAAAGACGAGATCGTTAACCGCGAGACTTCCAGCCAGCCGGTCCAGCCGATCTTGTCGCGCAACAGGCCGATCTGCTGGCCAAACGCGCCGTAGCTGAAGCGCAGCGCCGCCGGAGACAGTTCTCGCGTAATCGCGTTTCCGACAATCTTCTGGGCCAGCGGGTGCTCCAGACGGAAGAACGCCTCATTTCGGCTCTCCGCATCCCGCCAGTCGAGATTGTAGACGCCTGAGGCGGCGTCGACGGAAGGGAGACCCGAGAAGCTGAATCGGTTCCAACCATTGAAAAACGTGGCGGCCGCACCGAGTTCCTGACGTGCCAGGTCGGCGAGCCAGCGCTGGCGGTCGGAAAGGACCGTGAAGGCTTGGCCTTTGTAGACTTTGAGCCGTTCATGGACCTCGTAATCGAAATTCTCCAACAGGTTTCTGCGCGTGTCGGTCATGCGCGCGTCGATCTGGGTGTCCAGTTCTGCTTGAAGTCTGTCGAACGCAGCCTGGATCTCTTCCGCTGTTCGGCACTCCTGATATACCTGCGCGATGCGCTTCTCAAGATCCACGCCGGATTCCAGCGCTCCCAGCACCTCGTCGCTCGCTCCAAAGACTCCATCGAAGAGCCGGAATTTCTGCGAAAGCAACTGGAACACACGCTGGTCGGCAGCGTTGCGGCGATTCAGGAAGTTCACGACCACGACATCGTGTTGTTGTCCGTAGCGATGGCAGCGGCCGATCCGCTGTTCGATTCGCTGCGGATTCCACGGCAGATCGTAGTTCACCACCAGGGAGCTGAACTGGAGGTTCACGCCCTCGGCGGCGGATTCTGTGGCGATCAGGATCGTCGCGCGATCCCGAAATTCCTGTACCAGTGCCGCTCTCGTATCCGCCGACCGCGAGCCGGAGACGGCATCGGTCTCGCGGTGCCGCTCCAGCCACGCTTCATAGATGGCTTTGGAACTAGGGTCGGTGTTCGTGCCGTTGATGAGAACGATCTGGCCGGCGTACCCGGCTTGGCCCAGCAAGTCGAACAGGTAGCGCTGCGTGCGCCTCGACTCCGTAAAGATCACAGCCTTGCGCGCCGCGCCGAGCGCGACCGCCTTCCCGAGCGCGGTCTCCAGCACTGAGAGCAGGGCGTCGCCCTTGGAATTGCGCTTGATGGCGTCTGCGAGACCCGCGTACCGCTGTAATTCCTCCAATTCCTTCCGCAGAAGATCCGGGCTGTGTTCAAGATCGAATTCCGCCGCGTCCTCGCCTTCCCATTCCTCCGCGAGTTCGCCGAGCCCTTCGAAGTCCTCCTCGTTCAGCGCGGACTCAGCGGCGTCCTTCGCCTGCAAGCGGTGGATCAGGCTGTGCAGTGTGCCGGCGATGGCGAAGGTCGAGGAAGCGAGCAGTTTCCGCAGGATCAGCGTGAGCAAGCTGCGCTGGCTTGCCGGGAGCGCGAAGAGGATATCGCGCTGTAGATAACTGGAAACCAGGTCGTAGAGACGCTGCTCATCGTCGGACGGAAGGAAATCCTGTGTCAATGGGATGCGCTGCGTGAAGCGGATGTACTCCAGAACCTGTTTCCGCAGTGTTCTGGTGCAGACCGGTTTCAAACGTTCCTTCAAGTCGAAATTCCTGTTGTCTTCGTTTCCGTTCTTTAGAAACTGCGCCCGGAACGAGAAAAGGTCACCGAACACCTGCGGGTCGATCACGCTCACAAGGCCGTACAACTCCATGAGGGAGTTCTGGAGCGGAGTGGCCGTCATGAGGATCTTCGGCGAACTGCCGATACCCTCCACCACAGCAGAGGCGATTTTGTTGGTGTGCTTGTAGATGTTGCGTAGGCGGTGCGCTTCGTCGATCACGACCAAGTCCCACTTCACGGCCTGAACCTCGACGGGCCGCGCAGCGGCGAAGTGATAGGAGCAGATGACAACCTGATCCCTGGGTTCGAACGGATTGGGATTACCGGCCCGGCGGGCGGCGTTGTATGTCTGAGACTCCAGAATGATGGACGGCAGCGCGAACTTCTCCAACAATTCCTGCTGCCATTGCTTCCGGAGGGTAGCGGGAACGATGATCAGCAGGCGGCGGCGACGCTCAGCCCAAGTCTGGCTAAGGACCAAGCCCGCCTCGATGGTCTTCCCGAGGCCCACCTCGTCGGCCAGAAGGACGCCCTTGGACAGCGGCGACCGGATGGCGAACAGCGCAGCGTCAACCTGGTGCGGGTTAAGGTCCACTCTAGCGCCGGCAATGGACCGGGATAGGCTGTCGATCGATCCGGCGGCGCCTTTGCAGGTGAGTGCCGCGGCCCAGTATTTGCTGTGGTAGGGCGTGTACATCATTGAAAGGTGCCGGAACAGTGATTTTACGCCTTTTCGAGTCTTCGTTGTCCGATGCAGGCATGCAGCCCAAACAGCGAAGCGGACGGGAGTCGCTGCTGTCAAGAAACGCGCCCGTGTACTTGGGGCCGAGGGGTGCTGGCTTCGCATGTTAGATTGAAACTGCCGCTGACGGCGAGGGACTCTTCAGCCGAGGACGGCCTGCCGGCTTGATATTCCGTAATATCGGTAGCATTCCTGGCGTACCTCGTCCGCTGGCAACGTTTGGCGTTGGGCGCGCCCTCGCCCCGGCTGGCAACATTGGCCGCGGTCGGCGCCGGCGGCGCAACGTGGGCGAACGTGACGCGACGGGCGGCGCTATTTTGGGGAAGCCAGCACCCCGGCAACCCGCCGGTGTCGTCTCTAGAGCCATCGGCCTGTCTTTCGGGAACAAATCCAGATAGAATTGTTTGTTGGCCGCCTAGTCGGGCCTCATGAACCCGGCGAAAGGCTCCGCCCCCTGGCGGCCTCCTTTCCGAGTGGCGGAGTTTGGGGCGGCATGAGCCACGAATGAGTGGTGAACCGTGAGAATTGAAAAGCGCGTCCGGGCGCTGGAAGCCAGATTTATCAAGGATCCAGTGGTCCTTTGCTTCGCGGATGGCAGCACGCGGGAAATACGCGGCCACGGCGACTTCCTGCTGTCTCTGGTCGCCGATGCCTGCCGGGGGACGGACCCCGGTCCCGGACATGCCGCGCAATTGGATCTAATCCGACGCTCTGTGTACGCGCAGGAGCCGGGCGGCGGGCGCTTGACCGAGGTGATCCGCGTCCTGCTTGAGTCGGCCGAGAACGAGGAAATCGCTGACGGAGGACCTGCGAGCGGGAGACTGCTAGCCCACCATAGTCCGCTCCATGGAGGAGCGGGCTAAAATCGAGGTCATTCCAATTTGAGATGCCGGAGATCCCGCAACCGCAGCCGAACACGCCGGACCGTTCCCACCCGCCAAAGCCAGACTTGCCGCTGGACATGCTCTTAGCCATCGCGGAAATCGGGAGGAAGGTGAAGCGGCTTCTCGAAGACTGCCCCACAATCCCCGGCGTAATCGTGCTCGAAAGTGATGTGGTGAAGGCGACTGAATTCATGCGGGTCGGTGTGTGCGAAGCATTTAAGACGCGAGCTGAATACTATGCATCGCAGCCAGGGTTTTGCCGGGCATGGCTCGATGAAGCTGCCGATGAGACGGTGGCCGCAATGCTTGAACTGGTCCCCTCGCAGTTGCTTTGCAGCCCGCGTTACCGGGAGAGCGTGCCCGCAACAGGAAAGGAACTGCGGAGGACCCTGCAAGCGCAAATCGAGGAGCGGCTGGACTGCATCAATGACGTCGAGAAGCAGAAAGCCGGGGACCCTGCCCGGTTGGCGGCAATTCCTCTCCAGGGGATCGCTGAGGGAGCGATGCCTACAGACTTCTGGGAAAGCCTCCGGCAAGGCTTCATGCAACTCCGGGCGGAGTGCGCGATCAATCCGCCCGTTGCACCCGCAGGACGCCTCACGGCTATTTGGACCGCCGTGCCAGAGCCGGGCCACTGGCGGCTGCGCTGCCACAGCGGGAAAGACGGCTCTGGCGTCGCCAAAAGGTTCGCGTGGCACGCTCAAAGCGGTGCCGCCCATTTGGGTTTCGTCGGTGACGATGACGCCGCCCTTGCGTTCTGGCTCGACCGGATTAAGCGTGAGGCGCCACAGCAGTACGTTAACAAGATCAACGTCACCGCTGGACCCGACGGCGCAGAGCAACTCTACTCGGTCGAGATTCTCGATATTTGCGGGTTGTCCGCGGATTACTGCCGGAAATGCGAGGCTGATCAGATCAGGTCGCGAGCGGCATCCCGGCCGTCGGCAACCGAACCGACAGAGGGAGCCGCCAAGGGAGCGATGTCACTCTCACAGTTCTGGCGGGAACGTCAGGCCGAATTCGAGAAATATCAACAGCAGTTCCAGGACCTCAAGGCGCATTGGTATGTGTCGGGGCAAACCTGGTGGCTTCAGTATGGCGAATCGAGCGAAGGTATCCTCAGTCCCCCGCAACAGGTATTAGACGTATTCAAAGCAATTGCTCGAACCATCGTTGCTGGATGGACCGACATTCGGGCGGAAATCGCTTCAAAGCCCCACCCGCGAGTGCCGGCTAACGCGGAACCGTGGGAAGCCTGGCTGGACTTTATGCGAATCCGCGAGTGGGGCTTCCGCGCCACGGGGCACACACGATGCAACGAGTATGAATGGGATGCGGGCGTGAAAGATGGGAAAGCCCTAAACGCGGTCCGCAAAGAGCTGAAGTACACAATCGGGGACGAAGACAAGAACCTCTATCGCCGGCTACCGGACGGCTCTTTGAAGCGGCTGTCCGCGAAGGAACTCAAGGGCAAGCGGAGCGAAGACCTTCGGAAGTACTATCACTGGCTCGAAGACGGCATGATTGAGCATGTCTTTGAATCATCGGCTCGTTTCTGTGAAGACCTTGCCGCGCGCGCGTTCGAGGCGGAAGCGGCGGCGCGTGTGCCCGCCGACGGCGACGCCGGAAGCGCGGCGGGGCGCAGCGCCACGCCACCTGACACAGTTTCGTACCCCAAGCGCGCAACTTGGCTGGAGTCTGAACTGGCGCTCCGTGAGTGGAGCGTTCACGACCTCCAGGCACAGGGCGGCCCGAACTGGAAAACCTCGCGCAAGATCCTAAACGGTCTGCCGGTATCCCGCAGCGTGCTTGAGAAGACTGCGGCTGCCTTGTCCAAGAAGAAAGGGCCCGTGCTCTTCGGTGGAATTCCGCAGGAGTAGGGCGACCCAAATCGCAGCCTAACCCTCCAAAATTGGGAAGTTTGGGAATCCCACAATTCCCATTCAAATAGGCGCAGTATGCTCTTGGGGACTCAATCAGAGACCCGAGGGTAGCCGATGAGCAACGAGAAGATCTCCCTAACTGAGGCCGAGGTTGAAGCGCTGACCGGCCTTAAAGTCAAAACGCTTCAGCGGTGGCGGTATCTCAACCGAGGCCCACGTTTCGTGCGGTTGGGGCGATGCGTCCGGTATCCAGCCGCGGACCTGCGCCGCTGGATCGACAGCCAAGCGGGCGGAGGCGAACGGCCTGTCGCAACGGGGGTTGCGTAGCAGTGAAACCCCGAGACGGAGCTATCGACCGGACCGAATCGTGTGGTGGAATGGTGCGCTCCCCGGCGGCTGCGGTTCCGATCCGACAGACGATTGGTGAGCGCGAGGAAATGCAGCTTATTGAGCGTCTGACCACCGACCTCGCGGAGAAGATTATGGGCTGGGGCATCGCCCCAGAGCGCTTCCTTATGGGCAAACGCCAATGGATTCCCCGCTGGCGCTTTCAGCCGACTAAGAACCTCGACAGCGCCTTCAGGCTGCTGGAGAAGGCTGCACCCAGAGATTATTCCATGGGAGCCGACGGCCGGGGCTTCTGGGTCCGCGTTCGCATCGGCAACTCCATCGGAGAAGCCCGTGATGCATCCAAAGCGCGCGCCATCACCCTAGCGGTCGCGCGCGCGATCGGCCTGGCGCCGGAAGCGTGCCCGCCACCGAGGACCAGGGTGGAGCGCCAATGACAGCGCCGGTTTCCAATCCGGATCGAGTGCCTCCTGCCTGGGGAGTGCCACTTACCGAACAAGATTACTCCGGGTTGTCGAGTTCGTGGATTACGAAGGAACTTGCAGACCTCGCGATGTTTCGGCGGGTTGATTCCCAGGAGGGGCGCGATGTTGTCGGTCAGAAGGGCACCCGCGACTGCGCTGGCATTCTGTTTCCGTATTACTGGCCGGGCGAACCGAGCCCCGTGGCCTACCGCGTGCGACGCGACAAACCCGACTATGCCTTCGGCAAGGACGGCAAACCCAAGCCCGAGAGAAAGTACCTCGGCGCGCCGGGGAGTGCCAACCGTCTATATATCCCTCCCGGCGTCACGGCGGAGCAACTTGCCGACGCTGCGATTTCCCTCGTCATCGTCGAGGGTGAAAAGAAAGCCCTCGCTGTTTGGAGACTCGCCAATCACGAGAGAGAGACACCGCGATTTATTCCCATAGGGATCGCCGGCGTTTGGAACTGGCGCGGCGTGGTCGGCAAAACCAGCGGGCCAAACGGGGAGCGGGTGGATATCAAAGGGCCCATCGCGGACCTAAGCCGCATCGTGTGGACCGGGAGAACGGCGTTTATCATCTTTGACGCCAACGTCGGCACCAACGAGAGCGTGAAGTGGGCCCGGAAGGGGATCGCGAGGGAATTGGCCACCCGCGGTGCGCAAGTGAAGCTGGTTAACTTGCCTGACGACTGCGGAGTAAACGGCATCGATGACTTGCTTAATGCTTGGGGCCCCGCCAAGGTGCTCGAACTGATTCGTCAGGCAGTGGACGGTGGTTCCCTCCACGTCGTCCCTTCACCACAATTTGAGGCCCGGTCCACAGGGATGTACCGTGTAACGCAACGCGGCCAACGCCTCGAGCAGACGCAATTGACCAACTACCAGGCGTCGATCACAGCCAACGTGCTTCTGGATGACGGCGTTGACGTTCAGCGCGAGTTCGAAATCAACGCCGACCTTCTGGGCAGGCACTACGCGTTCACGGCGCCAGCATCGGAGTTCTCCACGATGAACTGGGCTATAGAGCGGATGGGGCCGGCAGCGATTACGTTTCCAAACCAGCGCGAGTACGCGCGAACTGCCATTCAATCCTCTTCCTTGGCGGCGATCGAGCGGCATGTTTACACGCATACGGGCTGGCACAACGTCGGTGGCCAATGGCTGTTTCTGCACACCGGCGGCGCAATCGGGGAGGCGGGTGCGATTTCAGGGATCGAGGTGAGATTGGCTGGCGCCCTCAGCCGGTATGAGTTGCGGCTCCCTGCCGGCGGTGAGGTCGTTCGGGCAGTCAAGGCCAGCTTGAGCTTGGCGCGGCTCGGTCCAGCGGCCGTTGGTTTTCCTTTACTCGCCGCAACAGTGCGAGCGGCACTGGGCGACACCGATTTCGCCTTACACTTGTCAGGTGAAACCGGCGCATTCAAAAGCGAAGTGGCGGCACTGCACCAGCGCCATTTCGGCGCCGCGATGGATCGACTTCATTTGCCCGGCGCATGGTCGTCGACGGCCAACGCGCTGGAGATGGTTGCGTTCCACGCGAAGGACACTCTCCTGGTGGTTGACGACTTCGCGCCGCAGGGCTGTGCCAATGATGTCGCTCGCTATCATGCCACGGCGGACCGGTTGTTTCGTGCCGCCGGAAACGGCGCGGCCAGAAGCCGGCTAGACTCCACAGCGCGACTGCGTGAGCCGAAGCCGCCTCGTAGTCTCATCCTGTCCACCGGAGAGGACATTCCGAGGGGCCATTCGGTCCGGGCCCGGCTTCTCTTGCTGGAGCTTGCCAAAGGCTCCGTTCGCACGAGCCACCTCACAGCATGTCAAATGGATGCGCAAGCTGGGCTTTACGCGCAGGCGATGGGCGCGTTCATTCGGTGGGTCGCGCGGCGATACGAACAAACTCGCGCCGCGTTTGCCACAAGAGTGACGGAGTTGCGGGTGGATGCACTCCGCAACGCGGCCCACGCCCGTACACCTGAGATCGTGTCCAGCCTTCAAGCCGGGTTCGAGTCTTACCTGGATTTCGGCGTGGAATCTCTGGCTTTGGATGCCCCGGAACGAGATCATTTAGTCGCGGAATGCTGGGAGGCCCTCCGCGAATCAGCAGCAGCCCAGGCGAAGCACCATGCCGCGAGCGAACCGACAGGGATGTTCCTCGCGCTGCTGCGTTCGGTTCTGACATCCGGCCGGGCGCATCTGGAAGCACGTGATGGTGGAGTACTTGCGGGGGCAGCATTGTTTGGGTGGCGCATAGGTGCTTCGGCGTCAACACCGCTCGGTGACTGCATCGGCTGGGTGGACGGGGAGGACGTTTACATCGAGCCCGCAGCAGCTTTCCGTCAGGTGCAACTAGCAGGGCGCGATACGGGTGAATGCCTCCCCATTTCGGAACAAACGCTCAGGAGAAGGCTTAATGAGAAGGGCCTGCTCGCTTCGGTGGACGGTGGGCGCCAGACGGTGACCGTCCGTCGCAGCATCGCGGGCGCTTCGAAAGATGTGCTCCATTTTCGGCGCACCACAATCTTTCCGGACGACTCCGAGGGCATCGATTTCCGTGAGGAATCGTAAGGCAACGGCCAGATGAAATGTCGGGTTTCCATGTCGGGTTTTGGAGAGGGCAAAGAAAAACCCGACATTAAACTGCCCAATGGATTCAATGAGGTAAACCCGATTTGTCGGGTTTGTCGGGTTTTGTTTAGGAGTAGAGCCTGCCTGCGAATCACAGCCCCCGGACCTGTGTGCGTCGAAGCGAGCTATTGCGCTGACCTGCTTGGAGTTGAATGATGCTCGCCACTGAAGGTAACCTCCACATGCTGGCTGGAGGCCTGCGTGTGAAAGCGCGCGTTCAACACCCCGGAGTGAAGCCGCGGAAAGACCGAGCCGGTTGGCCGTGGATTTTTCGCTATTACGACGACGAGATCCAGTCCGACGGCTCGGTCAAGGTGCTCCGCCGCTACCGCGAGATCGCGCCCAGCAAAGGCGAGGGCGCCATCACCAAGAAGCAGGCCGAGATCGAGCGCGACAAGTTCCTGGCAAAGGTGAATGCGCCGACTACGGAGGAAGCCGTCCAGCACGTCGCCGCCACCGGTGTCGCGCTGTTCTCCGAAGTGGCGGCGATGTACGAGCGCGGCTACCTCGGTCGGACAGATCAAATTGCCAAGCCGACCCGCGAGAAGGAAACCCTCTACCTTAACCAATACATCGTTCCCCGGTGGGGGGATCTCCGTCTCAACCAGCTTCAGCCGCAAGCTATCGAGGACTGGCTTCACACGACCTTCGATTCCTGGTGGACGATGCACGGCGTACGCGCCATCATGAACCGCATCTATGCTTACGCCGAGGGCCACGGCCTCTGGGAAGAAGGCAAGCGCAGTCCCGTCAGCAAGGCGAAACTCGGTAAGAAGTACCACAAGCACGAGCGGCGGGTACTGTCGTTCGACGAGACGGCGCGAGTCCTGGCCCGACTCGATGACCCCAATAAACTCGTGATTGAAACCTGCATCGCGACTGGAGCCAGAATCTCCGAAGTCCTGGGGCTTAAGTGGAAACACGTCGATTTGAAAGCCGGCACGATCAAGATCGAACAGCGCGTTTGGCACCAAGATGTCGGACGGCCTAAGAGCGACAGCAGCCGGCGCCTCTTGGGGATTGGAGAATTGGTCGAGCGGTTCCGGGCGAGATCCGTCGCTGAGGTTGCGACGCCGGAGTCGTGGGTCTTCCATCAAAAGCGGGCGACGGGACGGCCGCTGTGGGATTCGGGCGTCCGGGACGCCCTGCATTTAGCGGCCGAGGAGGAGCACTGTGATTTCCCTGGCCTCGGGCCCCACTCATTCCGCCGCGCTAACATCACGTGGAGGCAACAAGTCGGCGGAAGCGCCATCGAAGCATCGAAAATCGCCGGCCACAGCAACCTGGAGATGACGGGCGAATACACCTTCGTCACGCCGGAGCGACAGAACGAGCTGACGCGGCGCATCCAGAAAAAACTCGCTGCCGCGAGCCAAACGGCTGTAACCGAGGCTTCAGTTCCCTCACGTGAAGTGCCGTCTTCGGGAAACGGTGGGGATCGGCCGCTTGCATCTCCCTTGATCCAATAGAGGCTGAACTCGCCGCGTCATGTTGGGCGCTGCCTCCTTAGGAACTGGATTGGCCTTCCATAGTTAGCGCATTTTGGAAAGGCCACTACGGCTTCTGGGGTGTCATGCTCGATATCAACCCATTTTCCAAGCTTGCTCGTCCATCGGCCGGATTCCAACTGACGTGCAGCGTGCGTGGGTTTGCCGTGCAGTTCGTAGATGACAATCTTTTCAAACCCTGGCTCTAAACGACCGCCCTCGCACGGTTCGTAACCGAGCGTCAGAAATGCCGAGATAAACGCGTTCGCTGTGACTTCCCTTGGTGCGTTCTGTGGCCAGTACCCAATCCCTTGCGAATCGGGCCACCAAAAACGATCAGAGTCGCCCGCCGCCCATGCGACGCAGTTGTACAGCGTCGAATCAAGGCTAGTGATCGTGCAGCTCACCAGCGAATCCCACGATGACGTGCCCAACTCAGCCAAGACCGGGACATTTCAGCAATCCTTCCCCGCGCGCCAGGATCCACGGGGTCCTCGCCCGTCAACGCTCGCAAAGCCCAAAACCACTGATCAGGCTCAGCTTCAAGTTCGCGCAGGATCCACGGAACAACTGCGGGACCCATTCCAATTATTCGTTGGTAGGCGGGATGGAGTGCTATCTCTTCGATTGACGAGAGGGTCAGCGTCTCATCTTTCCACTGACGTACAAGCGAGCTAAAGAGCTTGGATTCTGGCTCATCGACCAGAGGCGCAGCAGTGCCAGCAACTCCCATCCCGGACATTACGGAGCGCCTTGGCATCTTCAAACTCTTGTGCCGCTTCTTGTCCTGCGGATTGCACCAGCCGCGACAACCGATCAATCGGCCGCGGCGGGCGTATGTTATAGGAGGCGTTTTAGTCGCGGTGGGCGTCAAGGTTGTTTACTCCAGCTTTATCGAGTATCTTTTCGAGCGTCCGCGTCTTTCCTAAGGCGCGATCGATGGTTTGCTTCAGTTCGCTCAGGTCCTGTTCGTCGAGTGCAAGATAGAGCTCCTCGACCTCGGATCCATGGACATAGCTGATCTTCAGTTCGTGCGTTATTACCGCACCCTTTACATCGCCCACGCTTTCACCAAATACGGTCCTGATATCGGAAAGAATGCGCGCACGATCAAACACTCGTTCGTGCTCGAACTGCAATTCAGCTGCCTTTGAAGACGTCGCCAAGGAATCGAGGCCCATTAAGACTGAGATGCGGCGCTGCAGCGTCTCACATTCTTCACCCGACAGGACTGCGCCATTCTCAGCGCCGACCTGCATCGCATTGCAGACGTCACGAGTGAAAGTCGCGGCTGGGATTTCGTTGCTCGCGCGCACTGCATGCAGCGCGAGCAACGTTTCGATGATCAGCTCAAGGTCCGATTCGGATAGCGCAGTCTGATCTTTGATCCTCGGGACGAGCTTTTCGGCAGGCCTGAGGACCGGTGAATGGGCTATCGCCGAGATTAACGCCGCTGTATCAGCGTCGGACAGCCGCGCGATTTTTGCCAAACCGGCACGATGGTCTTCGGGAATCTTCAGCATGTCAAATCCTGCTGCCGTGAATCGTCGAACAGGGCGGTGGCTGTACGACAACGCAGGCTACCGCTGCGGCCGCGATTGGTTGACATTGAAGGTGAGTTTATCACGGGGCGCAAGGTGTCAATGGGACAGCCTCGGCAGCCCTGAGCGCAGGCCCGCAACGCACGAAGCATTCGCACGTTGCCAAATCCCACTCCATACCGAAAAGATTATAGGCGTCTGGCGGCCGTTTCGAAAACGACTCTACATACGAGTATAGCAGTTGCGCCGTCGAGCGCTCCTTGGGGGAACATCACGATGGTGTTCATCCTTACTGAAGGAGATCCCCGCGGTAGAGTGATCGCTGCACATCGCCCGATTGCCGCAGACCCTCGCGAGATGAGTCTGGTCAGCGCTTCCAGGGTGGTTCTGGAGTCCGCGCGGAGTCCTAAAGGTCCAGGCCCGACGTTTTTGGCGTCCGTTTGGCGTCTAAATCACGTGGACTCAAGTCTTTTGTTTTCATTGCGGCCTGTCTGTAAGTGATTGATATTTCTTGCTTGGGGTGCAAGAGGTCCCGAGTTCAAATCTCGGCGGCCCGACCAAATTCCTCAAAGACTTACAACCAAGACATTCATCGCAGA
>Ga0181532_10003796_pt1 | contig 13495 bp, 9 predicted proteins | sample PEATcosm2014_Bin_33_FD_119768 | JGI IMG/M metagenome (GOLD analysis project Ga0181532, IMG submission 119768) | Peatland microbial communities from MTU Mesocosm Facility, Houghton, MI, USA - PEATcosm2014_Bin11_30_metaG | ecosystem: Environmental > Terrestrial > Soil > Wetlands > Peat | place...
AACGCCTGCGATCGCGAGTGACAAGAGCCAACGAAATTTCGGCGTCATTCGCAAAAAAAACCTCCAAAGCCCGATGGGGGCAGACCAGGCAGCAAAAGAAAGCAGCCGCAAATTATGCATATTCCTTGCGGTAAGGCGTAAAGACGTCTAGAACCTCGGAAGCATCGACGGCTGAGGCCTCGTGCTCGATGCCGCCTTCGACGACGATGCTGTCACCGGCGCGCATCTCCCAGTTTTTGCCTTCAGCTTGAAAGAGGATGTGTCCGCGCACGACATAAACCATTTGATGATGGAGATGGCTGTGGCGCGCGCCCTTCCAACCCTTCTCAAAGGTGTGACGCACAAGCATGAGGTGCGGATTGTAGGCGAGAACCTGTCGGATCATGCCCGGCTCGGGGGTGGTGGTCCTGGTTGCGTTGGTGGCCGCGTAAATGACTCCGGATTCGCTCATCGATTTTGTCTCATGGGGGTTTGTCTCATGGGCAGCCGTCGCGTGGGCGGGGAACCGCAATGGATAGGATCACCGGTTGAGCCAGCCTCCGTCCACTACGAGGATGTGACCGTGGACGAAATTGCTGGCCGCGGAGGCAAGAAAGACGGCAGCGCCGGCCAGGTCTTCAGGCTTGCCCCAGCGGCCGGCGGGAATGCGCTCGAGAATCTGCCGGGCGCGCTCCGGATTATTGCGCAGCGCCTCGGTGTTGTCCGTATCCATATAGCCGGGCGCGATGGCGTTGACGTTGACGCCTTTCGAAGCCCACTCGTTGGCGAAGGCCTTGGTGACCTGGCCGACACCACCCTTTGCCGCGGCGTAGGAGGGAACCAGAATTCCGCCCTGAAAGCTGAGCAGCGAGGCGATGTTGATGATTTTGCCCGAGCCGCGCGCGAGCATGTGGCGGCCGGCGTGTTGGGTGAGGCGAAAAACGCTGGTGAGATCAACGTCGATGACCGCCTTCCAGTCATCTTCGGAATGATCGGCGGCGGGCGCGCGGCGAATGATGCCTGCGTTGTTGACTAATATATCGATGGCGTCGAGTTGCTGGACGGTTTCTTCTACGAGGCGCGCGCAGACAGCCGCGTCGCCAACGTCGCCAACAAGCGCGATGGAGCGGACACCAAGGCCGAGCAGCTTTTGCTGTGCGGCTGTGGGAGCGGCGCTGGAGCCGTGGACGGCAACGTTGGCGCCGGCCTCAGCAAAAGCGACTGCGATAGCAGCGCCCAATCCGCGGGACGAGCCCGTGACGAGTGCGGATTTTCCTTTGAGGCTGAACTGATCGAGGATTGTTTCCTGGGAGGTCAGGGGCTAGAGTCCTTTCCGGCTTGTGTCGCGCCGCAAGTCTTGCTGTCTTTATTATGTGCGAGCGGGGTGGGGAGAGCGCAAAAGACATCTCAAGGGCCGGTGTGTCGCGTACAATTGCCACTCCGGGGCCGTCCAAAAAGGAGGCCCTGAAAGAGTGCGCACGATACTGACCAGACAGGCGAGAATATCTACAAGTACGATCCAGCAGTTGCGGGCGTGAAGGACTTTCGCCGCACCAGTCAAGAACTGACCGGCCACAATGAGTCAATCGAGGAGATTGCGTTATGGGTACTTCAGGGTATCCGGCTTCAGGGCCGGGTGCAGGCATCACCTCCCAGATCGAAATGAATCGCGCCAACCCGATGGTGTTGCACAATAGCCGGCTCCTTATTGGAGTGACTATGATCTTCAGCATTATCGCCGCTTTCTTTGCGGTCTGCATGGTGCTGATGGTGTTTTCGGTTCTTTCTTCGGGCGGCGGCCTCAGCGGCGGGAATTTGTATAACGCCTTCTGGTGGGGTTTTGGCGCGTTTGCTTTCGGTTATGGTTGCCCGTGGTTGTGGACACTGTCCCGCGCCATGGCAGGTTACAGAGTCACGCTGGATAGCAGGGGTGTGAATTTCAACCTGGGCACAAAGAAGAAACCTTCCGATCTATTTCTAGCCTGGGATCAGATCGCCGCGATCAAGCACAAGCGCGTGGGCAATGCGCAGCAGTACTACGTGCAAGGAAGAGACGGAAGTGAAGCAAGATTCTCGTCGTACACGTTTTTCCGTCCCAAGAAAGTCGCTCGCCTGATTGCCGAGCGCACAGGTCTTGCGATACAAGAAGCCTGATCGCCTCCGAATCCGCGCCAGGCACACACGATGCAAATTGCTCTGCTGATCTTCTGCTTTCTCACCATCGCCGGCGCTTTCGCCGGATGGCGAAAGAGCCCGCTCTATTCCGTCAAGACCACATTGAAACTGGTGGGCGGGTTTCTGCTGATCGTCGCGGTTGTTGCGGGCACCGCATATGTGATTGTGAATGGCACGGTGAGCCGGTCACCGGTTGCGCAAGGAATCGCAGGTTTCGTGGCCTTGATAACCGTGGCGTGCGGATCCAGTATCTTTATCGTCCGCATCACCGACGCACATGTTGCCGCGCTGCCTCTGTCGGCCCGGCTGGTCAGCTTCAATCGACACAAGGTCTACCAGTGGATTTGGCGTCTCGTAGTCTTCCTACTCATCAACACAGCCGTTTCCCTGGTGCTCCCATCATCTACATGGAAATGGCTGCCAGTGGCCCTGGGCGGGTTTGTGCTGTTCTTGTGCGGCCCCATGCTGTCGATCGGCTACATGATGGCGCGGCGAAACGACCGCGGCATGTCGGCGGTGATCGCCAATCCATGGGCGCACTGGCAATACACGCAGGAGAAATGGGCTCAATGGGCGGCGAATCAACGCGAGTGGGAGATGGCCCAGGAGGGCCCGTGGAGCTGGAAGGGTGTTTCGCTGTTCGTCTTGTTGTGCGTGGGGCTTTTCGTGTTGGGCGCTCTGTTTACCGGCGCAAGCCTCAAAGAGAACGAAATCATCGTGGGCGGTTTGACGGGTTTTATCATCCTGCTCGTGGCGGTGGCGTACTGGTTCAAACGCACCAACTTTGACCGGCGCTATCGGCGACTGCTCGCGGCTACGCCGGAAACATGGTTCGGCGACGAGGGCATGTTCTCGAACGGAGCATACATGCCGTGGATTCTCACTGGCAGGTACCTGTTGAAGGCCACCGCCGCGATGGATCAACCGGCTCGACTGATGTTGGTTTTTGAATCGTTCAACGGAACTACTTCGATCGAAATTACGAAGCGGATAGCCATTCCTGACGGGCATATCACCGACTTGGCCGTGCTCGAGCAGAAGCTCAGCACTCATTGCCCCACTGCTTCAGTTCATCTGAATTCGACCTAGTTGCACAGCCGGTGCGGAGGCTGCCTCAAGCGACGCCTCAGATCTGGGTGGGAATCGAGATATGCCGGGCAGAGCTTCAGACCGATCTTCATATTCGCCTTGAGCTGGTGTAGTTCAGCCGACAAAATCCGCAGCGAATGACCGGCGAAAGGACGAGAATTCCACAAAAAACGGCCGCGAATTTGATTCATTGTTGATGTAAAGTTTCATATCTGCCGTCGTTGCCCCTCGCAAGTGCTTCCACCCGGGGCTTCCCTGTTTGCGATCCGGATGGACAATCAAGCTGCGCGCCGAGGGCGCGAAATGCCTGGCAACCGGCTCGACGAATTGAAGAGATGCACGAGGGACGATCAGCAAGCCTGCATTCCCCTGCAGGCCGAACGATGCCATCGTGGAGGAGGGTTTGTGTACGAATCTCAAGAACAGATTCTGGCGCCAGCCACTGGGGTCAGCCGACACATTGATTTGCCTGGCGCGCGCCCGATGCTGCTGCGCAACAACCGGGTCCTGATTTTTCTCACCTATACGGGCAGCGTCGCCTCGCTGATCCTCTCCCTAAGCATGGGGTTTCTCGCCCTCACGAATCTATTTCCATTGAGCGCGATGAATCTGGACAGGTTCGCGGCCGGCGCGTTGTGGGTGCTGGGAGCGTGGCTGATGGCCATGTCGCAGGTCTTCCTGTGGCGGCAAGGGAAACTGATGGCGCATTGCGCGGTTCTGCTCGACAACTACGGGGTGCACTTCAAACTCGGCGACACCAACGACCAAAAAGAGGTGTTTATGCCGTGGAACGGGATCGAGGCCGTGCGCTATAAGCGGATCCCGAATGCGCAAAAATTCATCGTTCTGGGAACGGACACCAGCACGGTGACCTTCACTTCACACGCCTTCTATCGGCCAAAGAGGGTTGCCCGAATGATCGCGAAGCGCGCGGGACTGCCGCTGGTGAGGGGCTGAGCCCAAGGCTCGGGTCTTACGCTGAGCACGGTTTGCCTGCCGGCGAATCCGCTTACCCCGCCCGCGCGCGCCGGGTTCGGCTGCTGAACACAATCTCAATTGTGAATGGATAACATATTTGCGGACTGGATTGATTGACGAGCGGTGATGCGCGCGATACTAAGGTCATGCAGAGGAGGACATCATGAGCAGAATTCGCCTGAGTTTCTTCGCACACGGAAATGTTTTAGCTGGGGGCTCGCTGGTGCTGGATACAAGTACGGAGACATTCTCCGATGTTTCGGTCTTCTGTGCCGCCGGCCCTGTGACTCCCAATGTCTGGTACTCACTCTTTGCGACACCGGGATCGAATATCCCTTATCCAGACGGAACACCGGTGATCATCAATATCGGCGTGCAGAATGGTCTAACGGTGCAAATCAACTACCGCGATCACGGTTACACCACTGATCCAATTCCAATCCATGGCGGTTTTGTTTCCGGCGTTCCGTTTGACATTCTTACGGTTCCGGGAGGCAACGGCGAGACTGGTTGGGTTGCGGTAACTCACGAACCATAGCAACGGTAGCTCGACGGCAGAGCTGACGGGTTTCGGCGCCGGTGAGCAGTAGCGGCGGATGGTCCAAGCGGGAAAAAACTACGCACAAATTGAAAACGCCAGAGACCGAAGCCTCTGGCGTTTCAATCTTGATGGTCGCGTAGTACAACCGGCTGTCGCGTCCTCCGGCTCCCCCAGCGGCGAACCTGCAGCTTTCGCTGCCGCTCCCTCCTCTGGCTGCGCCGGCACGGAACTTTCGGCTTGCGCCTACTGCCCCGCACTCCGGCTCGACCGGTGGCCGACTTCCCCGGCTCGGATCGACGTGGTTCCGCTCAGCTCGACCGGTGGCTAACCTCCGACTCGCATCGGCTGTTGCGCGCTTCCGATCGACCGATGGCAATCCATCCGGCTTGCGCCGAACGACCCCTCCACCGGCAAGGCCGGCGATCAACTGCCGACTCACACCGGATTCTGACCCATTAGCTCGGCTGGCAGAACAACTTCCGGCTTTCGCCGTCTGTTGTTGCAGCTTCAAGCTTGCGCCGTCCGCTGCTGCAACCTCCAGCTCGCGCTGGCTGTTGCCCCCTTTGCCACACCGGCGGCGAACCTCCGACTCGCATCGGCTGTTCCACCCTCCGGCTTCACCGGTTTCAATTCGCCCGGCTTGCGCCTGGCGTCTCTACCTCCGGCTGGGCTTTTGATACGCCCCTAACTTCAACCGAACCTTGCATCGCCGGCAGAGCCGTCGATGAGTATTCAATTTCCGCCGGTTCGCGTACCTTCCGGATCTGCCAGCTTGACAACTTCCGACTTGCGTCGGCCTTTGTAATCTCTGGCGCAGCCAGCGATCCCTCTCGGGCTTTCGCCCCAGGTTTCACCCTCTGGCTGGGCTGGCGGCGATTTTCCGATTCTCATCGGCCTTTCGTTCCACCAACCGTTCCGGCGACCAACTCCCGATGCCCTACAGGCTCATCAGTTGTTGTGACAGTACGTCCACTGAATCTGTGGATGCAAGTGCAAAAGTCAAGTAAATATGTGAATTTCACCAGAGTTGGTGCAGAACGAAATTCTTCGATGGCCGCGAGTGTGTTCAGGCTCACATTTGCACGGAAATGCAAACAAATAAGAGAAGATGGAGGGCCGTGGAAGATTGGTGCGCTGCGCTTTAGATCGGCGCGAAGCGGACGTGGCTGACGCAATCGCCAAAGCCGATGTCCCGCGAGCCGGCTCTTAACCCCGGTGCGATGGAAAGCGCTGCCAGCGAGCCGTTAGCGCTTCAGTAGATCATCCGGCAAGGGAGAAAACCACGTCTATGGTTGTTTCAACATCTACCGGCTCATTATTGAGCCTGTACGGCTTGTAGCGCCAGGTGCGCACGGCGTCGACGGCGGCCTGCTGCAACATGGCCGGCCCTTTCACAACGTGCAAATCCCTGATCGATCCGTTCTTTGAAATCGTGGCGCGCAGCTCCACGGTGCCGGCCATGCGGGCTGCTTTAGCAATGGGCGGATAAATGGGCGGTGTCTTCTGAATGAGCATTCCAGTTGCGACGCCGGATGAAACGACAATCGGTTTGGAAGACACAACTTTAACGGCGGGCAGTGCGCGCCCATTGAAGACGCTGACATTCGCACCGCGTTGGCCCAGACCATCCGCACCGGCCGCGTCAAGGCTCACAGGGGGTGGCGCATCTTCCTCGCTTTGCTTCTCAGTGCCTTGCGGAATGAGTTCCGGCGCAGTGAGTTGATCGTCCATGACTTTCGCCTGCAGTTTCGTCGGCGCCTTTGACGGACTTGCTGCCACCTGTTGGCTGGCCGGCTGGTTTTCCTTTGCGGCTTGATTTTGGGCAGTTGGCAGCGGCTTATCCTGAGCTAGCGGTTCGCTGTCCGGCGGATTCGGCGCCTGCGCCACCTGCTGATTATCGGTTGCTACCGGAAGAGTCTGAGCAGCTGGTTTCGCCACGGACATAGATCCGTGATAGAACAGCGGGATCATGAGGAGCAGCAGAATCGAACTGGCGCTTGCGGCAGCAACAATCATCCACTTCTTTTTAGCCGTCTTCTGCTGCGCCGTCGCCTGCTCCGCCTTCACTTCGATATCCTTCGATGAATACCACTGGAAGAGAACCTCGTCAGCTTCGCGTTTCAAAGCCGCCGCGGGATTGGGCAGGTTACGCGTTCCATCCGCCGTAGCGGCGTTTGGCAAACCCTGCACCGCGAAAACCTCAGTCGTAGTACGGCTAGCCTCCGGTCCTTGCGAAGTGCGGCTGGGCGATCCAACCGCCGAATTGCCGGTCAACTCTTGCTCCTTCACAAGGACCGGCGCGGGCGAGGCTGAACCCGAAACACGTGGCCTGTCCAAGACTGACAAGCCTGCTTCGAGGATTGACGAGCCTGCTTCGCGGGGTGGCAAGCCTGCTTCGCGCACGGGCGACAAGATTGCTTTGCGCTCAGCGGACTGCCCAAATGGCTTTGGAGTCTCGCTGAAGGAATGAGACTCTATCCATGCTTCCCATTCTTCGCGAGAGTTGACGGGCTTAGCCTTTGGAGATGCTTCGCTATTCCCATAGCTGAAGACCACTTCCTGCTTGACAACCTCCGGTGCGGGCGGGGCTGAACCCGCGACACGCGGCCTGTCTGCCGGGGACGCCTTGGCATCGCGGTCAAGAGATTGCCCAAGCGGCTTTGGAGTATCGCTGAAGGGATGAGCGGCTGCCCATGCTTCCCATTCATCAGAGTTAACAGACAAAGAGGGCGCAGGAGAAGCTTCGCTATCCCAATCGCCGAAATCCTCGGGAAGCGTTTCAGGTAGCAGCGGAGTTAGCTCTTCTGGAGATGCCATTGACCATCCTCACGTTTCTCGTAGACAGCGCCTTTGTACGTGCGCGTTTCGCGCGGGTTTGCCTCGGTGGCGGCGCGCTCGCCTGAACCTTCCGCCGGTACCGAATCCACGGCTGCAGGCTTGGTTGCAGTGAAGGTCCACGCGGACGGGGTTTCAGCGGCTGCGGTTGGTAAAGAAGCAATTTGCGGCGATCCTTCCACCTCAAGCTCGACCTCGGCTTGCGCCATCGCGTATTTTTCCGTGTCCGATGGAGTGAACGACGCGGAGAGGGTGTATTTGCCGGGCGCGAGTACGTTTCCTTCGGAAGGAGTGTAGGTAAATATTCCCGGAACCGATGCCGTTGCATTCAGCTGAGCGGCGCTCAGCGCGGTGCCATAAGAAATTGCGGCTGGTCCCGGCCAGGTGATGAGGGTGGGCGCCTTTTCGGCGACAGTCAGCGACACGACTGCACGCACCTTTGAGTAATTCAAAGTGTCGGTCGGAGTGAATGTTACTGAGAGCTCATGCTCTCCCGGCGGAAGTATCTCGCCCGCGGAGGGTGCAAAAGCAAAAGACCCCGGAACTGAAGCTTTGGCATTGAGCTGAGTGGCGCTGAGGGCGGCGCCGTAGGCAATCGGATCCGGCGTTGGCCACGTGACGGCAGGAGTTGCCTTGGCCACGGTCACTGATACGGCGGTCCGCGATGACGAGTAGCCCACCGTATCTGCCGGGGTGAAAGTAACGGACAGTTTGTGCTCTCCAGCGGCAAGCACCGCCCCTAAGCCAGGGATGTACTCGAACGATCCTGGAACCGATGCCATGGCACAGAGTTGCAAGGGGCTGAGCCTTGTCCCGTAAGTCACAGGATCGGGCGCCGGCCATTGGATTTCAGGCGTTGCCTTGGCCACAGGCAGAGACACGGTAGCCTTTGCTGTTGTGTAGTTCGCGCCGTCGGCGGGCGTGAAGGTTACCGAGATTGTATGCATTCCGGGAGGGAGCACTTCGCCTGGCGCGGAAGAGTAATCCAATCTTCCAGGTACCGACGCCGAGGCGTTGAGCTGTGCGCCGTCCAATGCGGTGCCGTAGACGATTTTGGCAGGAGTTGGCCAGGAGAGCGCTGGTGTTGCCTTGGACACAACGATTGAAACTGAAGCCTGCAGCGGGGCGCAATCGCTGGAGTCTGCCGGCGTGAACGTGACCCATAGCGAGTGTGTTCCGACCGGCAACACATAGCCTGGACCGGGTGTGAAGACCAAAGTTCCCTCAACCGAGGCCGTGGCATTGAGTTGGTCGAAGGTGAGCTTATTCCCGTAGGTAATCGGGTCGGGCGCCGGCCACTTGATGGTTGGAGTGGTGCGCGCATCGGTCGAAGCCAGAATCGTGGCGCTCGCCGCTTCATATCTTCCAATGTCTACTTGGGGCATATTCCTACCGAGACCTCCAACGTCAAAATCCCTTTTGTCTTCTTGTCGAATCGGGTGTCCGGTAATCGAGCCGGCCATATCCAGGCTTATGCGCGAAATGCGTGTCTCAGGAAGCCCGGAGTCGCCGCACTGGAGCGCCCGCGCGGCGTCCTGATCATCGGGAATCTTCCACCGCACCGGTCTGCCGAGAGCCTTGGCGATGACATCTTCGTTCGCCGGTTCCAGGAAGCGAGACTCAAACCGGTTGATTACGATCTCCAGGTTAGGGCCTCCTTCGGCGAAGAATTGCGAAATAAGGCGATTTGAATTCCGCAGTTCGGAGATTCCGGTCTGGGTGACCAGGTAAATCGTTGAGGCGTCTTCGAAGAGAACCTTGGCCGCCACATCGATCCTCGATCCCACATCCACGATCACATGATCGAATTCGCGCCGCGCGATCGCGATTAGCTTGTCGATGGCGCCTTCAGAAACATCAATGTCGGGAACATTGGTGGGAGCCGCCAGTACGAATACTCCAGACCGGTGCTTGACCAGGAGATTCTGAAGAAAACCCGCATCCAGCCTGTCGCTACTCCGAAGTGCGTCCTCTGTCGAGTAACCCGCGGTTATCCCCAGGCACAGTGCCGCGTCTCCAATGGGAAGAGCGAGGTCGATGAGCAGGATGCGTCGGCCGGAACTCTGCGCCAGGGCGATGGCAACGTTGCAGGCGACCGTCGTAACGCCGGATCCTCCTTTGGACCCGACAAAAACGTGCAACCCTCCTCCGGATTTCCGAGCGGGAGGAGCCTTCTCGCGGGGGGTGGCTGTGGTCCGAACCAGAGCCTCCGCCACAGCACCTTGCTCAAGGGGCAGAAGGAGGAACTCACGAGCACCTGCACGCATGGAGCGAATGGCGAGTTTCGGATCTGTTTTCTCCGAATAGACCATAATCGCCGCCGCTTCGTCGGTACAGGCTCTTTCCACTAATTCCAGAGCGACATCCGGGTCACTATCCAGGTCAAGGATGACAACTTCGAACGATGCCAGCAATCCATGCAGGTGTTCGCGTTTCGGCGGGTAGGAATCGAATTCGCGGACATTGGCCCGGCGAGTTTGGGCAAGAGCCCTGGCCATGACCGAACGTCGCTCCCCGTTGGGGCCAATCAAGGCAACCGACAAGAGTTTGGTCCCAATGATGTCGGCTTGCTTCGTCTCGAATTTAGGTGATACACCTGCTGTACTCACGGTGTGAAATGCTCCTTGAGGAACCAGCCCCTCTTTCCGCTCGAATCCCAATTCGACATGTCGCCGGGGAGCCGAACTCGCTGGTTTCTTCCGCCCATAACAAACAAATGTCGGCAATTCGGGGGGAACCTTGAACGCGAGCGTCAAGCTCCGGCTGCCTGCCAAATAAAGCTACCGTGGGACGATGGTAACCATTTATGGGTCAGTATGGAACTTAGATAACCATATAGTTGTGTTACTAAAGTGTAATCAACTACTTCGGGGCGCTCCGGTTCCCCAGCCAGCGCGAGACTCGTCCTGCTGTGACTTGCGAAATGAGCGGGGTTTTTTGACCGCGAATCGACGGGCTGGCTGCTCGGATCGGCTCCAAGCCTAGCCATTCGATGTGGCCGGGGACCACTTACGCTCTGTCGGTCAGAATGGCATCGATGCGTGCCAGGTCCTTGTCCGTGAAGGCCAACTCCGCGAGGGCGGCCACGTTCTGCTCGATCTGCTCCACGCGGCTGGCGCCGATCAACGCTGAGGTCATGCGGCCGTCGCGGAGCACCCACACCAGAGCCATTTGCGCCAGCGACTGCCCGCGCTCTCGCGCCAGCTCGCTCAATAACCTGACCTTGGCGAGCTTGTCCTCGTCGATGTCGCGGCTCTTCAGAAAGCCATGTGGCTTTGCGGCCCGAGCATCCGCGGGAATGCCCTTGAGATAACGATCAGAAAGCAGGCCCTGTGCCAGTGGACAAAACGCGATGGCGCCAACGCCTTCGTTGCCCAGCACATCGAGCAAGCCGAGCTCGGGAGTGCGCTGGAACATCGAGTATTTGGTCTGATGAATGAGGCATGGCGTGCCGAGCCCGCGCAGAATCTTGACGGCGGCGGCGGTTTGCTCCGGGTTGTAGTTGGAGATGCCGGCATAGAGAGCCTTGCCGGAACGCACCGCCTGATCGAGCGCCGACATCGTCTCTTCCACGGGCGTCTCCGGATCGGGACGATGCGAGTAGAAAATGTCGACGTACTCAAGGTCCATGCGCTTCAGGCTCTGGTCGAGACTCGCGATCAAATACTTTCGCGATCCCCAGTTGCCATACGGGCCCGGCCACATGTCGTAGCCGGCCTTGGAACTGACGATCAACTCGTCGCGATAGGGCTTGAGATCGAGACGCAGTATCTCGCCGAAGTTGCTTTCGGCGCTTCCCGGTGGCGGGCCGTAATTGTTGGCCAGGTCGAAGTGGGTAATGCCCAGATCGAATGCGCGGCGCACCATGGCGCGGGAGTTCTCGAAGTCATCGACGCCGCCGAAGTTGTGCCACAGACCGAGGGAGATAGCAGGCAGGCGAATGCCGCTGCGACCGCATCGGCGGTATTGCATAGTGTCGTAGCGCTTTTCGTTGGCAGAATACAAAGCGGCTCCTTAGTCAACGCAAAGATGCGGGGTCAACGCTAGCTCAAAACCGCCGAGATCGAAACTTCTTTCCGGCCATTCGCGGGAGGAGGCACGATGCTGCCTTTCAGCGGTGCTCCGTCGACGGTCAGCGCGACACTGTTCCCAGCGCCCTTGCGCTCAATGGCGATCTTATATGTCACTCCGCGAAAGATGCGTGTCGCGGTAAATCCTGGCCAGCCGGCAGGAATCACGGGAGCAATTTCGAGGCCATCATAAGTAGGACGCACGCCCAGGATCCACTGCGCGATCGCGTAATAATTCCACGCCGCTGTTCCTGTGAGCCACGAGTTCTTGGCCTCGCCGAATGTCGGCGCGTCTTTACCGGCGATCATCTGCGCATAGACGTAAGGCTCGCAGCGGTGAACTTCGCTGATCTCTTCGCGCGCCGAAGGGTTGATGCGCAGGTAGTAGTCGTACGCCTCATCACCGTGGCCCAACCGCGTCTCGCCGATCATCACCCAGGGATTCACATGGCAGAAAACGCCGGCGTTCTCCTTGTAGCCCGGCGGGTAAGAAGAAATCTCGCCCAGGTGCAGGTAGTAGCGGGTGTACGCCGGCTGATGCACCACGAGCCCATGCTTTGTGGCCAGGTGCTCGCGAACCGAAGTCAGCGCCTTGGCGGCCCTGCCGTCGTCGAGGCCGATGCCCGCCAGCACACAGAAACCGTTTGACTCGATGAAGATCTTGCCTTCCTCGCGCTCTCTCGATCCGATCTTTTCGCCGAAGCTGTCGTAGGCGCGCAGAAACCAGTCACCGTCCCAACCGTGGATCTTAATCGTCTGCTCCATTCGGTCGGCCGCGGTCAGAAAACACTTCGCGTCGTCCGCGCGGCCGTGGCGGCTGGCAATCGCAGCAAGCTCGTGCGAGGCGTGCACGAAAAGTCCGGCAATGAATACCGACTCGGCCACCTTGCCATCCCGGTTGGTTGTGGTCTGGAATGAATTGCCGGGCATGTCGGAGAAGCAGTTCAGGTTCAGGCAGTCGTTCCAATCCGCGCGGCCGATGAGCGGCAGCCCGTGGGGCCCGAGCCGTTCCAGCGTGTAACGGAAGCTGCGATGCAGATGCTCGTAGAGCGGCTCCTCGGTGCCGGGCTTGTTGTCGTAGGGCACGGGCTCGTCGAGGATGCTCCAGTCGCCAGTCTCCTTCAAGTAGGCCGCGACGCCGAGGATGAGCCAATGCGGATCGTCATTGAATCCGCCGCCGATGTCGTTGTTGCCGCGCTTGGTGAGCGGCTGGTATTGGTGATAAGCGCCACCGGTGTCGAGCTGCGTGGAGGCCAGGTCAAGGATGCGCTCCCTGGCTCTCGCCGGTACCATGTGCACAAAACCCAGCAAGTCCTGGTTCGAGTCGCGGAACCCAAGTCCGCGGCCGATGCCCGACTCGAACGACGAGGCAGAGCGCGACATATTGAATGTCGCCATGCATTGGTACGCATTCCAGATGTTCACCATGCGATTCGTGTGCACATCCGGCGTATCCACCTGGAAGATGCCTAGAAGCTGATCCCAGTGCGCATGCAGGCGATCGAAAGCCGCGTCCGCCTCTTTTGCGCCGAGGTATTTCGCAATGACCGGTTTGGCCCTTTCCTTATTGATGATTTGCGTTCCGGGCGGATCGAATTTCCGGTCGACCGGGTTTTCTTGATAACCGAGGACGAAAACGATCTGCCGTGTTTCTCCGGCGGCCAGGTCGAGATTGACCTGGTGCGCGCCGATCGGCGCCCATCCATGCGCGATGGAGTTGGTCAGTTGGCCGGCGGCCACGGCTGCGGGATTGTCCCAGCCTCGGTAGGGGCCCAGAAAGGCATCGCGCGCAGTGTCGAAGGCGGCTGCTGGCTCCGAGCAGGCGAAG
>Ga0181532_10003797_pt1 | contig 13492 bp, 9 predicted proteins | sample PEATcosm2014_Bin_33_FD_119768 | JGI IMG/M metagenome (GOLD analysis project Ga0181532, IMG submission 119768) | Peatland microbial communities from MTU Mesocosm Facility, Houghton, MI, USA - PEATcosm2014_Bin11_30_metaG | ecosystem: Environmental > Terrestrial > Soil > Wetlands > Peat | place...
ATTGCAGCGACTGACCGGAGCGATAGCTGGCACGGACCGGCTCCAGAAGCTGGGCGTCGGTCCAGATCTGCGAATGGCAGTTCATGCACGTCTTGGTCGGAGGAATGCCGGCAAAGCTGGAGGTCTCAACCGAGGTGTGGCAGTAGCGGCAGTCGATGCCGAGTCCGCTGACGTGATGTTGGTGGCTGAACGGGACGGGCTGCGGCTTGCGGACTCCCGCGTAAGTGACGTAGGGCGAACGCTGGATTTCCATGGCCATCCAGGCCAGGGCAGCAACGACGAATACCGCGCCAAAAATGGTGGCGCGGGACAGGGTATTCGTGCTGCGATGAAAGATCTGCGACATTCCCTTAGTAGATCTGGCTTAAGAGACCCGGCGGATCGTTTCTGGTTCGATCGTTTCTCGTCCAATCGTCCGCTGTTCGGTTGAATACTAATTCAGTACGGCGAAAAGAAAACCACCCACTGGTTCTCTGAGTTGGCTGTGAAACTCGAAATTATAAATATTTCGATGGAATTTGTCGCGGATTTTTGCCATTTGGAAAAGAAAAAAGTTTCGATGGAAACGTTACTGAAAGAATGTTGAGTTTTTCAAGGGGCGGCGCAGGAGACCTGCCATGAAACCTAAAGCATCAACCACTAAGGACACGAAGGTTCACGAAGGAAGCTATGCAGGGGTGAGTGCGAAGTCCCCACTTCTCGCGCCAAGAACGCGCGAGAAATGGGGCACCCGGCGGCCCCGGACGAATGCGTCCGCGAGTGATACTAGCGGAGATTCATGACCATCAATTTGGGTTCGGTCATTTCTTCGATGGCGTAGCGCAGGCCTTCGCGGCCGAGGCCGGAATCTTTGACGCCGCCGTAGGGCATTTGATCGATGCGGAAGGAAGGGACGTCTCCGGCGATGACGCCACCGACTTCGAGTTCTTCGTAGGCCTGGAAGAGCAGCTTGGCGTCGCGGGTAAAGACGCCGGCCTGCATGCCATAGACGGAGTTGTTGGCCTTGCGCAGAGCGTCGTCGAAATCCTTGTAGGGCTCGACCGTCACGACGGGGCCAAAGATTTCCTGGCAGTTTACTTTCATCTCGGGCTTGGTGCCGGTGAGGACGGTGGGCTCGACGACCTGTCCCTTGCGCTGGCCACCGCACAGCAGGCGCGCGCCGGCGCTTACCGCATCTTCGACCCACGCTGTGGTGCGGACGGCGTCGCTGTTGCGGATGAGAGGGCCGACGTCGGTGGACTCGTCGAGCGGATCGCCCGTCTTCAGTTGCTTCACCAGGTCGACGAAGAGGTCGGTGAATTTTCCGTAGACCGAATGCTCGACCAGGATGCGCTGCACGGAAATGCAAGTCTGGCCGGCATAGCCGAAACCGCCGGTAACGCAGCGCTCGGCGGCGTAGGGGAGGTCGGCGTCGCTGTGGACGATGACAGCGGCGTTGCCGCCGAGTTCGAGGACGACTTTCTTTTTTCCGGCGCGGCGTTTGATGTCCCAGCCGACGGGGACGCTGCCGGTGAAGCTGATGAGCTTGATGCGGTCGTCGGTGACCAGAAGGCCGGCGTCTTCGTTGGAAAGTGGGAGCACGCTGAGGCCGCCATCGGGCCAGCCCGCCTGTTGCACGCACTCGGCGAGAAGGAGCGAGCAGAGCGGGGTTTGGGGCGCGGGCTTCAGAACCATGGAGCAGCCGGCGGCGATGGCCGGGGCAACTTTGTGCGCGACCAAGTTGATGGGGAAATTAAAAGGCGTAATGCCGGCGATGGGACCCAGGGGGAAACGGCGGACGATGCCCCAGCGTCCGGCGGTGGATTCCTGCCAGTCGAGCGGGAGATATTCGCCGTAGATGCGAGTGGTCTCTTCGGCCGCGACGTTGAAAGTGAAGATGGCGCGCTCGACCTCAGTGCGGGCGGCCTTGATGGGCTTGCCGGCCTCTTGCGCTAGAGTGCGGGCGAATTCCTCTTTGCGTTCGGCGATGGAGGCGGAAATTCGTCGTAGAACGCGTTGCCGCTCGAACGCGGGCAGGCGGCGCGTGGTACCGAAGGCCTTGACGGCGGCGGCAATGGCGGCTTCAGCGTGCTCGCGGCGTCCTTGCACAACGCGTGCGATCAGGGCGCCGTCGTAGGGGGCGTGGATCTCGACGATATCGCCATCTTCCCGCCACCGGCCATCCACAAAGAAACCGTGCGTCGCAACGGGCGCGATCGTCATCTCTGCCATGATTTTCTTTGGCCCCCAGTTTGCCGACTGCAACAATTATAGGACTTTGGATGACGGCGATGCAGAAAGGGTTGAAAAATTAAAACCACAGAGGAAACGGAGGACACAGGGGCTGAAGCCCACTAATCTCACGCGCCTTACGCGGCCCTAGAAGGGCCGCTCTTCCACGGTGCCTTTACAATGGCTCATCTCAATGACTGACTTCACTACGATTTCTGAGCTGGGGCAGCGCTTGCGGCGGAGAGAAGTTTCTCCGGTGGAGGTTGCGCGCGAGTGTTTGGCGCGCATAGAGAAGCTGAACCCTGCGCTGAACGCTTTCATTACGGTGATGGCGGAGTCGGCGCTGGCGGAGGCGCGGAGGGCTGAGGCGGAGCTTTTGCGCGGGGAGTGGCGCGGGGCGCTGCATGGAGTTCCGATGGCGTTGAAGGATCTGATCGACGTGGCGGGAGTTCGTACGACGGCGGGTAGCGCGTACTACAAGGATCGCGTTGCGGATCACGATGCGGAAGTGGTGCGGCGGCTGCGGGAGGCTGGGGCGGTTATCGTCGGGAAAAATAATTTGCATGAGTTCGCTTACGGCGGGAGTTCGTTGGTCAGTCATTTCGGGGATGTGCACAATCCGTGGGATCTGGGGCGCATGGCGGGAGGATCGTCGGGAGGGTCGGCTGCGGCCGTGACTGCCGGGCTGGCTTATGCCGCGATTGGGACTGACACGGCGGGGTCGATTCGCGAACCGGCGTCGCTGTGCGGCTGCGTGGGGCTGAAACCGACGTACGGACGCGTGTCGAGCCGGGGAGTGATTCCGCTGTCGCGGTCGCTGGATCATGTTGGGCCGCTGGCCGCGACGGTGGAGGATGCGGCGGTCGTGCTGTTAGCCATTGCGGGATACGATTCGGCGGACGTTACTTCGGCGGATGTTCCGGTGACGGATTATGTTTTCGCGCTGCGCGAGGGTGCAAAGGGAATGCGGGTGGGCGTGGTGCGGGGATATTTTTTTGACGATCTTGACGCGGAAGTGGCTTCGGCGATGGAACATGCGCTGCGGGGGATTCAAAGCCTCGGCGCGGAGTTGAGGGAAGTGCGGTTTGGCGAGAATGACGTGCCGACGGACCGCACGTTGCAGGCGGCCGAGTCTTATGCGTTTCACGCCGAGAACGTGGCGAAGAGCCCGGAACTTTATCAGGCTGAGACGGTGCGGCGCATCCGGAATGGCGACGCGGTCACGGCGGCGGAGTACATCCAGCGGCGCCGCGAGTTGGAGGAAGCTCGGCGCGGCATTTGTGCGGTGTTCGCCGATGTCGATGTGCTGGTCACGCCGACGACGCCGACCGCGGCACCGGCGATTGCGGAGTTGAAGGCGGATCCGGATGCGCTGCGTCCGGCGGAGCTGAAGCTGCTGCGGAATACTCGGCCGTTCAATGTGTGGGGATTGCCGGCGATCTCAGTGCCTTGCGGATTTACGGAGAGCGGGTTGCCCATCGGGCTGCAGATTGCGGGGCCGCATTGGCGGGAGGATTTGGTGTTGCGGTTGGCGCATGCTTACGAGCAGGCGACGGCGTGGCATGGGCGGCGGTGCGGGGTGGAGTGAGGCAGGCTGAGAGTTCCTGGTCGACATGATCTAGGCTAACTCGTTAGCGGTAGTTATCGCTCTGGCGCGGCTGCGGTGTCTATTCAGGTGTATGAAGCACTTAATGCGTGTGGCACGATGGCTGCTGATTGCATTCAGTTTGGGCGTGGTTGCTCTCTTCGCAGCTCATCGCGTCCTCCGTCCGAACCCCGAACTCGCTGCTTCCGAGCAGTACCATGTGTTGTCGGCGTACATTGAGCCGAACCTCACTGGGGAGTCTCACGATTTGGGCGACCGCAACGGGCTGGTCGTAATAGACGGACGAACGACATTTTCAGAGCACTCGCTTAATTCAAACAAGTTCAGGCAGTACATGTCGCTCGTTGCGAGCACGGGCCACGCGAGGGCGACCATCCGCCAGTTGCGCCGTTCCCTAGTGTTTGAGTTTTGGGCGGCTAACCTGCGCGACGTGACCTTGGAGCAGAGGTTTGAGTTGCCCGCACGCTACGAAGTCGCCACCGAACAAGAGATGAAACTCTATCCATCGAAGGCGTTCTTTGCGAGATTTCCATCCAGCTACGGAGCATTGACGTTCTCGCGCGTCGCCTTCAATCGCGACTTGACCGAGGCGTTGTTCTACACCGAACACCTGTGTGGATTGTGCGGTGAAGGGAAATTTGTCTATATGCGGAAAACAGGCGGCAAATGGGTTGTGGCCGACACCGTCTCGACGTGGATTTCGTGATCCGGCGATTGAATCGCGATTAACACTGATCCACCTGGCTAACTGCACGCCTCAGTCCACCGTGCGCACATCATCCGGCATGACCAGCACGAACTCGCATTTGCCGGTGGCGATGGCGCAGGAGAGCGTGCCGCGGCGGAAGACCTTGACCGGAGTGTCGTCGGGGAAGGTGAGATGGTAGTCGGCGGTGCGGAGCGCGTCGGTGAGCGACTTCAGCTTTTCGTCTCCGCTGACAAACTTGACCGAGTCGACTTTCGCGGGCGAGCCTCCGCCACCACTCAACAGGATGAAGAAATCGGCGTTGCTGGTTTGGTGGGCCTTGCCCAGGTCAATGGTGCTGAGATGCTGGAGCTCTTCTTTGTAGCGGGCTACGGCGGCGTCGACCTTGGCGTCGCCTCCTGCCAAAGAGGCTAGCCGGCCACGGGTTTCGGGAGTGGGGCGCAGTCCATTCAGCGACAGCGCGTAGGTGCGCAGGGCGCGATCTTTGTCTCCGCGCTTCTGGTAAATCTGGCCGAGATGGTCGCCGACTTCGCCGTGGTGACCGAGTTCCCAGGCGGCGGCGACATATTTTTGGGCTTTGTCGAGATTGCCTTCCGCGAAATGAACCCAGCCCAGCGTGTCCCAGTAGGCGACCAGTGATGAAACCAGGGGCAATTCTCTGTTCGAGAGGCGATCGAGCGAAACGTTGCGCAGCGCGGCAGCCGTGGCCGACACGGCGGACTCGGCGTACTGCTGGGCGCGGTCGAGATGAGAATTTTTCAGCGAGAGCTGGTAGGCGATGTTGTTCCAGACTATCGGCGTGGCGGCGAGTTCGACGGCGTGATCGAAAGTGGCTAGCGCTTTGTCGTCCTGGCCAAGATTGAGGTAGGCGTCGCCCAGGCTCACCTGCAACTCGGCGGCGGGTTCGGTCGAGCCATCGGGGGCGCTGTCGGGAGTGACCGCCGCTGCTTTTTCCAGTTCGGCGACGGCGAGATCGTATTTGTGCCACTCGGAGTACATCTGGCCCAGGTTGGCGTGGGCGAACTTGTCGAGCGGATTGTTCTCGAGTTGTTTGTTGAAGGCCTTGACCGCGTCCTCGTACTTGCGATCGTTCCAATAGACGCGGCCGAGGTTGTTGTAGGCGTACTGATCGTAGGGATTGACCTCAAGCTGCTTCTGAAAGGCTGCGATGGCCTGCTCGTTCTGGCGCTGCGCGAGATAAATGAGGCCGAGATTGTTCCAGGCGATTTTGCTTTTGGGATCCACTTCCGTCGCGCGCTTCAGGAGCACGAGGGCCACCGGCAGGTTGCCACTGTCCGCAGCAGCGCGGGCGCTGTCGATCAGATCGTCGGCCTTCATGTCAGGAGGAGGAACCGGAGCTCCGGCTCCCGAGGTTTCAATGGACAACTGCTGAGCTAGGTCGGCGCCCACGGCGCGACGGAAGGATTCGTAATCCTCGGCGCGGGCGACGGGGAGTTCGTCCTGACGCAGCGTCAGCTTGCGGCCGGCGGTGAAGACGCCGCCGTCAATCTTGTACGTGGCCAAATACTCCGCGTAGTCGCGTTTCAGCGAGAAGGCCAGCGGAGCGTGGGCGGTGTACTTGGCGGGCAGTTCCAGCGAGATGTTGTACGAGTACTCCGCCTTCGGGCCGAGTTTGAGGGGATCGGCGTCGGCGTCGGCGTCGTCGGTATCGACGTCGGGCAAATTGAACTGCACCAGCGGCAAAGTGATTTCAGATTTCTTCTTCGACCAGTCGAGGAAGTTCACCTTGGCAACGTCATAGGAAAGGGTGAACGACTCGCGGGTTGCCGCGGGATCGCTGACCTTAAGGTTGGTGACGTCGCCGCCCATGCTGGCATTAATGTTCTCGACGACGCGCTGCCAGTTGGCCTCAGGCACGCGGCGAAACACCGAACGCAGCAGCAATTCTTCGTCGCCGCGAAATTCGTAGTGCACATGGGCTTCGAGCTTGCCGATGTCGTTAATCTTTCCCGTGATCTGCGAGACTTCGGAATCGGGCATGGGTGTGTCGGCGGGCGTCTCCTCAAGATGCGGCGCCACGGATGAAGGCGGATTGACGGGAGGAATCACGAGCGCCTGCTTGTGGCGCAACGTGTAGGCCAGCAGGCGGAAGGGACCGACTTCGGCGGTCGTATCCATCCAGATTTCTTCTTTTGTGCCGCGCGGATTCGTGCCCTGACCCATGGGGAGCATGGTGATGACGTGGTCGAACTGCGAAGGCGAGGGCACGTCGGGATCGAGCTTGCGGCTGGAATTGATGAGCACGGAATCGGCGTGCAGGCCTTCGGCCTCGAGCAACGAAGCCAGCAGGGTGTGCTTGTCTTTGCAGTCGCCGTACTGGTCGTGGAGCACGTCGGAAGCGGCGTGCGGCTGGTAGCGGCCGACTCCCAGCGACAGGCTCACATAGCGAAAGTTTTTCGCGACGAAATCGTAAAGCGCCTCGGTCTTTTCCAGATCGGTGTTCAGGCCCTTGGTCAGTTCCTGCGCTTTGGCGCGAACTTCGGGCGTGGGGGCGCGGCGGTCTTTTTCCAGGTCGGCATACCAGCGGCCGATCTGCTCCCAGGTTTCGAAGGTCGTCATTTGAACATCGGGGCGGTCATCTTCGGGACGATGCTTTTTTTTCTTCTTGTCTTTTTCCTCTTTGGCTTTGGCGGAATCGTCTTCGCGTTCGAGATGCGAAGTCGACCAGTGATACACGCGGCGGCCGTTGGCTTCGGTGATGGTGGGATCCATCCCCGGCTTGCACTTGAGCTTCAGGGAGCGGCCTGCGGGCACGTCGACGTCGAGGGTTTCGTCGAGGTCGATGTTGGTCTTGTCGAATTCGTATTCCGTCCAAAACTGCCCGGCGGCGAGCGGCGTGTGGATGACCGTGACCATGTTGTACTCGAGCACCTCGCCGGGACGGAGGCCGGGAACGGTGATGTGCTTCTGGCGGTAATCGGTGTAGACGGGGGCCTCGCGCTCGATGGGAGCGCTCAGATCCTGCACGGCATCGTCGCCGGCTTTGACCACGCTGCCGTCCTGCTTGAGGACGCGCACGTAGGGAATCTCGACGCGTTCGTTAGCGGAGTTGTAGCCCTCCTGCAGTTGTCCCCACTGCTGGACGCCGGCTTCGCTTTGCACGCGAATGCGGGCGATGACCTCTTTGCGGCCGGTGCCATCGGCCTCAAAGCGGTAGCGCGAGTGCATCTGCTCGATCACAAAAGACTCCTGCGCGTAGTCGGGACTCTTGGCTTCGAGCTTGACCGAGTCCGCAGCCTTTTCGGCCGCCGCGGCTGGCGTGGTGCCGGGCTTGGGCAATTGGGCTGGGACGACTTCACTCTTGGACTGAGGAGCGGAGGGCGACGCCGCTGGGGTGGGTTGCTGAGAACTTGCGACGGCGGTGAGCAGGCAAGCCGTAAGAAGAGTAAGGCAACGATTGCGCATAGATGTTTAGGAGAACCTAGTCATTATCCCATGTAGAGGAGGGTGTGCGGGGGCGGGCGGGGAGGGCAATTGGAAGGAGGTCGAGTCGATCGAAAGCGTCGAAGGTCAACTTGGCGGAGAAATCGGGGTAAATCGCGCCAGAAGCCGCGGAAGGTTTTTCATGTTATGCAAATGTCTTTGAATTGTAATATCGTGATTGCAGTCACATTTTTGTGCTGCGAGGGCGCCAATCCGGGGTAAAATCGCGCTCAGATATTCCTGCCTCGCCATGATGCGAGGCGGGCGTGACGCATAACGTCCTTGCGCCACGATCTTTCCGTCGGAGGTTCTTTGCATGGAAGATCGGGCCCCAGTCGTCTCCTCTTTGGATACCGAGCAGTCCTCCACTACTACGACGTCCGCCATCCGGCAGCGTGAAGGCCGCGGGGCGTGGGTTCTGACCGCGTACGGTATTTCCGGGCTGGCCTTGTTCGGAGTACTGGCCTACTTTTTCTCGGACTTCATCTCGCATTAGTCCGGGCCCGCAGTGGCGAACGGGCGTGCGCGCCCGCGGAATGCGGGGGAAGTGTACCTGCTTTTTCAGAGTTGTTCATGAACCGCGCCAGGCATCTTGCCTTCTTCTTCTGGCCCTCGCTCTCTGGTGTCCCGGCTCTGGTGTCCCAGCGCTCTCCATCGAACGTGCTACAATTGGCGGCCTTAGCTTATAACTTCGGCATCCGGCACCGACCCCACGCACGGAATTACGAAACACGCGGAAGAAATCTGTGGCCAAGACTCCCACACCCAGCCCGACGCCGATCACCTACGCTGATGCCGGCGTGGACATCAGCCGCGCCAACCGCACCAAGCAGCGCATCAAGTACCTGGCGCACAAAACTTTTACCCGGGGGGTGCTGAGCGAGATTGGCGGCTTTGGCGGGCTGTTTGCGGTGGACAAAACGAAGTACACCGACCCGGTGCTGGTGTCGAGTGTCGACGGCGTGGGCACTAAATTGAAGATCGCTTTTGAGATGGACCTGCACTCGACCGTGGGCGCCGACCTGGTGAACCACTGTGTGAATGACATTGCGGTGCAGGGAGCGGCGCCGCTGTTTTTCATGGACTACCTGGCCACGGGCACGCTCGATCCGTCGATTGCGGAAAAAGTTGTGGAAGGCATTGCCGACGCCTGCAAACACAACGGCTGCGCGCTGATTGGCGGCGAGACCGCCGAGATGCCGGGCTTTTATCCCGATGGCGAATACGATCTGGCGGGCTTCATTGTAGGCGTGGTGGAGCGCGAGAAAATTATCACCGGGAAAGATGTGCAGATCGGCGACATCATTCTGGGCCTGCCGTCGAATGGGCTGCATACGAACGGATATTCGCTGGCGCGCAAGCTGCTGTTTGAAGTGGCGCATTATTCGGCGGATACCTACGTCAACGAAATCAAGAACAAAGTCGGCAACGAATTGATGCGGACGCACAAGAGCTACTGGCCCGCGCTGCGTAAGTTGATTGATGGCCAATGCGTTGCGGCTTTGGCGCATATTACTGGCGGAGGCATTACGGAAAATCTGCCGAGAGTGCTGCCGCGGGGAACGGCCGCGGTCATTGAGATGGGGACGTGGCCGGTGCTGCCGATCTTCGAGCACTTGCAGCAGCTGGGAAATGTGCCGCAGGATGAGATGCTGCGGACGTTCAATATGGGGCTGGGCATGCTGCTGGTGGTGCCGTCGGCGAAATTCAAGAAAGCGCAGTCCGTGCTGGAACGTGTGGGCGAGAAAGCTTACACGATTGGCCGCATCGTGAAGGGCGAGCGCAAGGTCACCTACAGCTAGGGAGTGCTTTCACCACGGAGGCACCGAGACACCAAGAAAATCTTTTTTCTGACTCTTCGATTCCAACCTATCGCTTCTTAGATTTCATTCTGCCAGTCTTCTCCGTGACTCCGTGTCTCCGTGGTGAATTATGATGTTCCCTGAATGAAATCCCTGGGCATACTTCTTTCCGGGCGCGGGTCGAATTTTGTGGCCATCGCCGACAGTATCGATGCGGGCCGCATTGCCGACGCGCGGATTGCGGTAGTTATTTCGAACAAGGCCGACGCGCCGGGGATCGCGACCGCCCGCGGGCGCGGGCTGAATGCGCTGGTGATTCCTTCCAAGGGCAGGGCACGCGAGGAGCACGACCGCGAAGTGGTCGCGGCGCTGAAGCAGAATGGAGTTGATCTGGTCTGCCTTGCCGGATACATGCGGCTGCTGTCGCCGTGGTTCGTGCAGCAGTTTCCGCGGCGGATTCTGAATATACATCCATCGCTGTTGCCGGCGTTTCCGGGCTTGGAGGCGCAGGAGCAGGCGTTTGCGTACGGCGTGAAAGTCTCCGGGTGCACCGTGCATTTTGTGGATGAAGAACTGGACCACGGGGCGATCATCGTGCAGAAGGCGGTGCCGGTGCTCGATGGCGACGATGAGCACACCCTGGCGGCGCGGATTCTGGCGCAGGAACATGTCGCTTACACGGAAGCGATCAACGTCGTGCTCGGCGAGGGATTCGAAATCGCAGGACGCCGGCTGCGGATGAAGAAGATCAGGAAGAAATAGCCGTCGCTTTTGCGGTTGCTCACGTTCATAGGAACCTAAAAGCACTGTCATCCTGAGCAACGCGAAGGACCAATGCACTCCAGGCCAGTTGCATAGGTCCCCTTCGACTTCGCTCAGGGCAGGCTTTTGCGACAAAGAACGTCGCTCAGGATGACAAGGGCAGTGCCGCAGCCAAATGATCACAAGCGCTGTGTGTCTGCTAAATTTCGAGCCAACATTCTCGTGTCCGGATTCCGTCTTCGGCGGCGCATTCTCTTATAATGTCCTTTAATGTCCTTCCTCATGACAAACTTCGCGCCTGTCGACGAACAACTTACCTACATCAAGAAGGGCGCCGCGGAGATTATTCGCGAGGCCGATTTGCGCGCCAAGCTGGAGAAGTCGCGGGCTACTGGGAAGCCGCTGCGCGTGAAGCTCGGGATGGACCCGACCGCTCCCGACTTGCATCTGGGGCATACCGTGGTGCTGCGCAAGCTGAAGCATTTTCAGGATCTGGGGCACACGGCCATTTTTCTGATCGGCGATTTTACAGGAATGATCGGCGACCCGACGGGACGGTCGGCGACGCGGCCTCCGCTGAGCCGCGAACAAGTCGAGCAGAACGCGGAGACGTATAAGGCGCAGGTTTTCAAGATTCTCGATCCGCAGAAAACAGTGATTGATTTCAACCGGCGCTGGATGGGCGCGTTCACGCCTGACGATTTCGTGCGGCTGATGTCGAAGTACACGGTGTCGCAGTTGCTGGAGCGCGAGGAGTTTCATAAGCGCTTTCAGGAAGAGAAACCGATCTCGGTGCACGAGCTGCTGTATTCGCTGGTGCAGGGATATGACTCTGTGGCTTTGGAGTCTGATGTCGAACTGGGCGGCACGGACCAGAAATTCAACTTGCTGGTGGGGCGCGAACTGCAACGGGCTTACGGCCAGGAGTCGCAGGTGGCGTTGACCACGCCGATTCTGGAAGGGCTCGACGGCGTGCAGAAAATGTCGAAGTCGCTGGGCAACGCGATCGGCATTCACGAGCCGCCGCTGGAAATGTATGGCAAGTTGATGAGCATCTCCGACGAGATGATGTGGCGATATTACGAGTTGCTGACGGATGTGCAGATCGCCGAGATCGAGAAGATGAAGAGCGAGATGCATCCCATGGCGGCGAAGAAAGAGCTGGCGCGGAGGATTGTGGCGGATTTTCATTCGGCGGAGGCCGCGGCGAAGGCGGGAGAGGACTGGGCGAAGCAGTTTCAGAAGGATGAAGTGCCGGAAAGTGCGGAGGAGATTGCGGTTCACGTCGACGAGATCGGCGGATCGGTCGACGAAAGTTCACGGGCGGGGATTCGGCTCGATCGTCTTTTGGTAAAGTGCGGGCTTGCGACGTCTGCTACAGATGCCTCCAGGAAGCTGAAGCAAGGCTCTGTCAGAATTGAGAACGAAGTAACAAAGGAGCCGCGAATCGTAGTGGCAGGCCCGCCGCCGGTCAAATTGACTTTGAGAGTGGGCAAGCAGGTGAGAGTGGCCGTGATCAGTTGGTAGTGTCGAATCCGGGGCTCCCGGGTTCTCCGAGGATTCACCATTTGAAACCGAAATTTGTGGCGCTACTGGCCGCCCTGGCGTTGTGCTTTTGCGTCGCCGCTTCAGCGCAGGTTTCTGCCGGGCAGATCGACGCCGTCTTCGCTTCGCTGAAATCTGGCAACGCTCCGGGCGCGGCCGTGCTTGTGGTTCACAACGGCAAGGCGGTGTTTCGGCGGGGATACGGCGTCGCCGATCTGCGGACACTTGCTCCGATCGGCGCGCAAACGAATTTTCGGCTGGCGTCGTTCACCAAGCAGTTCACGGCGGCGTGCATTATGCTGCTGGCGCGCGATGGCAAGCTGCGGTATGACGACCACCTGACCGACTTCTTTCCTGAATTTCCCGCCTACGGGAAATCCATTACCGTTCGTAATCTCCTCAACCACACTTCCGGGCTGCCGGACTACGAAGAACTGCTGATGAAGCAGTATCCTGACACGCCGCCAGAAAAAATTCCGCAGATTCTCGACGCGGGCGTGCTGAAGTTGCTTGAACAGCAGAGCAGCGGAAAATTTACGCCGGGCTCGCAGTGGGAGTACAGCAACTCGGGTTATGCGGTGCTGGCGATGATTGTGGAAAAAGTCTCAGGGAAAAACTTCGGGCACTTTCTGCAGGAAAGAATTTTCACTCCTCTGCAGATGAAGAACACGCTGGCTTACGAAAAGGGCAAGAACGACGTTCCACACCGCGCGTACGGCCACAGTAAAGAAAAAGACGGCTGGCGGCAGACCGATCAGAGTCCGACGTCGGCGGTGCTGGGCGACGGCGGGATATATTCTTCGCTCGATGATCTGGAGAAATGGGACCGGGCGCTGCGCGAGCACACGCTGCTGAGCGCGGCGGAAATGCAGCCGGCGCTGACGCCGGTGCAGGCCGCGGGCGGGCCGGCGAAATTTCCTGAGGGGCGGGCCGTGAGCTACGGCTTCGGATGGTTTCTCGACCCGTACCGGGGACACAAACGGATGTCGCATGATGGCGAGACGATCGGGTTCCGGACTACGATCCAGCGCTTTCCCGACGATCAGTTGACGATCATCGTGCTGGCCAACCGCGTGGACGTTGATCCTGAGGAACTTGCACTGAAGGTTGCCAACCTGTATCTGGGAAGCAAGCCGTAGAAAACATGTCGTCGGACACGGAGCGCGGCGCGGACTCCACATAGACCGATCATAGGCTGATCGTCATAGGCTGATCATGCGGCCCTGATTCTGCTACTCTCTCCCCGCACATGCGCGCGGCTGCCATTCTCGGGCTGGGATGTTCTGCGAGAGACCTGCGGCCGTTTCAGTCTAACGAAGGGCCTATCACCGACAAGATCGAATGGCGCTTAGGCATGCCGGCATCGGGCGACGACGCCGATGTGGTCTTTCTGTTCGGCGGGGATGGGACGGTTCA
>Ga0181532_10003799_pt1 | contig 13488 bp, 11 predicted proteins | sample PEATcosm2014_Bin_33_FD_119768 | JGI IMG/M metagenome (GOLD analysis project Ga0181532, IMG submission 119768) | Peatland microbial communities from MTU Mesocosm Facility, Houghton, MI, USA - PEATcosm2014_Bin11_30_metaG | ecosystem: Environmental > Terrestrial > Soil > Wetlands > Peat | place...
AAGATTCTGGTCAAACAATAGCTTCATGCGGCGGTCAGGACACCGCGCTCCCGATCCGCCGCGTAGGACAGGCACGCGCGGATGTCCGCCTCGGTGAGTTCGGGGTAGTCACTGAGGATTTCCTCGTGGGACATTCCGGCCGCGAGCCAGCCGAGGACATCCGCCACGGTAATACGCATGTGGCGAACGCAAGGCCGCCCGCCACGCTTGCCCGGCTCTAAGGTAATAGTGCCCTGCCACGTCATATCTATAGAGTAGCCCGTGAGTCCCACGGGAACAAGCAGAGGCCAGGAGGCTGCGGGACTTTTGCGTGACCCTGTTGTGCTTTACTATGCTCTATGGTGCCAATTGCAACGGGCGCCACGCGGTAAGTTGTTGAAAAGACTTAGGCTATCTTCTGACTGTGGGCACTCATTATGCCGAGGCCGAGGGTTCGAGTCCCTCTCTCACCACCAAATATGCCTGAAAAATAGGCATTTACGCAAGAGCGTTTCTACCGTTAGATTCGCTACTTTCTAGTGTGCCGGTTTTTGTGCCACCCACCGCTGGCCTTCTCCGCAGCAGCGGCTAGATGCTCCGGCGCCAGGTGCGCGTATTTCTGCACCATGCTGTAGCTCTTCCAGCCACCGAGTTGCATCAGTTCCGGTAACGTCACACCGTTTTGAACGGCCCACGACGCGAAGGTGTGGCGCAGGTCATGCCAACGCAGCGGCGCGAGGTTCGCAGCCTTCACGGCCTCTTGAAACGCATGCGTGTTGCAGTCATCGATCGGCTTGCCGTTCCATTGAAAGACCCAAGCGCCCTCGGGATTGAGTTTCTTGAGCTTGCGCAAAAGTCTGATCGCTTTACGAGAAAGCGGGATGCCATGTGGGATTCCTGTCTTCATCTGTTCGCCGGGTATCCAGAGCCGGCGATTCTTCATATCGACTCGATCCCAGGTGAGCGCCGTCATGGATCGCATTCGAAGGCCCGTGATCACCGCGAATCGCGCGGCGAGCGCCAAGTGTTCGGGCAGCTTTTCGCAGAGCCTTTCAAACTCGGGTTCGGTTAACCAGCGAGCTTCCGGTGCTCTCTGTCGATACATCGATACCTTTGGCGCCGACGCGAGCACTTGCCAGTCGTTGACGCACTTGCGCAGCAAGGCGCGCAGCAACGCCATGTAACGGTCGGCTGTCGATTTCGAGGTTTCTTCGGCTTTCAGCGCACGCAAATGTTCGACAACGGGGCGCGTAATATCCTGAACCGTTCGGCGCTTAAGGTGCTGGTCGAGCCACGACAGGATTGCTTCGTCTTTGGCTTTTGTTCTTTTGCGTGTTTCGTGGAGCCAACGCTTACGGGCGTCAGACCATGAGTAGGGAGGCTTCTCGCCGAATTTGACTTGGCGCCAGACGCTATCGCGCGCATGTCGCTCGAGTTCCTCAGCTTGCTCGCGATCCTCGGTACCGCTCGAGGCCCGCACTTCGCGGCCGTCGAGTTGAAAACGGATCCACCAGTAGGGCGAGTTGGCGCGGCGGTAGAGGGACATGGTGGATTCTTGGGATACAAGTTCCGAGGGCTTGAACAGGCCCGAGATATGATGCCCTCAGACAAGGCTCAAGTCACAATGTATTGACAATGTCGGTACAGCCGCGTAAGTTAGATAATCAGGAGATTCTATGGCGCAACCGGCAAGAAAGGACGATGTCATTCAGATTCGGACATCCGCTGAGACAAAGGCGGTCCTCAACCGTGCGGCAGCTCTGCGCGGTCAGAAGCTCTCCGAATTCATGCTGGACAGCGCGCGGCGTCAGGCGGAAGAGGCGATCTTGGATCAACGGACCTTTTTTCTGGACGCCAAGGCGCACGAGAAATTTCTTGCCTTACTAGACGCACCTACCAGGCCGAGCAAAGGTCTGAAGGCGTTAATGGCGCGCAAGCCTGCGTGGGGAAGATAAATGCGAGGCGGCGGCATGTTCCGCTGAGCGCCGCCTGTGAGTCAGAGTCTCATCGTGGCCCCAGAGCGCCTGCACGCGCAGCACGATGTCTCGCGCTTCGATAATGGCAAGCATCCCTCTCTGGACGCTTGGCTCAAGAATCGTGCGCTCGGGAGCGAAGGATTGTCCGCGAGGACCTATGTCGTCTGCCCACGCGATACGCCGCAACGAGTGATCGGTTACTACTCGATATCGACTGCCATGGAACAGCGGCTATCCTTACCGACCGCGAAGATCCGCCGAGCGATGCCTGATCAAGTGCCACTGTTACTCATCGGTCGGCTGGCTGTCGATCGAGAGTATCAAGGCAAGGGGCTGGGGGCGGACCTGTTGCACAACGGCGTGAGGCGATGTCTCGAGGTGTCCGAGATCGCCGGGGTACGAGCGATTATCACCCACGCCATTGATGACGACGCTGTTCGATTCTATCAACGGTACGGCTTCGTTCTTTCTCCCCTCGGCGAACGAGTCATGGTTCTGCCAATCGAGGCGGCGAGGGCGGCAGTCTAAATCGAAGGTCTGCAGCATCAACCCGACATCAATCGGCCCTACGACGAGCGCGTGGTTTCGAAACATCTCGCCGAAAATGCGGAATTGCGACGTTTCGGCTTTCGCAGCAAATTCTGGCGATCAAAATCCAGTGCCGTCATGAAAGAAAGACGACAAGTGCCGGCGCGTTCAGCAGACCTGCCCCGGTCTCCGCTATCCTCATCGAGCAGCGTGCCGCCGTTGGGCGCGTTCGTCATTATCCATGCTCAGTTCAGCCCGACAGTCGCGTTGCGGCGGTTCAGAAGGCCACTTTCACGCTGGCGGCGTAGTAATCGCGGTCGCGCAACGGATCCCAGCCGGCCGAATGGCTGTAGGTCACGGCGCTCAGTTGCGCGCTCCAGTGCTTTGCAAACTCGCCGATCAGGCTCGTCTGCACGATGCGGCGGCCCGAGTTGAACTGGCCGTCGGCCGAGTAGCCGCTGACATCCGCCGAATAGAAGATCGTGGGCTTCAACGTCAGGCTTGTGCCCCAGACGTTTGAATATGCGAGCTGGCTGCGCAGCCGGTAGCCGATCGACCATGGGGTTACGAAACCCTGGCTCTCGCACCCCGCCTGGCCGACCGCGTTCAGGATCGGACAGGTGCCGTTCTGAGTCAGCAGATTTCCGAGCCCGCCCAAAGCTCCAGGCAAGCTGGTATAGGCGCTGAGGTTGTACGAAGCGGCGTTCGCGGTGCCGAACACGTAGCCCCGTCCGTAGCGCACGTTGTCGGCCGTGTCGGCGGGCACGTCGGCGTGCTGAAAGCCGATCTCGCCGGCCAGCGTCGTGAGCTCGGCGCCGAGGAAACCGGCAAAGCTCCTGGCGGCGTTCAGCTGCAACTGGAACTTGTGGACGTCGTTGTAGCCCGACACCACGGCGCCGTTGGGCGCGGCGGCAAAGCTCGGCCCCAGCGGGCCTTCGTTGGCATGCATCAGCCCTGCGATCACCTTGGCGGCCGCCGTCGGGACGCCCTGTGCGTGCAGCAGCGCGGTCAGAATGGCCGGGTTGGCCGAATATACATAGGCGGCCAGCAGGTCTCCGCCGGCGAGCTGCACGGGAGCGTTGGGCATGTAGGTAAGTTCCGAGCCCAACTTCCAGCCGGCCATCTTGGTCGACGTGCTGACGCCGAAGATGCCGAGATCCTTCGGATACTCCCAGAAGAGATAGCTCTGCGCGCCGGCGGCGCCGAGCGCCGGGGTGGTGGCGGGGAACGGAGAATTGCCTTTGATCGCGCTCAGGATCGGGTTGCGGCTGTCGATGCTCATCGCGTAGAGGCCGACATCGGTCGCGATCGCCGTGAGCGGCCAGTGCATCGCAAGGCCGCCCTGATTCGTGTTGGGCGGCATCAGTGTGTCTGCGGCCGGGGCATACAGGCCCGCGGCCACACCGCCCGCGTCGCCGGCGGCTTTGGTCGGTTGGATGAGGCCGGCGGCGCAAGCGTTTTGGGTATTCGGGCCGACACTCGCGTCCACCGTGAGGAAGTAGGTGCCGCAGCCCGGGTAGACGTTGTCCTGGAACTGGAACTGATAGAAGGCCTCGAGCGTTTTGCCTTGACCGAGGTCGAGCTTGCCCGACAGCATGCCTTGCGGCAGTTGGATGTCGGTCCGGTCCAGACCGGGTTCGTGGATCGCGTTGAAGTTCAGCGCATTGATCTGATTCAAGCCCTGGATGAACAGCTCATTGCCCCAATTCAGTACGTGCCGGCCGAGCGTCAGTTTCAGGTTCCCCGCGGAGGTGTCGAAGTTGTCGTACACATAGGCGTTCATCAACGCCACGTTGGAGAATTTCGCGAAGGTTTCGAATCCTCTGTCATTGAGTGGCGTGCCGGCCTGGTAGCGGTTTTCGAAGCTGCCGTGCAGCACATCGCCGTCCTCGAGCGTGAAGTCCCTCCAGGCCCGCAGCCCCAGGGCGCCACCCATCGAGCCCATGTGCACGTCGATCTCACTGGACAGGTTCGCCAGTGTCGAGAACGGTTGCCACCGGGCGTAGTTGAGATCGCCGTCATCGGTGTTGCCTCCGGTCGCGCCATGGATGCCCTGCAGATTGGCGTTGTTTGGGTTCAGCAGCCGGGAATCCGGATTGTCTGCGCGTCGCGATTGTCCCAGCGACACGGCCGTGTTCCAGTCGACCTGCGCGCCATTTGCCAATGTGAAGTCCACCGCTTGTGCAGAGCCGGCACAAGCGAGCGCAATGACAGCGGCAATCCCGACGATTTCTCTCTTCGACATCGGCTTTCTCCTCCAGATAGGGGGCAAGAACGGATGGCCGAACAGTAGGGCTTCGAATTGGAATTCGCCCCCCCTGGGTCGGGGGGTTGCCGTTGCGGCATGCTCATCCGAAATGTGATGCGAGGCTCACGATCCGCAAAAACAATTGCCGGTATTCCGCCTCGGTGGCGGCATCGAAGCAGGGGTCCCGGTTGGCGGAAAAGGCGGCGTCGATGTCGGCCCAGTCCTCCGGTTTCAGATGGCGCTGGGCGGCCGGCAATATGACGCCTTCCTCGCGGCCGAGGTGCTCCCATACGAACGAGGCATAGTGGGAGACGCTCTCCTCGATCTCGGGGCCGACCTGCGCATTCGCGTCGAGACAGCGCTCGATCTGTGCGGCCAGCTCCGCAACCAGTTCGCGATCGCGCACGTGCTGGCGCTCGAGCTCGTCGAGCTCTGCATCCAGCGCGGAGGTGCGTTCGCGCAGCTTGCGGAACAGGAACCCTTCTTCCTTGGGGTGATGCAAGGCGACCGGGAAGTTCTGAATGTAGCGGACCGCCGCGCGCAGCGAGGCGGCGTCGGGCGCTGCGTGGTTGCGTCGCGCCGTCGCCAGCAGATGCATGGTTGCGTGCAGCACGGCCGCGAGCGAACGATGCTCGTTGCGGATGATGGCGATCGCACGCGCAGGTGCGGCGGGCTCTCTCGTCGCGCACACGAGCACCGGAATCGTCGACTCGGTCAGAACCTTCAAGGTTTGCGAGCCGAGCATCATTCCGATCTTGCTGCGGCGGCCGTGTGAGGCCATGAAGATCAGATCGCATCCGGCGTCGCGTGCGGCGGCGATGATCGCCGCGTGCGCCGTGTTGTTCGCGCAGCTCGCCGACGAGCACGGCACGCCATAGGCGCGGGCGGCGGACTCGGCCTTGGTCAGCAGTTCGCGCGCCCGCCCTTCGCAGGCGTAGACGCCGTCTTCGGGCGCCGCGACACGCGCCATCTCGGCCTGTCCAAACTGCGACGAGGCATGGTCCTGTATCGCGTGAAAGAAGGTGATGCGGGCGCCGAGCGCGCGCGCGAATTCAACGGCTTGCCCGATCGTGTCGACCGACAATTCCGTTCCGTCGATGGGAACCAGCAGGTGCCGATACATTGCAACTCCTCATGGGACCGAACCGCATCGATGCTACAAGGTCCGTCCCACAGGCGCCCCCCACATCGAGAGGGGGTTGGGGCGCGTGAGCGGCGCAGAATGGACAGTCGCGCCTCATGGGGCGCATGATTGATCAGCGGGGGGCGCACGTAGAATCGGACGCAACCCGGAATCCGGCCCGACAACGACGCGCCGCCGGCGCTTTCCCGAACCAGCTTGGCAACTTTCGCGAATCATCCCGCAGCAGAGTCGGTCTCCGAGCTCGTTTTGCAGGTCACCCCTCCGCGAGTGCCCAGGGATCTGTTGCTGCGGCCGCGGCTGCGCCTGGAAAACGCCGCGCTTCGGGATCGAGCCATCGTCATCGTGCAGGCGCCTCCCGGGTTCGGCAAAACCTCGCTGCTCGCGCAGTGGCGGCTCGAGCATCTCGGCCAAGGCGCGGTGGTCGGCTGGCTGTCGGCGCAGGCCGCAGACGGCGAGCAGCGTTTCTTGCAAAGCCTGGTGCTGTCGCTGCGCGTCGCGTCGGGGCGCCAACGCTTCGGGCGCACGCTGCTCGAGGGCGGCGCGCGCGGCGATCTGGCGGACATCACCGAATGGCTTGCCGAAATCGCACAGATGGCGTTCGATATCGTGCTCATCATCGATGCGGCCGATCGCCTGCCCGCGGCGTCGCGCGCGGCGCTGACCTACCTATGCCACAACGCGCCGGCGAACCTGCGCGTGATCGTCGCCGCGCGCAGCGGTTGCGACCTCGGCATGGCGGACCTGAAGGCGTATGGACAGTGCGCGGCCCTCGGCGCACACGAACTGCGCTTACGTTTCGAGGAGTCGATGGCGCTGATCCGCGCGCGGCTCGGCGCACGCCTCGACGCCGACGAAAGCGCGCGGCTGCATGACCTGACCGAGGGATGGCCGCTGGTGCTGCAGCTGGCGCTGACGGCCCTCGCGCGCGATCCTCAGCCGCAATCGGCGATCGCCGCGATCAACGCCCATTCCGGTGAGTTGCACGGGCACCTTTTGGACATGCTGTTGGCCAATCTCGATCCGGACGATGCCGGCTTCCTGGAGCGGATTGCGGTGGTGGACGAGTTGCATCCCGAGCTTTGCGAGGCTCTGGCGGGCAGCGGCGATGCGGCGCAGCGCCTCGCGCGGCTCGCGCGCGATACGCCGCTGTTTCTGTCGGGCGAAGGCAGCGAATGGATGCGCATGCACGCGCTCGCGCGCGATGCGCTGCGTGAGCGCGGCCGCCGCCGCGCGCCGGCCGAGCAGGCGGCGCTGCATGCGCGCGCGGCGCGCTGGTTCGCCGGGCGCGGCATGAACGAGGATGCGGCACGTCACGCGCTGGCCGCCGGAGAGAACGAGACGGCCTACGACCTTGCCGAGCGGTGCTTGTACGAAGGCATCCTCAAGCGCGGGCGCCAGAACGCGGTGCTCGAATGGCTCGAGTGCATGCCGCGCGCCGAACTGGACCGGCGCCCCCGACTACTGCTGGCCGCCGCCTGGGCGCTCGCCACCAGCGAGCGCCATGCCGAGGCCGAAAGTTTGGTCGCGCGCATCCTCGAGCACGCCGGGGATGACGCTGAATTGCGCTGCGAGTGTGCGCTGATCCGCAGCGGCGCAGCCGGTTTCGCCGACCAGCTCGACCGCTTCGCCGAATTGCACGATCCGTGGGCCAACGCGCCGCCGTTGCGCGATCCCAGGCTCCTGTACGTGCACGCCAACCGCAAAGCGTTCCGCGCCTTGTTCGATGGGAATCCTGCAGGAGCGCGCCTCTGCCAGCAACAGGCGCCGCGCACCGGTGCCGACGACGTATTTGGCTATGTGGCCCGCTGGGGCGAGTTCGTGACCGGGCTGTCCTATGTGTGGGAAGGCCAGGTGATCCTCGCCGAGGAGTTCCTTAGGCCGGCGCTCGAGACCACCGAATCCGATCTCGGGCGGCGCAATCCGTTCGCCTGCATGCTGGCCACCTTGCTGGCGACGGCAGTGTGGGAGCGCGACCGGCCCGCGGAAGCGGCGGCGATCCTCATCAACCGGCTCGATGTGGTCGGGCGCCATGGCGTGCCCGACGCGGTGCTGCTCGGCTATCGGACGGCGGCGCGCGTCGCCATGGCGGAGGGCGCCGAGCATCGCGCGCTCGCATTGCTCGAGGCCCTCTATGCGGTGGGCGCCAGCCGAGACCTGCCGCGCTTGTGCGTGGCGAGTCTCGCCGACCAGATTCGCATGAACGCGCGGCGCTTTCGCCCGGAAACCTGTCGGGCGTTGTGCGAGCAGATCGACGCGATCCTGGCGCGCCCCGACCTGCCCGCGGGACCCTTGTGGCGGCGACTGGCTGAGTCCCAGCAAGCGATCGCGCATGCGCACGCGGCGATCGCGGCACAGGATTGGCGTGCAGCGCTGATCCCGCTCGAACTGGCCGGACGCCTGGCCACGCGCTTGAACCTGGGTCGTTTGCGCCTGGAAGCCATGGGCCTGCGCGCGTTCGCGCGTCACCGGCTCGGTGAGGACAGCTCGGGCTTATTGCGCGAAGCCGCGGATTTGGCCCGCGCGTACGGACTTGCACGCTTGTTCGCCGATGCCAATCCGGCACTCGGGGACTGGGCCGAACGCGTTGCCGCTCGGCCTGTGCCCGGAAGCACCGGGACACCGGCGGGGCTCCCGCCGGGCGCCGCCCGCCCGCTGTCGGCGCCATCGCGCTCGCCGCTCAATTCGGCGGGCGCGGGGCCTCGCGCCGTGCCCAGCATGGCGCTGACCCCGAAGGAGCGCGAAGTGCTGACCTTGCTGGCGCGCAACCTTTCAAACAAGGAGATCGGGCGCGCGATGCAAGTCGGCGAAGAAACGATCAAATGGCACATGAAGAACCTGTTCGGCAAGATGTCGGCCGATACCCGCAAGCAGGTGGTGCGCCGCGCCCAGATGTTGGGACTGCTCGAAGAGGCGCACTGAGCCGACACCCCCCGGCCCCCCTCTATGCTGGGGGTGAATCGCCGCAGCCGCTTGCGTAAGCTCGGTCCCAGATCAGTCAGGGAGCGGAGACGGAACCATGACCCCCATGACCACCAAATCAGAAATCGCCGGCGCACCTGCCATGGTACGAGCCAGTACGTTGCCGACGTCGATCAAGGTCGAACCGCTGACCTGCGCGATCGGCGCGGAACTTGGCAACGTGGACTTAGGGGTTGCCTCGCGCGATCCGGCGCTGGTGGCCGAGATCCGGGCGCTACTGCTCCGGTACAAAGTATTGTTTTTCCGTGACCAGGACATCACGCGCGCCGAACATGTGGCCTTCGCCCGTCACTTCGGCGAGTTGGAGGGCCATCCGGTGGCAGGTAGCGATCCTGACCACCCGGGCCTGGTGCGAATTTACAAGACGCCGGACGCGCCGCTCGATCGGTATGAGAACGCCTGGCACACGGACGCCACATGGCGCGAGAAGCCTCCGTTCGGTTGCGTGCTGCGATGTGTCGAATGCCCTCCGGTGGGTGGCGACACGATGTGGGCCAACATGGCGCTGGCCTACGCGAACTTGCCGGATCACATCAAGACGCAGATCGCGGGCCTGCGCGCACGCCATAGCATCGAGGCAAGCTTCGGTGCCGCGATGCCGATCGAGAAGCGGCTGGCGTTGAAGGGGCAGTACCCCGACGCCGAACATCCGGTGGTGCGGACACATCCCGAAATCGGCGAGAAGATCTTGTTCGTGAACGCCTTCACCACGCACTTCACGAACTTCCATACGCCGGCCAATGTGCGTTTCGGCCAGGACGCCAATCCCGGCGCCAGCCTGCTGCTCAACTACCTCGTCAGTCAGGCTCAAATCCCGGAGTACCAGGTGCGCTGGCGCTGGCGCAAGAACAGCGTGGCGATGTGGGACAACCGCTGCACGCAGCACTACGCGGTGATGGACTATCCGCCCAGCCATCGCAAGATGGAACGCGCCGCGATCATCGGCGATACGCCGTTTTAGGGGCGCGCCCGGGATGGCATTGATTTTCCGGCGGCCGCAACGCCGCCTCGCTCAACTCTCATCGGAAGGAAACGCTTCATGAACTTCTTCGACGGCTCGCTGTTCCCGGAAAACCAAGAAAAGCTGGTCATCACTTGCGCCCCGTACGGGCCCGAATGGATGCCCGAGGATTTTCCGGAGGACATCCCGATCAGCATGCAAGAACACGTGCAAAAAGCGGTCGACTGCTACAACGCCGGTGCCACGGTGCTGCACGTGCACGTGCGCGAGGAAGACGGCAAGGGCTCCAAGCGCCTGTCGAAATTCAACGAGCTGCTCGCCGGTTTGCGTGCGGCGGTGCCCGACATGATCCTGCAGGTGGGGGGCTCGATTTCGTTTGCACCCGAAGGCGAAGGTGAGGTCGCCAAGTGGTTGTCGGACGACAAGCGGCACCTGCTGGCCGAACTCAAGCCGGCGCCCGACCAGGTGACGATCGCGATCAACACCAACCAGATGAACGTGGTCGAGCAGATGTGCCCGGCAGATGTCGCCGGCACCTCGATGGCCGAACCGGCGATGTATCGTGCCTATCGCGAAATGACCATCCCGGCCGGCCCGGAGTGGGTGGAAGAGCACATCAAGCGCCTGTCGGCCAAAGGCATCCAGACGCACTTCCAGCTCGCCAACATCACCCAGCTCGAGACCGTCGAGCGCATGATGCGCCGTGGCGTTTGCAACGTGCCGCTCATTCTGACCTGGGTGGCGATCGGCGGGGGCTTCGATCAGCCGAACATCTACAACCTCGCGAATTTCGTGCGGGCCGCGCCGGATGGCGCGGTGCTGACGCTCGAGACCTCGATGCTGAACGTGCTGCCGGTCAACATGATGGCGATCGCGATGGGCTTGCACGTGCGCTGCGGGATCGAGGACAACCTCTGGACGCAGGACCGCAAATCGATGATGAGCAGCGTCAGGCAGATCGAGCAGCTGGTGCGCATTTCGCGCGAATTCGGCCGCGACATCGCGAATGGAAAGGAAGCGCGCAAGATCTACCGGATCGGCGAGTTCTACAAGAGTGCCGACGAGACGCTGGCGCGCAACGGCTTTGCACCCAACCGCAAGGCCGGCCAACGCGGTTTACTGCAGCACGCCTGAGCGCAGCGATGTCCGAGGCAACCGTACTCATCGTGCCGGGCTTGCGCGACCAGGTCGCTGGGCACTGGCAGACCCTGCTCGGTGCGCGCCTGGCACGCGTGCGCGGCGTGCCGCCGATGGGCCGCGAGGATCTCGACTGCGCGGCACGGGTGCGCGCGATCGAGCGCGAGGCGCTGGCGGTCGACGGGCCGCTCGTCATCGTCGCACACAGCGGCGGCTGTGTGATGCTGGCGCATTGGGCTGCGCGAACGCGCCGCCCGGTGCTTGGCGCGCTGCTCGCGACGCCGCCCGATTTCGAGCAGCCGATGCCGGCCGGGTATCCGACGATCGAAGCCTTGTGCGAGGGCGGATGGCTGCCCGTGCCGCGATCCCGTCTGCCATTCCCGAGCATCGTAGCGGCAAGCCGCAACGATCCGCTGGGCCGTTTCGAGCGCGTGGCCGAGCTTGCGCGCGACTGGGGCAGCCGACTGGTGGATTTGGGCGACGTGGGCCATTTGAATCCGGCCTCCGGCTACGGCGAATGGCCGCGGGCCGAGGCCATCATCGACGAACTATCCGCCGCCGCCTGTGCGCGGCCGGCGTGATACCGACAAAACAGGAGACGAGTCCATGGCCCATGCAATCCGCATTCATGAAACCGGCGGCCCCGAGGTATTGAAGTTCGAGACCGTCGAGGTCGGTGCGCCCGGACCTGGTCAGGCGCGCGTGCGGCATACCTTCGTGGCCGTCAATTTCATCGACATCTACTTCCGCACCGGCCGCTATCCGCTGCCGTTGCCGAATGGACTGGGCTCGGACGCAGTGGGCGTGATCGAGGAAGTCGGCACCGGAGTGCACGACCTGAAAGCCGGCGATCGCGTCGGCTATCTGTTGGGACCGCAAGGCGCGTATTCGGACGTGCGCGTGATGCCGGCCGACGTGCTGATCCCGCTGCCCGACGACGTATCGGACCGCAGCGCCTCTACGTTGATGATGAAGGGCATGACGGCCCAGTACCTTTTCCGCCAGGTGTATCCGCTGCAGGCGGGCGACACGATCCTCTACCATGCGGCGGCTGGCGGCGTCGGCCTCATTGCCTGCCAATGGGCGCGCGCGATGGGGGTGACGATGATCGGCACGGTGAGCTCGGACGAAAAGGCGGCGATCGCCAAGGCCAACGGCTGCACTCATACGATCGTGACCACGCGCGAGAACATCGCCGAGCGCGTACGCGAGTTGACCGGCGGCAAAGGCGTGCCGGTCGTTTACGACTCGGTCGGCAAGGACACGCTGATGGTTTCGCTCGACAGCCTGGCACCGCGCGGCACGCTGGTCAGCAACGGCACGACCTCGGGTCCGGTGGTGATCGATACGACGCTGCTCGCGGTCAAAGGTTCTTTGTGGCTGACCCGGCCGGCGATGATGCACTACGCGGCGCCCCGCTCCCAGATGCTGGCGATGGCCGAGGAAGTCTTCGCGATGGTGCGAGCCGGCAAGATCGTCAGCGAGCCCCGGCAGTTCTTCCCGCTGGCCGACGCGAGCGAAGCGCATCGCGCACTCGAATCGCGCAAGACGATGGGCGCCACGGTGCTAGTGCCATGACCCCGGCGCCGGGTCCTCGCACGAGCCTCGGCCTGCATGACGCCGCCGGCGGCTACCTGATCGGCCGCGGGCAGGCCTGGTTCGCGTTCGCGATGACCTTCGCGCTGATGCTGTTCGACTACATCGACCGGCAGGTCATCGTGTCCGTGTTCCCGCACCTGAGGGCGGAATGGAGCCTGTCCGATAAGCAGCTTGGCTCGCTGGTGTCGGTCGTGTCGGTCACGGTCGCGCTCGCCGGCATTCCCATCGCGTTGCTGGCGGACCGGGGCAGCCGGGTCAGGAGCATCGTCGCGATGGCGGCGGTCTGGAGTCTGGCGAGCATCTCCTGCATGTTCACGCGCAGCTACGGCCTGTTGCTTGCCGCGCGCGGCGTGGTCGGTTTGGGCGAAGCGGGATACGGTTCAGTGGGAGCCGCGCTGATCGCGAGCCTGTTCCCCGAACGCATGCGCGGTGGGCTGATGGCCACCTTCTTCGCGGCCGCATCGATCGGCTCGGTCCTTGGTGTCGTGCTCGGGGGCGTGATCGCCGCGCGTTTCGGATGGCAGGCAGCGTTCGGCGTGGTCGGCGTTCCGGGCCTGGTGCTGGCGCTGGTCTACCTCAAGGTGCGCGACTACAAGACGGTGGCGCTCACGCCGTCGTTGAGCCAGGCGGCCAGCTCGACCGCGAGCGCGGTCAAGTTCATCGCCAAAACGCTGCTCCGCTCTCGCACCATGGGCTGGATTTGCGTCGGAGATGCCGCCCAGCTGATCACGGTCTCGGCGTTATGGGCCTGGCTGCCGAGCTATTTGAATCGCGTGTACGGTTTATCGACCGAGCAGGCTGCGATCAAATCTGCGGTAATCGTGCTGTGCGGCGCGTTCGGCAGCATGTTTTGGGGGTTCGTCGTCGACCATGCCGGCGCCAAGCGGCCGCGCAACAAGCTGCACGCCGTCGCCGTCGTTTGCCTGTTATCCCTTTG
>Ga0181532_10003800_pt1 | contig 13486 bp, 8 predicted proteins | sample PEATcosm2014_Bin_33_FD_119768 | JGI IMG/M metagenome (GOLD analysis project Ga0181532, IMG submission 119768) | Peatland microbial communities from MTU Mesocosm Facility, Houghton, MI, USA - PEATcosm2014_Bin11_30_metaG | ecosystem: Environmental > Terrestrial > Soil > Wetlands > Peat | place...
CATCATGTAGATCATGTGGCCCACGCAGCCGATCCCCCAGCCGAGCTTCTCCAGCGTGACGATGCCGGCGATGAGGTAGTAATTCGAAGGCAAGGTCTGGCTCAGGATCAGGAAAGTGACATTGGGGATGTTCAGGCACAGACACAGAGCCAGCAGCGATTTCTTCAGGCCGGCCCGCGAAACGAACCACCCGCCTACCAGTGAGCCTACGATGAAGGCCCCCGTGCCGAAAGTGCCATTGATGTCACCGAGCATCTGGTTGGACAGGCCGAGCCCGCCTTTGGCCCGGTCATCAATCATGAAGAGCGGCCCCATCTTATCAATCAGGCCAAAGCCCGTGCGGTAGAAGAAGGCGAAGGCTACCATGCGGACCACGTCCTTCTTTTGGAAGAAGGTGGCGAAGGCGTGGCCGAAGGTGCGCATGGCCTGGCCGAAACTCCTGGGAGCGTCGAGGGCCGCGGCCCCCGGTGGCAGCAGGCGGGTATGATACAGCCCGGCCAGCACCATCAGGCCGGCAATCACCAGCATGATCACCATCCACGAGGTGCCCCAGTTGCCGGTGTTCTCATGCAGCACGCCGCTGAAATGGATCAGCGGGCCCGCGGCCAGCAGGAAGCCCGCGTTCCAGCACATGCTCTGGAAGCCCGTATATTTGGCCATGTCCTTCGGCGGCAGTGTGGTCACATAAACGCCATCGGACCCTATGTCCTGGGTCGCGCCGAGGATTGCTGAGATTGCCAGCAGTATCAGGACCGGCACCAGCCAGGTCTTGCCGGGCAACCGCAAGGCGAGCGCCACTCCGGCTACGCTGGCGGCCAGCACGAACTGCATCAGCACGACAAAGAACTTCTTGGTTCGGTAAAGCTCAAGCACCGGCGCCCAGAGGAACTTAAAGGTGTAGGGGAACCCGAGTATGCTGGACCAGAATGCCGCGCTGGTGTTGTCCATGCCCATGTTCTTGAACATGACGTTGGCCACGCTGCCAACGGTCACGTAGATCAGCCCCATTGCCAGGTAGCTCGAGGGGACCCATAGGAAGGGGTTCGGGTAGGGGGCCTTGGTGTCGTTCATAGTCTGCTGGGTCTTCCCAGGCGCCGAAAAGTATGAATCAGGTGTTAGGTCGCATACGGTTTCCCGCTTTCAGCGAGCCGCCGACGCGCTATGATTCCAAGCATGGCGAGCATAGTCAATGCCCGTGGCGCGATGTCTGCGCCGTCCACTTAGGCTCCTGGAGTGCGAATGAGTTCTACTGGCGTGACGGCAGCGGATGGTCCCGGCGCGAGGTTCCTCACCACGCATTGGTCGGTCGTGCTGGCGGCCGGGCGCAGCGATTCCACTCGCGCCCAGAATGCCCTGGCCCGTCTCTGCCAGACTTACTGGTATCCCCTCTACGCCTATGTGCGGCGGCGCGGCCACTCGCCCCACGACGCCCAGGACCTGACGCAGGAATTCTTTGCCCGGCTCCTGGAACGCCACAGCCTGGCCAGCGCGGACCCGAACCGGGGCCGCTTCCGCTCCTTTCTGCTCTCGTCGCTGGACCACTTCCTGGCCCACGAGTGGCAGAAGGTCCGGGCGCTGAAGCGTGGCGGCGGACACCAGATCCTGTCGCTGGACCTGGCGCGGGCCGAGCAGCGATATGACCTGGAGCCGGCGGACACGTCCTCGCCGGACAAGCTCTTCGACAAGCACTGGGCCTGGGCATTGCTGGAGGAGGTGCTGAACCAGCTTGAGGCGGAATACCAGCAGGCCGGCAAGGCGGAGTTGTTCGCCGCGTTGAAACAAACCCTCACGGGCACGCGCGAATCGCAACCTTACGCTGTGCTGGCGCCCCGCCTGGGCATGAATGAAGCCGCCGTGAAGGTGGCCGTGCACCGCTTGCGCAAGCGATACCGGCAGTTGTTGCGGGCGGAGATTGCCAATCTCGTGGCTGACCCGGCGCAGGCTGAGGATGAATTGCGGCACCTTTTCACGGCACTGGCAGGTTGATTTGCCCCGATTCGCAGCCTGCACACGAGCGCGACAACCCGGAGCGCCGGCATGTTGCCGGCTTAAGCCGTTCGGACCGTGTAAGCCGGCAACATGCCGGCGCTCCGGGTCGAACGAGGCGGTAACCTTTGGCCGCCGATTGGGTAATGGGGGATGACCGACTATCATGGACACGATGCAACTTTGCCCGAGCTGTGGCCGGCCCTTGCCGCCAAGCGCGCCCAAAGGGCTTTGCCCGGAATGCCTGCTGAAGGCGGGCCTCCAAACGGATGCACAGCCCGGCGCCGGCGACCCTGCTCAACCCAAGCCGCCGCCGTTCGTGCCGCCCAAACCCGAGGAACTGGCCCCACATTTCGCGCAGCTCGAAATCCTGGAACTCATCGGGCGGGGCGGCATGGGGGCGGTCTATAAGGCCCGGCAGCCGTCACTGGACCGGTTGGTGGCGCTGAAGATCCTACCGCCAGGGGTAGCAGGCGGGGCCGGATTTGCCGAGCGGTTCACGCGCGAGGCGCGGGCATTGGCGCGCCTGGGCCATCCTAACATCGTCGCGGTGTATGACTTCGGGCAGGCCGGCGGGATGCCTTATTTCGTGATGGAGTACGTGGACGGCCTCAACCTGCGCGAGTTGGAACGCGGCGGGAAAATGACGCCGCGCGAAGCGCTGCAGATCGTTCCACAGATCTGCCAGGCGCTTCAGTTCGCTCATGATGAGGGCATCGTCCACAGGGACATTAAGCCGGAGAACATTCTCCTGGATAAGAAAGGCCGGGTGAAGATCGCTGACTTCGGGATTGCCAAACTCATCGGGCAGACGGTGTCGGATGCTGCGCTGACGGGCGCTGGGGATGTGGTGGGGACCCTCCATTACATGGCTCCCGAGCAAGTGGAGAAGCCCCTGACCGTGGATCACCGGGCGGACATCTTCTCGCTAGGGGTGGTCTTCTATGAGCTGCTGACCGGCGAGTTGCCTATCGGCAAGTTTGCTCCGCCATCGCAGAAGGCGCAGGTGGATGTGCGCCTGGATGAGGTGGTCGTCCGCGCACTTCAGAGAGAGCCTGCGCGCCGCTACCAGCACGTCAGCGAGCTCAGGACAGATGTGGAGAACATCTCCGGCGCGGGGCCGGCCAAGCCACCGCCTCCGCCGCAGCCTCCGGCACCAGCGTTGCCGCCAGCCGCCCCACCCGAGGTAATCAGCGACTGCCGGATTCTGCCAGCCTTTCTGCTGGCTCTCCTATTTGGAATCTTTGGCGCGCACCGCTTCTACGTCGGGAAGATCGGAACCGGGCTCCTCTTCATGTTTACCGGCGGGGGTGGGGGAATCTGGCTGCTGGTAGATTGGATCCTTATCCTGTGCCGGGTTTTCAAGGATAAGAAAGGCCGGAGGCTCGCCAAATGGGTTTAACCTGCCAGGCAAGCCCCAGGGCTGTCCTCCAAGCCGCCGCGCCGGCTTCATCGCTGGGCGCAATAGGCGCCCGCGAAGCCGAGCGCCGGGCGTTCGTCCGCAGGATCGAGGGCTACGCTGACAAGTGCGCCGTGGCTTGGGCGGCAGCCGGCGAACCTGTTCACCATCACCATGTAGCGGCAGGCATCCTGCCTGCCGTAGAGGGCGGCATCATGCCGCCCGGAGCGGCGGCGCCCGAATTGTCCAGCGTGACGCCCCTGGGAAGGGCTATTCCGCCGGGCAGGATGCCCGGCTCTCCGGCAGGCAAGATGCCTGCCGCTACGGTGCAGGGCTTCGGAGCGGTTGTTTCCCGCGCGGCGAAACTGGAGCGGGAGCACCGTGCCGACCAGCATGTAGAGGCAGTCGAAAGGATGCTGCGGCGCTGGCCCGCATCTCCGGTAAAGCGTGAGGCGTGGCGGCAGGAGTTGCTTCAGCTCATGCGCCGGGTAGCACGCGAGCACTTGGAGTGTGACACTGCGGGGCTGAATCAACTCTTCAGTGCGGAGGGTTTGGAGGCGACCCGCCAGTTCCTTCGGGAGGCCAAGGCATTCGCTCCAACCATAACCGACCAGAGTCTGTTCCAGGCCCTGCGCAACGTCTGGGTCACTCACAGCGTGCAGTTGCTCCTGCACGCCTCGGTCACGCTCTCCCCGGCGGTTTTTGCTTACAGCATGCTCTATCCGTGGACCGACAACCTCCTTGACGACCCGCGGCTCGGGCCCGAAGCGAAGATTGCGTTCGGCGATTGGCTGAGGCTTCGCCTGGCCGGCGAGACGGCGCCACCGGATATCCATTGCGAGCAGGTCGGCGCCCTGGTCGGCAAAATCGAGCAGCTCTACCCAAGGGCGGAATTCCCCGAGGTCTATCTCAGCCTGCAGGCCATCCACCAGGCGCAAATGAGGAGTCTGCACCAGCAGGACACGGCGCGAGCCTGGGACGAGCGGGCGCTATTGGACCTCAGCATCGCCAAAGGCGGAACCTCTGTCCTGGCTGATGCCTGCCTGGTGCGGGGCTGGTTGACCGACGATGAGGCGGAGTTCATGTTCGCCTATGGGGTGGTGCTCCAACTCATGGATGACGTGCAGGACCTGCACGACGATCTGATCAACGGTCACATGACTATCTTCACGCGCCAGGCGAAGCTGGGTGCGCTCGATGGGGTCACCCGCCGTTTATGGGCTTTCGCGCGAAAGGTGCTTGGGACCCGATCCGGCTCCATCATGGACCTGATCCAGGACAATCTAAAGTTCCTGCTTCTCCAAGCGGTCGCCCGTAGCCGGGAATACTATACGGCGGCCTTTGTCAGTGAGCTGGAGGACTCCTCGCCGGTGCGCTTCTGTTACCTCGCCCGGCAGGAGAAGACCCTGGCTGGCAGATACTCGAAGGTGCGGGCTTCCATTCGACGGAAGCGGAGACTGGATTCTGTGTTCGAGATGCTGGACTGACTTCATGAGCGTAGCGGCACTTATTCCTCCTCCTCGCCATGCTCGTGAGAAGAAGGCTCGTGGGGAGCTGTGATTCCAACTAGGATCAAGGGACGAATGCAAATAAGAATGATTGGGCTCGGCTTCCGCATCTTTGGCTGCCTTGCGCTGGCGCTGTCCGCCAACGGCGCCGAGCCGGGCGGGTTTGAATCGCTGGGCGTGCCGGTGAAGGTCGGCGGGTTGATGGGGTGCATCGTCGGCCCGAACGGCCATGGCGGCGAGGCGCTCTACTACAATCTGAACCAGACCGGCGGGAAGCTCTTCCTGGTGCAGGTGGACCCGGACACCGGCCAGGCACGGCAGTTTAACGCACCTGAGGGCCCGGGCGCATGGGCCTTCATCGCTGGACCGGATGAGCGGATATACCTCGGCACGTGGGACGGTGGACTGATCCTGCGCTTCGATCCGCAACAGCCGGACAAAGGCATCCAGGTCCTCGGCCGTCCCGCGGCAAGCGAGAGCTATCTTTGGCAGTTCGACACGGGCAAAGACGGCAAGCTCTACGCCTGCACCTATCCAGAGGCCAAGCTCGTGAGCTTCGACCCCAAGACAGGCGCGATGGAGGACCTGGGTCGCATGCACCCGAGCGAGATGTACGCCCGCAGCCTGGCCGTGGGGCCAAACGGGAAGGTGTATGTGGGCATCGGCACGGCCATAGGCGACCTGGTGGTCTTCGACCCCGCAACCAGGCAACGCCACAGCATGCTGCCGCCGGGCTTGCGCGGCACGCCCGGCTGGTCAGCCGTGAGCGTGGCGCGCGAAAGCGACGGCAACGTCTATGCCACTTTTGGCACTAATGTGATGCGGCTCGATGATGAAACGGCAACCCGTGTTCCTACCAGACCTAGCCCGCCGCCGCTCAAGCTCCGCGATGGCCGCGTCGTTACGGAATTCGACCGCGGTCGCTTCACTCTGCGCGACCCGCGCACCGGACAGACGGTCGAGCGCACCTTTGAGTATCAGGCGAATGGCGACAGCATCTTCCTGGTCGGGGCCGGCCCCAACCACTGCGTCTATGGCAGCACGGTGTTGCCGTTGGAGGTCTTTCGCTATGACCCGGCGGCAAACCGTAGCGAGCATCTTGGCGCCATGCCCGGCGGGGAGGTCTATTCAATGCTGGAACGTAAGGGCAAGCTCTACCTCTGCTACTACGGCGGCGCGATCATGAACCTGTATGACCCGGCCAAACCGTTCTGGAAGTTCGGCCGCAGCGCCGACTGCAATCCGGTATCCTTCGGCGGCGTGGGCGACGGCCACCTGCGCCCGCGGGCGATGATCTATGGGCCCGGCGGTCTGATCTATATCGGCAGCGAACCTCCCTACGGCCAGCTCGGCGGCGCGATCGGTGTCTGGGACCCGGAGCAGAATCGCACGATTGAGAACTACCGCAATGTGATCACCAACCAGAGCATCGTCTCGCTGGCATGGGAACCCAAGAGCGGCTTGATCTTCGGCGGCAGCGGCAATTACGGCGGTGGTGGCAGCCGCCCGGTTGAAAAGGAGGCGAAGTTCTTCGCCTTCGATCCGAAGAAGAAGCAGAAGGTATTTGAAGCCGCGCTTGCCCCAGGAGCGGTGCATTACCCGGCCACCTTCGCCGCGAGCGGGAAAGTCTTCACGACAGTGGGCAGCAGCCTGTTTGTCTTCGACCCTGCCTCACGCAAGGTAGTGCAGACGGTGGAGTTGCCCGGCCCGCAGGTGGAAATATCCCTCGGCCAGCTTGCCGGAGGGAAGTTAGTCGGACTGACCTCAAAGGGCGTATATGTGGTGGACGTTGAGCGCGGGTCGCTTGCCTATAGCGCTGCGGCGCCGGTTCACGTGGGCTGCGGGTTCGCCCTGGTGGACAACGCGGTCTATTTCGGGTCGGGCGCTACGTTGTGGCGCTACGACCTGCCGGAAACGGAGAGGGAGCCAAGGAAGTGAGGCGCGAAAGGCGAAACGTGAAGTGCAGGGAGGCGGTGGAGTCCAGCGTAGTGAGCTCGGGTGGGATTAAAAGCGTCAACCCGACCATGTAGCCCGGAGCGCGGACATTTCTGTCCGCCTTTCGCACGCAATCGCCCATTGGCGGACAGGAATGTCCGCGCTCCTGCTTGCGCACCCGGGAACACTGACTTAGGTTTTCTGCAAATATCCTAACTTGGGAACCTAATATGAGCGTGCGCCAGATACAGCGACAACGGAATTGCCTGGGCCGGCCTGCGCCCCATCTCCTGCGGCACTGCCGGACGGGGCGGCTCGACCTGATGGGAATAAAAACACACCGGGCGGGCAAGCCGTCTTGCATGGGAGGGCGCAACGCGAACTGAGCGAGCCAGGATTATCGTGCACGGCGCCGTCCAGGGCGTCGGTTTCCGCCCCTTCACCTACCGTCTGGCGACGGAGCTGGGGTTGCGCGGCTGGGTGCTGAACTCGGTACAGGGCGTCGTCATCGAGGTGGAAGGCGAACGCTCCGGCCTTGAGCAATTCCTGCTGCGGCTGGAGGAGGAGAAGCCGCCGCGGGCCATGATCCAAAGCCTTGAGCCTTCATTCCTTGATCCCGCCGGCTACGAGCAGTTCGAGGTGCGCTTCAGCCAGGATGCCGGCACCAAGACGGCGCTCATCCTGCCCGACGTCGCCACTTGCCCCACCTGCCTGAGCGAGATACTTGATCCCCACAACCGGCGGTTCCGCTACCCATTCACGACCTGCACCGACTGCGGCCCCCGCTTCTCGATCATCGAGGCGCTTCCCTATGACCGGCCCAATACGAGCATGAAGCGCTTCGCGATGTGCCCCGAGTGCGACCGCGAATACCACGACCCCGCTGACCGCCGTTTTCATTCTCAACCGAACGCTTGTCCCGTCTGCGGCCCCCAGCTCGCTGTCTGGAGCGCAGCGGGCGAGGTGCTCGGGCAGCGGCACGAGGCGTTGCTCAAGGCCGCGGCGGCCGTCAAGGCCGGCCAGGTGCTCGCGCTCAAGGGGCTCGGCGGCTTCCAGTTGCTCGTGGATGCCCGCAACGAGCAAGCCGTCCGCTGCCTGCGCGACCGCAAGCAGCGCGAGGAGAAACCTTTCGCCCTCATGTTCCCCTCGCTCGACGCAGTCACGGGCCTCTGCGAAGTCTCGCCTATCGAGGAGCGGCTGTTGCGCGCGCCCGAGGCGCCCATTGTTCTGCTGCGGCGCCGAGCACGCCCGACGGGCGGCTCCCCGCTGGCCATGTCTATCGCGCCCTGGAACCCGAACCTGGGTGTGATGCTTCCTTACACCCCCCTGCACCACCTGCTGCTGCGCGAGCTGGGCTTTCCGGTTGTCGCGACCAGCGGCAATCTCACCGACGAGCCGCTCTGCACCGACGAACGCGAAGCGCTGGAGCGGTTGCATGGCATCGCCGATGTGTTCCTTGTCCATGACCGCCCCATTGTCCGCCACGTGGACGATTCGGTGGTTCGCGTCGTGCTGGACCGCGAACTGGTTCTGCGGCGCGCCCGCGGTTACGCGCCGCTGCCTGTGCCTGCGGGCAGTGCGGAGTGTGGAGTGCGGAGTGCGGAGTGTGCCGACCACAACAAGGCAATTCTTGCGGTGGGGGCGCACCTTAAGAATGCCGTGGCCCTGGCGATTGGCCGGCAGGTGTTCATCAGCCAGCACATCGGCGATCTTGAGACGCGGCAGGCCTATTCGGCCTTCTGCCGAACCGTTGCGGACCTGCAAAAGCTCTACGACGCCAAGCCCAGCCTGGTGGTTTGCGACCTGCACCCCGAGTATCTCTCGACGAAATACGCGGCTGAGCTGGGCGGACCCGTCCTGGCCGTCCAGCACCATTACGCCCACGTAGCCGCTTGCATGGCCGAGAACGAGCTGGAAGGACCTGTGCTCGGCGTCTCCTGGGACGGCACCGGCTACGGCACCGACGGCACGATCTGGGGCGGGGAATTCCTGCTTACCGACGAAACGTCCTTCACGCGTGTGGCGCATTTCCGCCAATTCAGCCTGCCGGGGGGCGAGGCCGCCATCAAAGAGCCGCGGCGCACGGCCCTGGGACTGCTATACGCCTTGCTGGGCCCCCAAGCCTTCCTGCGGCACGAGCTCTTCCCAGTGCGGAGCTTCAGCGATAACGAGCTGGCGGTGCTGCGCCAAATGCTCGAGCGCGGCGTGCAGTCGCCGGTCACCTCCAGCGCCGGGCGGCTTTTCGATGCCGTGGCGTCGCTCGTGGGCCTGCGCCAGCGCGTGCGGTTTGAAGGCCAGGCGGCGATGGAACTGGAGTGCGCGCTGGAAGCCGGCCGCAACGACGCCTATGCGCTGGCGATCAACGAAGGCGCCCCGATGATTCTTGATTGGGAACCGATGGTGCTGAAGCTTCTGCAGGACGTTGCCAAGGGCGCAGCGATCGGCACGATGGCCGCGCTGTTTCACAACGCCCTCGTGGAGGCGATTATCGAAGTGGCGCAGAAGGTCGGTCAGCAAAAGGTGGTCCTCACCGGCGGCTGCTTCCAAAACCGCTATCTTACCGAGCGCGCTGTCCACCGCCTGAGCGAGGCGGGCTTCCGCGCCTACTGGCACCAGCGGGTCCCGCCCAACGACGGCGGCATCGCCCTCGGGCAGGTCGCCGCCGCCATGCGCGCCCGGCGCCCGCAGGCCCGCCCGGAGGAGGTGCTGGCCCAATGAACCTCATCTATGGTAAGAGGAGGTAGCAATGTGTCTGGCTGTTCCAGGTAAAGTGTTAGAAATCGAGCGCAACCCCCAAGGGGTCCGCATGGCCAAAGCCGATTTTGGCGGCATCGTGAAGACCGTCTGCCTCGAATACACCCCGGAGATCGTGCCCGGGGACTACGTGCTGGTGCACGTCGGGTTTGCCCTCAGCAAGGTTGACGAGGAAGAGGCCGCCCGCACCTACGAGATTCTGCGCGAGATGAACCAGTTGGCCGATTTGGAAGAGGCCGAAGCCGGGCTTGCCGCCGCGCCGCTCACCAAAGGAGACGCGCCATCAAATACATAGACGAATACCGCCAACAGGCGCTGGCCGAAGGGGTGGCCAGGGAGATCCGCCGCACCGTCACCCGCCCTTGGGTGCTCATGGAGGTGTGCGGCGGGCAGACCCACTCCATCGTGAAGTATGGCCTCGACGGCCTGCTGCCCAGGCAGGTGGAGCTGGTGCACGGCCCCGGGTGCCCGGTCTGCGTCACTCCCCTCGAAATGATAGACAAGGCCCAGGCCATCGCACGGCGGCCCGAGGTCATCTTCTGTTCCTTCGGCGACATGCTCCGCGTGCCGGGCTCCGAGTCCGACCTGCTCATCCTCAAGTCGCGCGGCGCCGATGTGCGAGTGGTTTATTCGCCGCTGGACTGCCTGAAGATCGCGCGGGCGAACCCGGAGAAGAAGGTGGTCTTCTTTGCCATCGGCTTCGAGACCACGGCGCCGGCCAATGCCATGTCCGTCTGGCAAGCACGGCGGGAGGGGCTGAGCAATTACTCCGTCCTGGTGTCGCACGTGCTGGTGCCCCCCGCGATAGAGGCTATCCTGCAATCCGCGCAGAACCGTGTGCAGGGCTTGCTCGCCCCCGGCCATGTCTGCGCCGTGGTCGGCTACCGCGAGTATGAGCCGATCGCCGCGAAGTACCACGTGCCCATCGTGGTCACAGGTTTCGAGCCGCTGGATTTGCTCGAAGGCACGCTCATGGCGCTGCGCCAGCTCGAGGCCGGCAAGGCGGAGGTCGAGAACCAATACCCGCGCGTCGTCAAACGCGAGGGCAACCTGGTGGCCCAGGAACTGGTCAACAAAGTCTTCGAGGTGTGCGACCGTGCCTGGCGCGGCGTGGGCACCATCCTGCAAAGCGGGTACCGCCTGCGCCCGGAGTTCCGCGACTACGACGCCGAGCAGCTCTTCCAGGTGGCCGGCATCAAGACGCAGGAGTCGCCGATATGCATCAGCGGCCTGGTTCTGCGCGGCGTGAAGAAGCCGCACGATTGCCCCGCCTTCGGCAAGGAATGCACCCCGCAGCACCCGCTCGGGGCCACCATGGTCTCCGCCGAAGGCGCTTGCGCCGCTTATTACACCTATGGCCGCCACTTGCAGCAGCAGCAGAAGGCGGCGCCCTCGAAACAGAAGGATCTGGAGGTCGTCCCCTCGTGAGCAAGATCCTTGCTCCGCAGAACAAACCGGCCGCCAGCCCGCCCACAGAAGCAATCAGCGGCGTGGATATCAGCGCCATGCTGGGCTCCTGCCCCGTACCGATCATGGACCATAAGGAGATCGTTCTCGCCCACGGCAGCGGCGGCAAGCTCACCCACCAGTTGATTCAGAAGATGGTGCTGCCCCAGTTTCGCAACGAGTTCCTCGAACCACTCCACGACGGCGCCGTCTTCTCCGTGAACGGCTCGCGCATCGCCTTCAGCACCGACTCGTTCGTGGTCAAACCCATCTTCTTCCCCGGCGGTGACATCGGGAAGCTGGCCATTCACGGCACGGTCAACGACCTCGCTATGTGCGGCGCCCGCCCGCTCTATCTTTCCGCCGCATTCATCCTGGAAGAGGGCTTGCCTATGGCCGACCTCTGGCGCGTGATCCGCTCGATGAGGGAAGCCGCCGACCAGGCCGGCGTCGCCCTCGTCACCGGGGACACCAAAGTGGTGGACCGCGGCAAGGGCGACCAGATCTACATCAACACTTCCGGGATCGGGCTGGTGGACCCTGGGGTTCGCATTCATCCCGCCCGGGCGCGCATCGGTGACAAGGTCCTCATTAACGGCCCCATCGCCGTGCATGGCATCGCAATCATGTCCGTGCGCGAAGGGCTGGAGTTCGAGACCGAGATCACCAGTGACACCGCCCCGTTGAACGGCTTGGTGCAGGCCATCCTCGCCGCCTGTCCGGACGTGCACGTCCTGCGCGATCCCACCCGCGGCGGCGTAACCAGCGCCCTGGCTGAGATCGCCGAGCAGGCGAAGGTGGGCATTCGCCTCGAAGAAACTCGCATCCCGCTCAGCGAGGCGGTCAAAGGCGCCTGCGAAATCCTGGGCCTGGACCCACTCCACGTCGCCAACGAAGGCAAGCTCCTGGTCATCGTGCCCGCCGAAAGCGCCGATGCCGTCCTGGCCGCCATGCGCAAACACCCGCTCGGAGGGGAAGCCGCGCTCATCGGCGAAGTGGTGGACGACCACCCCGGCCTGGTCACGATGAAGACCGCCGTCGGCGGCAGCCGTGTCGTGGACATGCTCTCCGGCGAGCAGCTCCCGCGGATTTGCTAACCTGCACTGGCTCGTGGAAACGCTGCGTGTGGCCTATGCCCGCCGCAATATGTTCTCCAGTACAACAAAAAAGCCGGAGTCAACTCGGGCCTTCTTGCCACATGAACGCCACCCCCACCCTGACCTCCACTCCCCCCAACGCCTCCCATCGTCCAACCCGCGAACAGCGCCGGACGCCAAGTCGTGCCCCGCCACGACCGGAGCCTAGCCCGCATATTTCACGCTCCGACGGCAACGGGAACAGTGCGCCGCGTGAGGGCACGCGGCCTACACTCCCAAACCCCCGTTCCTGTAGGCCGCGTGCCCTCACGCTGCGTCGGGTGTGAAATATTCGGGCCAGGCCCGCCTAAAACATGCTTGAACTGCCCCACATGCCCCCTATGTTCGCGCCGATGGATGCAGGCACCAGCGCCGTATTAAGAGTCTTCTCAGATCTCAAGCGGAACCATCTGAAGCGGTCCTTCCGGCGCGGGGCGTTCCTGTGGTTGCTTTGGGGATTCGCGGTGTCCGGAGGGGCACAGAGCATCACGCTCGACGGTCGTGGGCCAGGCCGAACCTTTGAAGGGCTTGGCGGACTCAGCGCCGGCGCCGGCTCGCGCCTGCTCTTCGACTATCCCGAGCCGCAGCGCAGTCAATTGCTGGACTTCCTCTTCAAGCCCAATTTCGGCGCCGCCTTCCATCATCTCAAAGTCGAGATCGGCGGCGACGTCAACTCGACCGAAGGCAGCGAGCCCAGCTACGCGCGGACCCGCAACGAGTTTGAACACCCCCGGCGCGAGTCTTTCGAGCGCGGCTACGAATGGTGGCTGATGCGCGAAGCCAGGAAACGCAACCCGAAAATCCAACTGGGCGTCCTCCAATGGGGCGCGCCGGACTGGATTGGGGATAAAGAGTTTCCCGACAGCGGCGACCCCAACACGCTTCCCTGGGAAAAGCGCATTCCGCGAGACCGCAGGAAATTCTTCTCCCAGGATAACGCGGACTTCATCGCCGGCTTCATCCAGGGCGCGCGGAAGTACCACGGTTTGACCATTGACTACTGCGGCACGTGGAACGAGACGCCGGCCGACAACGCCTGGACCGGCCCCCGCCTCGACGTGCCGTGGATCAAACTGCTGCGCAAGACCCTCGACGACCGCGGCCTGGCCGGGGTGAAGATCATTGCCCGCGACTGCGGCTGGCAGATCGCCGACCTGATGGAGCAGGACGCCGCATTGAAGAGCGCCATCTGCGCTGTCGGCGTGCATTACCCCGGCCATCAGAGCACGCCGGCAGCGCAGCAGCTCGGCAAGCCGCTATGGGCCAGTGAAGATCATGCCGGCTGGGCGCAGTCCGCCTTGTGCAACGACGCGCACCCCGGG
>Ga0181532_10003801_pt1 | contig 13476 bp, 11 predicted proteins | sample PEATcosm2014_Bin_33_FD_119768 | JGI IMG/M metagenome (GOLD analysis project Ga0181532, IMG submission 119768) | Peatland microbial communities from MTU Mesocosm Facility, Houghton, MI, USA - PEATcosm2014_Bin11_30_metaG | ecosystem: Environmental > Terrestrial > Soil > Wetlands > Peat | place...
GACATTAAGCTGAATGCCCTTTTCCTTTCCCGCCTCGTTCAGTTGCCGCTGAACTCCGCTGAACGAGGAGCTGACCTGCTGCGCGCCGTTGCTGAAGTGCAGGACCTCGGCCATTTGCCGTGCGGTGTCCCCGCGCGCACCGTCGTAGGTCATCGCCAGGCAGGTGGAGATGCTATACGGCGAGAAGAAGATATTGGGCGGGCCGCTCTTGAGACGGCTGTACAGGTCCAGGGCAAAGGCGGTGTTGCCCTCAACGAACGCCTGGGTTTGCCCCGAGGGGGCGCCGGGCGCCAGGGCGACGCCGAATGAGAGCAGCAGACCGACCGCAATGATGCCCCACGAATACTGGCTAATGCACATAGATGTGTTCCTTCCTCATCTCGTTCCTAACGTCCACTCACCGTCTATAATTTAGCCCCTGCGCGAGCGGCGTCCAGCGTTTCCGGAAGGGCTCTAAACGCAGGCACGGGCCTGGGTGCACCGCCGCCCTCGGTGGATAGGCGCTACCTGCCTACGCGGTTTCTGTGTTGTCGCAGGGTCCGGTGCGGACATATAGTCAGGCCGTTGTGCTGAGACCATGACCATCCTTAGTTCACCACCTGCCGGGTTGGCAACATCCCACTTATGAAGAAGTATTCTCTACTGCGGCTCCTTGTTTTGGGCCTTTCCCTCACTCCTTCCGCGCTCCAGGCTGCGGAAGCGAACTCCTCCACCTCCTGGCACGCCCAGTCGTTGGGCCAGGCGGTGGCCTACATGCTGATCTTCGCGATCATCGGCATCATTGTCGCGATCGCCGGCTACAAGATCTTCGACAAGTGCACGCCGGGCCACCTCAACAAGGAAATCCTGGAGCACCGGAATGTCGCCGCCGCCATCATCGCAGGCGCGGTGATCCTGGGCGTGTGCATCATTGTCGCCGCCGCCATGCTGGGCTGAGGACAAACAGCCGACTTGAAACGGAGCCGCAACATACGCCTGGTGCTGATCGGCGGCCTATCTGCTGCCGCGGTGACCGGCTGCGGCCCGGGCAATGGCAATCGTGCGCCGCTGAGTGCTGAGAACGTCTATACCAATAACTTCTACGTCCCCGGCGTCGGGTATTACCACGCCCCTTTTCGAGCCTGGTATTCCCTGCCCTACAACCACTTCGATCCGCAGACCCAGCGCTACTTCTTTGGCGGGCAATGGTCGCAGACTGCCTGCCAGACCATCACGAACATCTCTTCGCCAACCGCGCAGGTCGCCCAGCAGGCGGAGGCCCTGCGCACGGACATTCAGCGGGGCGGCTTTGGCGGGAGCTCGGGCTTTTACGCTGTCCATGCCTAGTCGCGGCTATCTCATGCCTTGTTCGAAATGCCAAACACCCGGAGCGCCGGCATGTTGCCGGCTTTCAGGGTCAGGCTGGCCAAAGCCGGCAACATGCCGGCGCTCCGCCCTCCCAGGCTAAGTCGGTTCCCGATGCAACGACACCGTTCCAATCCCAGGCCGGACTGGCGTGAACAGGTCGAGGCGCTTGGCTTTACGTATCATTCCCATGACGAGGGGCCTTACTGGGATGAATCGGCTTACTATGAACTGACTGCCGAGGACGTGGATACGCTGGAAGCGGCGGCCAATAAGCTTCATTACCTCTGCATCGAGGCGGCCGAGGCTGTGATCGAGAACGGCTGGTGGTCGCGGCTGGGCATTCCCGAGGCCGCGATACCCGCTATCCTGCGTTCCTGGGAGCGTGATGACTTCAGCCTCTACGGGCGGTTTGATCTCAGCTTCGACGGCGCGTCGTCGCCCAAGCTGCTCGAATACAACGCCGATACGCCCACCGCCCTCGTCGAGGCCGCCGTCGTGCAATGGTTCTGGCTGGAGCAGCTTCACCCGGGCGCCGACCAGTTCAACTCCATCCATGAGCGCCTGATCGCCGCCTGGCGCCGCTGGGCCAGCACGTTTGGAGTCCACCCTTTAGGGTGTCGGGAGGCCGCAGAAACCCTGAAGGGTGGACACCAAACGCCGCTCATTCACTTCAGCAGCATCAAGGAACACGACGAGGACGAGCAGACTGTGCTCTACCTGCGCGACACCTGCCAGCAAGCGGGCGTGCCGACCCGCTCGGTGCACATCGAGGACATCGGCTGGGACCGGCGCCGGAATATCTTCGTGGATCTGGATAACCAGCCGATCGAGCACTGTTTCAAACTCTATCCCTGGGAATGGCTCTGGCACGAGGATTTCGGCGCGCACCTCGCTAAGGACTGCGTGCGGTTCATCGAGCCCACCTGGAAGATGCTCCTCAGCAACAAGGGGTTGCTGCCCATCCTGTGGGAGCTGTTCCCCGAACATCCGAATCTGCTCCCCGCCTACGAAGTTGCCGCCCCGCTCGGCACGCGCTACGTCCGCAAGCCCAAGCTCAGCCGCGAAGGCAGCAACGTCGCCTGGATCGAAGGCGGCGTAATCGTCGAGGAAACGGAGGGCGGTTACGGCCAGGAAGGCTGCGTCTATCAGGCGCTGGCATCCCTGCCCGACTTCGCGGGGCACCACCCGGTTTTCGGTGTGTGGGTGGTTGATCACGAAGCGGCGGGGCTTGGTATTCGCGAGGACACGCGCCGCATCACCGGCAACCTGAGTCGCTTCGTCCCGCACTTCTTCCGCCCCGGCCCATGAGCTTCCGCAATCCCACGCCCATCCAGCTCGGCATGACCGGCACTCTCAACGGCGTCCAGTACCGCGTTGTCGGGCGCGTGGTCATGGGCGTGGTCGAAGGCGGCGAAATCTACTACTGGCAGGAGTTCAACCTTGAGACCGGCACGGGCGACAACGCCACGCTGGTCTATGAGCGCACCGAGCGCGGTGGCGAGTGGCGCTTCTTCACGATGTTCGAGCCGCAGTATCCCATCACGGCTGAGGATGCCGCTACCAAGCGCGCGGGCGATCCCATCAATCTCGACGGCGCGGACGTCCGCGTCACGTTGGTCGAGCAGTCGCGCATCTATCACATCGAGGGAAAAGCACCCGAGGGTGAGGCCGTGGGCGAATACGCCAACTACTTTAATGCCGAACGCGGCAACATCATGGATGTGGTCAGTTGGACGGGCCAGGAAGTCGAGTGCTATCACGGCGTGACCCTGCCGTATAGCGTCATCGCCAAGGCGTTCAACATCCGGCTCCCAGCATTCAGCAACGTATTCCAGGGGGCGGACTACGCGGGCGCCTCTTCCAATGTGGTGACCAAGGTCCTCTTCGGCGTCATCGTTGCCCTCATGGTCGTCGGCGCCTTCGTCTTTTTCATCCCAGGCCGCCGGCCGCCCGCACTCATCAAGACCAGCGCTCCGCCTGCTCTCCTGACGGCGGGGACCACGGGCAGGCTAAACGGGACGGATTACCGCATCCAATACCGCGCGCTGGTTGAAGTCGCGCTCCAGGGCCGGCAATTCCAGCGCCAGGAATACGGCCTTGCGACTGACGCCGACGAGAAGGCGATCCTGGTCTGCGGCTCGAAACCGGGAACCAAGGATGGGATGCTCTACACTGCGCTCCACCCCGCCGAACCGCTGACGCCCAAGCAAGCCGGCGCGGTTCGTTTGGGCCAGACGTTGAACGTGGATGGCGTCGTAGCCAGGGTGAGCGAGCTATTTCAGTCCACGACTTTGCTGGTTGAAGCCGCCGAGGCGGACGCGCCCAACAAGCGCGACGTCATGTATTGCTTCGCCGGCAGCGGCGACTACTACCAGCTTCTGGTGCGCTGGAACTCCTATCGCATCGAGTTCTTTGCGGGGCGAGCCATTTCGGAAGCAGATGTGGCAGCTTCGTTCAAGCTGCCTCGGCGCTGAGCCGCTTTCATGAGGATCGCCTTTGGGGCGAGCTCGCTCAATTCCTCATTGACGTTCGTATTCGCCTTTGTTCACGCGCTTGAGGACCGTGAAGCCCGCCTTCTTCGCGTCGCTGATCGAAACGGTCTTGGGCGAATTGAACGTGGACCACACCCGGCGCACCGGTTTCTTGCACGCGGGGCACTTGGTCAAAGGCGCGGCTGACAGCGGTCGGCGCAAGGTGAACTTCCCGCCGCACACCACGCAATTCCCCTCGCACAGTTCGTATTCGTATAAGGGCATGTCTGGCAGTCTCAGTTATGCTACGCAGCAGGCGGGCGAAGTGCCGGCCTGGCACATTGCAACCCCAGCAGCAACGTCGGTAAACCAATGATACACGTACTGGCCCGAGCCTGGCAACCGTGCTCCGTCACCTGGACAAGGGCCGGTGAGAACGAGTAGCGGGCCCTCGGCGTCTCGGCCCTGGTCGGCCCGGCGATGCAGCATTTGGTGCCGCCCGATGCGCGCTGGTGGTATGTCTTCGGCAGTGCGACGCTCTGCGCTTTCCTGGTGCAGGTGGTCACTGGCGTTGCGCTGGCGTTTTCTTACATTTCCTCCACCTCGCAGGCCTTAACGCTTCGCCGCTGCCTTGGCCTTATCGCGGTAGTCGGCGGCGAGGCTCTTGATCTCGGTGAGGTCGCGCTGCATTTCGCTCCAGCCATACCAGAGGGCGTAGTCGGGGTTGGCGTGGAAGGTGCCCTGGAAGGTCCTCATGCGGTGTTCGAGATACATGACGAAGAGCTTTTGCTCGATGACCGTGGGGGCGTCGTGGAAGGTCAGTAAGTCGGGGAAGGGATAGGTGTAGCTCGCGGGCTTGGGGAGCAGGCCGTCCTTGTAAAGGCCGGCAACGATGCGGATGGCTTCGGCCATGAGGCGGTCGGCGTCGCGGATCATGTTGTCGCCCTGGGTGAGTTGCTGGGTGGCGAAGTTGATGGAATGGCACTGGTTGCAGGTCTTGAGCATTTTGTCGCGCTGCTTCTGCCAGTCTTCCTGAGTGAGGCGGGCGACATTGGCGGCTTTGACGACGTCCAGGCGCGTGGTGGGTTTGCCGTCGGGATCGAGGACGCCCAGGGCTTGGAGGATGGTGGCGCGGTCGGCGGCCCATTGTTTATCCTCGGGCATGGGCAGGCGGACGGCGAGGAAGCCCCAAGCGGTCTGGACGCCATGGTCGCCGTTTTGGAAGTGGCAGGTCTGGCAGGTGGGTGCGGAGGCGCTCGGGGGCAAGGTGCCAAGGGTTTTCAGCTCGTGGCGGACGCCGTGCTTGGAGCCGGAATACATCTCCCATTGGGGATGGTCGAAGCCCATGTGGCAGGTTTCGCAGGCTTGGGGGGACTGGGCTTCTTTCTTGGAGAAGGTGTGGCGTGTGTGGCAGGAGTCGCAGGAAGCTACACCAAAGCCGGCGCTGGTGCGGCGGAGGTCCTTCATTTCCTGGGGAGTCTTGAGGCCGATCTTGTGGCAGGCGCCGCAGCCTTTCATGCCTTCGGTCATGGCCATGGGCTGCCAGTGGATGGTGGGCATGGCCTTCATGGCGGCCCAGGCGAGAGCGTGCTTGCCCGCTTTGAACTGGTTGAGCTGGGTGTCGTGGCATTCGCCGCACGTTTCGGGCGTGGGGAGCTGGACTTTGGCGATGTCGTTGGTCGTTTGGTGGCCGTCGCCGTGACAATCAGGGCAGCCGACCTTCACTTCGCAATGGCGGCTGACACTCCAGTCGGCCACGATGTTCGGGTTGATCTTCTGGTGGCAGGCGATGCAGACGCTGGCATCCACCGTGGCGGCACGGGCCAGGGCGGGATTGGCCAGGACTCCAAGCAGAGCGGCCCCGGAGAGCAGGGCAGCGATGCGGCAGGGACGCGGTTTAAGCTTCATGGTGCCGGTATCTTCTCGAATTGTTACGCGCGAATTAATGCCTTCCCCGCCTGCGCGTCAACTGGGGTGAGGACCCCAGTTTGATATGAGTCAAAGGGTTTTGCGAGTCCTCCCGGCACACGGAAAGGCCGGACTTTTCACCCGGCCTGTCCGACACATTCTACGACAAGAACAGCTTTAAATTCTTATCCGATGCGGCACAACTGCATCGTCACTACGCTCATACAATAGCAGGAGTGTCGTGCGCCGCGAGTCACGAATACTGGTGACGTGCGGTCACGGCCGGCGGAGCCGCAGTTCGGGATGGCGGTGGAAGTTGCGGAAGAAGCCATCCGGACTCAGGTAATCCAGCCAGAGCTGTCGGCAGCGGCGCTGCAAGTCCACGAAACTATCCGCCGTGTGGCGGTGAAAATGTTCGAGGATGGCCTCCGCAGTGTGTTCGAGTTCGTCGCCCTCGACCCAAACGCAGTAGTCGCGCCAGTTGATTAAGGACTCGTAGGGCAGCGAGCAATCGGTATTGATAAAGATGGGAATGCGGCCCAGGCAGAGCGTCTCATACAAACGGTAGGACCAGTTGCCGCCCCCCCGCGGGCATAGAGTATAATGACTGCCGAGGATGTTGTCGCGAAACTCGCCGAACGAACGGCGCCAGTGGTTGTGCCGGTCCTCTTCGGACACCAGTAGATAGCCGTCCATGAAGTGTTGACGGAGGTGCAGGTTCTTGCGAATCCGACCGCAACGCGAGACGACCCCCAACGCCTGGTAACGCACGCGCTTGCCCTCGCTGCGCGTGATGCGCAGGCCGCAACGGCGGAGAAACCGCTCCAATTTCGGCCTGGAAAGGAGCCCCCAGTATAGCGCCCGCACCAGAGCGCGTTTGATCGCAAGGGAGTCCGCCTCGGTGTCAACGCAACCACAGAAGCCAACGACCGGTTCGTCGGCCTTTGGCCGTGGACCGGTGTTCTGCGAAGACCAGGGTCCGCTGAGGCGATCGGGGATCAACGCCGGGGAGGGAATCTCGTTCGGGAGCTTCCTTGAGCGCCGCAGGCTCGCCCGAAACGCGAGGACGCCTGGGATGGGAAACGGCGCTTCGGTGTCTGTCTCGCAGAAGACAATCAGGGGCTTGCCCCAGCTCTTCGCCTGCCCCGCCAGGCGTTGCACGAGTTCGTTGTGGACTTCGCTCTGCCACTTGCTGGGACAGATGACGAAATCACATTCCGTAGCTGAAGCGCGGACGAAGTAGCTGCACCCGGTTTGAACGTAAGGGTCGCCGTAAAGGCGGAAATCCAAGGGGCCGCCGAACTCGTCGCCCCAGGGAGCGAGCAATGGGCACAACTGCGTGTCCTTGCTGAACCACGCTGGATCGGCAAAGATGCGAAGCGTCATTGTCCGTAGTGGCGTTCGGCCGAATGCCTCGCGTTTCGCAGGTTCACGGGCTGCTCTTACCAGTATTGGATGCGGGCGTCAAATCCTCAGGCACCGGCTGCCGGGCGCCGGGTGGTCGCGCCTTGCTTTTCCCTGGTCGGGCCGATTTATTGGTGCCGCGCACGCTATTCAGATGAAAGTGAAGCTTGATTTCTGCGATGTTGGGCCTGGGTTCTCGAAAACGAATAACTTCTTCATCCAGATCCTAAAGCGGCGGTTCGAGGTTGAGCTGGTGGATTGCCCCGACTTCCTGATTTATCTCGTTCCGAGCCAACACGTGCACCGCTTGCATAATTGCGTGCGCATCTACGTGGGCACTGAATCGTATCTGCCGGACTGGAAGGAGTGTGATTACGCGCTCACGCCCAACTATGTGGAGGACCCTCGACACTTGCGCCTGCCTTTCTATGTATTTGCGCGGGAAGGACCCAGGCTGCTGGTCAGGAAAGACGAAGAAGATCCCGCGAAGCTCCTGGCCGAAAAGACCGGCTTCTGTTCGTGGGTGGTTAGCACCAACCATCCCGTTAGAAACCGCAAGCGGCTGGAGTTCTTCCAGAAGCTCTCGCTCTATAAGAAGGTGGATTCCGGTGGGCGGTTCATGAACAACATCGGCGGTCCCATCGCTGCGGGGTGGGACGCCAAGGTGGAGTTCCTGCGCCGCTACAAGTTCAACCTGGCGTTCGAGAACGAATCGCATGAGGGTTATACCACGGAGAAGATCTATGACGCGATGATGGCGCGCACGGTGCCCATTTATTGGGGCAATCCGCGCATTGCTGAGGAGTTCAATGCCAAGAGCTTTCTGAATTACTTCGATTATGGCAGCGATGAGGCGTTGCTGGAGAAGATCATCGCGCTGGACCGGGACGACGCCCAGTATCTGGAGTACGCTCGCCAGCCTTACTTCCATGGAAACCAGCCCAATGAGTTTTATAACCCGGACCGGATGCTGGACTTCTTTGAACGCATTTTCACGACCCCGATTCAACCGGTGTCGCGGCGACGCCGTTTCTTTGAGATCAATCGCTGGCTCTTGGCGCGCAAGAACCGGCCGCACCCGCCGCTGGCTTCAGGATAGATACCGGCAGCCCCGATTCCAGCCTGCTGACAGGCTGACGGGCAAACTGCTCTCTGATTTTGTGCTCGACACCTTGCGCCGCCTTTGGAAAAATCTGGCCCCATGCCGACCCATTCCGTGCCAGCTCCAGAGGCCAGCGTACTGGTGAGGTGGCCTCGGGACCCGGGCCACGCCTTTAGCGCCGCGGTGGCGTTGTGGGTGGTGCCGATGCTGGTGATCGGCGTGCTGGTGGTGTTGCATCCCCTGCGTGAGACGGTCACCATGGGCAGTTACCATCCCTCAGCCGCGCACTGGTGGACCAGGCAAAACCTCTACGTCGGCCCTGGGGGCATGAATTACCTGCCCGTCTTTGCCGTGCTGTTCACGCCGTTCCACCTTCTGCCCCTATGGCTGGGCGAGGCGCTGTGGCGGTTTTGCAACGCAGCGACGCTCTTGGTCGGGCTCTGGCAAATGACGCGCTCGCTGTTCGGCACCCGCTCGGACCAGGCCTTTCTCTGGGCCACAATCCTTACTATGCCGCTCTGCATGACGGCGCTGCGCTTTGGGAACGCCAATGCCATCCTCGGCGGCGTCACCTTGATGGCCGCCGCAGCCATCCTGAATCGGCGTTGGTGGCTGGCGTGCGGCCTCATGGCGTTAGCGACCGCTATCAAGCCCCTGGGCATCGTGCTGATGTTGCTCGCACCGCTCTTTTATGGTCCGTTGCGCTGGCGGGTGCCCTTGGCCTTGCTGGGTCTGGCGATCTTTCCGTTTTTGTTTGGGCCGCCAGCTTACGTGTGGGGGCAGCATCGCGCGGCCTGGACCAACTTGCAGGCTTGCGCGGTGGTTAGGGAGCATCGGTTCGCTGACATTAACGGCCTGCTGCGGACGGTTGGCACGGAGTTCAAGCCCGGGGTCTCGCAGGTGGCGCGCGTGGTGGCGGGCGGCCTGACGTCCCTCTTGTGGCTGTGGGGGGCGAAGCGGCTGCGCGAGCCGTTGGCGTGCTTGTGGCTGTATGCGCTGGCGACGGGCTACTTGATGTTGTTCAATCCAATGACCGAAGAGAACAGCTACGGAATTCTAGCCCCGGCTTTGGGAGTGTGGGCAACGCTTTTTCTCCTCCAGCCGGAACTGCGCGCAGCCCGTGCTCTGGGGTGGACCATTGCGGCCATGTCCTTGAGCATGGGTCTGTTGCCTAACCTCCTTCACCCGATCTTCGGCAACTACTTCGCCCTGTTCTGGCACCCGTTGATGACGATTGTTTTTCTGGCCCTGCTCGCGCGGTTCATCGGGCGCCGGTCCCGGATGCCGGCAAGCCCAACTCTCACCACGCCCGGCTGAGTCCGGCCGATCAACGATGTCTAGCGACCTGGATCTGTCTATCGTCATTCCTCTCTACAACGAGGAGGAGAGCGTAAACCCCCTTTACGCGCAGCTCACCACGGCGCTGGGCGGCTTGGGCCGGACCTACGAGATCATCTGCATCAACGACGGCAGCAGCGATCACACCTACGATGTCCTGTTCCGTCTTGCCGAGTCCGACCCCAATGTCAAGGTCGTCAACCTGCGGCGCAACTTCGGACAGACCGCCGCCATGTCCGCGGGGTTCGATCATGCCCGGGGGCGAGTGATTGTCCCCATGGACGGGGACCTGCAAAACGATCCGGCGGACATTCCGCGCCTGCTGGCGAAGCTGGAGGAAGGCTACGACGTGGTCAGTGGCTGGCGCCGTGACCGGCAGGACAAGGAAGTCATCCGTAAAGTCGTCTCGCGCGTGGCCAACCGGTTGATCGGCGCGATGACCGGGGTGAAGCTGCACGATTCCGGGTGCTCGCTCAAAGCCTATCGCGCGGAGATCATCAAGGGCACCCGGCTGTATGGCGAAATGCATCGCTTCATCCCGGCGCTAGCCAACCTGATGGGGGCGCGGATTTGTGAGCTGGAAGTGCGGCATCACCCCCGGCAGTTCGGGAAGAGCAAATACGGGCTGAAACGAACGTTGAAGGTGCTGCTGGACTTGATCACGGTGAAGTTCCTGGCCGATTTCTCCACCAAACCTCTCTACATGTTCGGCGCCCTTGGCGGCGTTCTCTTTACGCTGGCCGTGCTCGCCGGTTTGGAGACGCTCTGGGAGAAATTCTGCTATGGCGTGTATGTGCACAACAATCCATTCATCCTGATCGCAGTCTTCCTGGCGATTCTGGGCGTGAACTTCATCGTGATGGGCCTGCTCGCCGAACTGATCGTCCGCACCTACCATGAATCACAAGGGAAACCAATCTATCACGTGCGGGACATGAAGAACTTCGACGGAAGCGCGCCCGGCGGGACTGGGGAGAAGGCGGCGCGGCGCGAGGCCGTCGCCAAGTCCTCCTGACGCCCGCCATGTGCGGCATCGCCGGCATTATCGAGACCGATCGGCCTGTGGACCGCGAGGCGCTGCGGAACATGGCCTGCGCCTTGCGGCACCGGGGCCCCGACGATGAGGAGTTTTATGTGGCTGAAGGCCAAGGAAGCGGCGCCTCGGTTGGGCTCGGGTTTCGCCGCCTCGCCATCATTGATTTAGGCGGCGGGCGGCAGCCGATGTGCAACGAGGATGGCTCGCTCTGGCTCGTCTGCAACGGCGAGTTGTATAACTATCAGGAGCTGCGCCGGGAGTTAGAGGCCAAAGGCCACAAGTTCCGCACCCACTGTGACGTCGAAACGCTCCTCCACCTGTACGAGGAACGCGGAGTAGATTGCGTCACCGCAGTGAACGGCATGTTCGCAGCAGCGATCTGGGATGCCAAGGCCCAGACCCTTTTCCTGGCGCGCGACAGGTTGGGCAAGAAGCCGCTTTATTACCGGACGACGCCTAAGCAGCTTCTGTTTGGCTCCGAAGTCAAAGCGCTGCTCCAGCATCCTGCTTGCCCGCGAGAGCTGGACCACAGGAGCTTGAGCAAGTACCTCGCCTATGAGTATGTGCCTTCCCCGCATTGCATCTTCAAGGGGATCAACAAGCTGCCGGCTGGTCATTCGTTGACCTGGAAGTGCGGGGAAACCCGCATCCGGCGGTATTGGGACCTGCGGTTTCCGGAGCCCATCCGACGCCCTGAAGCCCAAATCGCCGAGGAACTGTGCGAGCGGCTCAAAGAGGCAGTGCGCTTGAGGCTCATCAGCGATGTCCCCCTGGGCGTGTTCCTGAGCGGCGGGATAGACTCCAGTTCGGTGGTGGCGATGATGGCCGAGCTGCGGCCCGCGTCTCAGATCAAGACGTTCGCAATTGGCTTTGAGGAGCAGTCTTTCGATGAATCCCGCTACGCGCGCCGCGTGGCGGAGTTCTTTGGCACGGAGCACCACCAGGACATCCTGCAAAGCCGGGTTTTGCTGGAGATGTTGCCCGAGGTCGCGGCCTTTCTGGACGAGCCGTTCGCGGATGCCTCAGTCATTCCGACTTACCTGCTGTCCCGCTTCACGCGGCGGCGCGTCACCGTTGCCCTCGGGGGCGACGGCGGGGACGAGTTGTTCGCTGGTTACCCAACCTTTCCTGCGCATCGGGTCGCCCGCTTCTACCGCGTACCGAAGGCGATCCACAACCGGCTTGTCCTGCCGCTGGCCGGCCTGCTGCCGGTATCCACGGAGAACTTCTCTCTCGATTTCAAGGTCAAGCGGTTCCTTCGGGGCGCGGGGGCGCGAGCGGCCATCCGCGACCAAATCTGGCTCGGTGCCTTTACCCCGGCTGAACAGGAAAGCCTGCTGGAGGGAATGTCCGGCGAGATTGATCATTACGAGGACATTGCACAGGTAGAACGAGATTGCCCGGGCCGTGATCCCGTGCAGCGATTGGTTTACCAGTACTGCAAGCTCTATTTGGCGGAGGATATCCTCGTGAAGGTGGACCGTGCCAGCATGGCGTGTTCGCTTGAGGCACGCGCGCCGTTCCTGGATTACACGTTCGTCGAGTTTGCCAACTCGATTCCTTCGCACCTGAAACTGAAGGGACTCAGGCCGAAATACATTCTCAAGCGGGCGATGCACGGCAAGCTGCCGCCGGAGATCCTTGCGCGCGGCAAGAAGGGCTTTGGCATACCCATTGCCAAGTGGTTCCGCACCGGGCTGAAAGACCTGGTGCAGGACGCGCTTTCTGCACGGAGAATAAGGGAGCAAGGCATCTTCAACCACCGGACCGTCGAGCGCCTGCTGGCGGAGCACTTACAGGGCACCAGGGACAACCGCAAAGAGCTGTGGACGCTCCTTATGTTTCAATTGTGGCACGACAAGCACCTGCAGCGGGCGCCTGTCCCAATGGCGCCGGCTTCCCTTTAGGGCGCTACTGCCTCGGGACTGCCGGTGCGGACTGCCATCTCGTAGAGCCGGGCATACATCCCGCGCGCCTGAAGCAACTCGTTGTGAGTGCCGCTCTCAACAATGCGGCCACCGTCCATCACCAGAATCCGGTCCGCCTTCTGAATGGTCGAAAGCCGATGGGCGATGCAGAGCGTGGTGCGCCCGATCATCAGCTCTTCCAGGGCCGTTTGCACAATGCGTTCAGACTCCGCATCCAGGGAGTTGGTGGCCTCGTCCAGGATGAGGATCGGCGCGTTCTTCACGATGGCTCGCGCAATGGCGATGCGCTGGCGTTCCCCACCCGAAACGCTGGTTCCGCGCTCCGCCACGATGCTTTCAAAGCCCTCGGGCATCTTCATGATGAAGTCGTAGGCGTAGGCGTGCCTGGCGGCCTGGACGATTTCCTCCTGGCTGGCGCCGGGCCGGCCCAATTCGATGTTATGGCGGACCGACCCGAAAAACAGGACCGTCTCCTGGGTGACGACGGCGATCTGGTTGCGCAAGTCGCGCGTGGTCACTTCGCGCAAGTCGGTGCCGCCAATGCGGATGGCCCCGCGTGACGGGTCGTAAAAGCGCAGCAGCAGGTGCGTGAGCGTGGTCTTGCCCGAGCCGCTGGCGCCAACCAGGGCCACAAACTGGCCCGGCTCGACGGTCAAATTGATGCCTTCGAGGACAGGTTTGCCTTCGTAAGCAAAACAGACATCGTCAAACTCGATCGCCGCGCCCGCGGCGCGGAGCGGTTTTGGACGCGGCGGCTCGGGAATGTCGTTTTGCATCGCCATGAATTCAAAGATGCGTTCCGTGGCAACGCGGGCCTGGTGCAGGTTGTTGTAAAGGCGGGTGAGGTTTTTCAATGGCCTGTACATCGAGAAGATGCCGCCCACGAAGAGCAGGAAATCGGACGACGTGGGCCGGGTGGCTGGGGGAATGGCGATGAGATAC
>Ga0181532_10003802_pt1 | contig 13476 bp, 13 predicted proteins | sample PEATcosm2014_Bin_33_FD_119768 | JGI IMG/M metagenome (GOLD analysis project Ga0181532, IMG submission 119768) | Peatland microbial communities from MTU Mesocosm Facility, Houghton, MI, USA - PEATcosm2014_Bin11_30_metaG | ecosystem: Environmental > Terrestrial > Soil > Wetlands > Peat | place...
CCCGTGGAGATTGGAGGCCTGCGCATCCAGTCCGGAGATCTTCTCCACGGCGACCTGCACGGAGTGCACACGATTCCGATCACCGCTGCACGTGAATTGCCCGACCTTGCCGAGCAGGTGTTGAGGGACGATCACGAACTATTCGACTTGACCGCAAGAAAAGACTTCTCCGTCGAGATGCTGGCCGCCGAACTTCGGAAAGCGGTCGATGGATGTCGATGAGAACAAAGATCAACGGCGAGACTCGTACGTCGCACAATTGACTGGTGGCAGAGGGCCCAAGGGTTCGCGCGGAACCTGCATAAATCTCTTGATCCATTAGAAAAACCATAATACAGTCTTTACGAATTCCTTATCTCTCCAGGCTTACACTATTGGCCGTCAGCAGATTGCAGAGCTGAAAGGAGCCGCGTATGAGAACCATCATCATCGGGATTGCCATTTTGACGTTTGGGGCCGCTCCCGCGCTTGCATCGGGCAGTGCCACGGCAGGAAAAGAAGTCTATGACAAATCCTGCAAGACTTGCCACGGGCCAACTGGCGAGGCGAACCCCGGCATCGTCAAAATGATGAAGGTCGAAATCAAAAACCTCGGGTCGCACGATGTCCAGAGTCTAGGCGATGAAGATCTGAAGAAGATCATCACCGAAGGAAAAGGTAAGATGCAGCCAATTCGCTCCGTCACCGGCAAATCCGTAGCCGATGTGATCGCATATATTCGCACGCTCAAAAAGTGAAATCGTATAAAGGCCTTGGCCCGCTAACGCAACGTTCCGACGAATGCGGAGGAAACGTTTGGAGTCTTTACGCAAGAGGAGAAGCATGCTGCATAGCCTGGAAGATGTGGCTGGCGTTTCTGTGATCGCAACAGACGGCGAGATAGGGAAGGTTCGTAACTTTCTCTTTGACGATCAGACGTGGAAACTGCGTTACTTCGTTGTGGACGTGGGGACTTGGCTATCGCGGAAGGCCGTGCTCATTTCGGTGAGCGCTGTCGACCAGCCCGATTGGGAGGGCAAGACTTTCCACGCCCACCTGACCAAGGAGCAGGTGCGGCATAGCCCGGATGTGGATTCGACCAAACCGGTTTCCCTCCAGGAGGAAATCGCGATGAATAAATACTTCGGCTGGCCCGCTTACTGGGGTGGCGGCGCTTATGGAGAGTTGCCAGCAGCCTCGGTTCCGCCGGGGCGCGACTATCTGGTGCACACCAAGGAGAATCCGCACCTGCGAAGTGCGGAGCAGGTGGCTGGCTATACGGTGTGGGACGAAGGTAGCGAAGTTGGGCGTCTGGAACATTTCATCGTGGACGAGGTCTCCTGGCACATCGGCTACCTGGACGTGAAGACGGGCGACTGGCTTCACAGCCGATCAATGCTGGTTCCCACACGCTGGGTGAAGTCAATGTCGTGGGCCGAACGCCGTGTCAATCTAAAACACGCGCGCAAAGAGGCATAGATTCGTCGCTGCCAAGGCACACTCAAATTCTTATTGGCCAGGAGTCATTGCCGAGCCCATTTGGCCCACTTTGCCTGCCGAATTACCGTTGGATGGGATAGCCAAACGGTACCCGGCGCTTGGGTCGGTAAGAATATATGCCGGATTTGCCCGATCGGGCTCGACCTTTTTTCGCAGTTGGTTGATGAACACACGCAGGTACTCGATCTCATCGCCGTAGTCGGGTCCCCATACGGCCTGCAGGATACGCCGGTGAGAGATCACTTCACCCGGGTGTGATGCGAGACAATACAGAAGCTTGAACTCCTTGGCGGTGAGGTGTACGACGCCGTCCTTCCGTTTCACTTCGTGCGTCTCGAAGTTGATTTCCACATCCCCCAACGCAAGAACCGGGGAACGGAACGAATGTGCCCGGCGATTCACGGCGTGGATGCAGGCCACGAGTTCTTCAATCCCACAGGGCTTAGTGATGAACTGGTCTGCGCCGGCCTCCAAGGCCTCGGTTCTGTCTTTCCGCGATTTCCTGGCTGACACGACAATGATCGGCACTTCCGATGCCGCCCGGATTTCGCGGCAGGCCGCGATCCCACCCATTCCCGGCATCGCCAGATCCAGAAGGATGACTTCTGGCGGTTCGTGGCGCAATATGTCGAGAGCCTCCTCGCCGGTGCACGCGTCATTGACCTCGAATCCCTGCGTCACAAGCGCGATCCGGAGCACGCGGCGCGCCTGGGGTTCATCATCCACAACCAAGATTCTTGAGACTCTCATCCTGTGACTCCATCGGCTACCGGTAAGGAGAAATGAAACGCCGCCCCGCCTTCCGGCCGGTTGTTGACCCAAATCGCGCCGCCCTGCCACTCCACCAGATGCCTGGCGCTCGCGAGCCCGAGCCCCGTCCCGGGGACGCTGGAACTGTGGTGGGAACCGCGGTAGTGCTTCTCAAAGATGCGCGCCAGTTCGTCTTCGGGAACGCCGGGGCCGGCATCCGACACGCCGATATCGATTGTGCCGCCGTCCACGCTGGAAGAGATGGTAATCGGAGTACCCGGGGGCGAGTATTTCAACGCATTGTCCAGCAGGAGCTTGAGTACGTGCTGGGTCATTTCGGCATCGCAATCGGCCTTCGGAAGGGTTTCCTCAATCTGTACGCCGACCTGGCGGTCGCGTAGAAGCGGGCCCAGTGGCGCAAGGGCACCAGAAACCAGGACTCGCACATCCTGAGGAGCTTTGGTCAGCGTGAAATCGCGCGTGCCGGTCCGGACCGTCCTGGCGGCCTCCTCGATCCATTGGTTCATTCGATCCACCTCTTCCTTGATGATGGTGAGCATCTCGCGCTGTTGGGCAGCGTTGCCCGGCCGCTCCGACAGCAAAGCGGTGGCAGCAATGTTGATTGAACTCAATGGCCCCCTCGCCTCATGTGCAAGGGCGTCGTAGATTGCGGACTTCAGGCCATCCGCCCTGCGGGAGATCTCGGCTTCCTTCAGGCTCTCCGCGACTCGCGCCTTCGAGAGTGCGCCTCCCACCTTTTCGGCGACGGCCTTCAGCAATATTGGAGATACGCCAACTCCCGCAATGCCGATGCTGCCCGCGAGTTCGCCACTCTCGTGGACCGGAACGACCGAGACAGCTGATGCCGCATTGCTGACAGGGTTTCCACAGAATGCCACGTCCCGAAGCTGAGCGTCGGTTATCTCGCCGGCTCGGATCCCCGATCGGCAGACTCGACCGTCGGCCGTGTCGTAGATCGCAACAGCTTCCAGTGCAAGAATCTCCCTGAGCGCACCACCCAGCCGCTGAAGAATGGCCTCTCTGCTCTCACCTTGCGAGATCACATCGGCAACCTGGTATAGCTTTTCGACCTCCTCCCGGCGCTGGACGGCCTCCGTCCGGTGGCGGTTCGCGCGAGCTGAAAGATGACCGGCGGCGAGGGCGGTTACCAGGAAAGCGAAGAAGGCCACCCAATGCTCCGGTTGCTCGATCATTAAGCCCGCGGGAGGCAGGAAAAAGTAAGCGAGTCCCAACCCCGCCGCAATTGCCGCCACCATGGCTTCCAACCAGCCCCACGTCAGGGCAATACAGAGAACCGCCAAAACAAGCACCAACGCGACGGTTGTGGAGTTGATGTGGCGCAGATGAACGCCTGCAGCCAGAATCAGACCGATCACGCTCGTCGACAGGCCGGCGCGCAACCCCCGGGAAATCACCTTCCCCGCGCCATTCAGAAGAGTCGGTCGAGATGCTACATTCCTTCTCGTCATTCGCGCTTTCCTTCTTTCGGTGGCCTGAACGGATCCTGGCCAGAGCCCGTTCGCGGCAAGTCTGAAGTTTTCGACGCGCTCAGGCGCTGCGAAAACGCTTGTCTCGTTCGACCACGGTGCCGCCGGCACTACGCCGCCCCATCGAGTTCCCGATCCGGCCTGGTTGTCTCGCGGCGGACCGGGCGCCCAATCTCCTCGATTGAAGAAACGGAGACCCCAGCCTTGGTGCGAAGGCCCTCCGATGGTTGCGTTTGCCGCTCACCCCCAATTGCCCATTCGGTTGGGAATCTCTCTTGTTGCGAAGACTTATCAGGATGTCTTGCTGGGGCCATTATTTCCTCCTTGCCGGCGGTAATCGTTCCTCAATTCCTGTTCCGCGCGCAGCCAATCCTCGTCTGCCGACCCACCTTGGCAGCCGCGGGCCTCCCAGTACAAGTAAGCGAGCTGGGCGATTGCCTCCGTTTCCAATACCTGGGTCTCGGAACTCACGTCCTCCTCGGCAATTGGCGCCGGCGGGGCCGGTGTGCCAAATGCCGCGGTTTGCGGAGACTTGGTCTTACGTTTATTCGGTTTTTGTGCTGGTGCTGACACGTGCCATACCTCACTTCGGCAAGGAGAATGCCTTGTTTCCCTGGACTAGGCGTTGACGCCGGCCATCCGGCTCATCGCCAGAGTATTCTGTGATACACGACGATCGCCGACCTCGTTACACGCCAGCGATGCACTTTGCGTCACCCGAAGAACCTCCTCGGGCACGAAGGGACTCCCAAGCAAAAGGTCGAAGGCCCCCAAGTTGAGCACTTCTGCCCACAGCGGCTCATCGGCGAGCCGTGAGGACACAATGAAAGACGGATGATCCGGCATGCTGTCCAACTCTGCCAGCACACTCTTCCAGTCTCCATCCGGCAGGCAATGATCGCAGATCACGGCGCGTATTCCGTGGCGAGCCTGGCGAAGCAGATCCACTCCATCGCGACACGTGAAAGCTACCTGCAAACGCCATGGCGAGTCGCGAAAGATTCGTTGCAATGAGGCATGCTCATCGCCACAGGGGCCTATGAACAGGACGTAGCCCACTGAACTTCTAGTAGGCATGTTGACACTACTCCTCCAGATTTCAGGATTGAGCCGCTATGATGGTAACGCTCGCGGCGTCTGGGCAGAACTGTCAATAACCCTAATTTCCAGCAGCCTGGTGCGGAGGCTTACAGCGTGGCCCCGAAAGCCCCCTTGACGTGGAGGCCAGCAACGCGATACACAGGTGTTTACCCTGCGGGCTTCGGGAGACGGCAATGGGACGCGGACGTGTGCTGCTGGCGGACGACCACGCCCTGGTGATCGAAGGCTTTCGCAGGATCCTCGAAAGTGAATTCGATGTAATCGGCGCAGTGGAAGACGGCAAGACGCTGGTGAGCGAGGCGTTGCGCCTGACGCCGGATGTTATCCTGATCGACATTTCCCTGCCCATTCTCAACGGCCTCGAAGCCGCACGGCGGATCAGAAAAGACCTGCCGGAGGCCAAAATCGTTTTCCTCACCATGCATGCGGACCGCACGTATCTCCGGGACGCGTTTCGTTTGGGGGCCTCCGGGTATCTCCTAAAGAACTCGGCCGGAAAAGAGTTGCTGAGAGCCGTTCGCGAGGTTCTGTCAGGGCGGACCTATTTGGCGCCCGAGCTCGCCAACACAATCCCGGACCCGCAACTAAGGAAGGCCTTTGAGCAAGGCTTGGTTCCGGGTTTAACCGATCGGCAGGTCGAGGTTCTACGTCTTATCGGCGGAGGACAGACGAATGATGAAATCGCCGCCTCGCTGGGAATTACGGTAAGGACCGTTCGATTTCACCGCTCGGAAATCGCACGGAAGTTGGGGATCTCAGGGACGCCGGCCCTCACTCAGTACGCCGTGGCGCACGGTATCGTGCGCCGCTCTAGTTCCCACATCGCGGCTCCGGACATACCAAGTCGCCGGCGCCACATTACCAACTCCCCACTATAAACGGGAAATCCCTCCGCTCCATCTATCTATATGGCGCCACTCCGTGTATGCAGGCCAAGTGGCGCTCAAAGACTTTTTGGGGCGGCGACATTATGTTGTACGACAGTACGAAGAGCCTGTTGCAGAGTATTGTGGAATCGCTCGAAAAGGGCAACCGGACCGGATGGGATGATCGAGCCGAATCCGGGAACGCATGTCTCTACGAAATGCACCAGATGTCCAGGCCGCTTTACAAGGGGTACAAATCCGACCGCGTTTGTGCCGACTCGGCGGGTCAGAACACCATTTCTGAGATGGTGAACCGAGCCATACCGCATGTGAGGCTGATGGTGATTGCCATTCGGCATAAGGACCAAACCCAAGCGCTCACGAGCGGCAAGGCGGCCCTTGTCGAGCTGAACGGCGCCAGTGATTCAAAGGCTTCGGGCAAGAATAGAGCGCCCAGAGAATCCTCCCAAGCGTTACGGAAGGCTGAGAACGCTACCCGCCAGTTTGAGTTCACCGGTCGGAAATCGAGCAGAAGCTCGGGCCCGTCTAGGGTGACTGCACGGCGAGCACGAACTCCCGGGCCACGTCGGAGGACTTGAAACCGTTATTTTGTCACCACGTTATCTAGTAGCCCCCCAATCAACCCATACGTTATGGCATTTCGGGTTAGCTCCGAGCTGTTGTTGGTGCCCATTTTTCGCCCGAGCTTGGACTTGTGGAACTCCACCGCTTTGACCGAGACGTCGAGAAGCGCGGCAATCTCTTTATTGGATCGCCCCTCGGCAACTAGTTGAAGCACTTCTCGTTGTCGCGGAGTCAAATTAGGCAACTTCGAGCGGGGCTGGCGCTTGGCTTTCTTCCAGACGGTCTGCGTATCGATGCCGAGTTCCGGCGCCACATACCGCTCTCCACGGATGACCGCCCAAATCGCGGCAAGCAGTTCCGCCGGCCTCGAACGTTTCAGGATGTAACCCAAGGCGCCCGCACGGAAGGCCTCCACGATGTATGCTTTGTCGGAGTGCATCGTGACGATAATCAATTTTGATTCCGGGCAGCTCTTGTGTAGGTGGCGCGCGGCGTCAATGCCGTTGAGCAAAGGCATGGAGATGTCCAATAGGATCACATCGGGGTGGCACTCCTGAGCAGCGGCCAACAGAGCTCTGCCGTCTTCAACCGTGCCGACGATTTCGAATTCCGGTGCGAGAATTCTCTGGAAGCCATCCAGCACCAGTTTGTGGTCGTCAGCCAGAAGCAAGCGTGGCCGATTCAACATGAGGCGCCTTTACTCAACGGAATTTGTACCGTAACGTCCGTTCCATGACCTGAGCGCGTTTTTATTGACATGCTCCCTCCCACGAGGCGCACGCGTTCCTCCATGCTTACCAGCCCGAGGCCACCATTCTTTCCTGCCCCGTTTGGATCGAATCCCTTGCCGGTGTCACTGATCGTGAGGACAAGTTCGTTTCTTGTTCCCAGTACCTTCACGGAAGCCCTGGTGGCGCCGGAGTGCTTGACCACGTTGCGGAGACACTCCTGCGCAACTCGGTACAGGCAGAGGGCTGCAGCTTCTGGAATCTCGCCCGGCACGTGATGCTGCTTGAATCCCACTTTGACCTTGCCGTGCTTGGAAACATCTTCACAGTAAGCCTCCAAAGCCGCTGCCAGACCCAAATGCTCCAGTATCGAGGGGTGGAGCTGGTATGCTGTTTGCCGCAAGTCGTCGGACACCCCTTTCAGGCTGACCTCCAGCTTGAGGAGTTGCTCGCGGATCGCGCCCGCTGAGTCAGGCAGACCGGCCTCAATCTCCGCAACGGCAACCGCGAGCATGGCCATCCTCTGGTTCAAGTCATCGTGAAGTTCTCGCGACACGCGTTTGCGTTCTTCCTCCTGAGCGGCTAGCAGCCCCGCAGTCAGAGTTCGCAGCCCTGCTTCGCTCTGCTCCAGGGCGTCTCTGGAACGCTTTCGCTCCGTAATGTCGGAGACAAAGGCGACGGCCAAATGCCCATCCCTGGTCTCCACATGGCCCAAACTGACTTCGATGGGGAACTCGGTTCCATCCTTTCGCTTACCCGCAAGATCCGGGGCCACGCCCATTGGCCGGTTCTGTGGCTCCTGGAAATATTCGGCCTGATGACTGGCGTGCTGTTCGCGAAAGCGCTGGGGGACCAAATCCCCGACTTTCAAGCCAATCAGTTCCTCTCGCTGGTAGCCGAACATGGTCTCGGCGGCGGCGTTCACCAGCACGATCCGGCCGTCTCGGCGGACGGCCACCACGGCCTGTGCCGCAGTCTCCAGCAAAGCCCGCATCGTCGCTTCGCTTTCCTGTGCCTGCTCTTTCGCTTCCTGCCGTTCGGTGACGTCGATGCCGGTGCGGATCACGCATTCCACTAGTCCGCGGTCGTCAAGGGTAACAGCGTTGGACCAGGCGATCAACCGGCGGCGCCCGTCCTTGGCAACCCAATAGCACTGATCCTGGCGTTGCTTCGCGTGGAGGAGTTCCTCGAAGCTGGCGTTCATCTGAGCGATCTCCTCAGGCTGCATAAGGAGATCCCGTGGCCTTCCCTTCACTTCTTCCAACGTATAGCCCGTAAGCTCCTGGCAGGCGCGATTGAAGTGAACGATTCGTTTTTCCCGGTCGAGGACCACTACCATCAGGGTGCTGGCCGCATCCAGAACAGTCGTGATGAAATTCCTCTCCTTGCGCAAGGCCTCCTGGCTCCGTTTGACCTCGTCAATATCGCCGAACGAGATGAGCAAGCCATCGATCTTTTGCTCGCTCGTTTTGTAGGGGAGCATCCGCAAGGAATACCAGCGGCCGTCTTCTGTTCGAACCTCACGCTTCACTTCGTGTTCGCTGTCGATCACTTCCGAGATCAGACCTTCGATATCGGGGATATCGAGGTGAAGACGAATGTCGCCAATCGGCCGGCCGACGTCACCTGGAAGCAGATGCAGCAGTTTCTCCGCGGTGGGGGTAAACCGACGGATCCGGCGGTCCCCTCCCAACATCAGAATGGGGATGTTCACGCCGCTGAGAACGTTGGCCAGATCGTCGTTGAGTTGGGCCAATTCCACGTTCCGGATCTGGCCCTGCTCGTTCAAGGTGACCAGTTCCTCGTTGGTGGATTGCAATTCCTCCTTCGCCGTTTCCAGTTCCTCATTCGTGCTCTGCAACTCCTCCATGCTGGAGAGGGCCTCTTCGTTGGCGGACTTCAGCTCCTCGTTAGTGGTTTCCTGCTCCTGGATAATCGCCTGCAGGTACTCTTTGGTGCGACTGAGTTCCTTTTTCAGCTTGACGGCTTCCCGGCCGTCCGTCTTCCTCTTGCTGCCGGCCACCGGCGGTTCCGGTGGCTCGAACTGAGGGCCCGATTCCTCGAACAGAATCAGGAAGTGCCTTTCCTGGGCGCTCGGGCCAGCGAGGGGGCGAACCTCGATATGGACTTCACGAAGGCGCTCACCCTCTTTCAGCCGGATGTTTTCCCGTCTTACCGCGCTGCTTGCCCGGCGTGAATTCTGTATGGCCGCCCGGATCTCGAAGGCCAACTCCTCGCGCAACATTTTGAGAACGTTCAGAGTCGGCCTGCCCGAAGCCAGCCGCAGGTAAGGGCTGGTGTCGCCGCGGACGAGCAGAAGCTGAAGGTCTTGATTGACGACGAAGCCGGCGTGGGCGTAACGTTCCCAAACAACCCGGTCAACTTCCTTTTCGAAGTCAAAGGCGGACGTCTCCCCGGGTGGCCGGCTCTCGGGCGAGACCGGCCTTTCGTAGGGCACCGACCCGGCTGCATAGGCGACCCGCGAGCCATTCGCCTTCTTGGTGAAAAACTTGTTTTTCTTGTCCATCAGGGTGAATAGTTGCAGGAATCCTCCGAGGGTCTCCGATCGGCCGAGTAAGAGAAAGCCCTCGTCCTTCAGCGCATAGTGGAAGGTGGTGAGAACCCGCTTCTGGAGAACCGATTCCAGATAGATCAGAACATTGCGGCAACTGATCAGGTCCAATCGGGAGAATGGTGGATCTCTGGTGAGGTCGTGCCTCGCGAAGACGCAGGTTTCCCGGACCGCGGTATTGATCCGGTAGTGGTGTTCATTCGCCCGGGTAAAGAAACGGTGCAGCCGCCCCTTGGACACATGTGACAAGGCGCTTTCCGGATAGATACCGATGCGCGCGTAGTCGATCGCCTGGTCGCTGATATCCGTTCCGAAAATCTGGATCGGCGTCGATTTCGCCCGGTCTCCCAGACTCTCCATCAGAGAAATCGCAATCGAGTACACTTCCTCACCGGTCGAGCAACCCGGAACCCAGACTCGAATCGCATCGCCCGCGGGCTTGCCAGCCAGAATTTTGGCAAGAATCGCGCCGCCAATGGCGAGAAAGACTTCCGGCTCGCGGAAGAAGCTGGTGACGTGGATCAGAATGTCCCGATACAGAGCGTCCAGTTCCTCGCGCTTGCCCTCCAGGTCCTTCAGGTACGCGCCCAAATCTCCGATTTTGTGCAACGCCATGCGGCGGGCAACGCGCCGTTTGATGGTGGACTTCTTGTAATAGGTGAAGTCCACCCCCGAAGCTACACGCAGAAGTCTAAGGATTCCCGCAAACGCCTCTTCGCCCTCGGGAAGAAGCGGGCCTTCCTCCTGGCTCGCAAGCTCCACGTAAGGATGCCTGCTGATCCGCAAGAGTTCCGTGCCAATGCGATCCGGCGGCAGAACGAAATCCACGCAGCCGGCCGAGATGGCGCTTCTGGGCATGCCATCGTATTTGGCCGACTCAGGCTCTTGCGCAAACGTGATTCCGCCCTCGGCCTTGATGGCCTTCAGCCCTAACGTGCCATCGGCCGCCGTACCTGACAGGACCACTCCGATCGCCCTGGCGCCCTGATCCTGCGCCAGCGACCGGAAGAAATGATCGATCGGCATATGGCGCCCTGCCGGCGCCTCGCGGCGGATTAATTGCAAGACCCCGTTCACGATGGTGATGTCGGCGTTGGGAGGGATGACATACATGCGGTTGGGTTGTGCCTGCATGCCGTGCTTGACCTCGGCCACAGCCATCTGGGTGACGGCGGAGAGCAAGGTTGTGAGCATACTCTCATGCCGCGCGTCCAGATGCTGAACCAGGACGAACGCCATGCCAATGTCTTGTGGCAACGCCCTCAGCAGTTGAGTGAACGCCTCAAGTCCGCCGGCCGAGGCGCCAATGCCTACGATGGGTGGGACGCTGTTCGTTTGGGGGAGCTCATGCGTTGCAGAGAGGACCTTGACGCTTGCCGCCGGCTTAGCGCCGCGTTGGCGTTTCGCGCGGCGGGATTTTCCGGCCTTTCGTGTCGTCGAACTTCCGGGCCTTGGTTTCATGGATGTCCCAACGTGTCCTGCATTGGCGGATGGGTCACCCCCACGCCGAATTCAACGTAACGCCCGCTGCCGGGCAAAGTCAACCGAGCGAGCTTATCGGCTGAATTGAAATCATTTATTCATTTTGCTTGGCTATTATGGAACCGACTGAGGGTGAATCATGGAAACAGAAAGCGAAAACGCAGATCTCGACCACATGCAGACCGCCTACAAGACGGCTGTTGACCAATGGCGAGCCGCTATCGGCGAAGAGGAAGCTTTGGCTTCAGTGAACCATTCAGTGGCGGAAGTTGACCGGTGGGAGGCCGCCCACTTTCGGGAAGAAAAACTTCGGAACATAGCCAAGGCGGCGAAGAAAGAATATGAGGCCGCGCTGCGATTGAAGTTCTTTGGCTTTCGCTAAGGCCTTCGTTCAAGAAGTTCCGTCACCATGCAAGAGCCGGAACGCGCCTCGCTGAACGTTAGCCTGACTAGGGCAGCCTGGCGGAATGCCCTATTAAGTCACTGGCACGCGGCAGCCTGAAGACCTTAACCCCAATATGCCATCGAATGCCGTACTCGACAGGATTACGTCGATTCGCCCTAATCCTCCGTCGGCGACGGAAAACAATGATCGATCGGCAATTGGCGCGCTGCGGCCCTGTTTGTGGTCGTATTTTTTGCGTCTCCATACCTTGACCAGATCTTCCGCGCCCGGATTCTCAGCTCCGTCCACACCGATGCCCGCATTCCTCACCGCGCGGGTTCCGGCGAATATGTCCTCGCGATATTGCTGGTCGCCGTTGTCGCAGTCACCGAGGAAATCATTTCTCGCGGCTATCTGATTCTGCGGGTGACGACCGTCACCGGAAGTTCGGCACTGGCAATCGCGCTTTCTTCAGTGATTTTCTCCCTCGGCCACGGTTACGAGGGAACCGCTGGGGTGGTAACCGTGGGCGTCATAGGACTGACATTCGCCCTGGTTTACGTTTGGGCCGAAAATCTCGCCGCGCCCATCCTCTAAAGGAACGAATGCTCAATCATAGCTGTGTAGGAGAAACGGCACCAAGGGGACTAGAGGCTACCAGCAGGAGGAGGTTTCATGAAGTGAGAGAGCCAAATGCTTGAGGATACGGTCCTCATCGATCTTCTGATGCGCGAGGCCGCCGAAGCGGCTGAAGCCGAAAGACAGGCTGGGACGGCCGTTTGAACGTCGGCCAAAACTTGGATCCGGACCCGTCGCAGTTCGGGAACTGTTCCGGACCATTCGAACGGTCGGCCCCTGTAAGCGGCCGGACCGGCCTCGGTTAGTCGCGGCCCGAAGCGTCATCCCAGCCCAAAAGGGCTGTCCCCACGAACCGGCCCTCCTTGAACCAGTTAGTCTAGTCTAGCGTCTTTTCGGTCTTGAATATTAGGCGGTAGATCGGGTCTTCCGGCACTTTATTTCGGTGTAGTACCTGGACTAACTCCCAACCCCTAGTTCCATATTCTTGAAGGACCTTCTCGATCTCATGATCGAGATCTGCATCACGCAGAAGCTCGATGCGATGAATTTGATACTGCCATTCAGCCATTCTGAACCTCCTTCACTGCCAGTGGTCGTGCGCACGGACTTCTCGGTAGTGGCCCAACCATCTGACATTTATCGCAGGCCTTACACGCACTTACTGACTGCCTGCAGTCCACATGTAGCCAGGATCTCCGTTCTTGCTTCCCAGCTGCTGTCAATTATACATCCGACCGCCTCATTGAGAGCCGTTGTCCTTATGTAAGTTAGTCTGTTGCCGTTTTGAGACTGAATCCAGATGCTCCCTCAGGCCAGCCCATTCAGCTTGGGCCGCGACGGCTATAATCTGGTCACCCGCCTCCAGCTTTAAGTCCGGATGGGGGAATAACACACGGTTTTGCCGCAATACCAGGATGAACTCGACACCATTTTCGGAAGGAACCGCTTGACCGATCCAGCAACTATTGGGACGCAAGACACCGATTCTGATTTGCTCGTCGTCCGGCAATGTGACCGGCACTCCTGAGGTCAATAGCGAAATTAATTCCAGCCCGCGGCCCTTCGCGCCGGTCGAGACACCGTGCGTCTTCAGCAGGTCGAGGGCGATACGCAACTGCTCTATGTAATGTGAGGGTGAATAGGGACGGCTGGGGACCTGTGCCTCGTAAAGGCTCTTGTATTTGAGGGACGCCGACAGCAGAGTTTGGACCCACGAACTGAGCATCACGGCCAGCGCGGCAGGAACCAACAAGTGGTAGCCACCGGTCATCTCCGTGACCATCAGCAGAGTGGCAATCGGCACCCGGGCAGCCCCGCCGAAAACTGCCGCCATACCGACGATTACAAACGCCGCAGGCGGTTGGTGGAGGACCTGGCCGAGAAATCCTCCGAGCATCGCCCCTGCGAAGAGACTGGGTGCAAAAACGCCGCCTGATCCGCC
>Ga0181532_10003806_pt1 | contig 13471 bp, 9 predicted proteins | sample PEATcosm2014_Bin_33_FD_119768 | JGI IMG/M metagenome (GOLD analysis project Ga0181532, IMG submission 119768) | Peatland microbial communities from MTU Mesocosm Facility, Houghton, MI, USA - PEATcosm2014_Bin11_30_metaG | ecosystem: Environmental > Terrestrial > Soil > Wetlands > Peat | place...
ATCGGCGAGGCGATGCGCTTGACCGATCGCGACCGGGTCTGCATCCCGGTGCCGCTCTATCATTGCTTCGGCATGGTGCTCGGCAATCTCGCCTGCATCACCCATGGCGCCGCCATGGTGTATCCCTCAGAAGGGTTCGATCCGCTGACAAGCCTCGAAGCGGTCGAGACGGAGCGCTGCACCGCGCTCTACGGCGTGCCGACCATGTTCATCGCCGAACTTGGCCATCCCGAATTCAAACGCTTCGATCTTTCCTCGCTGCGCACCGGCATCATGGCCGGCTCGCCCTGTCCGATTGAAGTGATGAAGCGCTGCGTCAGCGAAATGAACATGCGCGAAGTGACGATCGCCTACGGCATGACCGAGACTAGTCCGGTGAGCACCCAGACCTCCTGCGACGATCCGCTGGAACGCCGCGTCGGCACCGTGGGCCGGGTCCATCCCCACGTGGAAATCAAGATCATCGACACCGACGGCCGCATCGTGCCGCCGGGCACATCCGGCGAATTGTGCACGCGCGGCTATTCCGTGATGCTCGGCTACTGGGGCGACGAGGAAAAGACCGCGGAAGCGATCGATCGGGCCGGCTGGATGCATACCGGTGACCTCGCCACACTCGACCAGGACGGTTACTGCAACATCGTCGGCCGGATCAAGGACATGGTAATCCGCGGCGGCGAGAACGTCTACCCGCGCGAGGTCGAGGAGTTCCTGTTCCGCCATCCCAAGATCGAGGCGGTGCAGGTGGTGGGGGTGCCGGACGTGAAATTCGGCGAGGAGCTATGCGCCTGCGTCAAGCTCAAGCCCGGCGCCGCTGCCAGCGCCGAGGAGATTCAAGGCTTCTGCAGGGGCCAGATCGCGCATTACAAGATTCCGCGTTACATCAAATTCGTCGACGCGTTTCCCATGACGGTCACCGGCAAGGTGCAGAAGTTCCTCATGCGCGAGGAAATGGTCAGGGAATTGGGCCTGAGCGAACAGAAGACGGCCTAGCCGGCGTTCGCATTAGGTGTTGCGCAGTCGAAAGCGCGAAGACTAGCCGTGACGGTGGAAACCTCGCCGCCGCGGAGCAAGCTATGGTCAAGCTCTGAGTGGTACCCAAATTTCAATGGTGCCGGTCCCGCTCTTCGAATCAAAGTCCTCGCCGTAGCGCTCGAAGTTCGGCGCGGCGGCGACCTCATGGCCGGACTCTGGCACCCATTTGTTCCAAATGGTGTTGATAGTGCTGCGGATCGTCGAGACATGTTCGCGGTGGGAAAAGACCGCGTAGCGCTGTTTCGGGATGCGCACGCGGCTGAACTCCGACGGAAGCTCCGCAAAGCTGGCGACCTCGACGCCGCAAACGTAGTCATAATTGCCGTCGTCATCACTGTTGCAGCACACGCCATCCGCCATCCGCCCGATCTGTCCCGGTATAGCGCCGAAGTAGACGTGAAAGCGTTGCCACTGGGCGGGAATGGCCTTGCTGGTTTCCCAGGTGTAGCGCTCGCCCAATCCTGCTAGCAGCAGCGGTTTGCCGCTTTCAAAGCGCGGCGGTTCGAGGTCTGCGATGAGTGTCTCGTCCATCTTGATCGGCTCCACGAGTTCGAGGTTTCCGAGATGGCATTGGGCGCGAACGGTTTCAGGTGTGAACGCCTCGTGAGACCCGTGGCCCGCCTCGAGTGCGACCGACAGGATATCGGATGCGCCGGCCGAAAGGGACCGTGCCGCATCGGTCAAGCGACGGCCGCGCACATAGCGCATCACCGAACGGCCGGTCGCCCCGCCAAACGCGCGCGATAAGTAAAAGCGCGATACCCCACTGACCTTCGCGATCTCTTCGAGTGTGATAGCTCCGGCAAAGTGGCTGTCGATGTACCACAGTGCTTTTCCGACAGGATTCATACGCGCGCCTCACGTCAGCGCTGCCGATTATGCCGATCTGTCGCGCGGTTCGGTTGATCGTTCTTGCCGTACAGGCGCAATACCCAATTTGCTAGGTTGCGACGGCGCGAGGGAGGTGATCGAGGAATTTGGGCCTGAGCAAACAAAAGACGGCGTAACCGGCTCCGATCAGCGATCCAGCCTCAGCCGGCGCCGTCGAGCATGGTGTCCAGCTCGAAATAGACGCGCTCGCCGCCCTCACAGTGATGCCCCTGGCCGGAAGTCAGGAGCGCTTGCGCTTCTGCGGCGGTTTCGGCCTCCACCCACCATTGCTCGGCGCGCATGACCAGCATAGTCGCGTGGAAGGTCTTCAGTGCCGGCTTCTGTTTGAGCTTGTGGGCGGTGGTGGCCATTTCGGCTCCCGGACTGCGAATCATTTTAAGCAATTATTTTACCGTAAAGGCCGCGTGCGGAACAAACCAGAAACACAACACCTCGTGCGCCTCCACTCCGGTTTCGGAACGCGGTATCATGCTCGATCGTTCGTCAGGCGTTGTGTCAGCGAGGAGTGGATCGTGGCCCCGCGTGCGTATTGGAAAGGCTATTTGCGGCTCTCGCTCGTTTCATGTCCGATTGCGCTCTACCCGGCTACATCGGAGCGCGAGAAGGTCAGCTTCAATCAGCTCAACCGCGAAACCGGCAACCGCATCCGCTATCGCAAGGTCGACGCCGAGACCGGCGAGGAAGTACCGTCGGATCAGATCATCAAAGGATACGAGGTTGCCAAAGGCGAATACGTCGAGATCACGGACGAGGAGCTTGAATCCATCGCGCTCGAGAGCACCAAGACGATCGAGATCGACGAGTTCGTGCCGCGTGACGAGATCGACGAGCTCTACAGCATCCGCCCCTACTATATCGCGCCCGACGGCAAGGTGGGGCAGGAGGCCTTCGTCGTGATCCGCAACGTCATCGAACAGATGAAGATGGTCGCGATCGGCCGCGTGGCGCTCACCAGCCGCGAGCACGTCATCGCCATGGTGCCGCGCGGCAAGGGCCTGATGGGCACGCTGCTGCGCTTTCCCTATGAGGTGCGGGATGCCGGCGAATATTTCGACGACATCCCGAACGTCAAACTCACCAAGGATATGATGGATCTGGCGCGGCACATCGTCGAAACGAAGACCGGGCATTTCAAGCCGCAAGAATTCGAGGACCATTACGAGCATGCCCTGAAGGAATTGATCGAGAAAAAGGCCAAGGGCGAAAAAATCGAAGCGCCGAAGGAGCGGCCGACGGGCAAGGTCATCAATCTCATGGATGCTTTGCGCCGCTCCGTGCAGGCGGAAGCGCAGAGCACCACGCGACCCGGTGCCGCGAGAAAAGCGCGCAAGAAGATCGCGGGGCAAAAGGAAATGCTGCTGCCGATTGCCGGAAAGAAGGCCGCCGAGCACGAGACCGGGAGGGGAACCCGGACCAGTGCCAAGCACAGGAAGGCGGGCTGAGAGGTCGCTTATTGCATCTCTCACCGGCGCCATCGGGGAGAGGTGAGACCCGCCGCAGAGCTGCCGCATTTTCGCCGTTGGCTCGAGGCCGATGATCGGCTGGCGGGAAGGGGCCCTGGCCGCGACCGTTGCGGCCGGATTGCAGCGATATGCGGATGTTTTTGCGCCGCCGCGCAGGAGAGGCCGCGACCGGCGATTGCGTGCGGTGCCGAGGCCATCGCGCGCGGCACCTTCAGCCGCGTAATCGATGGCCGCACCTTCGTACTCGGTGACGGCCGGGAGGTCCGCTTGGCCGCGATCGAAGTGCCGCCGCTGCCGCCGCCGCCGGAACCCAGCTCGGCCTCAGTCGGTCTGGCGGCGAGGGACGCGCTCGCCACGCTGCTCGCAAGCACCGAAGTCGTGCTTCGGCAGGCCGAGCCGCAAAGAACCGATCGCTATGGGCGGGTTGTCGCCTTTGCCTCGACCGCGCGCGACGGGGTCGAACGCTCGGTGCAGGGGGATTTGATCGCCGCGGGGCTGGTCCGGGTTGCCGCCCGGGGTCGGCGATCGCGGCTGCGCTGCGGAACTCCTCGCCCGAGAAAGCGCCGCGCGGAGCGCCAAGCTTGGCCTTTGGGCCGGTTCGTATTATGACTTGCTCGACGCCGATAACCCTGCCGCTGTGCTGGCCGCGCGAGGCCATTTTGCGCTGGTCAAGGGGCAGGTGGTTTCGGTGCGCGAAAGCGGGGCCACGATTTACGTGAACTTCGGGCGGCGGTGGACCGAGGACTTCACTGTTACGATCCTGAAGCGAAATGTGCGTAACTTCGCGGCGGCGGGTCTCGACCCGAAGATTCTCGCGGGCCGGCGGATGCGGGTGCGCGGATGGATCGAGGAGCGCGGCGGGCCTTGGATCGAGGCGGCGCGTCCGGAGCAGATAGAGATCACTGACCGCAAGTGATGCACGGGTGAAGCGGTGACCAATTGGGAATCCATCAGGGCGGCAATGCTTTGGCTTGCCCATGCGGGCATCGCCGTGGCGGTGCTTTTGCTGGCCGCCTGTACCGCCTCGCCGCCATCCCTGATGCCGCAAGCTTCGCTGCCGGAGCCGGCAAAACCGGCGGCGGATATGTCACCGGCGGCGCTGCGCGAGCACCAGCGCATCCTCGCCGCCTATGGCGGCGTCTACAACGATCCCCGGCTGCAGGGCATGGTGGAGCAGATCGTCGAGCGGCTGGTTGCGGCCTCCGAGCGACCCGACCTGCACTACAAAGTCACTTTGCTCAATTCGCAGTCGATCAACGCTTTCGCGCTGCCGAGCGGCCAGCTTTACGTGACGCGCGGCTTGGTTGCGCTCGCCAATGACGAGTCCGAAGTTGCGTCCGTGCTGGCCCACGAGATGGGACACGTCATCGCCCGCCATGCGGCGATCCGCGAGGAACAAGCCCGTCAGGCCGCGCTAGTGGGCCGCGTCGTCAGCGACGTCATCAGCGATCCGGAGGTCGGCGCACTGGCGCTCGCCAAATCGAAGCTCGCGCTCGCCAGCTTCTCGCGGGCGCAGGAATTCGAAGCGGACGCCATCGGCATCGGCATTGCCTCGCGCGCCGGCTACGACCCCTATGGTGCGGTGCGCTTCCTCACCTCGATGGAGCACAATTCCGAACTGAAGCCGCAGCAGAACGGCGCCATCGATCCGCGCGCGCCTGATTTCCTGTCGTCACATCCGGCGACGCCCGAGCGCATCAGCAACGCGCTGGCCAATGCCCGCCAATATAGCGGTCCCGGCGCCGCCGGCGGACGCGACAAGGTCGCTTATCTCTCCGGCATCGACGGCATCGTGTTCGGCGAGGATCCGAGCGAAGGCTTCGTCCGCGGCCGCCGCTTCCTGCATCCGCGGCTGGGTTTTACCTTTACCGCCCCCGAGGGCTTCGCCCTCGACAACACGGCGCAGGCCGTCCTTGGCGTCAAGCGCGGCGGCGGCCAAGCCTTGCGGCTGGATGTTGTGCGGGTGCCCGCGGAGCAGACGCTGGCCGCGTATCTCACCTCCGGCTGGATCGAGAACATCGACCCCGCGACGGTCGAGGACATCACCATCAACGGCTTTCCGGGCGCGACTGCCGCCGCCAAGGGCGATCAATGGGACTTCCGCCTCTACGCCATCCGCTTCGGCAGCGACGTCTACCGCTTCGTCTATGCGGTCAAGCACCGCACGCCCGAAACCGACCGTATCTTCCGCGAGTCGATCGGTACGTTCCGCCGCATGAGCCTCGCCGAAATCGAGGATGCCAAGCCCTTGCGGCTCCAGGTGGTGACAGTCGGCCCCGGCGATACGGTCGACAAGCTGGCGGGCCGCATGGCCGTCGCCGACCGTCAGGTCGAGCGCTTCCGCATCCTCAACGGGCTTGAGCCCGGCGACCGGCTGAAGTCGGGCGGCGAGGTCAAGATTGTCGTGGAGTAACTCGTCATTGCGAGCCAACGGGTCCGGCCCGAAGTGGCCGGCCCGATGACGGGCTCCGTGAAGCAATCAGCGTGCGACCGAACACTGGATTGCTTTGTCGCTTCGCTCCTCGCAATGACGTTGCGTGTTTATCAAAAATTGATCGCGCGTTTGGCGACCGCCAGCGCCGCTTCCTTCATCGCTTCGCTCAGTGTCGGATGGGCATGGCAGGTGCGCGCGATATCTTCCGATGAGGCGCTGAACTCCATGGCGATCGCGGCCTCGGCGATCATGGTCTCGGCGTCGGGCCCGAGAATGTGGACACCGAGCACGCGGTCGGTCTTGGCGTCGGCAAGGATTTTGACGAAGCCTTCGGTCATCAGGTTCGCCCTGGCGCGTGCGTTGGCGGTGAAGGGAAACTTGCCGATCTGGTAGGCGATGCCGGTGGCTTTCAGCTCCTCCTCGGTTTTCCCGACCGACGCGATTTCCGGGTAGGTATAGACGACGTTCGGGATCACCTCGTAGTTCACATGGCCGGCTTGACCGGCGAGGATTTCGGCGAGAGCGACGCCTTCCTCCTCAGCCTTGTGCGCTAGCATTGGCCCAGCGATGACGTCGCCGATAGCATAGATGCCGGCGATGTTGGTACGAAAATGCGGATCGACGACGACGCGGCCGCGATTGTCGCGCTTGACGCCGGCCGCATCGAGGCCGAGGCCCTCGGTGTACGGGATGCGGCCGATCGCCACCAGAACGATATCGGCCTCGATCGTCTCGGCGCCGCCGCCGCCCGCGGCCGGCTCGACCTTCACCTTGAGCGTTTTGCCGGATGTGTCAATGGCGGTGACTTTGCAGGACAATTTGAACGCGACGCCCTGCTTCTGCAGCATGCGATGGAACTGCCGCGCGACCTCGCTGTCGATGCCGGGCAGGATGTGATCGAGGAACTCGACGATCGTCACCTCAGCCCCGAGCCGGCGCCACACCGAGCCGAGCTCGAGCCCGATGATGCCGGCGCCGACGATGAGGAGCTTTTGCGGCACCTTGGGAAGCTCGAGTGCGCCGGTCGAGGACACGATGCGCTTTTCGTCGATGTCGATGCCGTTCAGCCGCGCGACGTTCGAGCCGGTGGCGATAACGATGTTCTTGGTCTCCAGCGTCTGCGTCTTGCCGTCGGCGCCATTCACCTCGACTTTGCCCGGCGCGATGACGCGGCCGGCACCGTGAAACGCCTCGATCTTATTCTTCTTAAACAAAAACTCGACGCCCTTGACGTTGCTTTCGACGTTTTGGTCCTTGTATTTGAGCAGCGCGGCAAGATCGATGCTGGGCTTGCCGACCTTGATGCCCATCTGCGCAAAACTGTGACCGGCCTCTTCATAAAGCTCCGAGGCATGCAGCATCGCCTTGGAAGGGATGCAGCCGACATTGAGGCAGGTGCCGCCGAAGGTGGCGCGCTTCTCGACGACGGCGGTTTTCAGTCCAAGCTGCGCCGCGCGGATGGCGCAGACATAGCCCCCGGGGCCAGTACCAATGACGATGAGATCGTAGGGCATAAAAAAACTCCGCACACCTGATCGTCATGGCCGGGCTTGTCCCGGCCATCACGGCATCACAAATCCAGCACCAACCTTGCCGGCTCCTCCAGAGACTCTTTTACCCGAACCAAAAACGTCACCGCCTCGCGGCCGTCGACCAAGCGGTGGTCGTAGGACAGCGCGAGATACATCATCGGCCTGATCTCGACTTTGCCGGCGACCGCCATCGGGCGGTCCTGGATCTTGTGCATGCCGAGAATGCCGGATTGCGGCGCGTTGAGGATCGGCGTCGACATCAGCGAGCCGTAGATGCCGCCGTTGGTGATGGTGAAGGTGCCGCCCTGCAGCTCCTCGATCTTGAGCGCGCCGTCGCGCGCGCGACGGCCGAAATCGGCGATCGTCTTCTCGATCTCGGCGATCGATTTTATATCGCAGTCACGCACCACCGGCACGACCAGGCCGCGCTCGGTGCCGACCGCGATGCCGATGTGATAGTAGTTCTTGTAGACGATATCGGTGCCGTCGATCTCGGCGTTGACGGCGGGGATTTCCTTGAGCGCCTGCACGCAGGCGCGCACGAAGAAGCCCATGAAGCCGAGCTTGACGCCGTGCTTCTTCTCGAACAGGTCGCGGTACTGACTGCGTAGCGCCATGACGTGCGTCGTGTCGACCTCGTTGAAGGTCGTGAGCATGGCGGCGGTGTTTTGCGCATCTTTAAGCCGCCGCGCGATGGTTTGGCGCAGGCGGGTCATGCGCACGCGCTCCTCGCGTGCGGCATCGTCGGGCGATGACGGCGCGCGGGCCTGGATGGAAGCGGCCGGTGACGCAACCGGCGTCGGCTGCGCGGCGGCGCGCTCGATCGCCGCGAGCATGTCGCCCTTGGTGACCCGACCATCCTTGCCGGTGCCGGGTACGGCTGCCGCATCCATGCCGGTCTCGGCTGCGATCTTGCGCACCGACGGCGCCAACGGCATGTCGGCGCCCGCGACCTTGGCGGCGAGCGCTTTCGGCGGTGCTACGGTGGCAGCCGGTGTGGCCGGCTGGAACTCGTCCCGCGGCCTCGTCTGTTCTGGCTCGGCGTCGATCGCCTTCGCCTGCTCGGTTTTCTGGTCCGGCCGGCCGGCCGGAACGGCGCCGGCGCCCTCCTTGATCGCGCCAAGGAGCGCGCCGACCGCAACAGTGTCGCCGTCCTTGACGGCGACGTCGGTGAGCACGCCGGCGGCCGGTGCCGGCACCTCGATCGTGACCTTGTCGGTCTCGAGCTCAACCAGCGGTTCGTCGACGGCGACCACGTCACCGGCCTTCTTGAACCATTTACCGATCGTCGCTTCGGTCACTGACTCGCCGAGCGCGGGCACACGAATCTCAGCCATGGTTTTACTTCCTCACTCGCGAGACCTTCGGCGCGCGGACGACGGACAACAGACGACGGAAGAAAACTCTCATCCGTCGTCCGCTATCCCAGTGCCTCTTCAAGAAGATTCTTGAGCTGCGCCAGGTGCAGCGACATCTGCCCGACCGCCGTCGACGCCGAAGCCGGCCGGCCGGCATAACGTGCCCGCCGGTGCCTGGCGCCGATCTGATTGAGCACCCATTCCAGGAAGATATCGACGAACACCCATCCCCCCATGTTGCGCGGCTCTTCCTGGCACCAGATGATCTCCGCCTGCTTGAAGCGCGAAAGCTCCGTCATCAGCGCCTTGGTGGGGAACGGGTAAAGCTGCTCAATGCGCAATAGATAGATGTCGTCGATCCCGCGGTGCTCGCGTTCCTCGTAGAGATCGTAGAACACCTTGCCGGAGCACAACACCACACGGCGAATGTCGGCGTCGGGGACGAGCTTGATCTTTTCGTCCGGCATCGACTGCGCATCATCCCAAAGGATGCGGTGGAACGAGGTGTTAGACCCCATCTCGTCCAGCCGCGACACCGCACGCTTGTGGCGCAACAGCGATTTTGGCGTCATCAGGACCAGCGGCTTGCGGAACTCGCGCTTGAGCTGGCGGCGCAGGATGTGGAAGTAGTTCGCCGGCGTCGTGCAGTTGGCGACCTGCATGTTGTCTTCGGCGCACATCTGTAGGAAGCGCTCGAGACGCGCCGAGGAATGTTCAGGCCCCTGGCCTTCGTAGCCGTGCGGCAACAGGCAGACCAGGCCCGACATGCGCAGCCATTTGCGTTCACCGGACGAGATGAACTGGTCGAACACCACCTGCGCGCCATTGGCGAAATCGCCGAACTGGGCCTCCCACATGGTGAGCGCATTGGGCTCAGCCAGCGAGTAGCCGTATTCGAAGCCGAGCACGGCCTCTTCCGACAGCATCGAGTTGATGACCTCGAAACGCGCCTGGCCGTCGCGCAGATGATTGAACGGCGTGTAGCGTTCCTCGGTTTCCTGGTCGATCAGCACGGAATGCCGCTGCGAGAACGTGCCGCGCTCGCTGTCCTGGCCGGAAAGCCGCACCCGGTGACCGTCGAGCAACAGCGAGCAGATGGCGAGCGCCTCGCCCGTTGCCCAGTCGATGTTGGTTCCCGCCTCAATCGATTTGCGCCGGTTGTCCAAAAAACGATTGAGCGTGCGATGCAGATGAAAGTCCGGAGCCAGCGTGGTGATCTTCTGACCGATCTCCATGAGGGTGGCGATCTCAACGCCGGTCTGGCCGCGGCGCGGATCGTCGGTGTCGCCCGCGGTCTTGAAACCCGCCCAGCGGCCGTCGAGCCAATCGGCCTTGTTGGCGCGGTAGCTTTGGGCGGCTTCAAGCTCGGCGTCGAGGCGGTTGCGCCAATCCGCCTTCATCTTCTCGACTTCACCGCTGGTGACGATACCCTCGCCGACTAGCTTTTTGCCGTAGATTTCCAGCGTGCCCGGATGTTTGGCAATCGCCTTGTACATCAGCGGCTGGGTGAACGACGGCTCGTCGCCCTCGTTGTGGCCGTGACGGCGATAACAGAACATGTCGATCACGACCGGCTTCTGGAATTTCTGCCGGAATTCGGTCGCCACCTTAGCGGCAAAGACGACAGCCTCGGGATCGTCGCCATTGACGTGGAAAATCGGCGCCTCAATCATCTTGGCAACGTCGGAAGGGTAGGGCGAGGACCGCGAATAACGCGGGCTGGTGGTGAAGCCGATCTGATTGTTGAGGATGAAGTGGACCGAACCCCCGGTGCGATGCCCGCGCAGCCCGGAAAGCCCGAAACACTCCGCAACCACGCCCTGCCCGGCGAACGACGCGTCGCCGTGAATCAATAGCGGCATCACCATCGTGCGATCGTCCGGCGTGGCGCCGAGCTGGTCCTGCTTGGCGCGCACCTTGCCGAGCACGACCGGATCGACGATCTCGAGGTGCGACGGATTGGCGGTGAGCGACAGGTGCACCTTGTTGTCGTCGAATTCGCGATCCGAGGAGGCGCCGAGGTGGTATTTCACGTCGCCGGAGCCCTCGATCTCGTTGGGCGTCGATGAGCCGCCCTTGAACTCGTGGAAGATGGCGCGGTGCGGCTTGCCCATGACTTGGGACAGCACGTTGAGCCGGCCGCGATGCGCCATGCCGATCACGATATCGCGCACGCCGAGCGCGCCGCCGCGTTTGATGATCTGCTCCAGCGCTGGGATCATCGACTCGCCGCCATCGAGGCCGAAGCGCTTGGTGCCGGTGAATTTCACGTCGCAGAATTTTTCGAACCCTTCCGCCTCAACCAGCTTGTTGAGGATGGCGCGCTTGCCTTCGCGCGTGAAGGTGATCTCCTTGTCGGGCCCCTCGATGCGTTCCTGAATCCAGCCCTTCTGGGCGGCATTGGAGATGTGCAGGAATTCGACGCCGAGCGTTTGACAATAAGTGCGCCGCAGGATGGCGATGATCTGGCGTATCGTGCCAAATTCGAGGCCAAGCACCTTGTCGAGAAAAATCGGACGGTCGAGATCGGCTTCGCCGAAGCCGTAGGTGCGCGGATCGAGTTCCTCCTCGTCGTGCGGAGGCTGCAGGCCGAGCGGATCGAGGTTGGCGTGGAAATGGCCGCGCGCGCGATAGGCGCGAATGAGCATGAGCGCCCGCACCGAGTCGCGGGTGGCGCGCTCGACATCGGCGGCGGAAAGGTCGACGCCGCGGGTTTGCGCCTGCGCCTTGACCTTGGTGCCGAGCACTGCGCCGACTGTCGCCCAGCCGCCGTCGAGCGCCGCAGTCAACTCGTTGCGATCGGGCGATGGCCAGTCAGGCCTGCCCCATGACGCGCCGCGCGCATTCTTGGCGACGTCGGTAGCGTTGTCCTTCAAGCTCTGGAAGAACGCTTGCCATTCGGCGTCGACCGCCTTGGGATCGGCTTCGTAGCGTGCGTACAGGTCCTCGATGTACGGCGCGTTGCTGCCGTACAGGAACGAGGTGAGGGCGAAGGCGGCATCCGCGTCCTGGCGAGACATTGGTGGTTCCTGGGCGGTCCCTGAACTTGGGGTGCGACGAAGACACAGCGAAGATGCACCACAAGGTGCGACAAGAAGAACCCGATCACCCGGCCCGGACCAGGCAACCTCTCTTGTACCCTATTTAATATCGAGATGCGGCAGCGAAAAGACACAAAGTGAATCAGGATTTCAGTATTTCACCGAGTGTCTTGCCGAGGCGCGCCGGTGACGGTGACACCGTGATCCCCGCGGCTTCCATGGCGGCGATCTTCGATTCCGCGTCACCCTTGCCGCCGGCAATGATGGCGCCGGCATGGCCCATGCGCCGCCCCGGTGGCGCCGTGCGGCCGGCGATGAAACCGACCGTCGGTTTCTTGCGGCCACGCTTGGCCTCGTCCTTGAGAAACTGGGCTGCATCCTCCTCCGACGAACCGCCGATCTCGCCGATCATGACGATCGCGTCGGTTGCCTTGTCGGTAAGAAACATTTCCAGGATTTCGATGAAATCGCTGCCCTTGACCGGATCGCCGCCTATGCCGACCGCGGTGGTCTGGCCGAGGCCTTCCTGCGTGGTCTGAAACACCGCCTCATAGGTGAGCGTTCCGGAGCGCGAGACGATGCCGACCTTGCCGGGTTTGAAGATGTTGCCGGGCATGATGCCGATCTTGCACGCGCCGGCGGTCATGACGCCCGGGCAATTTGGCCCGATGAGGCGCGATTTCGAGCCGCACAGCGCCCGCTTGACCTTCACCATGTCGAGCACGGGGATGCCCTCGGTGATACAGACGATGAGCGGGATTTCGGCGTCGATGGCTTCGCAGATCGCATCCGCTGCGCCGGCCGGCGGCACGTAGATCACGCTGGCGTCGCAATCGGTTTTGTCGCGCGCTTCAGCCACCGTGTCGAACACCGGCAGGTTGAGATGGGTGGTGCCGCCTTTACCGGGCGAAGTGCCGCCGACCATCTTGGTGCCATAGGCGATCGCCTGCTCGGAATGAAAGGTGCCGTTCTTGCCGGTAAAGCCCTGGCAGATCACTTTGGTGTTCTTGCTGACCAGGATGGCCATCACGCCGCCTCCTTGACCGCCTTGACGATCTTCTGGGCAGCGTCGTCGAGGTCGTCAGCCGAAGTGACGTTGAGGTTGGATTTGGCGATGATCTCCTTGCCGAGCGCGACATTGGTGCCTTCGAGACGCACGACCAGCGGCACACTTAAGCCGACTTCCTTCACCGCTGCGACGACACCCTCGGCGATGACATCGCAGCGCATGATGCCGCCGAAGATATTGATCAAAATTCCCTTTACGGTGGGGTCGGAGGTGATGATCTTAAATGCCGCCGTGACCTTTTCCTTACTGGCGCCGCCGCCGACGTCGAGAAAATTCGCCGGCGTCTCGCCGTAGAGCTTGATGATGTCCATCGTCGCCATCGCCAGCCCGGCGCCGTTGACCATACAGCCGATGGTGCCGTCGAGCGCGATGTAGTTCAGATCGTAGCGCGAAGCCTCGATCTCCTTGGCATCTTCCTCGGTCGGATCGCGCAACGCGGCGGTATCCGGATGCCGATAGAGCGCGCTGTCGTCGAAGCCGATCTTGGCATCGAGGCAAATGAGCTCGCCGGCCTTGGTGACGACGAGTGGATTGATCTCGAGCAGGTTCATGTCCTTGACGAGAAACGCCTGATAGAGCTTCGGCAGCACGGTCTCGGCCTGTTGGCCGATTTCGCGACCAAAGCCGAGCGCGCGCGTAACCGCCCGG
>Ga0181532_10003808_pt1 | contig 13464 bp, 7 predicted proteins | sample PEATcosm2014_Bin_33_FD_119768 | JGI IMG/M metagenome (GOLD analysis project Ga0181532, IMG submission 119768) | Peatland microbial communities from MTU Mesocosm Facility, Houghton, MI, USA - PEATcosm2014_Bin11_30_metaG | ecosystem: Environmental > Terrestrial > Soil > Wetlands > Peat | place...
AGACGCCAACAACTTTGGGCCGGTGTCCACCGATTACATAGGCGGTAGCGCGGCGTGGCCGGAAGCAAGCTATTCGGAGCGAGAGCGGATTTTTATGAGGCATGTGCAGTATCAGCAGGGCTATCACTGGTTCATGAGCAATGCCCTGGCCGTACCAGCCCCAATTCGCTCATCCTATTCGAAATGGGGACTGGCGGCAGATGAGTTTCTCGGCACCGTCGACCATTGGCCTCACCAGCTCTATGTGCGTGAAGCTAGGCGCATGGTGGGCGAGCTGGTTGTTACCGAGAATCATTGCCTCGGCTTCAGGACAGAAGATGACGCAATAGGCTTGGGCGCTTACCAGATGGATTCACACAATTGCCGCCGGATTGTGCACGACGGCTATGTCCTCAATGAGGGCGATGTTCAGATCAAACTGAATCGGCCGTACGGAATCAGCTACAGATCCATAATTCCAAGGAAGGGCGAGTGTGCGAATCTACTTGTTCCGGTGTGCCTGAGCGCGACTCACATTGCGTGGGGCAGTATTCGCATGGAGCCGGTCTCCATGATTCTTGCGCAGTCGGCTGCAGTCGCCGCAAGCGGCGCAATTGCCTCGGGGAATATTCCTGTTCAGGACGTGCAATATGCGAAGATCCGGCCGCTGTTAGACCGGTGCGGCCAAATACTCTCCGCCGACGGAATCAGCGAGCCCTCAATCGGCAATGATGCGCACGGCCCAGCACGGGCGGCTCAAACGAGCCTTGAAGGATGAAGGCGATTCCTGGTCGCCTCCCCTTGTCGCCTCGAGGCGAGCGACGCCACACAGATCTTTGTAGTCCCTGCTGACCCCATTCGGCCCGCGTTAACCTTTTAAATGCAAGGATGGTGCCCAGGTGGGGGGGGGCCGACACCAATCTGCCTTTCCCAAGCCTGCGGAACCGCCTTCCAATTAGGGAGAACATCCAAGGACATCCTAGAACGATCGCACATCGTGCAACCGTGCGTGTAACTCAAGCCGACCGCCGCCACCCAAGTTGGGCAACCCAAGCCCAGCCCTTCAATCGGCAAGCCCCAACTTTCCCTGGCTCTAGTCAGGCCTGCCAAGCGGGCCCTCCCCTTCCCAAGGATAGACAACCAGCGTCAGTCGTATCAGCATCGACTAACCATTCAAACCGAACCTGATGCCGGCCCGAGAATGGGCATCCGATCAGACTTGCAAAACCCCTTGGCACCTCGTCGATCCGAACACGCTCCTTCAGCAGTTCTTGCCAGCAATCTGAATTCCTTGGGGGCGGTGAGGCAGAAAGTATCGGGGCCATGAACGACGTTGTGTGCCGGATGGCCCGCGACCTCGCTGGTTTGGGCGTAAGAAGAGCGGGCACCCTTCTGGTCCATTCGTCCCTCAAATCACTCGGAAAGCTGCCGGACGGGCCCGAGACCGCGGTTGAGGGCCTGCTCGAGGCGCTTGGGAGCGAAGGGACTCTCCTGATGCCCGCGCTCTCCTACGAGACGGTCAAGGCGGAGAACCCGGTGTTCGACGTCTTGAGCACGCCGTCCTGCGTCGGCGCGCTGCCCGAGTTCTTCAGGAAGAGAACCGGAGCTATACGGAGCGTCCACCCCACTCATTCGGCATGCGGGATCGGACCCCGCGCCGGGAGCATGCTCGGCGAGCATGCCCGGGATGTGACGCCCTGCGGCGCGAATTCGCCCTATTTCAAGCTCGGAAAGGAGGCCGGCCAGATTCTGTTCCTCGGCTGCGGCCTGAAGCCCAACACCTCGATGCACGCCGTGGAGGAGCTCATCGAGCCCCCCTACCTTTACAACGGATGGGTGGATTACAGGATCAGGCTGGCTGACGGCAGCGCGGCGGCAATGAGGGTCAGGAGCCACGGTTTCAAGGGCTGGCGGCAGAGGTACGACAGGATCGAGACCGTCATGGCCGGGGACGGCATCAGCGCCGGCAGGGTCCTTTCCGCGGACTGCTTTCTCCTGGAGGCGCCTGCCCTCTGGCGGAAGGCACACCAGGCCTTGAAGGAGGACCCGCTGTTCTTCGTGGACAGGATGGCATAGTCGCCTCCGGGAAGGATCTCCGCCATGAAACGACCATACCGAGCCGGCTTTGCCCGGCGTGACCTGAATGAGGGCAGAGTCCTGCCAGCCGAGGGGTTCCTGGCGCCCCTGGAAGTGCGGTGTCTCGTCGTGGAAACCGACTCCGGCCTGGCATGCTGGGTCGTGTATGACCTCACCTGCATGTTCCTCGAGCAGGCCACGGCGATCCGCACGGCTGTCGCGGCGGCACTCGGCTGCGGGCGCGAGGCTGTTGTCGTGCATTGCACGCACACGCACTCAGTCCCGGATTTCTTCCTCGCATTTCCCGTGGAGGTGCTGGCAGAGGGGGCTGTTGCCGCCGCAAGCGAGGCCCGGGCCCACATGCGGCCCTTCAGGCTGGTCGAGGCCACCGCCGACGTTGGAAATCGCTTCAGCATCCTGCGGCGAAAATTCCTGCCCGGAATCGGCGCTTTCACGGTGTGGTATGGCTATCGCCTTGAGAATGGACGTCCGGACGGGGCCCCCCTCATCAGGGAGCAGGCAGAGCGGGTGTTCGGGCGTCGCCATGCCCAGATCCCTGAACTCGCGGGCCCGATCTGGTTTGATGATCCGGTCGACCCGCTGGTGCAGGGACTCGTCTTCGTGGGCAGCGACGACAAGCCCATCGGAAGCCTGATTCGTTTCTCCGCGCACCCGCACACCACCTCGCATGTTCAGAGGCTGCGATATCATCCCGATTTCCCGGGATTTGCCAGGAACGCCGTGGAACGCGAGCTCGGTGGAGTGTGCATCTACCTGACCGGTCCGTGCGGCGATATCGTCCCCAAGGAGGAGATGCAGTTCAGAATGCCGCCGGTGGGTGAACGCCCGGCTGGCGCCGAGAGAAATTTCGGGCCCAGCTACTGGCATAAGGAGGCTGTGCCCGGCGATGGCCTGCGCGTGGCGCAGGACATCGGGGAAAACCTCGCGTCAGCTGTCGTGGCACGGCTGAGGCGTGGAGCCCGCCGACAGCCGCCGGATGCCCGGATCTCCACGAAATCCCGTTACTGGGCCGTTGAACCGTGGCAGCCGCCCGTGGTCCGCGCAAAGACCGTCAGCCTGACAGTGCCGATCCGGGAGAACTACGCGGCATCATCGGCTGCAGCGGCGTCCGCCCAGGACGCCGAAACCAGGCGCCTGCTCAAGCTCCAACGGAGCGAGGAAGCGGACCGAACTTCGCCATGGGAGATTCGGTCGCTCGCGGACCGGGTGCAGCAGCTTGGCCTCGAGGCCCTTGATATTCGCTGCCTCCCGGCCGGCGCGCTCCGCTCGGGGCAGGTGACTCTGGAAATGGGGCTCCTGCAGCTTGGCGACATCATCCTGGCTGGAATCCCGAGCGAACCCTGCGTTGGGAGTTCGATCCGCCTGCGCGCCAACACGCTCGGCGACAGGCTGTGGACAGTCTCCCTGGTCAACGGTTGGATCGGCTACCTGGCCGGCTCGTTTGACTGCCTCGCAGGGGGCTACGAGAGCGCCCGGACGCCGCTGCCTCCGAATGGCCTGGACCAGTACGATGCCCAAGCCTGCGAAGCGATCCGGGGAATCATGGGATGACCCGGGCGATGCCCGTCCCCAGGACCGCTGTTGCGGAGTACATGGTTTCAAATTCCCAGCCGCCTATCTAGAAGCCAGGGGGTCCTGTAGCCCCCGAACGGGCTTCCCCCCCCTGCAATCCGACCAAATTGTCCGCCACCCTGACCCAAGCACCGCAGGAGCCTAGCCCCAGGCTGTTGGGATTCCGCGAGAAATCCTCGTTCGGCTTCGGCAACCTGGCGTCCTGCCTCTACTGGCAGACGTTCATGGCGTACCTTGCGATCTTCTATACAGACGTATTCGGGATTGGGGCCGCCGCGGCGGGTACGATGATCGGCCTGAGCCGGGGCATTGACGCGTTCTTCGACCCCGTCATGGGCATGCTGGCCGACCGCACCAGGACGCGCTGGGGCAAATTCCGGCCTTTCCTGCTCTGGTTCTGCGTGCCGCTGGCCGTCATGGGCGTGCTGACATTCACAGTGCCGAATCTCGGTGCCTCCGGAAAGCTTGTCTGGGCCTATGTCACCTACAACGCGGTGATGCTGCTCTACACCGCCATCAACATCCCCTACACGGCGTTGCTTGGCGTCATCTCGCCCAACCCGAACGAGCGGACCACGCTCGTCTCGTTCCAGCTCGTGGGCGCCTTTGCCGGGGGCATCATCGTCTCGGCGACGCTGCTGCCCATGTCGAAGGTGGGAGGATGGCTGGGCGCCAGGACCGTGGAGCGCGGGTGGCAAATGTCATTCGTGATCTATGGCATCGCCGCGGTGATCTTTTTCCTAACCACGTTCTTCAATACCCGCGAGCGCGTCAGCCCCCCAAGGGCCCAGAAGACGTCGGTGCTTCGCGACCTCGGGGACCTGGTCACCAACGGGCCGTGGCTGATAGTGCTCGCGACGACGATCACCTTCATCCTCTCCGGGGCGATCAGGAGCAGTGTGACCGCGCACTACTTCAAGTACTACGTCGGCTCGCAGACGCTGACCTTGCCCTCTTTCCTGCCCAGGTCCGCCGCCGGCACGCAGGTCTGGGGCTGGGAAAGCCTCGTCTCGGTGTTCAACACCAGCAATCAGATCGCATCCCTGGTCGGAGTCATAATGATCCCGTTTTTTGCGAGGATCGCGGGCCGAAAGGCTGCGGTCGTCGCCCTGTTCATCATCCTGATCGCGTCGACCGCCTCCTTCTATTTCCTTGGACCCGACCAGATCCCGCTGATCTTTGGGATCAATCTGTTCGCCTCCGTTACGGGCGGCCCGCTGGTTGCCCTGCTCTGGGCCATGTACGCCGACACGGCTGACTACGCGGAATGGAAGCGGGGCCGCCGTGCGACGGGCCTCATCTTTTCCGCGTCCATCTTTTCCCAGAAGCAAGGCTGGGCGATCGGGGCTTGGGTGGCCCTCGCCCTGATGCAGAGCGTGGGCTTCGTCGCCAACACAGCCCAGACCCCGGGTTCGCTCCACGGACTGGTGCTGCTGATGAGCGTGATTCCGGCGTCGCTCGGCGCCCTGTCGGTCGTCCTCGTGCTCTTCTATCCGCTGAATGAGGCGAGATTGTCGCGAATCACATCCGAACTGAAGGAGCGCCGCGCCCTCGAAGCCGCGGGAAACGATCGGATAACGCCCCCGGTTTCTTAGTTGAGCGGCGCGCATGCGGTTCGTTGAGCCAGGGTTGTGTCTGGTCGATCTGGTTCGTCCGTGTTGATGTGCCTGGCGTCGGTGGCCCATCACGGCCAACGGGGGGTTTGGATTGTCCGCTCATGCAGTACGTCCGTGCATTTTCGTCCTGATAAAGCCTGGGTTGTTCTCTGCACTATTGCTTGTTGCGTATTTCCATTATCCGGGATCCGGAACCCCATCTGTGTCTTCGCGTCTAGCGTGGCCCCTCCCGTCCTGGGGAATGCAAAGGCAGACATGCTAGAATGATCACCCCTGTGTGATTCCTGGACCGAGTCACTGCCGCATGCTGTCGTAGCGCGCCTTCGCGGGCAGATGCCCGACCATTTGATCCATGTCCGGGCCGGTGTTGGTCCAGGACGTCAGCCCGTATGACGGGAGATTGTTGCGCTGGCAGCGCGCCACCGATGGAGTCCGAACCGGACTCCCGAGGAGGCCCGGGCTGCGCCGCCAATTCCAAGATCACACCCGACATGAACAATCCCACGGCTCGGTCCTGGCTCTGCACGCTTGCGGTCTCGGCGCTGGCGCTGCAGGCGGCCGGCGCCGCGGAGACGGTGGGACTCACCGAACTCGACCTGACACGCCTGCAATATGCCGGTTGGGAGAAGCCGCAGATCGACCGGACGCAGTCCGGGAAGCCGCTCTCCATTGCCGGCCGGGAATTCGAACACGGGGTCGCAACCTACGCCACTGGCTCCCTCTGGCTCGAACTAGACGGACGTACGGAACGGTTCACCGCATCGGTCGGGGTCGACGACTCCGCAACCGGCGCCAACGCGGCCGTGGTTTTCGAGATCTTCGGGGACGACCGCAAACTTTGGGAGTCGAGGCCCCTGAAGCGGGGCGAGCCCGCGCAGGCGGTGGACCTCGGCCTGCACGGCGTGCATTCGCTGTTGCTCAAGATCGACCATGCCGGCGAAGGCGACGGCTCCGGCCTGGGCGATTGGGCCGACGCCCGCTTCTCGTTTGCCGGCGCCCGGCCGCGCACGGTTCCGACGCCGCAGGAGACCGCGGTCATCCTCACGCCCAAGCCATCCGCGGCGCCGCAAATCAACGGACCGCGCGTCTACGGCTGCAGAACCGGCCACCCCTTCCTCTTCCGTATCCCGACGACCGGCGAGCGTCCGGTCAGGTTCTCTGCCGACGCTCTGCCAGCGGGGCTGCGGCTCGATGCCGACAACGGATACATCACCGGCACCGCCCCCCCACGAGGCACGTATGCCGTGACGTTGCGGGCAGAGAACCGGCACGGCGCGGCAGTGCGGCTGCTTAGGATCGTCAGCGGCGACAAGCTCGCACTGACGCCGCCTATGGGCTGGAACCATTGGTATGCCCACTACAACCGCGTTACGGACCCGATGATCCGCGAGGCCGCCGACGCGATGGTTCGCTCCGGAATGGCCGACGCAGGCTATGCCTACGTCAACATCGACGACTGCTGGATGAATACCGCCGCGGACGCCCAGCACCAGCCCGACCCGCTTCGCACGGGGCCCTTCCGCGACGCACAAGGCAACATCGTGCCCAACAGGCACTTCCCCGACATGCCTGCGCTCACGGCCTACATCCACGCGAAGGGCCTCAAGGCCGGCATCTACACTTCGCCCGGTCCGCTAACCTGCGGCGGCTACTGCGGCGCCTACCAACACGAGGAACAGGACGCGAGGCAGTTCGCAGAATGGGGCTTTGACTTCCTGAAATATGACTGGTGCTCCTACGGCCACATTGCCGAGGGAGGAGACCCCAGGGCGCCCAATATTCCGCTTTGGGGCCACGGCAGTCCCAACCTCGAGGGCTACCAACGCCCGTACCGGTTGATGGGTGGCATCCTGAACAAACTGCCGCGCGACGTCGTCTTCAACCTTTGCCAATACGGAATGGCCAATGTCTGGGAGTGGGGCGCGGAGGTGGGCGGTCAATCATGGCGGACGGCCGGCGACCTCGGCGGCGAATTGAACCGCATTTTCGCCGTGGCGCTGAAAAACGCGGAGCACCGCGAATGGACGAGGCCAGGCGCCTGGAACGATCCCGATTACATCCAGATCGGCTACATCGGTGACGCGCGCACCAACGGCGAGCCGAGGCCGTGCCCGCTCACGCCGACCGAGCAGTACGCGTTCATGTCGCTGTGGTGCCTGAGCGCGGCGCCCCTCTTCTACAGCGGCGACATGGGCCGGCTCGATGAATTCACGCTCAACGTCCTCTGCAACCCGGAGGTCATTGCGGTGGACCAGGACCCTCTCGGCGAGTGCGCCCGCGTCGTGCCGCTGACTCCCGAGACGTTCCTGATGGTCAAGGACCTCGAGGACGGCGGCAAGGCCGTCGGCTTTTGCAACCGCGGCGAAATCACGGCGGGCATTGTCGCAAAGTGGGCCGACCTCGGCGTCAGCGGCCGGCAGATGGTCCGGGACCTCTGGCGCCAGCGTGACCTCGGCCCTTGCGAGGGCGCGTTCGAGGCGTCCGTGCCACGCCACGGCGTGGCGCTGGTGCGCCTGGCACCGCACAGCGACTGATCGCGTCCGCCACACCCCCGGTGACAACCTTGCTCCCCACGCGTGGCGATCCGACGCACGAAGCCGGGCTCAACCCTGCCTACGTATGGTTCGTTTCCTCGGTGGCGGCCCTTGGAGGCCTCCTATTCGGCTGGGACTGGGTTGTGATCGGCGGGGCGAAGCCCTTTTTTGAGAGCTTCTTCAAGCTGAGGGACCCGGCGCTGGTCGGATGGGCGACCAGCTGCGCCCTCGTGGGCTGCCTCTTCGGCGCGGTAGGCGCCGCGGCGCTCAGCGACAGATTCGGCAGGAAGCGCCTGCTCATCCTCTCGGCGTCGATCTTTGCGGCGACATCAATCGGCAACGCGCTGGCGCCCACATTTTCCGCCTTTGTGGCCTGGCGAATCCTTGGCGGCGTGGCCATCGGCCTCGCGTCGAGCCTTTCTCCGCTGTACATCTCGGAGGTCGCCCCGGCCCGGATGCGAGGCAGGCTTGTTGCCACCAACCAGCTCACGATCGTGGTCGGCATACTGCTGGCCCAGGTCATCAACTGGTACCTCGTGCGGGGCCTGCCTGCCGGGGCCACCGATGGGTACATCCGTGACTCCTGGTTCGGAAGGCAGGGTTGGCGTTGGATGTTTGGCGTGACCGCGGCGCCGTCCGTGCTGTTCCTGGCGGGCATGTTTCTTGTGCCCGAGAGCCCCCGGTGGCTAGCCAAGGTCGGACGGGTCGCAGCGGCCCGGGCCATACTCACAAGGATCGGCGGGCCGCGCTATGCTGACAAGGCTATCGGCGACATGGAGCGATCGGTCCCCTCCGGGGACGATAGAAAGGTCCGCCTCACCGAGTTACTCGAACCGAGGGTGCGCAAGGTGCTCGTCCTCGGGGTGGTCCTGGCTGTCTTCCAGCAATGGTGCGGCATCAACGTGATTTTCAACTACGCCGAGGAGATATTCAAGGAGGCGGGCTATGACATCTCGAGCGTCCTCAAGAACATTGCGTGGACGGGATCCGTAAACCTCGCGTTTACCTTCGTGGCTCTCGGTCTGGTAGATAAGCGGGGACGCCGTCCACTCATGCTTCTCGGCGCAGGCGGCCTTGCGCTCATCTATGCGGCCATCGGGGCCTGCTACCTTGAGGGGATCAAGGGGTTGCCCCTGCTCCTCCTGGTCCTTGCGGCCATTGGATGCTATGCAATGTCTCTGGCCCCTGTTACGTGGGTGATTATCTCGGAGATTTTTCCGAACCGCATTCGGGGTGCGGCGGTTTCGGTCGCTGTCGCGTCGCTTTGGATAGCATGCTTTCTCCTGACCTACACATTTCCCATCCTCAACGCCCGCCTGGGTGCGGGCGGAACCTTCTGGCTCTACTCGGCGATTTGCGCCGCCGGGGCCGTGTTTATCCTGAAACGACTCCCTGAGACAAAGGGGCGTACCCTGGAGCAGCTTGAGGTGCAGCTTATCAAGACAAGGTGATCGTTGCATGGCCAAGCCCTGAGACTCGCATCAGCCTCCGTTCATCGCATTTGGCCATGAGCCCTTGGTTTCTGCCGCGAACCCTTGTCCCAATGGAGAATTACGATTTGCAAGAAGGCAGAACACCCGATTACGGGCTTTGGGCATCCCGGGACCGGAATCTGAATTCTTCAACAGCAAGCGAGGTCGTCCCATGAAGCGAGTGTCTCTGGCGCTGCGCCATCTGCTGGCGGGTTTGCCCCTGGCGTTGGGCTCCGCATCGGCAGCCCCAGCCGGCGGCGATTTGCCGAGCTATCTCGACTCGAAGCAGCCGGTTGAGAAGCGCATCAATGACCTGATGAGCCGTATGACGCTCAGGGAAAAGGTGGGGCAGCTCAATCTGCCGTGCGTTTACGTGCCTGAGCTGGGGACGGACATTCCTGCCAAGCAGGAGGCCTGCAGGCGGTTCACGGCTGGAACCTACACGCGCGAGATTGGGCCCGGTTGCGGTTTTTTCACGCTCGCGGACCAGATACTGCCCGACGGAAACGCCCGCCACACCGCCGAATTCCTCAATGGACTGCAGAGGATCGCGGTCACCCAGACACGGCTGAGGATCCCCCTGCTGGAGGACGAGGAGGGGACCCACGGTGCAATGTATGCCGGTGCGACGGTCTTCCCGGAGGGCCTGGCCATTGGCAGTTCGTTTGACCCCGACTTGGTGAAGGCGGTTTACGCGGCTTCGGCCGCGGAGGCCCGAGCCGTCGGCATCAACATGCTCTCCACACTGGTGATGGAACTGGATCGCGACCCGCGCATGGGCCGAAATGAGGAAGCCTACACCGAAGACCCCTATCTTGGCATGCGCATCGGTGAGGCGATCGTGCGCGGCACGCAGGGCGCCAACGTTTCCAGCCCCGACAGGGTCATCGCGGTGCTGACGGATTTTCCCACGCAGAGCTCCCCCGCCGGCGGCCTGGAACGCGGGGCTATCGAGGTGTCGGAACGCTCGCTGCGGGAGAACGACATGCTTCCCTGGATTGGGGCAATCACCAAGGCCGGGGGATTGGGAGTGATGGCGGGTTACCCCGAGATCGACGACGTCCCGGCACACGACTCTGAAAAGTGGCTGAGCAACGTGCTGCGCCAGGAGCTGGGCTTCCAGGGCGTCGTGGACAGCGAGGGCTACGGTTTCTCGACCTTGCTCTACGAGCGCATCGTTCCAACCCAGAAGGAGGCCGGCGAGCTGGGGCTCAAGGCCGGAGTCGATCTGAACATCACGTATGAGTCCGCCTACATGGGCCCACTTGTCGAGGCTGTGGAGGAGGGACAGGTCCCCATGGCGCTCGTGGACCGGGCGCTGCGCAGAGTCCTGAACCTGAAGTTCCGCCTGGGCCTCTTCGAGAATCCCTACGTTGACGTGGAAAGGGCAGCAGGCGTCGTGCACTCGCGGGAGAACCAGGACCTTGCTCTGCGTGCCGGGCGCGAGGGGATCGTCCTCCTGAAGAACGCCAGAAACCTGCTTCCGCTCAACAAGGGCCTGAAATCGGTGGCGGTGATCGGCCCGAACGCGGGAAACGTGATGAATCAGATAGGTGATTACTCGCCCCGCACCATCCCCCAGCACTTGGTCTCCATCCTGGAGGGGATCAGGGGCAAGCTCGGACCGGGCGCCAGTGTGACGGCCGTGAATGGCTGCGAGGTCACGGGGGCGGACAGGAGTGGATTCGCCGCGGCCATCAGCGCAGCAAAAAGCGCCGAGGTGGCAATTGTGGTGGTCGGCGAAAGCCAGGCAACGGACGGCGAGGGCCACGACGTCGCCAGCCTGGACCTGACGGGCGTGCAGGAGGAGCTTGTCCGAGATGTTTGCGACACCGGAACCCCGACCGTGGTGGTGCTGGTCAACGGTCGACCGTTGTCGATCCGCTCGATCGCCGAGTTCGCGCCGGCCATCGTGGAGGCGTGGAGGCCCGGTGAGCGAGGGGGAACAGCCGTTGCCGATGTCCTGTTCGGCGACTACAACCCAAGTGGCCGACTGGCCATCAGCATTCCACGCCACGTCGGGCAATTGCCTGTGTACTACAACTATAAGCCGTCCAAGGAATACTGGATGGACCGGGGGGGCTACGTGGACATGCCCGCCACCCCGCTTTATCCCTTTGGTTATGGCCTGAGCTATACCAGTTATGAGTATGGCAATCTTCGCATTGAGCCGGCCGTGATCCATCCGGGGGGCAACTCGCGCGTGAGCGTGGACGTAAAGAACATCGGTGAGCGCGCGGGCGTAGAGACGGTCCAGCTTTATGTCCGCGAGACGTACGCCCCGGTCTCATTGCCGGTCAGGCAACTGCGCGGGTTTGAGCGCGTGGCGCTGCAGCCAGGGGAGACGAAAACCGTGACGCTACCCCTGACACCCGAGGACCTGCAGTTGCTCGACACAGATATGCACTGGCGGGTCGTGCCTGGCGATTTTCAGATCATGGTCGGAAGGTCGTCGGCAGACATGCCCCTACTGGGAAGTCTGAAAGTGACGCCGTAGCATGGCGGGCGGGGCGCCCCCGGTTCCCTTGATGGCAAGAGGGATCGTTGGCGCGAGGCCCGCGGCGACCCAGGCGCTACGCTGTCAAGCCGCTTAGGTCTGCTTCAAGCCTCTTGTTCTCCCTAAGCAGGTCGTCCATCGTGAGCTTGGTGCGGCGCAGGGCCGCTTCGCGGCCCAGCGCAACCGTCAGCACCCCGTCGACGGCGCGCGGCACCGTCAGGTTCTCAAAACGGCCTCCGACGATGTTCCTGTAGAACTCGGCGATGTTTCGCTCGACGCCGCTCAGGTAGAGATTGTCGACGGTGCCGACGTAATGCATGGGCCCGCCGCGCACGGAGACTTTTCCCGCGTAGGCGACGAGCGCAGTGGCGTTTTGCCCGGCAATGTGGCACATCAAGCCGCCGCCTTCGGAGGCGCTGCTGTTCGGCAGCGCCTCGCCGAAATGATTGTGCACCAGGCCGTCGGCGTATTCATATACCAGGGAGCATACGTCGGGGCTGTCGCCGTGCGGGTGCGGCCGGCAGATGCGCGAAGCGCCGCTTGCAGCCACGGGGCGGCGCCCGAGCACCCAGATTGCGGCGTCCAGCGCGTGAATATCAAACGCATTGATGTAGCCCCCGCTGAGTGCGAGGTCGTTGTCCCAAGTGAGGTGCTGCATCCGGCTCTCGATCGTCGCCGTCTTCGGGGGATCGTCATGGCCCCCCGCCACGCCCGAGGTCCGGATTTCAGCGAGCGGGCCCAGCGCGCCCGCGCGCACGCGTTCGGCGACCTCGATGTTCGACGGATCCGTCGACACCTGGTAGTCGACCATGAAACAGCGCTGCTTTTGGGTCGCGAGCATTCCGGCGGCCGCAATCCTTCCGGCTCCGGGGACGTCCACAGCCACCGGCTTGGCCATGTAGACGTGCAGACCCGCCGCCACGGCGGCGCTCGCGTGCTCCGGATAGAAATACGGAATCGCCTCAAGCGCCACCGCCTCGACCCCGCTCTCGATGACGCGCTTATAGCCGGAAAGGCCGGAGAACCGGCGCGCCTTGTCCACGCCAAGCGCGTCGCCGCACTTGGCGGCGACGTCCGGGAAATAATCCGCCACCGCATGCAGCACGTAGCCGCCATGCGCCTGAAAGAGGCCCGCGATCCAGCTGCCGCGTTCGCCGTTTCCGATCACGCCGATCTTGATCTTGCGCTTGTACTCGACGGGGGGCGCCTCGACGGCGTCCGCGGCGCGACCGACCTTTCCCGCCAGCATTGCCGCGGAGGCCAGTGCGCCAAACGTGCCGCCGAGGAATTCGCGGCGGGAGCAGTTCGAGAGATCTTCCATAGATACTTTGTTTGGGGTTAAGAATAGAGCGCTGAGCCCGAGGCCCCGCGCGCCGAAGGCCGCGCTAGAACTCGTCGAACGCCACCTGGCCCTCGGGGACGCCGACTTCCGACAGCATCCGCAGGCACGCCTTGATCATCATCGGCGGCCCGCACAGGTAGTATTCGGCGGCACCCGGATGGGCGTGGTCGCGCAGGTGGTTGCCGAGCACGACCTCATGGATGAAGCCCTGGTGGCCGGTCCAGTCGTCGGTGGGCAGCGGCGAGGAGAGCGCCAGGTGGAACGCGAAGTTCGGGTGCCGCGCGGCCAGCCCGCGGAAATACTCCTCGTAGAAGATCTCCTGCCTCGAGCGCGCGCCGTACCAGAAGCTGACCCT
>Ga0181532_10003809_pt1 | contig 13462 bp, 13 predicted proteins | sample PEATcosm2014_Bin_33_FD_119768 | JGI IMG/M metagenome (GOLD analysis project Ga0181532, IMG submission 119768) | Peatland microbial communities from MTU Mesocosm Facility, Houghton, MI, USA - PEATcosm2014_Bin11_30_metaG | ecosystem: Environmental > Terrestrial > Soil > Wetlands > Peat | place...
GCGTCGGATACCTCGCATCCCAGTACCCTGCTCCTTAGAGCATCCAAGCATTCGCAAAAAAAGATCGCTGGAAGCTGACCGCCTGAAAGGCGGTGGGTTTAAACCTGGCACGTCGAACTAAAGCCCTTTTCAATTCTTGCCTGATTCGGCACGACTGAAAGTCGTGCCTGACGCAAGCAACCTTAAAGCCCTCGCGGCATGAACATACACGACGGCTTGCGTATAGGCAACGAGTCACGCCGCGCTACTTGCTGATGCTCGTCAGGTAAACCGTCAGCGTGCCCCAGAACAGCTTGGCCCGCATCTGCACCGGCAGGTGCTGCGCGTCGTCGGTATACCAGATCCAGATTCGCCCCCGGTTCTTCAGTATCCCGTAGTCGCCTTCAGGACCGACGCGAATAGTCTGGAACGTTCCCGCCGGGGTTTTAACCTGCTCTTTGCCTTCCACGTGCGCTTGCACGGTTACCGTCTTGCCGCCATCGTTGAGAGGAAAGCTGTAGGTAGCGCCTTGCTGCAAGGGCAGGCTGGCCACATAGAGAATGCCCGACACCACGTCGGTTACGCAGCCGGGGATGTCGTTTTCCGTTTTCTTCTGCTGATTGTCTTTCAGGCTTCGTTCTTCCAGCACAGCCTTGCCGCGGCTGTAGTCATAGGTAATCACCGTCTCCCGGCGATGGGAACCCTCCTCGGTGTGCTTCATCAGCTTGGACGAGCAAAGGCTCTTGGCGTCGAAATACGAATTGAAGCGGTCCTGGACGCGGTAAAGCAGCGCGACCACACCCGTGGAATCGGCGGCTCCGATTACGTGCTCCTGCGAGCCCGAGCGCTCGATGCGCAGAGTCGCTATACCTGCGTTCCAGAAACGCCATTCCCCCAGGTAATGCAGCGTCTGGCCGTGGGGAAATTCGAAACCCGGTCTTAGCGGCTCAATGTGCGCGGCAGAGCCGATCCTGGCGTCGGTCTGCGCCGGAGAAGCCGCATGGGCCGCTGGTGGAGTTTGAGCTGCAGCCCCGCTATATGCGGGTGGGAAGGAACTTGCCAGCACAAGGGCGACCATCAGAAAACAGCGTGTAATGAAATTCACCTTCACCCGCGAAACCACAGGATTTTTGCAACCAACGCCGCAATCACAGCGGCTGCGCCCAGCAGCGAATTGTACTCGCAATGGCGCAAATATCGCTCCCGCGAGAACCCATGAGTCATTTGACGGAACAACAGAGTACGCGGAAGCAGGCTCGGCACGCGCTGCGCGTAGGCGTCATACTCCTGAAACTGACCTCGCAGGAACGCTTCCTCCGATCGGATGACCGGCACGTAAATAACAAGGAACAGCAGAAGGATGGCGATCACGACCCACAAGTCCCGGGCTGCAATCGCAAACCCAATGCCGATGATGATGGAGCCTAGATAGAGAGGATTGCGGACGTACGCATAAGGACCGGACATGGTGAGTATGCGGTTCTTGTCCACGTGCCCGGAAGCAGCAGCGCGCACGAGAACTCCCACCGCCGCAAGCACTGTCCCGGTCGCGAGACATATCCATGTCGGCTTGGCGCGCCAAAGATAGAATGCCGCAAACACGAATCCCAAAGGTACGCGGATGCGCCGCGCAACGCGGCTCCAAACCAGGGTTGACTGGCCGATCTGCGGCTCAGGCACAATAGGCTCCCAGCAATTGGTCAGCCGCTTCGATCACCGCCTGCGGTTCGATTGAGACGAGCCCGTTGTCGGGACGGCTGGTGTGACTTGTGTTGTAGACGCTGTCGCGACTGCGCAGCACAACACTGCGCGTGCCAAAGGGACCGTTACGTTCCGGACGCGTCAGGCCGAACAATGCGACGACCGGAACGCGCAATGCTGCGGCCAGATGCATGGGCCCGGTATCGCCGCCGATGAAGATACTGGCGCGGCGAGTGAGGGCAATCAATTCACTGAGGGAGCACTTCAGCGGGAATGCAGCTCCTGCTTTCCGCTCGCCAACGGCTGCGGCAAGCTCTTCTTCTCCCGGACCGTGGTTGACTACCACGGCCACTCCGCGGTGGGCCAGCGCACACGCCACCGCTCCGAATAATTCCGTTGGCCAGCACTTGGCTCCCCAGCCCGCGCCGGGATTCAGGATGGCCAGCGGCTTGCCGTGAAACCTACCGACAAAGTTCTCGGCCCATGCCTCATGCACGGGAAGCGGAAATGGCGGGTCGACGTACTTCAGCGGTTCGTCTGCGACCGCCGATGCGATAGCCAGCGCGTGCTCAAATACGTGCGCTCCTTTTGGATCAATAGCTCGCGTGTAGTACATGCTCGCCGGCGACTCACGCGGCTGCGAAGACCCAACTCTGACCCTAGCGCCCGTCGCGCGGGCGGCGAGAGCCGAGCGCACCGCCCCTTGGAGGTCCAGCGTCAGCCCGTATTGCATCGCGCGGACTTTACGAACGGAAGTGCGCATCTCACTCCATTTTTCGTCAGAAGACAGCGCACGTCGCCAACTGGCAAAGTTCGCCACATGGATCCAGTCAGCGAGCGGCTTGAGTTGCGAGCGTGCGGCCAGCCGCTCGGATTCGCGCGAGCACACCAATTCGATCCAGGGCCCTTCGATGAGCCATCCAATTTTCAACTCAGGTTTAGCGTGGCGCAACGCGGCGATCGCCGGCATCGCGTGGATGATGTCGCCCATCGCGCTCAATCGCACCACCAGAATGCGATCAGGAAGGGCCCCTGCGATAAGGCGCACGGAGGCCTTTGCCCGGTCCTCGCGAGATGTACCTGGATCGTTCATGAGGTTGTCACGGCTTGAAGGGGCATGGCTTCACAGCGTGACAGAAAATCAATAACGCAGATGCTTCTTCACCGCGCATGTCGGCGAGGCACGCGTTTGGACAGATTGCAGAGGGTCTCGTAAACCACCGTATCGGCCCAGCGTGCGTGGTCCCATGCAGTGATCTCCTGTTCGCCACTGGGGCCGATGAGCACAACCTCATCGCCAATCGCCGCGCCAGCGACACGCGTCACATCCACCAGCGTCAGATCCATTGAAATGCGGCCTACGATCGGCGCGCGCTGGCCGCGTAACAGCACTTGGCCGCGGCCCGTTGCCGTTTCCGGAGCGCCTACGGAAGCGATGGAAATTTTTCGTGCCAGGCCGTCCCCGTACCCAACGGAAACCACGGCGATACGCGCCGGCGAGGGCGTAACGTAAGCACCGCCGTAGCCCAGTGCCTGACCTGCGGGCACATCGCGCAAGCCCAGGACATGGGTCTTCCACGCCAGAGCCGGCTTCAGCCGCAAGGTTGAAACGTCTGTCACAGGCGAGCCATCACGGTGCCAGGCGGGCTGTTCGTATCCGTAGAGCGCCAGCCCGGGGCGCACGAAGTTGTGCCAGGTATCCGGACGCGCGCCCACGGCGCCGCTATTGGCGAGGTGGCGGAATCGCGGATGCAATCCGTGCGCCGCGAGTGCACGCAACGCCGTCTCGAAGCGCTCGATTTGCTGGCGCGTCCCCTCGTCGTCGAGTGCCTCCGAAGATGCCAGATGACTGAACACGCCTTCGAGTTCGATCTGTGGCAGGCGCCTCACGCCGTCGGCAAACGACTCCAGTTCGGCGAAGGGCAGCCCCAGTCGCGCCATTCCGGTGTCGATCTTAAGATGAACTGGAACCCTTTGACTCAGACTCATGCGCGTGGCGGCTCTCGCCACAGCGTGCGCATCTTCCAGACGAACGACCGCTGGCGTGAGCTGATTGCGCAGCGCGTCTTCCTCTTCTCCGGCGTATAACCCGCACAGCACCAGGATGCGTCCCGTGATGCCGGCCTCGCGCAGCACGATGCCTTCGTCGGTCGAAGTTACTCCAAACCACTTTGCGCCTGCTTGCTCGAGCGCGGACCCACACTCCTCCACACCGTGTCCGTAGGCGTTGCATTTCACCACAGCACATATAGTGACGTCAGTCCCCACGTGTTCCTGAAGCATGCGAAAATTGTGGCGCAAGGCGGAGAGCGAAACCTCAGCCCAGTTGGGGCGGGTTTCGATGCGGGAGGATGTAGAAGTCGCAGCCAAGGCTTGATGATACAGGCTGTTATCGGCAGGTCGCCAGTAGCGAGGGGTTAGTTTTGAGTTTCATAGTGTCAGAGATGCTGTCCGGGATTCGGCGTTTAGAGATTCGAAGCTGGAAACCCTCGAGCCTGCTTTTCCGAGTTTCTGAGAAGCCAGTACGCCATGTTAGTGGTCTTTGTTGTTTTTTAACGACCAAAGAGCTATTGCTAAATAAACATTCGTGGTATAAACCTGAACCAGCATAGTTCGCTGCTTGGGAGAGGTAGGTTGGTCCCTCTTGAAGCTCGCCACTTCCGTCTGCGGTACGAACGCGAGAGAAACGAAACCCTAGCGAGTTGAGCCATGATCAACGTTATTGTTGCCGATCATCAGGTCATCTTCCGCGCCGGCATCGCCAAGGTGCTGGCTGTTGAGGAAGACATTCGCATCGTCGGACAACCGCAGTCTCCGGAACAATTGCTGAATGCGCTTGAGAAACTCAGGTCGCGTGTTCTGATCCTCTCAACCGGCTTCTTGTCACTCCTGCCGAACATTCAGGAGATTGCGGCCAGCCGTAATGTCTCACTGTTGATGCTTGTGGAGAATAATGAGAGCGCCGCCGACTTCATGCGCATGGGCGTGCAAGGCGTCATTTACCGCTGCGCGAGCGGCAACATCGTGGTAGAGGCTGTGCGCCGGCTGTCGCGAGGTGAGCCGTTCCTGCAGAGCCCTAATAGGACAGACGGCGAAGTCAGCGAAGACCTTGTCGGCGCGCGCGTTCGAGACCGCCTCTCCGACAGAGAATTGCGCATCATCGCTTCGGTGGTGCAGGGGTTCAAGAACCGCGACATCGCCTTGCAGCTCTACACCAGCGAACAGATGGTCAAGAACTCTTTGCGCAATATTTTCGACAAGATCGGCGTTTCGGACCGCTTGGAGCTCGCGCTATTTACCATCCATCACAGGATTCTTGCGCAAGCGACAGCTTCGGTTCCAGGGACGGCGACTCGGCGGCGAAATGCGCACACCACAGATACGCGATCTCTGGCCGAACCTCGGTCGACAACGGCTATCAATTGATGTCACGCTGTGGCGCCAGCCGGATTTTAAGAGTGTTTGTCCTGCCAGTATAGGGACCGGCCGCTGCTGGTCTGAACGGCGAGAACTGTTGTGCTATGAACAAGCAGCGTTACTATTTCAAGCTGGTACCGCCGCGTTCGACTTTCCCCCAGGACATGACCGACGCAGAGCGGCTCTTGATGGAAGAGCACGCAATCTACTGGCAGCAGCAGTTCTCTGCCGGCAAACTTCCGCTTTACGGCCCGGTGATGGCGCCCGACGGGGCCTTCGGTTTAGGAGTCCTCGAAGTCGCCGATGAGGCCGAAGTCCGGCAGTTCGGCGAAAACGATCCTTCGGTACGCGGCGGGCTGAACCGTTTCGAGTTCTACCCTATGCACGTAGCCGCCGCGCGAGCGAAAACAACCTAACCCCAGGCCACGCTCGCTAAGTGCCAAGTGCTACTTTTTTACTTGCTTCTCTGCAACTCGCGGTAGGCCTCACTCTTCGACAACCCGAACTCCCGAGCCGCCTGCTTCAGGGCAACCTTTTCCTCTAGCTCACCGCTGCGCATCAACTCTCGTACCCGCTGAGCAATGCGCTGGGCAGGACCGTGGATCTGCGGTACGTCTTCCGCTTTGCCGATCAGCAGCGTGATCTCGCCCTTAATGTCCCCGCGCTGCTCCAGTTGCTCCAACACTGTGTCGGCCCGTCCGCGCAGAAACTCTTCGTGCAGCTTTGTGACCTCGCGGGCCATCACCACATGGCGCTCCGGCCCGAGAATTTCTGCCACATCACGCAAAGTCTCCACAATTCTGTGCGGCGCTTCATAAAAGATCTGAGTGAGCGGCGAGTTGCGGATTGCCTCGAGCGCCGTGCGCCTTGCGCCAGCCTTCGCGGGAAGGAAGCCGCTAAAGCGAAAGGAATCGGTGGGCAGGCCGCTGGCGACCAGAGCCGATAGAAATGCCGACGCTCCGGGAATCGGCACCACGCGAATGTGATGGCGGACCGCCAGCGACACCAGCCGATATCCGGGATCGCTCACCCCGGGCGTTCCCGCATCGGTCACCAGCGCAACGTTATCGCCATCTTCCAGGTGCACCACGAGCTCGGCCGCGCGAGTCAGTTCGTTGTGCTCGTGGTAGCTGATGGTGGGCTTCTCGATGCCGTAGTGGTTCAGCAGCTTCACCGTCTGGCGCGTGTCCTCACAGGCAATGAGCTCCACTTGCTTCAGAGTATGCAGAGCACGCAGCGTGATGTCTTCGAGGTTGCCAATCGGCGTGCCGACAAGATAAAGAATGCCGGCTGCAACCACTTCTCCGTTGGCGCTATCGCGGGATCTCTGGACGATCTTGGCCATTCCGCGCCAGTTTAGCACTGTTGCGGCGGCCAGTTGTGAGTGGCCACCCGTAGCTCATGCTACAGGGTTGTGGTGGCCCGCTGAACAAAGTTTTTCTTGACAGATTGCATTTTGACATGGTACACCCGCCTAACTGGTCCAGTATTCAGACCAGTTGTCGCCCGAACGGTCAAGGCGGTGCGCCGATTGTCGGCACGCCTTGGGGGCAGGCCGGTTTTGCAGATCATCCCGGGGAGAGGAAGGACATGCGCTCGCTAACAGCGTTTTTCGTACTTCTGGTCGGTTTCATAGCGCCAGGTTTGCTCGCCCAAGCTCAAGGCCCGGAACCCGCGAGCAAGGCCGCCGGATCGACCTCCGTGAATGCCACTAAGGAAGAGGTCAACCAGTTGCGCAGCGAGGTCACCGAGCAGCGCGAGACCATTGAGGAACTGAAAGCAATGGTCGAGCAATTGGTTCAGGCGAACGCCCGGGCAAACGCCAATAGCTCCGTCCCAATTCATGTAGTGGCAGACTCAGCTTCGGGAGAAAGCACTTCGGGGCTGGTTAACGCCGTTATGGTGGAGCCCTACGGTACGGCAGAAGCGGTCGTAGATCAGCCCCAAACCCCGGCCGCCCCGAAGGCTGCTCCGCTTACCGCGGGGTGGAACGGGGAACACTTTTTCATCAGGAGTGCGGACGGACAGTTCAGTATCAGCCCTTACGGCTATGTTGACACCGACTATCGCGCCTACACGGAAGGACCTGCGAATACGTTTGTGGTGCGCCGCGCCCGCTTCGGCTTTCAGGGCTTCTACGGGAAATATTTCGACTTTGCCCTGTTGACCGACGCTAACTCCACTACGGGCGCAGTTGTGCGCGATGTCTATCTCAACACTAAAATCAGGCCCGAGATCCAATTCCAGGCTGGCCAATTCAAGGAGCCCTTCGCTCAGGAGCTTGCAACCGGCGCCACCAACCTGGACTTTGTCGAGCGGGGCTTGCAGGCGCTGCTATATCCCTCTGTGGTTACTGCCTTCCGCAGTCCCGGCATCACACTTCACGGAGACATTGACCATGGTGTCTTTCAGTATTTCCTGGGGGCTTTCAACGGCAGGGGCGGGGTCACTGCGGCGGTGGTGGACGAGCCCGAGCTCGTCGGGAGAGTCCGCCTCTATCCGTGGCGTAATACCCAGAACGTTTGGTTGAAGGAATTCGCCTTTGGCGGGTCAATCGCTCACGCCGACTCCAGAGGGCTTTCCAATGACATGAGCTTCAGCGCAACCCTTCCTGATCTCTCGTACACGTTCTTCCCGCAGTTGCGAATCAACGGCTCGATCTGGCGGTACGAGGGTGAATTCACCTACCTGAAAGGACCGTTCGGCCTGCGTGGCGAATACGATCAACTGCAGGATCAACGTAACAACGTGGGCTCGGAAACACCTGGCGGTCTTGGGTTCCTCACTCTTCCCGGGGTCGGCGCGAAGGCTTGGAACATCAGCACGACCTATCTGCTCACGGGCGAAAAACAGCCCGAGAACGGGACTCCCCGGGTGAAGCGTCCTCTGTTTGGTCCCGGCACACCCGAGGGTGGAACCGGACGAGGATGGGGGGCGTGGGGAGTCGCAGTCCGATACTCCGGCATTCAGGCGATCGCACCCGGCGCGAACTTCCTGAATTACTACACACCGGGATTTGTCCCAAGTTACAGCTATAACACCGACCAGATTACATTTGGCTTCAACTGGTACCTGAATTATTGGGTGAAGTACCAGTTCAACGTCAACATCAATCAGCTCAAGCAGCCGAGCGTTACCGGGCAATTGCCGGGCAACGTCTTTGTCTATTTGCAGGAGCTGCAGTACCGCTTCTGATCGTCCGCCGGAGTGTTCATCATGAATGTGCGAGTAACCGATTTGGTTCACCAGGTTGCAGCCTGCTCTAAAGGGCAAATCGCAGGAGGAGATTCGATGAGATCGAGAATTCTGCCTATTATTCTGCTCGCGGCTTTGTTTGTGATCGAGAGCGGCTGCGGAAGTGTGGCCAACTGTCCCACGTGCGGTACACCCACCAACACCGGTTACGCCAACATCGTTACTATACCGGTGCCGGAGCACAATCCCACGGGCGAACCCGGCGGACCATTCAACTCGTTCGACATCAGCTGGATCAACCAACCCACGCGCCTGGACTACATCTCGGACCGCATCGGCTTGGCTGTGGTAGTGATCAATACGACCAACTACCTCGCTGTGAACGCAATCCAAGGCTCCAACGCTGTAAGTGGCGCGGGGGACCAGGCCAGTCCCTGTGATCCCAGCATTCCGCCTATCGTCTCTGTGTTTGGCAATTTCACGCGGTTCGGGTGTAGGAATGCGCCCTTCCACCTTGCTTCAGGTTTTGGCGCCAACGGTAACTTTGGGGGATTTCCGGGCGCGCAATGCTGCGCTTCACGCGCCAACGGCGTGAACCCAATGTCGGGCCCGGATGGCGAAGAGGTAACTCCAGACGGTAAGGTCCTATTTACCGGCAATGGCAGCTCTTCTGTCGTGGTTTTCGACCTGAGCACAATGAACTTGACCACGAATCCACCGACGCCGCCCATGGTGCTCGCTACGATACCCACTGGCGTCGCGGCCGACTGGGAAGGTCCCATGGGCATAGCTCCCTGTATCGCTTCCTGGAACGGATTGGCAGGCTCCAGCGCTGATTGTGGAGATGACCGGGCCGACGAGATGGCATACGATCCTGTGCACCAGGTTCTCGCGATCATCGACGGCGATCCGGGGTTGCCGTTCGTTACGCTCATCGATATGTCGAACATCGTGAACAAAACGGGCACGGTGGCGCAGCAGCATTGTCTGCCGATCGATAACGCCACCCCCTACGGCCCCTATCCGGCGCCGCCGCTCCCCGCCCCCTATCCCGGGCAAGGAGCGTTGTCCGCACCGGTGGCTCCTGCTCCAGGCGCTTCTTTTAACCCGCCCAGTTGCATCATCGGGCAAATCTACTATGACGGAGCAGGAGGTTCGGCGTCCGGGGGGTTAGGACTTAATACGGGCGTTCCGGTCGACACCGTTGGAGGTACGTTCCCATGCCCAGACCCGTCCAATCCCCAGACGTTTGGTGGCGTTTCCGGGTCATTAGCTTCAGGGATTCCCGGGGTGGGCATAACTCCGGGTGGCACCCAGTACACCATCCCGTGCCATCACGGGCCCATAGTCGACGTGACGCTGGGGACTTTTTGTAATCAATCCGCTCCTGGTGGCACTTGCGCTGGCGCCATAGCGCCGGCCGGTCTGGGAGGGATGGCTTGGAATCCCAACACCGGTCACTTGCTGCTTTCTAATTCCAATTCCATCGGGATCACAAGCATTGGAAGCATCGATGAAATCGATCCCCGGCTCGGAAATCCAAACGGGCCGGTGGTCGTCAATACTTTCGTAACGCCAAATTGCATGCCGACCAGCATCGTTCAGGGTCCGGGTAATAACTTCCTCGTAGGTTGCGCAGACCATGACGGCGAGGCATTCCCTCCCAACGAGTACGTGATTGATGGAACTGCGGGCACAATCCTCGCCACCATCACCAACGTCGGCGGCGTTGACGAAGTGTGGTACAACCCAGGCGACAACAGGTACTACCTGGCAGCGAGAGATATGCCTACCGGCCCGGTCTTGGGCGTGATCGACGCTGGCACAAACACCTGGCTGCAAAACGTTGCGACCAATACGAACTCGCATAGCGTCGCGGTTGACGCCGTCACTAACCACGCGTTTGTGCCCATGCAGGCCGGTGGGATATGCACGACGCAAAGCAGCAACGGCTGTGTCGTCGTCTTCGCGGAACAATGAGCGGGAGAAGCAATAACTGATGGGACACGGTTAGGGTCCTCAGACCCGAGCCTGTAAATACCTGTGTTATAGTTTGACGCGGCAAGCATCAAACCTGAAGTTGGTGTGACCTATGCAGATCATGCGAAATGCCGTCGTACGGAGTGGAATCGCAGTCGTGGCGTCCTTCGTGCTTTTTGTCGGACTGTCGCCGGCCCAGGACGAACTTGGTAAGAAGCCCACGGATGTGCCTGCGACCGTGATTGCACACCTGCCACTTCCTCAGGCGACGGGGAGCCAAATGTTGCTGCAGAGGGAGAACGGGAAGAGTTACCTCTACGTGCAGCAGGCTTCCAAGCAGGGCTTCATGATTGTGGACGTGACCAAGCCGGATTTCCCTCACGTGCTGAAGCGAACGGCAGAGTCGGTCCAGGCCACTGCAGGGACGTTGGAGATGGTCAGCCCTGACGTTGCCATCGCTGTCGCGCCCGAGAAGAAACCGACCACTCTCACCAGCAGCAGCCGTCCCACGGAGACCGTGCGTGTGCTGGATATGAGCGACCCACGCAATCCGAAAACCGTTGAGGAATTTAGCGGGGTTACCAGTTTCCTTCCCGATGGCGGGCACGGCTTAATCTATCTCACCAACAACGAGGGGTTGTGGATTCTCCGCTACAGCCGGCCGTCGTTTATGGAGCCCGCACAGAAGAAACGTCCATGCACCTCCGAGTCGGAGATCCAGGCCATGCCCCCGGATTGTGGCTAATCGTCCTCCATACTTGTCCGGGACTTAGTGCACGGTGCATTCCTTCGCGAGGGTCTTGATCGCGGTAACGGTTAACGTTACCGAGGCTGGAGAACCCATTTTCGCCATGGCGTCGGAGCTCGTGCTCATCGAAGGCGATTTCCTCCCGGTCACTTCGACCTGTTGTCCCAGGTAGGGTCCAAGCCTTGTTTTGCCAGTGGCCTGAAGTTCGTACGTCATGGCCGGGTCCTCCTGGCTCAGTATGTAATCGCCGCTGGATCTGCTGACGCAGCCGCGCACGGTGACTTGTCCTTTAGAATCCTTCGAGTTGTCCTGGCTCGTGGCACTGGGACTGCTGTCTTGTGCCAGGAGAAAGCTGCCCGAAAGCAGCAGAACTAACCACAATGTCCTCATGGGGATTTCCTCCTCTCGCAGAATGGATGCAACGTTATTGCCGTTGGTTTCAATCTGTGGGGAAGAGACAGGGTTACTTGACGTGAGTTTCCTGATAGTGCAGTTCCTTCCATTCCCCGGCGCGCTTCACCCAGAGTTCAGTGATGTACACCCTTGAATAGCGCACTTGCGCCTTGGGCGGGAACTGCATGGTGACTTCGTAGATGACCAAGGCGGCGTCGGGCCCCAGCGGGATCAGCTTGAACCCCCACAGCGTGTAGTTGAAGACATTCTCGTCTGCCAATTCGTTCAGAGCTTGAATCTTGTTCCGCTCGCCTCTGCCATCGACCTCGACCCCCTGGTAGTCATCGGCTAACAATTCGGCGTACGCCTTTCTGTCCTTGTTCTTCAGCGCCTCCCATTCGACTTTGACTTTCGATTCAAACATCTCCTTCAGACGCGAGTCGGCGGAGGTGCTTGTGGATTGCCGACTTTCGCCGACCTTAGGCGGGATTGCGGGTTCTTGCGCCAAAGCCACAGCGGTCAGCCCCGCTATGCAAGCGAGGACAATTTTGAGGTCAACAACCTGAAACCCTTTTCTCATCTAGCTTTTCCGCATTTACCATGCTGCAAAATCGCCCTAAAGCAGTCTAATTTTGATGGCGAATTGATGGCAAGTTTTGTTTTGTACTGGAATCCTGGTCACAAGTACTCTAGATCTGATCTCGATGCTGCTCTAGAACGATACGCACCAATTGACTGCGCGTCCGGACACCAGTCTTGGAGAAGAGCTGCTGAAGTGTGACTTTGACCGAGCCCTCCGACACCCGGCCATGGGCTCGAAACTTATGTTGCGGCCTGGCCCAATCGAGCATTTTAGAATTTGGGGATCGCAACGACTCGCCAACTTAGCTCCTGAACGCTCAGTTTCGTTCGCACCCAGGCACCGTGTCTTCGGGATCCTTCTTTGTTTGGCAGGCGGGCTCGTTGCCGTTGATAGCATCGTGTTTCATCACTAAAATCTTCATCTTCGGTTGAGGCAGTCACGCCTATGAGACGAGCTTGGCTCCTGGTGGTCCTTGTTGTTGTGCGGGGAGCGCGATCGGGCAAACCGTTCTCGCGAAGCTTGAGAACGCCAACGTAACTTCGGCGCCCGTGGAGAAGCGGCCCGAAAACAAACCCAAGCAAGGAGGATAAAAACATGGCACTCATAAAACGCGGTAAGACGTGGCACACACATTTTTTCGTAGATGGTCAGCGGTTCCGGCAATCACTCGACACGACCGATCACCGAGAGGCCCAAAAGCGAGAGAAGGAACTCATCACACAAGCATCGCAGGGCAAACTCGCGCCAGTAAGTCAGCAATTCGGGAGACTGGCCTTCGGCGAGGCCGCTGACCGATTTCTCGAAGGTCGGCGCTTGGACTTATCCCAAGCAAGCCAGGAGAAAGCCCTGCCACCGGTTTGAACCGGATTGGATAATCTGTGACTTTCGGCAAAGTCAGCGATATCGTTCGAGAGAGCGCGACCGCAGCTAAAACCCTGTCTCCATTCGTGCGTATGCCGCAAAGAAAGCATGGTTCCAGGAAGGCGATTGTACATTGGCGAGGCTTCTAAGTTCTCCCCTAGGTCAGAATCCACAAACGGCCAGCCTGGGCGGGCGTGCTCAGAAGGGTGGGGTAAAGAGATGGCAGGAAAACACGAGGGCGAAAGATGGGAAGGCAGCCGAAGACAGCTCCAGGGTTTGCCGGTGATTCGACGGAAGGTGGCCGGGATCGATCTGGGGAGCGAGCCCCACTGGGTATGCGCTCCGACCCCGGATGGGAGCGCTCGAGAAATCGCCAGCTTCGGGGCGACGACGGCGGAACTGATACGCCTGGGGGAGTGGCTGAAAGCACGTCAGGTAGAGTCGGTGGCGATGGAGAGCACAGGAGTTTACTGGATTGCTCCGCACGAAGTGTTGGAAGCGCAAGGTTTCCAAGTGCTGCTGGTGGATACCCGACAGCTGGCGCGGGTGCCCGGGCGGGACAAAAAGACGGACCCGACGGATGGCGAGTGGATTCAGCGGCTGCA
>Ga0181532_10003810_pt1 | contig 13459 bp, 16 predicted proteins | sample PEATcosm2014_Bin_33_FD_119768 | JGI IMG/M metagenome (GOLD analysis project Ga0181532, IMG submission 119768) | Peatland microbial communities from MTU Mesocosm Facility, Houghton, MI, USA - PEATcosm2014_Bin11_30_metaG | ecosystem: Environmental > Terrestrial > Soil > Wetlands > Peat | place...
ACAGGTTCTGGATGTATCACCGGCTGCACGGACAGAACTCGGTTTTGACCCACCGTGACTCGCCAGCCGGGAAAGAGCAGAGTTCTGTGCAGATGATTGCGACCTCCCGACCAAAGTCCTCCATGGTACCTGTAATTTCCCCGTAGGTTCTGAGCAATACCTGACAATGCGAGGAACCTCAATTGAGAGATCGCTGATAGCTGGTAATGGAGGCGGCGGAACAGCCAAAATCATAAGAGGTTGATTATAAGCAAGATAAATGCAGCATCAAAGGCAACTAAGGCGAAGTAAGTTCTTTATTATCACTGATTTATGGTGGAGGCGGCGGGAGTTGAACTCTGCACCCCTGTTGAAAACACGTAACTTACTGATTTTTAAGCACTCACAAAACTCGACAAACGCCGAATACGAGGAACTTTGGTACGTATCGAGTACACGCCTTCGCTGCACTCAGCAAGTCATCCACGAACGGATGAACCGTTGCGGGGACCACATGGTGGGGAGCAGAGCTCCTCGCCGCGTCGACCGTTACTTTACGGCTCCTGGCGCTCCGGCGTGGAGGGATTCAGGGCCGCTACCTTGCCCGCGTAGATGCTAATACCGGGCATTGCGCTCAGCCCGTGGGCGAAGATGCTGAGGACCACAGTCACCATCACTGCAGCTCGAATTGTAGATTCGCTGGGGAGGTGAAGTTCCTGCTCCAGATAAACCAATCCCAAGACAATCGACGCAAGCCCACGCGGGCCAAACCAGCCCATAAAGAGGACGGAGGGTACGCTGAGGCGTGTCCCGATGAGCGCAACTGCGACGGGTAGCATTCGTACTATCGTCAGACTCAGGATCGCATAAACCCAACTGGTTAGCGTGAACTGCGGCCAATCGCGCACTACGACCATGCCGAACATGAAGAACACCGCAAGGTTAAACATCTGGCCCCATTCCTCGGCAAACTCAACGCTGTGTTTGCCGGCGTCCTTGAACGGTATCTGCACGGCCAAACCCGCGACAAACGAAGCAATGAACATGCTGGCGTCAATCATCTCTGCCAGCAACAGGCAAAGCAGGGGCAAGGTGACGACGCCGATCTGTTGAAACGATTCGGCCATCCAGCCTCGGCGCCCGGCCGTGCGCAGAAACCAGCCGCCGATCAGCCCGACCGCGATCCCGACAATCACGCCTAACCCCAGTTGCTCGCCGATGAACTGCAGCAAGCTTGCCGCTCCACCTTCAATTTTTGCGGCCGCAAGGGCCATGAAGAACAACAGGAACGGCACCGATAGTCCATCATTGAGTCCGGCTTCAACGTTCAGCGCTTGGCGAATGCGCATGGGTACGCGCGGGCTGCTCACGACAACCTGGCCGAGCCCAGCGTCGGTCGGGGCAAGAATGGCGGACAGAATGCCTGCCTCCCAAATCGACAGACCTGGGAATACCAGCCGGGCAACAATGCCGCCCAGAAGTATGGTCAGCAGCATTCCCGTGCTCAGCAAGCGACCGGGCAGAGTGCCAATACTGCGCAACACGGTGAGATCGGTGTGGCTGGCGTCGGTGAACAGCAGCAGCACCAAACCTAACTCAGCAAGCCGGAGGAACACATTGGCGGTCATGCCGGCCGCGGTAATATGCATCCAGAACGGAGACATCGCCATGCCCGCAGCAGTGAACAGAAGAGGAGCGGTGATCGGTGTCTGCGATGCCTTCCTAACAGGAGAGCATAAACAAAGAGGAGCGAGACAAAGATAGCCGCAGTGACCATTTCAATCCTGACGTTCGATTCCAGCAGGGTATGGAGAGTCCCTGCAAGTATCTCCCCAAATCCTCACGTTGACACCACACAACCGCGGAATCGGCGCCTACTAAGTTTTCTCAGCGCGGATTTGCTGTCGTTCGCTCTGCACGGTACTGCCTAATTCGTTGTGCGGTAGCATTCGAACCATGCGTGATCAAGTGTTCGCGACTACCACGGAAATGCACGAGGCGAATGTTTGTTCCAGCAGACTCGCATCGATACTGCCCGCCGCGCCGATTGCTACGATCTGCGTCCGCGGAGAGCGCTGGCCCCACTCATCTTGCAACGAGACATCCACCCGCCTACCAACCACGTGCAGCACTGCCCGCCGCTGTGGAGCATCGGTGGTATAGATGAAACCTTTGGCGCGGTAAATCGAACCCGGCAACTTACGCAGTTTTTCCCGCAGCGCATCCAGCGCTAGCGGCTGGTCGGACTCGTAACTCCAGGTGCTGAACACCTTTGAGTGATCGTGCCCATGGTTGTCGTCATGACACGCCGGGTCGGTGCAGCTCTCCTTAACGGCGTACAAGTTGACACCTGCTCGAGCCGGATCGAAACGCCCGACACCCAACAGGATCTCGTAGGGTACTTCGCAGAAATTAGTCTCGACGATGCGAAGACGGCCGAAATGGTCGTCGAGCCACGCCCTGACCTTTCCGACTTGCTCGGGACCGGCAAGGTCCACCTTGTTCAGAATGAGCATGTCGGCAAAGCCGACTTGGCGAAGCTTGAGCTCCCTCAGCGGAGGATACTCGGGGTGTGCGAAGACCTGGTCCGCGTCCACCACGCAGATGACGCTGTCGAGCCGGATCCGGTCCCGCAGATTGGAATCGCTGAAGGTCATGAAGATCCCGGCGGGGTCGGCGACGCCACTTGCTTCCAGCAGGATGTATTCGATGGTCTCGGGGCGTTCGAGCAGGGCGACGACAGAATCGATGAGGTCGTCGCGAATCTGGCAGCAGACGCAGCCGTTGGCGAGGCTCATCATGTTGCCGTCCACGCCGACCACCAGTTCGGCATCGATATTGATGGAGCCAAAGTCGTTCACCAGTACACCCACGCGCAGGCCGTGATTGCCGGTGAGGATGCGATTCAGCAGCGTGGTCTTTCCCGCCCCGAGAAAACCGGTCAGGATCGTGATCGGAACGGTCTTACCGTTGTCTTCTATAAGTTCCATGATTTACCTCTCAAAAGGCGCGCGCCCGGAAAAGAGATGATTTGCGATGCGGCCCCGGACGCCCTGCCGCGACGGACGCAACGGGACGCCGGGACCGCCCTCTTACTTCTTGAATTTACTCAGATCAATATTCATCACCTTGGCCAACGCGATGAGATCGATCTCCTCCGGGTTGTTGAGCTTGGTTAATTGCTCACGCCAAACGTTCGGCGGATAGTACAAATGCGGATCAATCTCAAGGTCACGCGTAAGTTGCTCCTGCTGCATCTCGCGCGGCAACCTGGGCTGTGGGACGATGCCCTTGCCTGTAGCGAACGGGAGTGGGTCGCCGAAGAGCAGGGTGGGGTTCGGAAAGGGCTGGCCCGCGAATCCTGGCAGCGCGGCCTCCCGGTGCCAGACCTCGTCCTTGGTCACGTTGACGACCACAACGTCCGGCGCGCCAAACAGGAAAAGCCCATCCCAGTGGGCACGAATGTCGGCACTGATCTCGTTGAGGTAGTCATTGTCGAACTCCATGTGAGTGACCATGGCGCAGCGCGGGCTGACCTGCTTGAAGAGATAACCCGCACCGTAAGGCACGGTATGGTGGATGTCGATAGTGTAGTTGTAGAGTATTTTCGGCAGCCCGTACTTGTATTGGTTGATGATCCCCAAATCGGCCTGTGTTTCGGTGACAAAGAGATCGACGCCTTTGGCGTACTTGACCGTCAGTTCGTCAGGCCGACCGTCGCCAGTCCACACGAACGAAAGACCGTTCCAGTCCAGACGGTAGGCCGAGGCGCCGTCCTTGGTATGCGAGCGCCGCCAATGGCGGATCGTGACGCCGTCCTTGTCGTAGCAAATGCCGTACTCGTCTTTCCAGTCGAATTCATTAACCTCGACCTCGTAGCCGTCGCCGATCGGGCAGGTGTCGAAGGCTTCCAGATGCCACTTGAGCATCTGCTTCGTGGCGGCGATCATGGCCTTGGTTCCCAGGTCCGGCGTGCGCCCGGAAGGCCCGGTAACCCGCAATGGCATCTTCCACCGGCCGGCCCATGGCGCAAACGGGATGAGATACGCCAAGTCGTGGTAGTGGTCTACGTGCAAGTGGGTCAGGAAGATGTCATTAATTTCCTGCATCGGGACGCCCATGGCGATGATGTTCTTGACGCAGCCGGGGCCGAAGTCGAAGAAGAAGCGGTTGCCGTTGCCCAATTCGACCATGATGCACGTGCCGGCCTGTTCACGCCGCAGCGGAATCGGGGTACTACCGATGAACGAAACCCGCATCTCGTCCTTCCCAAGCGTCTCACTGTAGGGGAAGTAGACGTTCCGGCTTCGGACGGACGGCGTTGGCTTGTAATAGGGCGGAAACTGCAGGCCGGTGCTCGGGCCGCCGCCGTAGGGATTCACGGGTTGAGGCTGGCCTGCTTGTGCCTCGGCCGAAGTCGGATCGATTGCGGAAAAACCAGCCGCTGCCGCAAGGGCACCTGCACCCTTGAGCACGGCGCGTCGGCTTAGATCGGATTGCGGAAACTTCGTGTTCTCGTCAGTTGCCATCAGTGTTCTCCTTACGAAAAGTTCGGCCATTTCGTTTGAGTTTTTCCAGCGATTCGATCAGGCGTTGGTACGCCGCAGCACTTTGTACGACCACCTCAGCCTTACCATTGACTGTCAGCAGCTCGGGACGACCAGTTCGCCTGAGCCGATTGAGATGGGCCCGCGTATTTCGCGCAAAATCTGTAAGCGACCCAATGTCCTCTGGTCTGATCATGGGGGTTTTCATCGCGGTCCATTTGCCAATGATTCAGCTGCGAATCACCTGTGAATTGACTCTTTGCGAAGCGTACGGGAGTAGCTCTCAGCTTGGCTATTCACTTTCGGCAAAATTGAAGAAATTCTTCTGACGCGCAGTGGAAGGTAGCTGGATTCGACGCGCCTCAGCATTCACGCATGCGGGTCAGTTTCGATCAGATGTGGGATCTGCAATTCAGCGCTATTGCACCCGCACTCACCACCGTTGACGTAGGGTCTGGGAGGGGAGATCACCAAAGAGGACGCGGTAGTCTCGGGCGAAACGGCCTAGCTGCCAAACCCCGAATTCGGTGGCAATCCCGGTGACAGTCGCCATGGAAGGATCAGCGGCTTTGAGCGCCCTCCGAACCTGGTGGAGTGTTCTCCGGTTCAGATATTGCATTGGTGCTACGCCGAAGTATTGCTGAAATGCATCGCGAAGCGTTCGTTCGGAGACACCCGCAGCAGTGGCGAGTTGTTCCACCGAAAGGTATTCGCCGTCATGCTGTTCGACAAAATTGATCGACATGCGAACGATCTGTTTCCGTGGAACCAAGTGTCGGCCAGGCGCCGGTTCTATTACGTTCGGTACAGCGAGCACGGCGCGGATCTCCGGAACCAGCTTGTGTTCTGCTGCCCTTTGCGCTGTGGTTGATTGGAAGTCGGCAGGAGCCCGCTGGACGGCCCCGTCGAACTGCCCCATGATCGATCGAAATCTCTCAATCCGGTGGGATGGCAATCGAAAAACACCACGCATGGAACCGGGCCTGGTAGGCGCGTTTTGGTTTGCACTGACAAGACTGCTATTCGGAGTATATACAGAACACCAACGCCTGGACGAGGCGTCCGCAGCTAAGCAGAATTCCTCGCCAGGCCCAACGACCATTAGAGAAAGGTCGTCAAGTCGCCGACCATTGCCTGAAAACGCCGACTCTCCGTGGGTCTGTAGAAAAATCGTAAGGCCGCCCAGCTTCGTGGCCCTCTCTACAACCGCTTTACCGCCTGCCTTGCCCCATTGAACGCTCAACTGGTTAACAATCAGGCTGGTGAGAACCCAATTTCCCCGATCGCGCCCGAGAAGCATCGGACGCAAATTCGCATGTTGGTTGGAGTCGAAGAAAGCCTCGAACGAAGAGAAGAGTTGTGTGGGCATCGCACGTTCCCGCTGGGCCGCCCTGGATTACTAAACCGTATCATTGAGACTCACAGCCTTCTGTGATCTCAGTCACATTGTCTTGAGGCTCTTTCAGCGGCGTTGCAATCTACGTAGCCTGCAGGTCGATTGGTGAGTGGTCGGCTAGCCCAGAAGTAATTCGGAATAGCTGTCGTAAAATCGTGAGCCACAGCCGAATCGGCGAGTTCGCCTTGCCTAAGATTGTCCCAGAAGGCCTCTTCTAGGAAATCAGTCTCTGACGATCACTCAGATTCCTCCCGAGCGACGACTATCCTAAAAACGTCTCCCACACACAGAGCGGCGCTCTGCCAAAGCTGGGCAAGTCCGCGCTGAGATGATTGATTTCACGAAACGAAGGCGGCGGGTCGGAACCCGCCGCATCATGCGCAAGACATTGAAAATAAAAAACTTAATGGCTATGGTGGAGGCGGCAGGAGTTGAACCCGCGCCCGAAAATCTGCCATCGAAGAACCTAAGAAGCGCGACGCCCCTGAGCAGCAACACGACCTTCAATTTTCCACGAATAAACCTCCCTATCGCCTTTCAAGTCTCGCGCACAAGGGCAATTTCTTAATCGGATGAACAGACCTGGTGATTAGATCATCGGGTTTGAATCCTCAGAGATGCGAGGCCACCCCCTGTCGGCCTAGTCGCCAATCCCAAAACAAAGGAGGATCCGTATGGATCCGACCATAGATGTGCAGAGTACTGTGCTGGAACGTATTCAAAGGTCCAGCAAAGAACAACTCCGCACGGTTCAGCACTACTTCGATCGCCGTCACCTGGAGGCGAGTCTCGCTTCTCTTCTGCAGGCCGCCAACGGCCATGAAGGGCGAGGTCTTGCTCCTGGATCGGCGTTGTATCTGGTGCTGCACCGTGAATCACAACTCCTCACCACCGCTTATTGCCAACGTTGGCACGTCAGCCAGGAGCAGCTTAACGCTGAGCTTCCGGCACTTGCCAAGTTGGCTCAACTCGCTCAACCACGATCCCCGAGAGCCACGATCTCAAAAGTGGTTCTCATAATCCTCGCCGCCATTGCAACGTCTGTGCTCATCGGCCTGGCCGGAGCATTCATCCGCTTCGGCTACCTGCTCGGAGGTGGACGATGATCACCGCATTGCTTGCGGTTGAGTCCGCAATCGCTGTTGCAATTGCTCGGGCTCGAAAGCGTGCCAGCGTCATTCGTGCACTGTATCTGGACGGCACGGATGCAGCTCCGCTGCGTTTGTTGTACCGAACACTGGCTTCCCAGACCCGGGTGAGCACCCGCTACGAACGTGTACTGGCAACCCACCTGGCCACGGCCCTCAGGAGCTTCGTGAGAAGCAATGCCTTCGAACTGTTCCTCCTGATGGTCATTGGCAGAGTCCGTTCCCGCATCCTGAAAGGAGGTATTCGGTGACGTTTACTCCAACGATGAAAGGCTCATTCCTGGCCGGCATTGGCCTGTGGCTGATGCTCTGGCTGGGTCTGTTCAAGCTGGACGAAGTGGCACGGGATACGCCCCTGCGTCGATTTGTATCGTCCGAAGGGTGCTTTCGGTGGATATCCAAACACCGGAGCACAACCCTGCTCGGCACCGAGCTGGTTAACTACGGTACTCACGGCATCATCAATCCTGAGGGTGTCGTGTTCGCTGCTGGGGGCACGATCGTCAATGCGTTGATGATCTTCTGTGTCCTCCCACTGCGCTCATCCCTGAAGCGTAGGTCCTAACTCAAAAGGGCGAGCTGATAGCCGCCCTGTTCGTTTACTCCACCAAATCTCAACCGATACCCACAGGCCCTCGTCCTGGCGCATGCGTCCGGGCGGGGGCCTTTTTCGTTCACAACCAATTCAAGTGAAAGGAAGGAATTGCAATGCCAAACGTTTACGAGATCATCACCGATCGAATCATCAAGCAACTCGAAGCCGGTACGGCTCCATGGCACAAGCCGTGGAGTACGCCCGGTCAGGACGGACTGCCCCGTAACCTGCTGAGCGGTCACCCGTATCGAGGCATCAATGTCTGGATCTTGGGCAGCAGCGGCTATGCATCACCGTACTGGCTGACCCTCCGCCAGGCTAACGAACTGGGAGGCCACGTCCGTCGGGGCGAAAAGGGCATGCCAGTCGTGTTCTGGAAGTTCGGAACCCGCGAGGTCCAGGACGGAGACGACGTCATCGAGAAGAAATCGGTGTTGTGCCGTTACTACACCGTCTTCAACGTCAACCAATGCGAAGGATTGCGAGTGCAGGCTCAGGCTACGCAGCCCCTCCCACCCATCGATCCCATCGACAACTGCGAGCAGATCGTGACCGAGTGGCTCGGCAAGCCGGCTATTCGCTACGGGAGCGATCGTGCCACCTATAACAAGATGCGTGATCTGGTTCAGATGCCTGATCTAGCGTCCTTCGACAGTGCCGAGGAGTTTTACTCAACGTTATTCCATGAGCTGACTCACAGCACTGGACATCCTCTCCGCCTCAACCGGTCCACGCTCACCGAGTTCGAACGCTTTGGCGATGAGAAATACAGTGCCGAGGAACTGGTCGCTGAGATGGGAGCTGCCTTTTTGGTACTGGTTCAGTCATGAGCCAACCATGCCACGAATTGCTGGCGAGCGCAAGTGGGCGAATCGATCAAACTGAACCAGTACCGCCTTTTTGTGCGGCTTCACCGGTATCGAGAACAAGACCATCAACAACAGTGCTGCCTACCTGCAGACTTGGCTGGAGGTGCTCAAGAAAGACCCTCGGCTGGTGCTGGTTGCTGCCGGCCAGGCCCAGAAGGCTGCAGACTTGATTCTGAATCGGCAAGCACCTGCCTCGCAGGAGGTGACGTTGTGAATCAGATCCTGAATATCACTGCAAAGCAACTATGGGATCCATTCCCGGACACCAGCTACCTGGAGAACCCAGGCTTCGAGGACCGTTACCAGCAGTATCAGAACGGAGACTTCAGCTTCATTGGCATACGGGTTGAGGCTGAGCATAGTACATCACGCCTACGCATTCCCCTATTTTTCGGTCGCTTCCCTCACGGTCCGCACAGCAGCTTGGCTGAAGTCCTCGCGCTTGCACTTGTGCGCATCAAACTGCTCTTGAACGCTGGTTTGCTCAACCTCGCCGAGCTGAATCAAGGTGGCGGCAAATTGCATATTGCAATACTCACAGACCCCTAACAGGTTCGTACCGCCGTCTTTTCTCACGATCCGCAGTTTTCGTTTGGGCATGCTCGCTTTCCTCGAGAATCGGATGGATTTTCTGAGCGAATTGGCCTCGACTATCTGCTTGCGCTCTTGCAGCTCAGCGAGCTTTCGCCGAAGTTCTTCCTGCGTAACAAGTCGCTTTGCCATGACCCAAGTTTACGCCGTTCGCGCAGCCATTCAATGAACTGTGGAAATTCAAACTGCACCACTACCGACTGCCACGGCCGCTGGTATGGCATCTACGCCCTGGTTCGCATTGAAGACGTGGAGTAAGCCTCAGTACCGCCGCTAGCTCTGGAGAAACTGCCAGGGTCAGTAGCTACGGAGTCATCGCCGCCCGCCAAGCCAAAACGCAACCGACCTCATTCTGAATCAACCAGCTTCAGCATCGGAGCGCTAATCAGATATCGAATCTCTTTTGACCTTCCTGTCGGATCAGGTCGGGCATGCGTGATGTGCTACCCATGTTGGTAACTTTCGGGTTGTCCGTCCACCGACCGGAATGTTGGTAGCATATCGACAGATCATCGAACGTTGCTCGACCACTCCGTTCATGCAGCCACCTTGGAAAGGCACGATCAGCGACTCAGCAAATGAAGGAACTTCCACGCAAGGACGGTCACCGTTCAGGAAAGCAGGATCGGCGACCGCCTCGTTTCTCACGGGAGCTTGCCATCCTCTACGAAGACGATGCGGTTGTGGCCCTCAATAAACCGGCCGGACTTCTGGCTGTGCCTGCGAAAGGCTCCGATACATCGTCCGCCCTGTCTCTTCTTTCCGCAGAACTGAAACCGATGAGACAACGAGCCTTTGTCGTACATCGCATCGATCGTTTCACGTCCGGGGTTCTGCTGTTTGCAAAAACCGAGCCGGATCGAGACGCACTCGTACGACAGTTTCTCAGCCATACTCCGGTGAGACAGTATCTCGCAGTAGTTCGCGGGCATCCCGGCACCAAAGAAGGGATGCTCGTTCACTACTTTCGACGAGAAGGAATGTTTCAAAGGTTGACCACAGACAGCGACTCCAAAGCGGCTCGGGCTGAACTTCGGTATTCCGTCGAACGCCCTCTTCGGGCCGCTTCGCTCGTCCGAGTTACGCTGGTGACGGGATTGCAGAATCAGATCCGAGCGCAGTTTTCAGCGATCGGCCACCCGGTCATCGGCGACAGAAAGTACGATCTGGCGGAAGCGTCGGAGCGGGGAATTGCTCGCGTCGCTCTTCATGCAGGGCATCTTCAGTTCATTCACCCACGCTCGGGAGACAGCGTCTCCGTTAACTGCGAACTCCCCCCGGACTTTCAGGCTCTTCTTCAGGCATTATGGCTGCCAACCCGCGGGCGTCGATGAGTGCTCCAGTGATGCAGGTCTCAGCCGGGAGAAAACGCCCCCGTCAATGCGGGGGCGCTGAGACTCTTAGCGGTCGCCCCCGGACATGCCAGCAGCCTCGCCTTCCTGTGTCTCGATGGAGATGAGGAAAGCGTTCCGGTCGGAATAGGAGAACTTGTGCCCCTGCACATCCGCCCGGTGTTCCAGCGAGCGATACAACTCGAAGCCGTTGTTGCTCCGGGCACCAAAATACTTCACGTTCCGCAATACAACACCCTGCCCATCTGCACCCGGCTCGCGCTTCAGCTTCATGGATGCCATTTGACCGCCCCCAAGCGTGGCCTCGGCCATGTCGCCGGAACGGCTGATTTCAATAGGCGCTTCCTGCACCTTCAGTTCGCCCCATTCGAGACCGTAAGTCTTGAGGATCATTGGTGCGAGAGCATCGCGTTGTTCTTTTGTGGTGGAAGGGTCGAAGGACACAACCACCCAACTCCCTTTTTTCTTGGTACCCCACTCGTCACCAAGATCTCCAGTGAGCCAGTACTTTGCGCCGGTCAGATTCGTCTTCCCTGAGTGCCCGTCACGAACCTTGACGGCCATATTGAACTCGCAGTGTGGATGCTCCGCGTGCTTGTTGAAGTAGCACGGGCAGAACAAGTGGCAACTGCAAGCCTCGACGTAGTCGGCCTTCATCTGCCAAGCAGGGCTCCCCGGCTCCGAAGCCATGAGCACAAGAGCACAAACCACGAGAAGGCTTATCTGTATCAGCTTCTTCATATTCGCCTCCCATTTGGCCGGAATTTCTTTTTGCATTGCGATTTCCATTGTGGAATCCGATCAGGCGGCATTGTACTCCCATTCGTTCCGTCTCGGAGCCTTTTTTTGACTATTACATCTGATCCCAATTACTCCCATCTCCGCAAGATCGAACACCAGGAAGTTGACCCCACTGAGAGCGGCTTTCCCACCTCGCAGCTTCTCCGAAAAAGCCATCCCACAGAGCATCCCATAGCTCCACCGCCGGCGGAACCGTCGTCATCTCGCTGACGATCTCCTGCGTTCTGCCCATCAGCGAATTCCGTAACCACCGCTAACCACCCGCTGAGGGCGACTCCTGTCGCCCTCTTTCTTTTTCACCACCCCCGCATGCCAACCCGCCGAGCAGCCGTGCATTCGCGCGTGCCGTAAGCCTCGGCCCAATCCCAAGGAGAAATTCCATGCAAAACAACGAACGCGTCACGATCAGTCGTGGCAACCGTAAGCTCGGTGCCATCATGAATGTCTCCACCGAGCCCGTGCAGTGCTGCCCAAAAGGCATACCCTGCGCTGAGGGCGGCTGCTACGCTCTGAAATCCCTTCGCCTGTATCCGGAAACCCGCAGAGCTTGGGTGAAGAACGCTCGCCTCGCCAAAACAAATCCCAGAAGTTACTTCTCGCAGATTGCCAACCGCATCGCTGACCGTCGACCACGGCACTTCAGATGGCATGTCGCTGGCGACATCCTGAATGTCGACTATCTCCGCCAGATGTGCAGAATCGCTGCACACAATCCCCGGACTCAGTTTCTCGCCTTCACCAAGGCATTCACGATCGTCAATGAGTACGAGAACAGGGCGGCGTTACCGCCTAATCTGGTGGTGATCTTCTCCGCCTGGCCGGGAATGAGGATGGACAATCCTCATGAACACCGTATCGCGTGGATGCAGGACGGAACCGAAGGCCGAATTCCCGAGGATGCCGTGGAGTGTCCCGGTAACTGCGAAACCTGCGGTATCTGCTTCCGACTGCCCAAGTTGCACCGGGATGTTGTCTTTCATAAACACTAACGAAGTTGGTACTGCGGAACGAAGGTCCTGATATTTGGCGCTGGCTCTTATAATATTAACCTTTGAATAAAACAGCTTAGGTCAGCCTTGTGAACGCCGATTCCGACCGCACAGTGCGCAACGCGAAGAATGTATTGCGATTGGAATTGGAAATGTGGTTTACCAAGACGTCAAAGGAATGCAGGGGCAAGATTTCTCTTATCAACCAGGAGAACTTGGCCGAAGTCGCAGCTTTTTTTGTCACCGACCCCATTATTCAGAATGGCTTTGACACGTGGAGGGAAGAATCCCTGAAGTGCATTACCTCAGCATTCTGGGAATTGCGTGCAGTCGTCTCACCGAAGAAAGCTCAACAGCACGTTTGTGAGGTTGTTAAGGGGGTTTTCAAATGGGCGACGGATGAGACCAGCCCGTTGAAGTTCAAGGAATGGGAAGAGCGTATAGATAAAGCCCCATTCGATGATGGTTGGCCACAGCGTCACGCACGCGACTTTGACCTGGTCTCCCCGGAGTGCAAAGAGCCAGACGCAGACCTGGCCGACCAGCTTAGCCTCGACTTCAGGACCTGTTTCAAGAAGCAACTCGCTCTGCTAAGAGGAAAAGCTCGCCTGCGCTCCGCTAACATGCCGACCAAGATAGAAGAGGTTGCCTCAACCGGAAATCCTACCGCAACGAACGAGGCTGCCTCACAATCTACGGCCGAGGAATCCAATCTCGAAATACCAGTGACTGCAGACCACCCTTCGGACTCAAACGTCAGCGCAGCCGCACAGCAGTCGCTAGCAACCCTCGCAAACTCGACCGGACTCGAACAAATGAAAAGAACAGGCGCAAGGGAAAGCGAAAACCAGCGACTGGTAGATGCGTTCATTGCCAAAGTGAGCGAAGAGACTGGGCGGAAAATCATTCGAAAGAATATCTCGACCGTGGCCCGTTACAAGAGTCGGACAGAGCTTTGGCGATTTGAGAGTGGGTACCGATGCACGGCAACCGCAAGACTTAACTTTGATCGCGTGTTGAGCATGACCCCGAAAGACTTCGCTTCCGAGTTGAAAAAATTATCTGGCAAGTCACTCTTGTCCAAATTAAGTTTTCCGGTTCGTTAACTTGGACAGCATTGGACAGGTTCCACGGGCCGTCCACGCCGTCATAACCCTCTGAAACCATAGCAAAATCGCCACCTCCGCTCCGA
>Ga0181532_10003811_pt1 | contig 13457 bp, 10 predicted proteins | sample PEATcosm2014_Bin_33_FD_119768 | JGI IMG/M metagenome (GOLD analysis project Ga0181532, IMG submission 119768) | Peatland microbial communities from MTU Mesocosm Facility, Houghton, MI, USA - PEATcosm2014_Bin11_30_metaG | ecosystem: Environmental > Terrestrial > Soil > Wetlands > Peat | place...
ATTTCATCTCGGCGTTCTTCTTCAGAACGGCGGCCGGAGGCCGCCTTTGCCTCCCCCGCAAGGGGGGAGGTAACTGAAGCAGAGTCGGCGCTGGCCGGCGCGTCGGCATATTCGATCACGGCCAGCCCTTCGGCGAGCTTCAGCGCGGTTTCAAAACTTTCCGCCAGCCGCTGGCCGATGTCCGGCCGCACCACGATGCGGTCGACCACCACATCGATGTCGTGCGGGAATTTCTTGTCCAGCACCGGCGCGTCCGCCAGTTCATAGAACGTGCCGTCGATCTTGACCCGCTGGAATCCCTTCTTGAGATATTCGGCGAGCTCCTTTTTGTATTCGCCCTTGCGGCCGCGCACCACCGGCGCCAGCAGATAAAGCCGGGTGCCTTCGGGCAGCGCCAGCACGCGATCGACCATCTGCGAGACGATCTGGCTTTCGATCGGTAGGCCGGTCGCGGGCGAATAGGGTACGCCGACCCGCGCCCACAACAGCCGCATGTAGTCGTAGATCTCGGTGACGGTGCCGACCGTCGAGCGCGGATTCTTCGAGGTGGTCTTCTGCTCGATCGAGATCGCTGGCGACAGGCCGTCGATCTGGTCGACGTCGGGCTTCTGCATCATCTCCAGGAACTGGCGCGCATAGGCCGATAGCGATTCGACGTAGCGCCGCTGTCCCTCGGCGTAGATGGTGTCGAAGGCGAGCGACGATTTGCCCGAGCCCGACAGCCCCGTGAACACCACGAGCTTGTCGCGCGGGATTTCGACGTCGATGTTCTTCAGATTGTGTTCGCGCGCGCCGCGAATGGTGATCGCGCGCTGGCTGCTGTGTTGGCGCTTCGCCCTGATCACTTCGTCCATATCGGCAATTCCAGGCGCGTCGGGCGCGCGGCTTTAAGGGCGCGCGCATCGCCGGGAATACCGGGATCAGACGCCAATGGGTGCGTTCGGAACATAGGAAGAACGAGAGAGGATTTCCAGTGCTCCGTGCAAACCATCAACGGTTTGTTGCGGAACCAGCTTGCGATGGCAGCAGCAGGCAGTAGCGCCGCATCGACGCCAGCAAAAAGGCCGGCGCGAGGCCGGCCTTTTTTAGCTGGGTCGAGACGCTCAGACCGCGATCAGTATTTTGCAACGACTGGGCCGCCCCAGCGATAGTTGACGCGAACGGTGACCAGATCGGTATCGCCGCGAATGCGGTCGCTGCCAAAGGGCGTGCTGAGAGGAGGGACCGTAAAGTTGGTGTTGTTATTGGCGACGAACAGATGGTCGTATTCAAGCGCCGCCGACCAGTTCGGCGCAAAGCTGAATTCCACACCCGCACCCAGGGCGCCGCCCCAGCGGTTGTCGCCCGATGACGTTGCAACGACAACGCCGCCAGAGAGGATGTCATTGCGATCGGCGATCACCGCCCCGCCGCCCTTCAGATAGAGCAGGGCGGTGTTCCAGGCGTAACCGACTTGGCCGGTCAACAGCCCGAACGCATCCATCCGCGAGCGGTTGGTGTTTGCGGAATTGAGAATGCTCACATTGCTACCGCGCAGATCGGCCCAATCGCCTTGCGCTTCCATACCGAACACCAGGGAACCGGTCTGCCAGCGATAACCGATCTGACCGCCGGCGACGCCGCCTGTGGTGTTGTGACATCCGTCAGCCGCAATGAAGGTACCGGCAGTGGTAATCGAATCGAAGCAGCGATTCTCACTCCCCCAGCCACCGTTGATGCCGACGTACACGCCGCTCCAATCATACGCGGCGGGAATCATCACCGGCGTCTTGCTGTAGGTCTGCGCCGGAAGATCGGCAGCGAGCGCGGGCGCGGCGATACCCATCGCAACCACACCGACCACACCCAGCAAGAAGCTCTTCATCCTGTTCTCTCCGGCCTTTTGTTCGCTTCGTTGATGCCGAAGCGTTTTGGCCCATCTGCGATCGCCCTGCGATCAGGTTTCAGAATCAACCATAATGGCAGTGGGGAACAAAAACCGTCTCCGAAATGCAACACTCATGGGCGAAGTGGGATGTCCGGAAATGGATGAATTGTAAGGTTTTTCTGGAGGCCGCTGGAATCTTTTTCGCGGCCCTGGAATGAAGGTCAGCCCGGCAAAGGATACCGCTCGCGGCCGCGATCCCACCGTGCTCTTTTCCGGGAACAAAACTGGAACACACGGAGATGAAATGCTATATGTGGATAACCGCCGATCCCGGAGTTTGCGGCGCGGGCGAGCGTATAGGGTCGGCGCAGGGTAGTCCCGAAAGTGACCAATCAGGTGACCGGGACCTTGAGCCGATGGCTTGGGGGTCGGACCAGTCCCAGTGATGACGAGAGTGGAGAGCGGCGATGGCAGGTAGCGTGAACAAGGTGATTCTGGTCGGAAATCTCGGCAAGGATCCCGAAATCCGGCGCACGCAGGATGGGCGGCCGATCGCCAATCTCAGCGTGGCCACCTCGGAGTCCTGGCGCGACAAGGCCACCGGCGAGCGCAAGGAGAAGACCGAGTGGCATCGCGTCGTCATTTTCAATGAAGGTCTTTGCAAGGTCGCCGAGCAATATCTGAAGAAGGGCGCCAAGGTTTACATCGAGGGCCAGTTGCAGACACGCAAATGGACCGATCAAAGCGGCGTGGAGAAATATTCGACCGAGGTGGTGCTGCAGGGGTTCAACTCGAACCTGACCATGCTCGATGGCCGCAGCGGCGCCGGTGCCGGCGGCGGCAGTTTCGGGTCCGACGATCAATCCGGCGATTTCGGCGCCAGCGGACCGTCGAGCGCCGCGCCACGCCGTGCGGTTGCGGCCGGCGCGCGCAACAGCGACATGGACGACGACATTCCGTTTTGATTCCGGTTCCGGAGTCAGTTCTTGAGAGGGGCTCGTAAGAACCCGGATTCGCTTGTAAAACACAACTTCCACAGGGCGGCTTGGGGGCGCGGCTGATGGGTCTCGCACCGTTGCTCGATGCCGCGCCGGCGATTCCCATCCATGCTTTCGCGGCGATGGCCGCGTTCGGACTCGGTGTGGTCCAGCTGGCCGCTCCCAAGGGGACATTGCCCCATCGCACGCTGGGCTGGATCTGGGTCGGCCTGATGCTGTCGGTCGCCATCAGCTCGTTCTGGATTCATCAGATCCGGCTGGTCGGTCCGTGGAGCCCGATCCATCTGCTGTCGATCTTCGTGCTGATCACGGTTCCGCTGGCGGTTTGGCGCGCGCACCAGCACCGGGTCGTGGATCATCGCCGCATCATGATCTCGGTCTTCTCCGGTGCCCTGGTGATCGCGGGCCTGTTCACGCTGCTGCCGGGACGGATCATCCACGCGGTGGTGTTCGGCCCTTAGGACTCCCTCTGGCACTGGGGCTTTCCAGGCCCATTCCGGCGCAGGAGAACGGGCGCTGCCGAACCTGGTTCCCAACGCGGTTTCGGGATCACGGGAACGCTTCCGCTCAGCCTCCTAAGTCTCTGGAAAAACGAAGGGAAAAACCGCTCTACGGCCCCCTAAAAGGGTGGTTTCGGCGGCCCCAATGCGCTATATGATTCGTAACCAGAACTGACCGGATTTCCCCCTTGTCTGACCCCGAAGATACGAAGCCCGGAGAGCCGCCGGCTCCTTCCGATATTCGTCCCGTATCCATTCTCGACGAGATGAAACGCTCCTACCTCGATTACGCCATGAGCGTGATCGTGGCGCGCGCGTTGCCGGATGCGCGCGACGGTTTGAAGCCGGTGCATCGCCGCATCCTCTTCGCGATGTACGAGAACGGCTTCGAATATAACAAACCGTATCGCAAGTCGGCGCGCACCGTCGGCGACGTCATCGGTAAATACCATCCGCACGGCGACCAGTCGGTCTACGACGCGATGGTGCGCATGGCGCAGGATTTCTCCATGCGCGTGCCCTTGATCGACGGGCAGGGCAATTTCGGCTCGGTGGACGGCGATTCGGCCGCCGCCATGCGTTACACCGAATCCCGCCTGACCAAGATCGCGCAGCTGCTGCTCGACGATATCGACAAGGACACCGTCGATTACCAGGACAACTACGACGGTTCGTTCCGCGAGCCGCGGGTGCTGCCGGCGAAATTTCCAAACCTGCTGGTCAACGGCGCCGGCGGCATCGCGGTCGGCATGGCGACCAACATCCCGCCGCACAATCTCGGCGAGGTGATCGATGCCTGCGTCGCGCTGATCGACGATCCCGCGCTCGGCATCGAAGACCTGATCAAGATCATTCCGGGGCCGGATTTTCCCACCGGCGGCATCATTCTGGGACGCCAGGGCATCCGCGCCGCCTATCACCTCGGCCGCGGTTCCATCGTGATGCGCGGCAAGGTGAAGATCGAGGCGTTCGGCAAGGACCGCGAAGCCATCATCATCTCGGAAATTCCCTACCAGGTGAACAAGGCCACCATGGTCGAGCGCATTTCCGAATTGCATCGCGAAAAGAGGATCGAGGGCATTTCCGATCTGCGCGATGAATCCGACCGCGATGGTTGCCGCGTCGTGGTCGAGCTCAAGCGCGATGCGGTTCCCGAGGTCGTGCTGAACCAGCTCTACAAGTTCACGCCGCTGCAGACCAATTTCGGCGCCCACATGGTGGCGCTCGACGGCGGGCGTCCGCAGCTGATGAACCTGAAGGATCTCTTGACCCTTTTCATCGCCTTCCGCGAACAGGTGGTGACTCGCCGCACCAAGTTCCTGCTCAACAAGGCGCGCGACCGCGCCCACATCCTGGTCGGTCTCGCGATCGCGGTGGCCAATATCGACGAGATCATCCGTGTGATCCGCACCTCGCCGGATCCCAACACCGCGCGCGATACCCTGATGTCGCGCGACTGGGCGGCCCAGGATGTCGCCGCGATGATCACGCTGATCGACGACCCCCGCCACACGCTTGCCGCCGACGGCACGGCGCGGCTGTCGTTCGAACAGGCCAAGGCGATTCTCGACCTGCGGCTGGCGCGCCTGACGGCGCTTGGCCGTGAGGAAATTTCCCAAGAGCTCGACAAGCTCGCGGTCGAAATCGCCGATTACCTCGACATCCTGCGCTCACGCGCCCGCGTTCAGGCCATCATCAAGACCGAACTCGCCGACGTGAAATCCGAATTCGCAACCCCGCGCAAGACGGTTATCGCCGAGCATGAAGACGAGGTCGAGGACGAGGATCTGATCCAGCGCGAGGACATGGTGGTCACCGTCTCGCATGCCGGCTACGTCAAGCGGGTGCCGCTGTCGGCCTACCGCGCGCAGCGCCGCGGCGGCAAGGGCAGGGCGGGGATGCAGACCCGCGACGAGGATTTCGTCAGCCGCCTGTTCGTGGCCTCGACCCACACCCCGGTGCTGTTCTTCTCCTCGCGCGGACAGGTCTACAAGGAAAAGGTCTGGCGGCTGCCGATGGCGGCGCCGAACGCCCGCGGCAAGGCCATGATCAACATCCTGCCGCTGGAGCAGGGCGAGCGCATCACCACCATCATGCCGCTGCCGGAGGATGAAGCCTCCTGGGCCAATCTCGACGTGATGTTCGCCACCACCGGAGGCAATGTCCGCCGCAACAAATTGTCGGATTTCGTCGACGTCCGGCGTTCCGGCATCATCGCCATGAAGCTCGATGACGACGAGGCGATCGTCGACGTGCAGATCTGCACCGAGCGCGACGACGTGCTGTTGACCGCCGCCGGCGGCCAGTGCATCCGCTTCGCGGTCACCGATGTCCGGGTGTTTTCGGGGCGCACCTCGATGGGCGTGCGCGGCATCGCCTTGCCCGAAGCCGACAAGCTGATCTCGCTGGCGATCCTACGACACGTCGGGGCGACCTCGGACGAGCGGTCGGCCTATCTGAAAATGCGCCGCGCCGTGGCCGGCGAAGCCGCGGCCGAGGAGGCCGTGGAAGCCGAGGAAGAGACCACCGCCGCCATTCAGCTCAGTTCCGAGCGCTATGTCGAGATGTCGGCGCAGGAACAGGTGGTGCTGACGGTTTCCGTGAACGGTTACGGCAAGCGCACGTCATCCTACGAATACCGCACCACCGGACGCGGCGGTAAGGGCATCGTGGCGATGTCCGTCAACAACCGCAACGGCAAGCTGGTGGCCTCATTCCCGGTCGAGGACTCCGACCAGATCATGCTGGTGACCGACAAGGGCCAGCTGATCCGCTGCCCGGTCGAGGGTATCCGGATCGCTGGCCGCTCGACCCAGGGCGTCATCGTGTTCGACACCGCCGAAGACGAGCACGTGGTGTCGGTCGAGCACATCGGCGAGGAAGCCGAGAACGGCAACGGCAACGGAGGCTAGGCGACCGCCGAGCCTCCGCTTCAAGTCCACCGAGCAACTGCGATTTCAAGCCGCCGGCGCCGCGCGCCGCGGCGCGCCAGCCGGCCGTTTGGGCTATAAAAAGCAGCATGCTGCGGTTGCCATCATCGGTGATAGTTTGGCCTTGTCATGAAGCTCCTTCTCGTTCTTGCGATCCTGCTGACCGCTCCGGGCGCGCTGGCCTGTGAGCTGTCGTTGGTCACGCCGGCAAGATCGGTTCTCAGACAGCCCGTTCAGGCAAAGGCCGCGCTTGCGGACGATATCTTGACCGTTGGCTACTCGGTGTCGTCGCCGTTACTGAACGCCAGAAAGAGTCTCGGTCCTCAACAACATCCATACATGTTTGATGTGGTTGAATTGTTCGTGACATTTTCGGAAACCGGATTTCCGTACTTTGAATTTGAGGTGTCGCCGTTCAACCAGACCTTTCAGGTGAGGATCGTCAGTCATACCCTGCATCAGGAGGGCGTCGATCTGGGTCTCATATCCACGGCGGCAATCGTGCCGGGCGGCTGGAGCGCGGAGTTGAAAATTCCCCTTAAGCCCCTCGGCTGGGACGGCGATCCCAGGAAAATCCGGGGAAATTTCTATTCCATTCTCGGACGCGCTCCCCGCAGTTATTGGAGTTCGTTCCTGCCAAAGGCCAGAAAGCCGGACTTTCATCAGCCGCAGTTTTTTCAGCCGTTGCTGCAATGTGAATAGCGTTGGGAAGGAAACGACATGGAAAGGCGTGATTTCCTAAAGGGCTCGAGCGGTTTGTCGGCTTATTTGATCGTCGGCGGTTCGCTGATTTCGATCCGGCAGGCCGAGGCTGCGACCGGTCTGCCGATCGCGGCGCTGCAGGCGACGCTGGATCCAAAAAAGGATAAGCTGCTGCTTCATGGCGACAAGGCTTCCACGGGCTTTGACACATCCTACAACGCGCGGACGCAAATCTCGCCGCAGGTGCGGGTGGTCGCGGCCAGCGCCGCGTCGGTCGGCGCCACGATCCGCTGGGCCACCGACAACGGAATTGGTTTCGCCATCCGCTCGGGCGGTCACTCCTATGAAGGTTTTTCGCAGAGTCCCGATCTGGTGATCGATGTTCGCGGCATGACCGCGATCAAGCTCTCGGCCGACAAGAAGTCGGTGTCGATCGGCTCCGGTTCATCGCTGGGATCGGTTTACGACAAGCTCGCCCCCAGCGATCTGGCGATCCCGGCGGGAACCTGTTTTCCGGTAGGGGTCGCCGGCCACTCGCTCGGCGGCGGCGTTGGACTGCTCGGGCGCCCCTTCGGCCTTGCCTGCGACAGCATCTTGTCGATGGAAGTGGTCGATGCTTCCGGCAAGATTCTCAATGTCAGCGAACAGCAAAATCCCGACCTGTTCTGGGCGCTGCGCGGCGGCGGCAACGGCAGCTTCGGCGTCGTGACGAACTTCAACTTTCGCACCAGCGCCGTCAACATGGTCGCCAAATTCGCGATCACGTGGAACAAGCCGGTCGCGCAAGGGGTGAAGATCGTGCGGGCGTGGCAGGAGTGGCTGGAGGGTTTGCCGCCGTCGATCACCTGCACGCTTCACCTGACCAAGGGGAGCGGGGGATTGATGACCCTGCATGTCGCCGGACTGTCGGTCGCATCCGAAACCAGGCTGAAAGTCGAACTGAAGCGCCTTCAGACCCTCGCCGGTCCGGCAGAGATTCTGAGTACCAGCACGATGACGTTCGACAAGGCGGCCAACATCTTCAACGGCGGCGGTCCCAACACCGCTTTCATGAAAGGCAAATCCGACTACCTCACCGATCCCATGTCCGATCAGGGAATCCTGACATTACTGGATGGCCTGCAGAAATCACCGGTGGCGATCGCGGCGCTGTGCGACAGCTATGGCGGCGCGATCAACAAGGTCGCCTCCGACGCGACGGCCTTCGTGCACCGGGGCACGACAAGATACTCGATCCAGTACGTCAAGGAGTGGCCCAGTGCGAGCGCTTCGGCCGCCAACATCGCGGCGATGCAGACGCTGTATGCGTCAATGCGGCCGTTCGTTTCAGGTGGATGCTATGTGAATTATTGCGATCTCGATCTCGGCGATGGTTACGCAAAAGCCTATTGGGGCGATAACCTGCTGCGGCTGACGAAGATCAAGGCGCAGTTCGACCCGAAGAATGTATTCAAGCATGCGCAGAGCGTACCGCTGAGCTAGGGCGCGTCCTCATGAATCGAGCTTGCCGCCGCGTGCTCTATGTCCGCTATTGCCCGATAGCGGCAAAACTTCGTGGGGCAACGAAATGACGCGAATGGGATGGACCGGCCGTGCTCCTGCCCCGAACAACCGACAGGGTCGGCTTGGGTGGGGGGTGAAGAGCACGAGGAGCACGCCATGCCCTGCAAGAAAGACATCACCGTTGTCCGCACAATCGGGATCGATACCGGCAAGAACACGCTGCACATGATTGGCCTGAATGAGAAGGGCGCGATTGTTCTGCGTGAGAAAGTTTCCCGGAACCGAATTGCCGCACGTCTTGTGAACATACCGCCATGCCTCATCGGGATCGAAGCTGGCATGGCCACTCACTACATGTCGCGGGATTTGCTTGCGCTTGGTCACGATGTCAAACAGGTGCCGCCAGCCTATTCCAAGCCGTTTCGGCAAGGCCACAAGAACGACTTCCGAGACGCTCACGCGGTTGCGGAAGCCGTGCAACGCCCTTCAACGCGCTGCGTGCCGATAAAAACCGACGATCAATTGGATCTGCAGGCGCTTCACCGTGTGCGCTCTCGCCTGATCGGAGATCGGACCGCTGTGATCAATCAGGTTCGCGGTTTTCTTCTGGAGCACGGCATTGCCGTGAGGCAGGGACCTCGCTCTCTGCGGCAACAGCTGCCACAGATTCTAGCCACGCGCACCGACGTGCTATCGCCTCGGATGCTCAGGATCATTGGGGACATCGTCGACGACTGGAGATATCTCGACGATCGCATCGAAAGGGTAACGGATGAGATCGAAGGTCTGGCACGCACCGACGTGAACTGTGGGCAGTTGATGAGTGTTCCGGGCATCGGCCCGATCATTGCAAGCGCCACAGTGGCTGCGGTCGGCAATGGAACTGCCTTCGCGAAAGGGCGAGACTTTGCCGCTTGGCTTGGCCTGGTGCCGAAACAGATGTCGACCGGTGATCGCACGATCCTTGGCCGCATCACGAAACGCGGAAACCGCTATCTGCGTATGCTCTTCGTCCAAGGCGCCCGCGCCATTCTGCTCCGACCGAAGAGTTGGGCAAAGTACAGTTTTGGACCCTGGCTCACCGCTGCGGCGCAGCGTCTGCACCGCAACATTCTGACCATCGCGCTGGCCAACAAGCTGGCGCGGATCGCTTTGACCGTCTTGGTTCAAGGACGCAGCTACGAAACACGCATCGTACCGGCAGCCGCGTAACTGAACAGAATGGGTCTACTGAAGGAGGCCAACGTAGATCGCTAACGTCAACGACCAGGAATCTGCAATTCCCGCCGAGGTTTGCGAGTCGGATGGAGGAGATGGAGAAACGGTCTGACCGTCACACCCGTGATCTGGTGGCACATACGGCCTTCAAGGGCCTGGACGCGAATGAGATCGGGTGTGCGCGGATATCCGTGATGGCCGGGAGCAATTGCCCCCTTCAAAGGGCCGAATACAGATGAGCAAGATCAATTTTCTCCAAACCGCCAAATCCGACTTGCAACGCACGGCCGGTCCATACAGATGTGCCAATAGGCGACATTGCACGCTTGGGCTGCTATGAAAGGGGCCGCCAACTGAGGCGGCCTTTGGACTGCTTTCGCGCCAAATTCCCGCTATGGTTGGTGTTGCGAACTTGTGTCGGGAAAATCCTTGCTGCTCCGCACAAAACCGGGGTTTTCCGCAGCGACTGTAAAACATCGCCGATAGGGAAAAGATAACGCCAAAACGCGCGGGGTCCTATCCGACGGGGGAGGGCCAATTGGGTGCGCCCGCCCGCCCGGTATCACCAGCGCGGGCATTGTTTTAGAGGGCAACGAACGGAGACGAAATTTCAAGGCAACATGCCCGGGTCGACGAGCTTCATACGAGGATTGGATGCCAACCAATTTTTGATGCACGCTTCCCGCGTAGCCTCGGTCGCCATTACGCAGCGAACCTTCCGGCCTGCGCGTTGAGCAGTTACAATCTGAGAAACCCAAGGACGATCATCAATCATTGGGCCTTCGACTGAAAAGGTATTAGCGCTGTCGTCCCTCAAGATTAGAAAGAATGGTTTTCGAATCATCGGAGCTGTCCTTGCGAAAACTCACATCAAGACATTAGCTGGAATTGCTTCTAGGAACCGCTCCATGGAGACCTTTCCCCTAAATAATGTGGCCGAAAAATTCGAGGTCGACCGCTCGGTGATGGTCAAGGCGATGCGCAATGTGCCGCCCGATCTTGTCCGCAAGGGCAAACTCGGCCCTCGGACCGCAATAGAACGAGGTCCGCTCATTTCCTCATAGCGGACTAGCGGTGACAACACCAACATGCCTGTTTCGGTAGAGTCGAGGATGGGCGCGGTAGCTTGGGCCGTTCGGCAACGCTCCGTTTCCCATCCCCGCTCATCGAACCGGACGTGCCCGATTAAGGCATCCGGCTCCGACTAGTTTCACCGTGAGGCACACGGAGAGCAAACTAACCGCACGCGGCTTCGGTGCGGTGAGTAACTTTCCTTCGCCCCTCGACACAGCAATCTCCGGCGGCTCCTGTCTTTGATGGTGTTTGCAGGCTCATCGCCAATCACCACGACCTCGCCATCTTCGAAAGCGCACCAGAAGTCAGGGCCCTTTCCTCAGCCAGCATTACCCAGCTTCACCGGTCATACGACCCCGTCCGACTCCCGCCATGGCCGCCGCCTTTCGCGACGTTGAGGCCGCTACCCTCGCCCTTGACGGGTCTCCCCCGATTATCCGAACCACCTTTCCGACGTGCCGTGCCCACTACCCCGGCGGATCGAGCGGGTGCGCGTGTCGATTGCTTCCCCGCTCATACAGCCTTCCCCAAATGGCAGGAGGGTCGGCATCCGCATTGTCACTTTCGAGATGCTATGGGGCGGCGGCGAGGAAATTGCATCCATCGTCGCTGATGTGAACAGATGGAGCCCCCAATGCAAAAGCCGAACGACCTGAACCAATCCCGTATCGTCCTGAAACAGGACAGCACACTTATCGCAGTGATCGAAATGAGTTTGTCGAGCTGGCTTGTTGCCGGCATCGTACCTGGCGTCGAGCGCCAGCCGTTGAAGAAGCTTGCGGTTGACGAGAGCGCATTGCTGAAGCTGCTCAATCGCTGGCGTGAGGAGGCGGAGAAAGCAGGACGCAGGATCGAACGCATTGCCGTCGCCTTTGAGGCCGGCCGAGACGGTTTCTGGCTGGCGCGCTGGCTTAGAGCACGCGGCATCGAGGCCCAGGTTATCCACGCATCGAGCGTAGCCGTGTCGCGCGAGCACCGACGCGCCAAGACCGACCGTCTCGATACCGAGCTCCTCAAGCGCGCCTTTCTCGGCTGGTTGCGCGGCGAGCGGGATCACTGCAAGATGGTGGCGATCCCGACTACCAAGGACGAAGACGCCAAGCGGCCCAACCGCGAGCGCCAGAGCCTAGTCGGAGAGCAAACTCGGATTGTCAACCGAATGAAAGCAGCGTTGATCCGGCTGGGCATCCGCGGCTTCAATCCCAAGCTGAAGAAGGCCGCCGGGCGCCTTGAAAATTTGCGTACGCCTGAGGGCGAACCAATACCGCCCAACACGCTAGCTGAGCTGCATCGCGACATGGAGCGCCGGCGGCTCGTCAGCGATCAGATCCGCCAGATCGAGGAGGCTCGCCTGGAGCGTATGGAGCAGGCGCCCGGTGATGGACCACACGCGATGGTCCGACTGATCGCCCGCGTTATTGGTGTTGGTATAGAAACTGCGGACATGCTGGTGCACGAGGTCCTCTCGCGGAAATTGCGGGATCGACGAGCCGTAGCGCGCTATGCTGGTCTCACTGGCGCACCCGACGAGAGCGGCAGCAAACGGCGAGAGAAAGGGCTCGCCAAGGCGGGCAACGCACGAGTGCGCGGCGGAATGATTCAGTTGGCTTGGCGCTTTTTGCTCTTTCAGAAGGACAGTGCATTGGCCCACTGGTATCGGACTCGAACTGAGGGTGGCAGAAACCGCAAAACAATGATCGTAGCTCTGGCGCGCAAATTGCTAATTGCCTTGTGGCGTCTGGTAACCACTGGCGAGGTTCCGGCTGGCGTCGTATTGCGAGCGGCGTGAGGGAGAAGATTTAGAAAAGCCAAGCTCTCGGAGGCTGACGAGCAGAACATCGTCGGTGTCCGATGACGATCCGAGGTGGCGGTCACCCGAAGCAGGCCATGGTTTTGAAACCGGTTTCGAGAATGGGTCCGCCGCCGAGGAGCTTCGCCGCCGATGCGCATGACTGCATCATGGTTCGGGTCCTTGGACCCACCGAATACAAGGTTGTGGCGCGACTAAGCCGCGCCCAAAAGCGGGCTCCCCTCTGATCGTCATCCCGATCGCACCAAACGTGCCGTCGTGCTCGAAGCTATCAAGGTGTGGCCTGGTAACAGGCGGGGCCTGTCGCAAGGTTGGTGCGACGGCCAGCCTTGACAGCTTCTGCGCGCGACGCCGCAAGCGAAGTGCGGGTCGGGACGAAGAAACGGGCTTTGAGATCGAACAAAGAAACTGACGAAGGACAAAGATTTGCCGCTCTGGTGAACTCCTTGACAAAAAATGCCCCGTACAAGGCGATGCTGGACAGTCATCCGGATATCGACTTTATTGCCGGGACCGCCGTTTCAGCTGAAGCTGCGGTACAGGTCTTGCAGAAGCGAAATTTGGAGCAAAAGATCAAGGTCATCGCGTATTACTTCGGTCCGGGAATCTATCGTGGCATCAAGCGTGGTGCAATTCTGGCGGCTCCGAGCGACAGTCAGGCGGTGTTGGCGCGTATTTCGATCGATCAGGCGGTGCGCGCACTGGAAAAACAGGAATTGATCCGGCATCTCGGAGTTACCATCAAAGTGGTAGACATTAAATCGCTGCCGGAATTTGACCTGAATTCGAGTATTGCGCCGGCTGGCTTCCGTCCGATCTTCAGCGTCGCCCCATAGGCTGGATTTCCTGAAAATG
>Ga0181532_10003813_pt1 | contig 13445 bp, 10 predicted proteins | sample PEATcosm2014_Bin_33_FD_119768 | JGI IMG/M metagenome (GOLD analysis project Ga0181532, IMG submission 119768) | Peatland microbial communities from MTU Mesocosm Facility, Houghton, MI, USA - PEATcosm2014_Bin11_30_metaG | ecosystem: Environmental > Terrestrial > Soil > Wetlands > Peat | place...
CGGGGCACGGTTACGGCAGCGCGTTTTGCGCCTGACGGACAGAACGTGATTTATTCCGCGGCATGGGAAGGCAATCCGCATCCGGAGCTGTTTTCCACTCGCATCGATGGCGTTGCTTCGCGTGCGCTCGAGGTCAGCGATGCTGACCTGCTTGCGATCTCTCCCCAAGGAGAAATGGCGCTGCTCCAGCACTGGCATCGCACCCTAGGCTGGCAGCGGACCGGCATGTTGGCCCGCCTGCCGCTGAGCGGCGGGGCGTCCAAGGAAATGCTCGACGGGGTGCAGGATGCCGACTGGGCGCGTGACGGCACTCGGCTTGCCGTCATTCGCAGCGGTTCCCAATACCAGCTTGAATTTCCGTTGGGTCACGTGCTGGCGACGGCATCGACGCGGTGGTTCAACTATCCACGAATTTCTCCCGATCAAAAACAGATCGCATTTTTCGAACATCCCCCGGGCGATGATCGCGGGGACGTGTGTCTGGTTGATCTCGATGGCCACAAGCGTGTGCTCTCCGGTGGTTGGTCGTCGCTGGGCGGTCTCGCCTGGACTCCTTCTGGCCGCGAAGTCTGGTTCGCCGGCAGCAACACCGGAAGCAGCCGCTCACTCTATGCCGTCAGCCTTTCCGGACGGGTGCGGCCGGTGCTGCGTGTGCCTGGCTCGGTCGTGCTCGATGACATCGCCCCCGATGGCCGCGTGCTGCTTGAGCAACAGGAAGCTCGCCGTCTGATTGTGGGAGTTACGCCGGGCAGTTCGCAGGAGCGTGACCTCTCATGGCTGGACTGGTCGAACGGCCGCGACCTTACTGCGGACGGACGATGGCTGCTGATTGATGAGCAAGGCGAAGGCGGCGGACCGAACTATTCGATTTACATTCGCAAGACGGATGGATCGCCTGCGGTTCGCATCGGTGACAACGACGCCTTCTCTATCTCGGATGATGGCAAGTGGGTGCTGGCCACGACCAACGTCGAAGGTGGATCGATGCTCTTATTGCCGACGGGAGCCGGTGAATCGCGCACCATCAAGACGGGCAACCTGCGCAATCCGCTGGGCCGTTTCCTGCCCGATGGAAAGCACATTCTTGTCATTCCCGATGACTTTCGCAATTACGTGCAATCGCTGGAGGGGGACACTCTTCGCCCGGTAATGCCTGCCGGCGTCGCCGGTTTTGGATGGTTCACGGCCGATGGCAAATACGCGCTGGGGTGGGATACGCACAACGACTGGGCGTTATACCCTATCGAAGGTGGTCAACCGATTCCGCTGCCGAAGTGGACCGCGGGTGATTTGCCGATCAATCACACTACCGACAACCACAGCTTCTGGGTCACCAATGGCGACATTCCGGTGAATGTTTATCGCTTCGATTTTCTCACCGGTACTCGTCAGTTTGTGCGGAAGTTGCAGCCGTCTGATGCCACCGGCCTAGAGCGCGTCTCGGATGTGTTGATGACGCCGGACGGCAAGTACTACACCTACGGGGGCCCACGACGGCTCAGCAATCTTTTTGTGGTTACGGGTCTGAAGTAGGCGGTCTGACTTTCCGCTTGCCAACCGGCCGGTCGGTTGGGTATTATCAGGTTTATTCATTGGTGCCACCCGTGGGGAACGGACAGAGTCTCCGGCGAATTCGTTTTAAAATCCCCGGTGTACGAGTGTGTCCGTCGCTTGCGGCGCGGGGGAAAGAGTGAGCTGATAAACTAGGAATCGTAGGCGCTCCCGAATCCCACCCGCCAGAAACGCTGGCAAGGTGGGTTTTGCTTTTCCGGGGGGCGGAGTGCGCAGCCCCTGAAGGGGCGGTTGATTTTGGGGACTTGCGGTATCGCTGAAGCGATACCCTGATACCAATCCGAATCGCACTTGCACCATGGCACGTTTACCAGGAACGGCAGGGAGGTCGTATGACGGATCAGAAAAGCACGCCAGGCACGAGCCACACGGCCGAGAGGAAGACGAAGACAACGACAATGACTGGGGCCAGCATTCTTTGGGAGTGTCTGGAACGGGAAGGCGTGAAGCACGTCTTTGGTTATCCTGGCGGCGCCATTCTGCCTGCCTATGATGCGCTGAAACACAGCAAAATCCATCACGTGCTGGTGCGCCACGAACAAGGCGCAACCCACATGGCCGACGGCTACGCGCGTGCCAGTGGAGAGGTAGGAGTTGCGGTCGCAACCTCGGGGCCGGGGGCGACGAACATGGTCACCGGAATCGCTACCGCCATGCTTGATTCCATACCGATCGTCTGCATCACCGGCCAGGTAGGCAGCAAACTGATCGGGTCAGACGCGTTTCAGGAAACCGACATCACCGGCGTGACCCTTCCGATTACCAAGCACAATTATCTGGTGACACACGCGAGCGAAGTGGCGCGCACGATTCGTGAGGCTTTCTATGTGGCGCGGTCGGGGCGGCCTGGTCCGGTGCTGGTTGATATCACTAAAGATGCGCAGCAGGGTACGTGCGAGTTCGACTGGGAAGCGGCCAAGCCGCAATTGCCGGGTTACCGGCCCGACCTTTCGCCGGCTCCGGCGGAGTACGCGCAGGCGCTGGAGTTGATCCACAATTCGAAGCGGCCCGTGATTCTTGCGGGACACGGCATCATCGTTTCCGGAGCCATGCGCGAGGTGCGCGATTTCGCCGAGCGCGCGGGCATTCCGGTCGCGCTCACGCTGCTTGGCCTGGGTGGGTTCCCCGCATCGCATCCGCTCAATCTCGGCATGATGGGTATGCATGGGGAAGCCTGGGTGAACCACACCATTCAGGAAGCGGATCTGCTGCTGGCGTTCGGCATGCGCTTCGACGATCGCGTCACCGGCAACCTGAAGACTTACGCGCCCAATGCAAAGAAAATTCACATCGAGATCGATCCCGCGGAGATTAATAAGAACGTCAAGGTCGATGTTCCGCTGGTCGGCGACTTGCGGGAAGTTTTGCTGGAATTGATGCCGAAGGTGGAATCCATTGATCGTAGCGAGTGGCTGGATTCGATCGACCGGCTGAAGGGCGACTCGGCGGTGCGGGATATTCAGAACCTGCCCGACAGCGGCCATCTTTACGCTGCCCACGTCATCAATGATTTGTGGCACCAGACGCGCGATGGCAACACCATCGTGGTTACCGATGTTGGACAGCACCAGATGTGGGAGGCGCAGTACTACAAGCATGAGAAGCCGCGTTCGCTGATTACCTCCGGCGGATTGGGGACGATGGGCTTTGCGCTGCCGGCTGCCATCGGCGCCAAAGTCGCTTGCCCCGAGGCCGAGGTTTGGGTGGTGGTGGGCGATGGCGGATTCCAGATGACGATGTGCGAACTGGCGACGCTGGTGCAGGAAAATCTGAAGATCCATATCGCCATCATCAACAACGGATTTCTGGGCATGGTCCGGCAGTGGCAGGAGTTTTTCTACGATCGCAACTACGCGGCAACACCCCTGCTCAATCCGGATTTCGCAAAGTTAGCCGGGGCTTACGGCATAAGGAGTATGACGGTTTCGGAGCGGTCGCAGGTTGTGCCCGCCGTCCAGTCGGCGCGCCAGCACGAGGGGCCGATGTTGATCGATTTCAAAGTGGAACAGGAAGATACGGTCTATCCGATGGTCGCGGCCGGCGCGGCTCTGCATGACATGATTCGGCGGCCCAGCCCGATTGTCGAGACTGCGGAGGACGAGTAGGGTCATTGAATCATTGAGAGACTGAAACCCATTCAAGACCTCGATGATTCAGTACCTCAATGCCTCAATGATTCAATGACTCAATGCTTCAATGCCTCAATAAACCTATGCTGAATACTTTCATGGTGTATGTCGAAAATAAGCCGGGTGTGCTCACCCGCGTGGCATCGTTGTTTCGCCGCCGCGCCTTTAATATTGATTCGCTCACCGTGGGGCGGACGGAGAAACCGGAAGTGTCGCGCATGACCATTACCGTCGATGCCGATCGCGACCAGGCCCGCCGCATCGAAGCCAATCTATACAAGCTGGTGAACGTGCTGCTGGTTGAGAACATCACCAATCAGCCGGCCATCGTCCGCGACCTGGCCTTGATCCGGGTGGCTGCCACTCACGATGCGCGTTCCCATGTGCTGGAACTGGCCAATGTATTTCGCGCGCGCGTGGTCGATCTCTCGGCCGAATCATTGACCATCGAAATTACCGGGGGGGAAGACAAAATCGATGGCCTGCTCGATGTGCTGCGTCCGTACGGAATATTAGAGATGGTGCGCACCGGTATAGTGGCCATGCGACGCGGCAGCAAGTCTAACGGCGCCGTCGCGACGGAAAGCACCGCGTTCGGCGCCGCGGATGATGGTGTCTCTTACTCTGTGTAAGTTGGTGGAGGGACGAGCGTACCGCCCGTCCAGCCGCGCGAGCGCGTCGGCTCTCCACCAGCGAAACAACTTGAGTTTTGCGGGCAAGAAAAACGCCCTGAGCAGTCAAGCTCAGGACGTCCTTCGGCAGCCCTCCCCCAGAACTGCCAAACCACGTGCCCATCCTATGTCCGTTCGGCACTGCTGTAAATGTCACTTTCGTAATGTGGAGTTGGCAACCGAGTACTACGGGACAATGCGCGGAAGTAACGTTACTAACTCGGTCCATCTATCTGCGATCTGTCTGAATGGCCCACGAGAAATTCTGAATCGCTCGACAAGACCGTCGAGAAAAGACGCGCCAGAAGCCTCAGAACCGGCCAGATTACTGCTTTTCCCAGGTTTTTCCACCGTCGGTGCTGCTCCAGATCTGGTTGTTACTGGCGGAAATTACGACCTGCGGCGGGCCACTAACATCGCCGCTAAGATCGATGTGAGTTATGTCGGCACTAAGTTGCTGACCTTCGATGGCCGGTTGCACCTGCGCCCAAGTTAGGCCGCCGTCGGCGGAGTGGAAGAGCGTGCCCGCCTGGCCGCCGGTCCATATATCCGCTCCGTGATTTGCATAGCAGAGCAGCGGATGATCCCGGCGCAAAGCGCTTTGCCAGCTCTGGCCGCCGTCCAGTGACCGTTGCAGAACGCCGGCTGTAATTGCCCAGGTGGCATGCTGCGCCGGTGCCGGGTTTGCGGAGATTGCGGGCGCCGGTTTCCCAGCAGACGCCATATTTCTGGCTTGCGATTGAGCTGGCGCGAAAGTGCCGGCTGTCGTCGTTTTCTGCGGCGCAGTCGCTTCTACTCCTTGCGGCGCGGGTTTTGCCTTTTCAATCGCTGGAGCCTCGTTCCGCGTCATCAAATTGCCCTCGGCAGAGGGCGCTGGCTCTACGGTGGAGACTGCGTTGGAGCCCTCGATGGTTTCAGTCGCCGCTGGCCTGGCTGATCCATCGAACGCGAGCGCCCCGGCTGCCCCCATTGGCGCTGACGTCAACTTGTCTGCCTGTGCTGATTCCTTTTTGTTCTCCGCAAGCAGCATTCCAGACTGCGCTTGAAGCGCTGGTGTTACAGGCTTGAGTTTCCTGGACAGCTGCAATTCTGGCTGGGGCCGTGTTTCGTCAGTCTTAGCCGCGAGTGCGGATTGCTTGATTGGCGGCGATGCGATTGGCGGCGATACTACGGTCGACGACGCGACTTGTGACGATGCGATCTGCGGAGAGGAAACTGGCTGCGCAGTCGTCGCGACCTGCAGGCCTGCGGGGGACGGAGTCGACTGGTTCAGCTTTCCCGGACGCATCAGAAGCACCGAGGCAACCACCACGACTCCCGCTGCCAGCGCGGCCCAGCGCAGACTTGGCCAGGAGAAGCTTAGCTTGCGTGGCGCGGGCGCCCGCGAGCTTGTTGCCGGACCCGCCTCAGCCTCGTCCGCAATCGGAGCGGTCGCGATGTCTGTATCCGGAAGTGCCAGAGTGATGATCTCGCGGCAGTCTCCGCAGCGCGCCAGGTGCTCGATCACGCCGTCGCGCTCGACCGCCGAAAGCATCTGCTCGGCAAAAGCCGTCAGCAGATCCGCATCCGGATGCGCTCGCTCGGGCCCGGCAGCCCGCAGGCGGTCATACACGATTTTTGGTATTTCAGTCATGACTTGTGTTGCCCGCGTCTCCCGCGGAGATACTTCCTCCAGGGAACGCTTTTGCGCCGGAATCTTGCGTCAAACGCGACCGCAAATTCAACCCTATGTCCCGCACATCGGTTGCAAGGGCTTCCATGGCCTGGGCATGGCTCATGCCCTGCGTTCGCAGCCCGGCCAGAATCCGCTTTCGGAGCCCGGTTGCGAGCCGATCCAGCCGCCGGCTAACGCTCGATTCGTGCAGCCCCAGGGTGCGCGCGATCTCGGCCAGTGTCCGCCCATCCAGATAATATGACGCCAGCGTAAACCGGTCTTCGGCCGAGAGTTCCGACAATGCCTCATCGGTGGCCGCTTCCAAGAGTTGGTCCGAAGTGCGGCCCGAAGTGCGATCCGAAGTCCGATCGAAAATGCACGCCGGCTCGGGAACCGCCGCCGCAAACTGTACGCCTTGTTCCGTCTGTTCTTCCAGACTGACTGTACGTTTCTGCTTGCGATAGCGATTAATAAACTCCTGCGCCATCACCGTGCGCAGCCAGCCTTCGAGCGAACCGCGGCCGGTATAGAACACGAGCTTTGAGCGGCGCAGTCCATCGCGTGCGTTCACGCCATACAGGTCCGCAAACAGCGAATCGGCCAACTCCGCGGCATGTGCGGCGTCGCGCGTAATGTGCAGCGCCATGCTATGCAGCTTCCGCCGATAACGGCTGATAAAGTCCTCCCATGCTCGCTCGTTCCCCTCAGCACACGCGCGCGCCAGCGCCAGCTCTTCCAGACGCAATCCGGCGCAGAAGTCAGCCTTCTGTTCCGTCGAAGCCGAAGCCGAATTGGAGGCCGGGCCGAAATACTTGTGCAGAATTTCATCGAGAATATCGGCGAAGCGCGCAACGCTCACGCCGTAGGCTGCGGCTCCGCTGCGCTCGTAAAGAGAAACAGAAGGAGCCGCGGCGGCACCTGCGCGATGGCCGGATTGGGCGCGCTTTGGCATATCCCTGGGTATGTCCCAGTTGATGCTAGCAATCTTTTTGATGCAAGGAAGAATAATTCGTGCGTTCTTTAAATCAGCGAGCAGAGAACGATACTCCTTGAAGACTCGCGGACGAGTTCCCCGGCACGCTCTAACTTTGGCGTGCCGGGGAGGCGGCGCACGCAGGCGGTTACACGAACACGAAGAAGATTGCGTGCACGCGGGAGCCTTCGTGTCTTCACCGGTGTCATTACTGCTGGGAGGCTCAACTATGAGCTCAACTATGCGGCTGGCCATTGCAGTCGTTGGGATCGCTTTGTTGGTTGTGGCGGCGGTTGTGGCTCCGAGCCTACTGCAAGCGGGCGAAGTGGCGCCGACGCCGGGGTATTCCCTGCTCGGCCCGATTCGCAGCGGCAATCTGAGCGTCTTTCCCGTTGTAGCCAGCAAGTCATATGACACTGCAGAGTTTCTTACCCTCGATGAAGGCCTGCGCAGCGGCGACGTTGTGGTTACGGAAGCTGGCCAGGCGCGGGGTCTCATCCGGTACCGTCCCGGTGAGGCTTCCGTCGTACACCCCATACGGGGCGCAGAGGTCAATCAACTCGTCCTGGTGAATAACTCGAAGCGACCGTTGTTACTCCTCGCCGGTGAGATAGTGACCGGTGGCAAGCAGGACCGGGTAATCGGCAAAGACCGCATCGTGCCGGCGGAGAGCGATCCGGTGGATTTAAGCGTCTTTTGCGTTGAGCCCGGACGTTGGGTGGCGGCGAATGGGAAGAACGAGTTTCATGGAGGCGGCGTCGCCGGTGGCGTATTCGCTGCACCGGGAGTGCGTGGAAGTGCGATGGGTGCCCAAAATCAGCAGCAGGTCTGGGACAACGTAGGAAAGGCGAAGCAGGCGATGTCGTTGGCTGTTCCAGCTCCGGCGGCTGCGGAAGTGAATTCAACCACCTCTTATGCCCGCGTGATGGATAACCAGGAAGTGCAAAAGAAGGTGGATTTGGTCGCCGAACCGGTGCAGCGTAATTATGAAAGCGTTATCCGGCAATTGCGCGATAAGAATGCGGTGGGCGTCGTGGTTGCCGTGAACGGAGAAATTGTCTGGGCTGACATGTTCGCGAGCACGCAGTTGCTGCAGAAGTACTGGCCGAAGCTTGTCCGCTCCTATGCCACCGAAGCGGTGGTGACGCGTGCCAAAGTCGGCGAAGCGAGCCTCAAAGACGCGCAGAAGTTTCTCGACGATCTGCAGGGTCGCCACGAAACTGCCGAAACCGAACCTGGACTTTATCGGCAAACGGAAATCACTGGCGACGGATTCAAGGTGTTCGAGTTAACGTCACTGCTGCCCAAGACGGGATTTGCCGTGCATGTAGCCAAGATGGCCGATTAGATTGCTCATGTGGGGACGGGGCTTCGCCCGTCCGGGCCCGAGGAGCGAGTATCTCGCCCGAGGCGACAACCTCCTACGCCCGCGCCAATCCCTTGAGCAGGACGTCATTCGTGTCATGGGCCAGCTTGAGCGCTGGCAATTCGTCACGCGTGAACCAGCGAACATCCGCGGCATCGCTCCCTGCTTTCAGATCGCCGCCGACCGGGCGACACAAGAAATCGAGGAGCACGTAGTGATAGCGCACGCGGCGCTCGTCGTCCCGAATCACACGCTCATACACACCCAGCATCTCAACCGCCTCGACCAGCAATCCCGTTTCTTCGCGAGCCTCACGGATCACCGCTTCGCGCAGACTTTCTCCGCATTCGAGGACGCCGCCAGGCAACGACCACTCGCCGAGCAGCGGCGGCTGTCCGCGGCGAATTAGCAGAACGCGGTGCTTGTCGTAATGATGATCGCCGGGGCGATGATCGTCGAGATGATGATCGACGATGACCGCGCCCACACCTACCAGCGGAGACTCGGGGTATTCACGTTTCATGCGAGAGGTCCATACGGGAACAGTATATGGTCATGGGTTAACGATCTGACCGGGTGCTTCTTGCGGAAAGGCGTCGTCTAAAGCCAAGCTTAGCAGCCGCCCTCGGCTGTCCGGCGCGGGGCAAAGCTCCGCAAGTGGCTCGCGATATGCTTGGACGGGGCCCTTCGGCTCCGCTCAGGACAGGCTCCGCCCCGTCGCCACACGAACTGGAATTACAATAGGCTCCATGTCGCTTGACGAGTACAAACGAAAACGACGCTTTGAGGAAACCCCCGAGCCTCCGCCTAAGGTTGAAAAACAATCGCGGCACCGGTTCTGCGTGCAGCGCCACGCGGCGACGCGGCTGCATTATGACTTTCGGCTGGAAATGGAGGGTGTGCTCAAGTCTTGGGCGGTTCCGAAAGGACCGTCGCTCGACCCGGCGGACAAACGGCTGGCGATGCAGGTTGAGGATCATCCTGTTTCTTATTTTGATTTTGAAGGGACCATACCTCAAGGCAACTACGGCGGCGGCACGGTGATGGTTTGGGATGCGGGCACGTGGGAGCCGCTCTCGCCGGTGCCGATCAATGGCGAGTACGTTCCGGGTACAGAGAAAGAAGCTGCTGCCATGCTGGCGAAAGGCGACTTGAAGTTCCGGCTGAAAGGGAAGCGGCTCATGGGCGATTTTGCGCTCGTGCACATCAAGGGGCGCGCAGGAAGCAAGGGAAATGAATGGCTCCTGATCAAGAAAAAAGATGATCACGTGGTTGCGGGATTCGACATTAATAAAGACAAGTTCGATAGCTCTGTCCTCACCGGTCGCACCATGGCGCAGATCGCGGGCGATGCGGGCTCGGCGGAGTGGACTAGCAGCCGTCCGGCAACACGCGGGAAGGTGAAGGCTGCTTGGCTGGCGGACGCGATCGCACGTGCCGACTCGAAGCGAAAAGCTTTAACCGCGGAGGACGCTGAGGGCGCGGAGAAAAAAAAAAGTAAAAGCCCAAGGCAGGCGGCGTCAGGTTTAGCTCACCCGAAGGCCTTGTCTGGCGACGTTGTTGTCAACGATGCTGCCTCCAAATCAACGAGCAATAAATCCTCTGCGAAATTCCCCGCGAACTCGGCGTCCTCGGCGGTTAAAGCTCTTCCCGGCGCGGAGTGGAAAGCGATGCCTACGGTCATCCATCCGATGCTGGCGATTCCTACTTCAAAGGCGTTCGATAATCCTGACTGGCTGTTTGAGATCAAATGGGACGGATACCGCGCCGTTGCCTTTATTGAAGACGGGCGCGTGCGGCTGGTGTCGCGCAGTCAGAATGATCTCACCGCGCAGTTTTCTGAACTTGGCACGCTGCCGCAACTCGTAAAGGCCGAGCGCGCCATTCTTGACGGCGAGATCGTCGCGCTTGATGACGAGGGTCGCCCTTCGTTCAGCCTGATGCAGCAGCGCACCGGATTCCAACCGGGCAAGCGCCGTCTGCCGCGTCGCGAAGGCGTACCCGTCGTCTATTACGCATTCGATCTGCTCTACCTCGATGGCTTTGACCTGCGTCGGGTCGCGCTCGAGCAACGCAAGCAGTTGCTGCAAGACCGAATCAGGGCCGGAGGCGTGATTCAATTCTCCGACCACTATGCCGAGAAAGGTCTCGATCTTTTTGAAGCGGCGAAACAGCGCGGACTGGAAGGGATCGTCGCCAAGAAGCGCGGCGGCGCTTACCAGGAAAAACGGTCTGCGGATTGGCTCAAAATCAAAATCACGCAGCGGCAGGAGTGCGTCATTGGCGGATACACCGATCCAGAGGGAAGCCGCGAATATTTTGGGGCGCTCGTGCTCGGCTTGTACGACCAGCACGGACGATTGATTCACGTCGGGCAGGTTGGAACTGGATTCGATCAGAAGACGCTCAAGGAAATCTTCGGTCGCTTGCAGCCGCTGAAGACGAAGCAAAATCCGTTCTACGGCGAGATTGGCGGATTGCGAAAAGTTCAGTTCGTGCGTCCGGAACTGGTTGCGGAAATCAAGTTTGCGGAGTGGACTCACGAAACCGAGGAGGGCGGGATGAAGTTGCGTGCGCCTGTGTTTATGGGGCTGAGAGCGGATAAGACGGCGGAAGAGTGCAGGCTGGAGGAAGCGGTCGTAAGCTAGCTACGGAGTTCGGAGTCCGGGAGTTCTCAGCCCTGCTTCCCCGTAATCATAGAGACCATCATGGTTGCTACGAACGCGATCCAGACGAGCCACCAGCTCCATTGCGCAATTAGTGTCAGGTGGCTCTCGGGATAAACCTCCCCGTATTCTCGCACGAGGTTCCCATAACCACCGAACCACCAGTTAGGCTTTTCTTTCGACGGGGGCCTGTCGTTAACCCGTAGCCTCATCACGAAGGCGACGGAGGTGTTGACTGCCACTGCCAGCGCCAGGACAAACCATAGCCCAAAAATTAGCATGCGTCTGAAATCCTGACACGGAATCGGCTCTTCTAGCCAGATTACTGTCGTTACGAAGCCTAGAACGCGCTGCCGCCGCCGCCGCCGAATCCGCCTCCGGAGAAGCCACCGCCACCGAAGCCGCCTCCTCCGCCGAAGCCCGATCCAGTGGAACTGGCTCTGGGAGCGGACGTGAAGACTTGATGCATGTCGGACGCCATGCTGTGCATGGAACTGGAAAAGAAAAGAGGACTGAATCCGACATAGCCGTTCGGCGAAACGTACCAGGTGGGCGGATCTTTTATGATTCCGTCGAACGCTTGTGCCCAGTGATGCTCGACGCCCAGCGCCATGGCGTAGGGGAGAAATTTCTCGAAGGTGTCGGGCGGCATGCGCTTGATGCGGTCGGCGTCGACGCGGTTCATGAACTCCTGAAATCCGAGAACATAGATTCTGGTGCGCACACCGGAGACCGTCTTTGCCGTCATGTGGCGCGCAAAAAGCCACCAGATCAGGGCGGAAACCAGGACGCTCCCGATCACCAGCGGAATGGAGTAGAACAGGTTCATCCAACCCATGACTTGCACCGCGACCACGAGGATCGCGATGGCGACGCCGGCGGCGATGCTGTAGCCGTTGGCCGATTCCGGGTCGAGCGTGTAGATGCCTTTGCTCTTCAGCGAAGACATGATGTCCTCGCGCACTATGGGAATCGCGGTGTAGAAGCGATTCTTCAGATCGGAGAGACGCGTTCCGGTGCCGCTGAGAAAAATATTTTCCAGCATCACGCGTTCGTGCGGGGTGAGGTCGGGGCCCCACTGCTCGCGCGGTTTCAGCAAATGGAATAAATAATCTTTATGGTGAAAGACCAGAAAAGTGTCGACCTTTTCTTCGATCTTGATGTAGCCGCGCACGGCGAGATCCACGATGGTGCTGGTGATGTCGCGGGGGTGGATGGTGTCGTCGAGCAGGGTTCCGGCTTCGGCGGGACACATGCCTTTCGGCGGCTCGTACTGCGGAGCCACGGAGATGCCGGGATCGGGTTCGCGTCCCACCGAATACCAGAGGGCGAACATCGCGGCGAGAGTGAGCAGGGGCAAAAACACGATTGGATTGCTTCCCAGGAACCAGCCCAACTTGGTGAACGCGGACGGCGGCTTGAGCACTCCCTGCGGAATATAGATATCGATGGTGAGGCCGCCGCGCATGGAAAGCGGACTGGTGGTTTCGAAAGTGACGTTGGCGCCATCGACCTTGGCGGTCGCTCCGCTTTCTTTGGAACCGTAGGCGCCGGTGAAGGCCTGGGCGCGCAGACCTCCAGCGGCATTTTCGGGGAGGGTCACGAAGGCCGAGGCGTGGTCGATGGGTACCGGCCAATCGTTACCGGTCACGTTCCAATAGAACTCGTCGTAGCTTTCTCCGCCACTATCGAAGAAGCGGACGCCATTGCGCACGGTGTAATCGATGTTGACGACTCGCGTCGCGTCGACTGCATCGGGAATGTAGATTTTTAGATCGCGGTAGTTGCCTGACTTGCTGGAGTCGTACTTGAGCTTGCTGCCGTTTTCGTCGGTGACGCTCATCACCTTGATAAAGAGCGTGTAGTTGGTTCCCTCGGGTCCGGGATATTCGATGGGGATGGTGCGGTGAATGCCGTGCCACGCGCCGACGAACGCGAGGGTGATTTTTTCGCTGACCAGGGCCGTGCCGTCGGGGGCGATCGCGATGGTGTCTTGGAAATCGGTTACTCGCCAGTTGCGGGTCTGGGCGGGTGCGGGGACGGCGAGCGTGAGCAGTAAGAATCCGAATAAGGCGAGCAGTCGGCGATTCGTATAAGCTCCTCGGAACATCCCTAAGAACCGCGCCCTCGTAGCAAGTCCAGAGTTGCTTTGCTACTCGCAGCCGCCGAGCTTTGCTCGGCTCGGACGGGGCAGAGCCCCCTCACCACACGAGCATAAGTACTAGAACTTTACCGCTACTGGTTCGCGATCGGTGGCTGCGGCTTCGAAGAATTGCTTCTGCTGGAAGCCAAACATTCCGGCCAGAATGTTGGTCGGGAACGATTGAATCTTGGTGTTCAGGTCGCGCACCACGGCGTTGTAGTAGCGGCGGGCGTTTTGAATCGCGTCCTCGATTTCGCTGAGCGAATTCTGC
>Ga0181532_10003814_pt1 | contig 13444 bp, 10 predicted proteins | sample PEATcosm2014_Bin_33_FD_119768 | JGI IMG/M metagenome (GOLD analysis project Ga0181532, IMG submission 119768) | Peatland microbial communities from MTU Mesocosm Facility, Houghton, MI, USA - PEATcosm2014_Bin11_30_metaG | ecosystem: Environmental > Terrestrial > Soil > Wetlands > Peat | place...
CTGGTGACCAGCCAAAGATCGCACAAGCCATTGAAATAATGCGCAGGAAATATCTACGGATTGATGCCTGATTGGCGCGCGGAAACGTTCCTCCTCATTATTCGTTCCTGCGGATAAGCCAGCTAATCGAGAGCTGACGATTAGCCGGCGACACGGCCCAGGGCAATGCACTCGGAGTGCTCAACAAAACGGCCCGACGCTTCCTGGGACTAACGGGAACCCTGCTTTCCGGATATGCGGATGATCTGTTCAACACGCTGTTCCGTACCGATGCCAGGCGCATGACTGCGGACGGATACGAATGGGGCTCAGCTGGGCGCGAACGCTTCACACGCGATTTCGGCGTGATCGAGACCATAGAACGCATCACGATTGAGGACAACGCCTGCTCCAGGAAAACCAAGAAGACGGCCACGATCAAGCGGAAGCCCGGCGCCTCGCCACTGCTGTTTGGCAAGTACCTGATGGACCATTGCGCGTTCATTGGCCTTGAGGACATCTCAGACGGATTGCCAAGCTACCGGGAGGAAGTCGTGCCGGTGGCGATGGAAGAGCCACTGAAGACGGCTTACGAGGAGCTCGAAGAGGAAATCACTGCCTGCCTGAAAGAACATCGCGGGAACAGCAGTGTGGCGAGTACCATGCTGAACGCTCTGCTGGCCTGGCCAGACCATCCATATGGTTTTGGCACCCTGTATGGTTCTGAGTTCGACCCGGAAACCAAATGCCGCGAATCGTTCGTCATTGCCGAAACGGTTGATTTGGACAGGAACGAGACATATGCCAAGGAACGAGCATTGATTCAAGAAGTCAAAGCCCAGCTCGCTCGTGGTCGAAAGTGCCAGGTGTTTGCCGTTTACACCAATAAGCACGACGTTGTCGAAAGGCTGGAACAGCTATTTCGCGCCGAGGGAATACGGGCGGCGATCCTGCGAGCCAGCATTCCCACTCACAGGCGGGAAGCCTGGTACCGCGAGCAGCTGCGTAGGGGAATCGATGTCGCGATCTGCCATCCCAAGATCGTTGAGACCGGGCTTGATCTTCTGGACTTTCCGACCATCCTGTTTCACGAGACTGGCTACTCGCTGCACACGTTGCGACAGTCCAGCCGCCGGTCATGGCGCATCGGACAGAGGCGTCCTGTGGAAGTGAAGTTCTTTGCCTACAAGGGGACGATGCAGGAGGTCTGTCTCCGCCTAATGGGGAAGAAGCTTCTCGTGGCCTTGGCCATGGAGGGGAAGTTTACTTCCGAAGGTCTCCAGGCGATAGATGGAGACGACGACATGCTCACAGCGATGGCGCGCGAGCTGGTCGAGAACAAGGGAATCGGTGAGTCTGCGGATTCAATCTGGCGAAATGTCCAGCAACTGCGGCCCTCGACATCGGCAGTGGCAGAGGGACAGCCAGTGAATATACCCATTGAGCAAGAGGATCTCGAGACGTCTACGATGCTGCCGTTGACGACCGAGTCGATTCCCGACACTGCCCTCGTGGAGACTGCCAGATTGCCGCGCGGTTACTCACACAAAACCACCGAATCCAGCCAACTATCGCTCTTCTGACAGGCCAACCGAAACCACGCTTCTGCTCCAGAGAAAGATTTGGTGTTCTGCGCACGCACCCGCGCGTCAGTTTTCCGACGGAGCTATGACCGGGCGACCTTTGCCTGAAGATCGATCGCCTCCGGTATCAGGAGAGCAGATAAGAATGACAATATTTTGTGAAAGGCATCGCCTGCAGGACTCACAGTGCGAATGATATCGGGGAAAGCCTTCCAAACGTGCTGAACCGCCGCAAGTAACGAGGAGGTCAGATCCTCCTGTCGTCTCGCGTTCTTTCCATATAACGATAGATTGTCCGCTAGCTTGGTCAATCCCAGCTCAATGAACTCGCGGTTGCTCGTATCTGAAACGAACGCCGCGAATGCGGCGGCAGCATCGGCAAGTTTTAGCCAACGGTCACACCAGGACACCAGCTCGGGTTTGAGAAGCATCAATGCTCCGTCCAAGGCACTATCCGCTGCACGTGAGGGATATCCGGAGAAAGCAAAGAGTTCGCGGAACAATTGTTCTAGGTAGTATTCGAGTCTGACTTTGTCATAGTCCCATCTCTCGGAATCAGAGGCGAATCGGATTAGCGTCCGCCACCGATCCGCCAAATCGGAATCGCCCTTGCAAAGGGCAGGTGCGTAACGAAAGAACGCTTGCAAGAAGTCCCGAATCCAATAGTGTGCTCCGGCGCCGAGCGACATGATGGGCTGTGCGACGGTGTGCAGCGCCTCCGAAAGAGGCAGCGTTGCGTAGTACAGCGAAGCCAAAGCCATGATCCAATCGTCAAACTCGTATTGGTTCTCGAATTCGACCGAGTCCGCATTCGGTGAATTCGGAAGGAGCTCTAGTTCGAGATGCAGGAGTTGGCCAAAATAACTCCGTAGAGCGGGCGCGTCATCCGATCGTAACCCGTCGAATTGACCAAGGAAGGAAAACCCGTGATTCAGCACCTCCAAGTCGAGGTATTTTTCCCGGCGGTGAAGGCGCTCGCGACGTCCCAGGCTAGCGGCGTTTTCAGACTCACTCATCTGCATCCGCTGTTCATGCCATTCCCAATGAGGGGTGCTTCTCAATTTCAACCGAGCGAATCGGTCACTGATTCGGCTGGCGTAAGCGAGTGACGGCATACGCTTTTTGAAGTATCCCCTTTGGAACCGACCAACAATCAGCTTCTGGTACGGGGCAATGATTGTAGAGTCGAACCGGCTTCCCAGAACCCCGAGTGGCCCACGAACGACCGCCCAAAGAATGACTGCCCCTACGAGCTCGTCGAAGCGTATGGCTTTTACGGAGCGATGTCGAAAGGCCATCAGCATAACTTTTTCGGTTGTTCTGTACCGATAGCTAGTGATCCCACGCAACAAAGTTGTCCAGATACGATCATTGTCGTGATTTCGTAAAACAAGGTGCAGAGCGGCTTCTGCCAAGAACAGATCGTGGCCATCAGAGATCGATTCGGGCGAATCAAAGTCTCTGGCCATCGGCGGAGCTTCTGTCAGGGCTAAAAGCTGCTCAATGCAAAAAGCTTCGGCTTCGGGATTGCTAGCCAACCAGTTGCCGCCTGCAACAACGAGCACAGCGACTCCGGCGGAGATGGATTCTTCGCGATAAATCTCGAATGTGCCATCGCGCCGATCCGAACTGACAATTTCCCGTAGTCGTTGGAAGACGGACTCCGCTTGTTCTGCAGTAAGGCTTCTCGCTTCATCTATGGATCGGCGAGCTTCAGCGATAAGATTCATCGCGGACAGATTGAGCTCTGGCCCCTTTCGCTCCTCAGTAAGTCTTGCCTCTAACGCTTTGGGCGCGTGAAATTCAATTGCGACCTGACCATTCCCTGCGTCGCTGACCGTGTAGTTATCGCGATTCAACTGAGCGAAAAGGAGCTCCACCGTGGTTGGAAGGACACCGTTAGCGCCGGCCTCCGACATGGCCTCTGCTTCCCACCGCCTACGATAATGTTCCAGTTGAGATGCAGCTTCTTCATTGAAAAAAAGAAGTCTTCGAGCGAGTTCGTAAAGCTCGTAGCGCCTGTGTGGCATCTCATTCCATGCGCGCACCTCCTCACCGACGCGCTTGCCATATCGGCCCCATGTGATATCAAACAAGAATTTCCAGCTGGCCCCTAGCAATGTCGAGCGCTGAGTCATGTAAAGATCGGGGTTCGAGAGCAGAGGGCGAAGGGGGCCGTTGAAGAGACCGGGCGAATACAGGCCGACAGAAACCAACAGGCCAAGGAACGCGGCCGATTTTGCTTCGACGAGCATCTGATTGATCGCGTTTGAGACGTCTTCCTTTGCGTCAATGCGGTCATATAACCACTTCTCCACAGCCATCAGCGCGCTCTCTACGAATACACTGCTATCGTGCATTTCACGATGCCAGTTATAGACGTTTGCGTTCCCGATGAAACTCTTGTCGAATCCATCAAAGAAGAGTTTGTAGGAAGGGGTAATTTCAGGGCCGTTGAAACGATGAAACCCCTCCAGCCAACGATCCGTTCCAAAATCCACTAGCCTGATGATCGTTTGAAGAGCGATTCGGGGTGATGCTTTGAGAAACACTAAGAACGGTCCATTGAAATACATTGCGGGCATATGCCCATGCCAAAAGGCGAATCCGCCGTCATTGAGGCGTGCAGACTGATAGGCTTCGTATTCGTGTTGGGGCTCCTCGATGCAGACGGCCAGCAGCACCTCGCCGGCGATCTCAGGACGACTCACCATAAGGGCACCGAGCGCATCGGTCTGCAACACAGCGTTTCGGAATGACTCCTCAACTCGCCTTTGTGGTCCATGTGGCCAGGGCTTCCGTAAGCGCCCCAACAATTCTCGGGAAATGCCAGTCGATCGGACTACTTTCGCGGACTCGACTGTCGCGTCAACCACTGGTGATCGCTCTGCAAGGGACACAGCGAATTTGCCGACTTCGTCAGGAAACTCCGCTGCGGCCCGCAATAAAGCTTCGAATACTGCCTTGGATGCGTCGCGCAAGTAATATTTGCGCTCGGCTAAACCACGTTCAGCTTCTGCAGCAAGCTTCAGAACAAGATGTGATACCAGTCTTCGACGCCCGTAGCCCAAAGGCATCACACGAAGATAAAAGGCGCACAGCTCACCTGCCTCAGAGAGGCAGGTAACCGCGACCTCATCGGAGTGGGAAGACAGAATCTGCAGTAAGCCATCCCAGTACGCGGGAACTGGAAATCGCATGACAACAGATGCAGCATCGGCATACTCTTCGCCCAAGTCGGCGGAGGGAAGAGGTATCGTTCCGACGATCATGATCCGTTTCATCAAGCGCTTCAATCGGCGACCGTTGTCGGCAATGAGTGCCGGCCAAACTCGCGCCAGAAGCTCCGCGGAGTTCGTAGCGAGTACAAGGCTGTCCGAAAATACGTCTGCAGCGACCTGGTTTTCGCTATCACCTACTCCAAAAGACCCGAACACCGTCTCCCATGCTGTCAATCCTTCGGTTTGTTCAAGCAACGACTGAGAGTAAAGATGAATAGCACGCATCCAGCGAGGATTACGAATCAACTCGAGAATCTTCGTGTGCCGAGATGGGCCTTCGCCTTTGAGAAAGTGATAGCGAGCCCAATCAGCAACAACTTCGTGGTTGAATCGAACCCCATTGGAGTCCGTGCGAGTAAGGGAGGAGATCATAGGATCGCCTAGCCCTGCTGTGGTTGCGTATGGAAGACGGGATAAAGGAATTACAGGACCATAGGTTGCATCCTCCTCTCCCAGCAACCGCAACAGTGCTCCACGCTGGTGCTGAGAAGCGTCGCTTCCGAGCCAGTGCTTCCAAATCCAGTCGATGATTTCGGTTTCGCCAAGCCAAGCGCGGTTCGCAGTTAGCTGCTGAACAGACGCAACTTTCACGATCTGATCGAGAGTTGCAAGATTGGCAACGACACGCCGAAGTTCAGGCCGAAACAACAATGGACGCACCATCGCATTTTCCGATAACGCGGCAGAAACGCTTTCAAATGCCGGGCCGGAAAATGGCAGATCATCAACTCCTTCGGTTTTCCAGGAGTAAACTTCCGCCCTGCTGTCTTCCCAACGAAGTGGCTGGGTCGTTAGAAGAACTCTGAAATCAAGTCCGGTAGCGCTCCGTAGCGAGATTACGATTTCAGACAGGCGCCGCAAAGCGAGCGGTGAAAATTGCTCAATTCCATCCCCCACAAGCAGCAGCGGTTTGGTCGAGTAACGGACAAGCTTTGGCAGCTCAAAGACCATCCCGACTTCTCTTGCGAGGATTGCCTGATTTTGCACTGCCAGCTCTTCGGCTGAGAGCCAGATCAGGTTCATCTCGCTGGATAGGGTGCGCACGTACCCTTTTGTCAGAGACGATTTCCCAACGCCGGAATCGCCTACAATCGCAAGCACCCGACCGCGTTTCGACTTCGCCGCAACTTCAGTTATGAAACTGCTGAGATCAACTGTGATATCCGAACCAGCAACCGAATGAACCGCGTCGCAATTGGCGAGAGATCGCTGATTGAGACGGTCCCAAGATCCACGGTAGTCTGGGTGCCCCTTGAGCGAAAAGCGGGCTCGCAAGAGTTCGAGCAGCTTGTCCAACACTATTGTCCCGCCAGCAATACGGTATTCAGACGCAAGGCTCAGTAGTTTCTCCCAGAGCTCTTGCCCGTCCGCAGCATCATCAACAACGAGAAGCGCAGCGGAACCGCGCGCACCTATCGCGTCCGTTTGGTTCCCAAAGTGCTGCATTGCCAACCGCGAAAGCAGGCGAGCTGCGTCTGCAACTGTTGTACCCTTCAGGAGCTCCGCATCGGGAAGAAGACTCGCGAAGATCTTTCTTTCAATTGGCGAGGAGCTGCCATCGGTCGACAGCTGGTTTGCCAAGTGCTGAGGATCACTGAGCGGGGCTTGTTTCGCGATGTCTTCCCAGGCAGTTGAAGCAGCCTCGGACAGTCGTCCCACTGCGAGCGCTAAGTAGTCCCTGTTTGATTCAAAGGGGTTGTTATCGGCCTCGGGCCACTGATCCCAGAGGTCCGCTACGAATTCGCTCTTGAAGCCATCCTTCGTCAAATACGCAGCGCTCTTGACCGATACCGCACATTTGCACTCACCTGATGGGCCTGACAAATCGAGCAAGAGATCGTCGAGCAGCCAACCGCTTGCGCGGGTCTGAAAAGTGATACCTCGCACGCGCAAGCTCTTAAGGCCGAATATCTCCAACCCGTCAAGCATACGTATGAGACAGGTCGCAGCTACTTTGTCCTCAAATTTGAAGCCGTAACCACCTGTGGATTTAACCTTTGCAATCTGCCTTGCCATTTGTAATTGCGACAGATCCTTTCCTTACTGACTTCGTCCCAAAACTGAGCTCGATCTATTCTGTCCAGCTAGAAGCATTGTAGATGTCGTATCGGTTCGGTATGAAAGCCATCCAAATGGCGTATGGCGTTCACGTGAGTTACGCCGTCCTGATTCTTTAGCGGACCTTCCGCAACGATGAACTTGCCCCGATAGACGACGACCCATTACCGCCCTAACGATCAGGTGACAGTGACATGCGAACCGCCATTGCAATCCGGTTTTGCACTTTTCCCTGTCGGCAATCTTGGCTCGACTTCGGCTCTGTCCTTCGCCTGATGTCACCGGTCGAAGGCAAAAGGGAGGTGTGTCGCGCTTGACACATCCCCACCTCGGCATATCCCTCTGTGCGTCTGGGCGCCCACATTTCGTCGAGAAGTCACGCTCCACGATTGGTTCGGGGCCAGTCGATCCTCCAACGCTCGCCGGGCGCTCGCGCCCAGAACAGACGTTTCACCGGAGTGCCGCGTGCGTGGTGGTAGAGCGCAGCAGTACGCTCGTAAAAGCCGCGCGTATGCCACGACTCGCGCCACCCGAAACGCTGGCAGTCGAGGTGATGGCAGAACTCATGACAAAGGGTGCTAAGGAACGTGCCGAAGGAGGTGACTTGTTTCCGGATGGCGGTCCGCATCCAGAGACGGATGAGTAGGGTTTCGGGATGGTAGTCTCCGAACAATTCAATAGCCGAACCGCCTTCGCGGACTCGAAGCGGGCGGGCTGCAAGTACACGCATCCCGGGCGGCCGAACCAGGTAGAAACCAGATGCAACCGATAGAAACTCCGCACATGCCTGTCGAACGGACGAGGCCGTACCACCTTGCATGGCGAAGCGATAGACTCTGCCGAGGCTTGCAACCGGTCGTCCTCGGGGACTTCCAACGCTTTGAGTCGGTCGCTTTCAAGAAACCTTGTGCGTAACACTGCTGTGCTCGGCGGTCGGTCGGTAAGCATCCTTAGAAATTGTCAACCCTGTGTGTCGAGGTGCCATGCAGGGGTTCAAAGCTGTTTTATCCAGTCGCGCGTCTTCATGACGCAGCTGAATCGCATCTGCTGAGTGACCAAGATCGCCCGATGCAACCCCTCGTCGGAGACCTCTCCCGCGTCGTTCTTGATTGCCAGTGTTCCGGTTCCGTCCGAAAGAAATTCCACTCCGAAGCCGCGGTGCATTGCTTGGCGTGCAGTCGTGTCGCAGCACATCTGGGTCATGTAGCCGGCTATGACAACCATCTCCACGCCGCGCTCGCGCAGCCATGCCTCGAGTTCCGTGCCCGTAAAGCTGCCAGGCAACGACTTGTGGATGAGTACATCATGCGGTCGCGCTGCCACCTGTGGATGCAGCTCCCATTCCTTGCTCCCTTTGCGGAAGACGGCAGCGTCAGGCTGCGGTGACGCGTGCTGAATCGCGACCACCGGCACCCCATGCTCGCGCGCCGCATCCATAGCAGACAACACGTTCGTCAGACTCCCTGCGGGATATGTAATGGGCAGCTTGCCTGTGAAGTACTCATTCTGGACGTCAATAACCAGCAATGCGCGTTTCGGGTTCTCGCCCATAAAGCTCATTGTAGGACAGCAAGACCGTTGGGGCGCGTCTATACATTGGCCGAAACCCGGCCAGTCAGCGGGTTTCCAGCGGGCCTTGATCGCGCTCAGATGATATGTGGCACCAACGCCGCCACCCGCTGAGAGTAAGCTGCATACGACTCGCCGAACTGCGCGCGCATCCATTTCTCCTCAAGCCTCAGTTTGCGCCAGAGCGCGACGAAGACAAGGGCCACTGCAAGTAGCCCGCGCCATTCGCCGCGGGCGACTGCGCAACCGACAAATGCCAGCAAAAGTCCCGTGTAGATGGGGTGGCGAACCAGGGCGTAGGGGCCGCTGGTAATGAGTTCGTGGCCTTCCTTCAGGGTGACGGCCTGGCTCCAGTTTTTTCCCAGGTGACGACGCGCCCAGACCGCAAAGAGGAGACCGCCTGCGGTAACTGCCGCGCCGCTCCAGAAACACCAGGCACCGTCTGGAAGAAATCGCTCGTTTAGCAAGGGGAGCGGAACGCTTGGAAGCCAGAGAAGCGCCGCTGCGCAAATAATCAAAACCAGGCGCGTCAGCCGCGACGCCGCGGACTCCTGGCGCTCGGTTTCTTTGACGTTCCTTGAAATCGCCCACCAATAGGCCAGAAAGCTAAGCCACATTACAGGGAAGAGATAGTTGTAGACGAGTGGCATGAGCATTCCTTTGAGGTCACGAATTCTTATGGAACAGTTATACCCGAGCCAGTTTCGCCGGGCTTGCCCCGCAACCATCCGTGTCAGTCGCGATCAAGGTGGTGTCAAAGTTCGCAGCCGGCGCAAGTACGTTTTCACCGATCAGATCGATCAGCTTATCCGAGAGATCTATCTCGACCATCGGGACGCGAAGACGCGACCCGGCATCCGGCTGCTGGCCAAGAAGGTCGGTATGCCGCATTGGGCACTGAAGAAGCGTGCCCGCGAATTGGCGTTGTCGCGGACCAAAGAGCTGCCCTGGAATGAGGCGGAGCTAGCGATTCTGTCCCGGTACGCGTGGATGAGCGACGAGCGAATCCGTCTGAAGCTGAAGGCGGCTGGCTACCCACGCACCGTCACAGCGATTCACCTCAAGCTGAAACGAATGAGGTTCAAGCATGACGGGAGCTTCTACTCCGCCTACAGTCTTGCGCAAGCGTTGGGGATCGACCCTCACGCCGTGACGCGCTGGATCAAGAGCGGCCATTTGAAGGCCAAATTCCGAGGCACAGCACGAGGCCTGCAGCAGAACGGCGACAGCTACCTCATCCAAGAGAAGGATGTCCGCCGCTTTATCCTCGAACACCCTACCGACATTGACTTGCGCAAAGTGGACCAACTCTGGTTCCTCGATCTCATTACCAATGGTTTAGTACGCGCAGCCTGACCACCACAGTCATGTAATTGCCCAATTGCACAGACGAAGACGTCTGCGGACTCTGAGCGCCGAGCCGCCGGAAGCGGCATACCCACTCGGGAGAGTCGCAGACCTCGTTGTCTGCCGGCTATCTCGATTTCTTTTCAGGAGGAAATACCATGCAAGAAACAACCCTTATCGAGCAGGAGCAGCCAGTTGGAGTCTTAACAACCCCGGTTCCCGCTCCCGCTCCGACAATGACGCTGTGCTCCTACGGCACAAAGCTGACCCGGGAAGAACTTGCCCTAGTGGCGACGCCGGCGGCCACAGCAACCCACAAACCCATTCCCCACATCGCCGTGGTGGAGAAGCTGATCGAAGCACTCGGCTTTCGCCAGATTGGTGTCGTGCGGGAGGAGTATGCCGTTTCATCCGATGGGATGCGGATGTTCGGCGTGATGGACCTGAGCTCCGGCTTCGAGGGCTGCCGTTTCGCCATTGGCCTGCGGAATAGCCATGACAAGAGCTTTCGGCTTAGCTGCACCGTCGGACTGAGAGTCTTCGTCTGCGAGAATCTCGCGTTCCACGGGGAATATACTCCCGTTCTCGCTAAGCATTCCAAGCACTTCTCGCTCGAAGACAGCCTAGCCATCGGCGTCGACCGGATGCAGAGGAACTTCGGGCCTCTGAAGCAGCAAGTGGATGAGTGGCGTGCGATGCAGTTGTCCACGGCGGCTGCCAAGCTGCTGATCTACCAGGCGTTCATCGAGGAGGAGTCTGGGTTTCCGAAGCATCTGGCTAGGCGGGTACACGATCTGTACTTTGAGCCTGTGCATGAGGAGTTCCAGGCGCGGACCATGTGGAGCCTGTCCAACGCTTTCACCAGCGCGTTCAAGGAGCTGGAGCCAATTCCTCAGTACAAAGCGACGGCGAAGCTGGCGGGCTTCCTGGAGTCGGTCCAGCCTTCGTAAACCCAGAATGGAAATAGCAGGGTACGGTCCCGACGTCGTGCCGCCCGTCTCGGCCTATTGGAGAAGATGGGGAGGTGAGGGATCGTACACTGCTGGCCAACAAGCGGGGATTACCGCATGTCTCTCCGGAGCATTCCCATGAAACTCCGTCGGAACGGTTCTACTTCCGCTGTCGCCTTTATCGAACCCAGTTCGAGCGTAAGCCGCCGCGCGAAATAACCCTCGTTTGTCCTCTTTGAGGGGCTCAATCCAGTGGGCGAGATAGCTCGCGAACTGGGGGATGTCGGTCGGAATTCCTAATTCTAAGGCGACGAATGCCCCGGCGCCAACTCGAGACGTAATTCCTCCATCGCGTAGGCCGCTGAGCCAAAACGCAGCCGAAGGTCGCGGTTGAGCCGGGAAGGGTGACCGCGGTCCGGCGGGCGAAACTCATGCAAGGCCGTTGCGGCGAACTCCGGCGGCCAGTGAAACGCATGCTCTGGCGGTAGTTGAATGCGGTTAGTAGTAGGCGAGTAGAAGGCCTGGTCGCCGCCGATCCTGACAACGGCTGCGCTGTTCTTGAGGATGATGTCGGCAGCCGCGGAACGGGGTTCAGAGCGCTTCCTCGATGTCTTAGCAGGCAAGAAAACCGCCTGTTTTCTTGTATTATTAAGTGGAGGGCGACTATCTGATGCACAAGAGCAAAAGTCTGTTCGGCGGTGTTCTTGCGGGCACCATAGTGCTTTCGGAAATCTCCGGGAGCGCCGAATGGCAGCAGCGACCGCAGTACCTGACGCACTTCACGCTTAGTGCGACGTTACCGGCAGCTGTGCCAGATAACCCCCACACTCATTTGGAAGCGGATGCCCAATTTTTTGACGTGAGCAGCGAGTATTTCGCATCCGGTGGGCAGCGCGTTGTTGGTCGCTACGAGCTTTACCTGAAACCGTACTTCGATGAGAACGACGATGAGCAGGGTGCTGTTGCCTGGGTTGATGCCGTGGGCACTCCTGATGGACTCTCAGGACCGCAGTGCATGTACGCCCGCTTTAGAAGCACGGATGAAGTATTGAACGCGCTCGCGAGCAAACTCGACTTCCCCCAAGAACGGATTGAATCAATCCGCAAAGCGGTTTCTAAGGGTCTAACTAAAATTGGCGGAAGCCACGCCCCAGTGCGGTTTTTTTTCTCAGAGAGCCAGCTTGTTGAACTTGGTATGTCGTTCCAACCGCTTGACGGGTAAAGGGTAACGCGGCCCACGTTGAGAAGAGCGGCCCACATGCTGGCGGGCCCGACCCTGTCGATCAGTTCGCGGGCGTGGGTGATCTTCTGGTATATTCGACCATCGCAGTCAGCGAAGGAATCCCAAGAAGCTTCATCTGCTTCCGTTTGTTTTTTCCGACCAGACGAACGCCTAGGTTTTCCAAATACTCTTCGACCGAGACCTTGATGAACTCGTCAAGTTTGAGGTAGATGTCCAGAACTCGCATCGACTTGTAGCACTTACCCCATCCATTAATGAGGTTAGTCAGTTTCTGGAGTGTCTTAAAAAGACTAACTCCACTCGTCGGCTTCAGAACTTCTTCGACCTTACTCTTAAATCTCTTCACAACTTTGGCGGCTGGAAAGATTTCCTGTCCTTCGAAACGCACCCCAAGAAACATCAGGCCTTCTTTTGAGAAATTCCCAAGCCTGCTTTTGGAACCTAGTGCATCAAGAGCGTGGATTTCCAAGTTTAAGGTTTTCAGCGCATCCTTGCTAAGGTCGTGGGCTTGACGGGCGCGCTCCAAAGTCTCACACATGACCACGAAGTCGTCGGCATACCGTATGAGGTTGAAGCCGTGCTGGAGCATCCTGCGGTCAAACTCGTAGAGATAAAAATTCGCCAGCATGGGGGATAAGACGCCGCCCTGTGGGATGCCCGAATCAGCCCCGAAGAAAAGCTCCTGGAATTCGGTTTGGTGGCTCTGAAGATCCTCCAATTCCAAATTGAAGCACTGGCGAAGCAAGGGCAATAAACTCTTCTGACGAACGTGTCTGGAAAACATCTTCCAGAGCATCTGCCTGTCAACCGAACCAAAGAAATTGATGATATCCGCCTCAAAATAGAATTTGTTGCCCTGCGCCACGAGGTCATGTATGCGCCTAATGGCCGGGCCAACTCCACGACCCTTGATGAACGCGAAGCTGGATTCGAGGTTGAATTGCCGAAATGCGGGTTCGATGAAAAGAGCGATTGCTTTCATTACTACCCGGTCTCGCACGGTCGCGATTTGCAGAGGCCGCGCTTTCTTCGATCCGGGCTTGTTGATCGCGTGGGCCCGAAGCTTGCTGAATATGTATGTGCTGGCGCGCAGGTCCGCGCTAATCTCGGAAAGGTTTTCATCCAAGCGGCTCTTAAACGCTTTTATCGTTACGTTGTCCAAGCCCCTGGAACGCATGTTGCGCTTGGAAATCTCTTTCCATGCCTTGCGTAGAAATTCTCTGTCGGAAATCGTGCGAAGGGCAGAAGCAGAATTCATGATCGAAGTATTTGCCGCCTGCGGAGAAACATCGGATGCAGGCGGCATTCTCTACGGCGTTGCTTGAGCAGTACGAAAGTCCGTACGCAGTGCGCAGTCGCCTTGGCTTCGTGTTGAAGCGACGCCTCCACCAAGACTCCATCGAAGCGCAAACCAGATTGCCCGGTTCGCGGTCA